>Ga0307511_10002796_pt1 | contig 18125 bp, 23 predicted proteins | sample 13_EM_MG_FD_200266 | JGI IMG/M metagenome (GOLD analysis project Ga0307511, IMG submission 200266) | Populus trichocarpa ectomycorrhiza microbial communities from riparian zone in the Pacific Northwest, United States - 13_EM | ecosystem: Host-associated > Plants > Roots > Unclassified | place... | reverse complement strand
TCGTGCACATCGCACCCCTCCTCTTCCCCCTCGTTGACGTCCTCGTCTTCCTCTTAATTCCCCTCCCCCTCCTGATCCCTCAAGCTCAGATCGAAGCTGACTGCTGATCCCCCAACAGAAAGTGAAAATACTCCTCTCCCGAACATGGTTGAAGAAAACCCCATTCCTCCTCCTGCTGTGCATGCGTCTTCTACTCTCCTGGAAATCCAGGGAAACAGCATCGACCGCTCTCGGACACCAACTACAACATATGGGCCAAAGGCACGGAGATGTTATCAAAGAGATTTGGAATCTGGCACGTCATCAACGACCCTAAACCCGATACTCTGTCAAATACCTAGACGCAAGCAGGCAATGGCAGCTTTATCTACTACAGAAGCACAGAATATGTGGGGGCGTACTGAAGCAGCCAAAGCAGGAATGTGGATAATTCGGTTTGCAACGGGCATTGGATTCAACATTCCTATACCCATAACCCTAAAAGAAGAACTCAGATTATGGCGCTCGTACTAAACACATTGACATGAGGTATTTCTACTTGACTGAGTTAGTGCAGGAAAAGAAATCACTATCGAAGATATCGCTACCAAAGACATGGTTGCCGCAAAGGCACTTCCCCGAGAACTTTTTGAAGAAGCCGGAGATCTCTGAGGTGCTATGAATGCAACAGCCCCATCATCGAAGTGCAGTCAAGGAGGAGAACCAGCCATGATAATCCCTGCCAAAAGATCCAAAGGTGGGACATCATCAGCCCCATTTGAGTGCAAGATATATTGCGAGGTTTGGAGTTCTCGGAGCAAACCTTTCTCCATCTTCAAGAAACAGGACACTCTTTACCGAGGTAATCCTATCCTTAATGATGCCTAAAACGACAGTGCATAAATCGCAAATTATCCTCCTCCCAAAATTAATTATGCAACTCCCCTCCCCTATGTCCTACTCCGCTGGTTTCGAGGTCTAGGGGGATTAAAGTAATATTGCTATAATTATTAGAACTGTGATGGGTTGCTATTAAGGGTTGGAATATGCTTCTCGCTTGGCCTGCTCCTGGGAATGCTCAGATTGTGGGGGTTAAAGAGGTGGGACACTTGTTATTGAAAGGCACTCTTGGCATTCATATAATCAGGCAGATTCCATAGGTTAGATTTGGGGAATTCGGAGGTTACTCCTCCTCATGATCATCCCCATGAGTATGAGAGGTCGCAGAGCAGACATACCCATGGGCGGCGAGTTTCCTACTCGTATTCACACTTATGTTGGGGCTATTGGCGTATCATTCGACACATTTGCGGCTTGCCTAGCAAGTAAGCCCCCTTACACGCGGCCAATCATAAACTATGCCGTACGGCTAGTTAAAAAAGACCTGATGCTCTCACCAGAGGCGCTTTAGTTTTTAATTACGACCTCATGGTTTTACTTTTGTTGCATTTTATCCGAGGCCTTTTATGCTAAACTGGAACGAGCTGATTAGATGTCTCAAGATCGAGCATACCAAGGGGTGAGCCCAGACCCGTGGACATATTACACCCAACTGAAGCCTGCTTGAGACACGTATAATTAATTATGCTGAGTAAAAGGAGAGGTGTTACCAGGTGTTACCCTCAACTCAAGCTGTTGCCCTGAACGCCTCATACTATTACCCTGAACTCCCACATTGTTACCCTGAACTCCTACATTGTTACCCTGAACTCCTACATTGTTACCCTGAACTCCTACATTGTTACCCTGAACTCTCTCGCGCATTACATCTAACTCATACCTCATAACTGATCGGTCTCATGGCACTCACAGGCCCTGCCTTGAGCTTATATAATAGCCCCTCTACCCTCCTCGAGCATCATGCCGCCGCAAACCCCAGCCAGGGTGTATTGCGGGTGGCTACCTCTCCGTGGCGGCAGTCGGGGATCAGGCCAGTGGGGACTTGATGTGATGGCAGACGCGGTTCATCCCTTGTGCTGACGGAAAAGCCTTGAGATCTTATATATGTCGGAGGTTGTTGCCTCCCCAGTCCACACCAACGAGGTCCCGTCTTACGACTCACTACCAGTGTTCCCTGTCAAACTGGGTTCCAAGCGTTTCGTTGGGAACGAATGAGCTCATGTCAAGTGTTCGGGAATTACTCTCCATTTCTAGTATTTGCGCAGGATAAATGCAGTATTCAGCTCCTACACCAACCTCAAGTAACACCATGAACCCCCTCGCTCACCTGACATAATATACTGATCAATACTCCTAGGAGACAACCAAATATGCTCAACGATATGCCCTTGTACCTACCCAATTACAGATATGTCCTGGGGGGTAATGATGGTGGCGAATCCTCCGTGGCGGTTGAGAATGTGGTCTCGGGGGGAGGAGTTAAGGAAGTCGCAGACGCTCATGATTTATTCGATTTAACAAAACCCCTCGGAATCTCCTATATCGCCGAGATTATTATCCCCAAGTCAGCGAAGATGGAGTCTTCACTCTCAACCAGTCAAACAGGTTTTCGTTTATGGCTCAACGTTTTGTTGATGGCGAATGAGTTCGGGGGTAACTATCCATGTATGCCAATGTTCTGACCCTACGCCGATCTATTTACCAAGCCTCAAATTACACAACCACCCCCCCCGCCCGCTCGCCTCCATTATATACTGATCAATACCTCTAGTACGCAATTCAATATGCCCAACAATAGCCTAATGTACCTCCCCAGTGCATTGCACAGATTTCTATGTGAGACTACATCTGATGGATGCTATGTACCAACCAGCATAAGTCCCCAACCCCTTGGAATTAGTACTTGCTAACCCCTCGAGAATACAAAGCACTCTCACGCTACCATTCCAGTTGAGGGATTGCGGCTAACACACGATATACGATATTTTACTGCAGATGACTCCAAGGAAATGAATTAGGGGTAAACACTCGGAAGGCTAAGAGGGCACCGTCACGAATGTTTGAACGTATGTTTGAACGTGGCGAGCGGTGAGTCGTGAATCCAGTGAAGGACGTGCTGTAAGAGAGAGAATGGTAGAAGCTTGTATTGATCTAGCTACTATAATGAAGTGAACTGATGTGATGTGAATCTACAGAAGTAGCAGGCAATACAGGAGCTATATATACATGAACGAGACATGCAGGTGAACGTTCACATGAGTGCACATGGTAGCACATGTAACTCAACGTGAGAGGCTAGGTGAATAGGCTCAAGGCGGGTTGCAAGGTAATGACTGTATAGCTAGGTATGGGCGGAATGACATGCACTGCATTCTAACAACGAATTACTGTAGATCGCCGAGGCGGTGGAAAGGAACAGAATAACAATTGACCACTGATGCCCACGGTTAATAGGTATACCCGCCCTCACCACCCCCGACAGCAGCAGCTCCATCTACTCTCTTATTACAGTCACCCAAAATTATCCCACCCCCATAATCATCCCTACAGCCAGGCACACAATGGCCACGATAGGGGTGACTGCTTCCCTCCTGCATGTATTCAAGGCTGATACCCTTTTTGTATTGAAATGATTCTATCATTGGTTATTTTTACCAACGTTTTTGGGGGTGATACGGAACTTTCAACTTTACAACGAGCTCATTAGAGGTGTTGCTAATCATTCAAGCCATCAAGGTGCTATCTCATACTCATGAGCATATTCTCCTCAACTGCCAGGAGAACTACTCGTTGCATCTGATCTCAGGGTGAGGATTGCCCTCAGTTTGTGGTGAACTTGCCAAGATATAGCATCCAACTCAACATACTTTCATCCATATATCCATACCAATCTGAGCGTCCTCGACAGCCCATGTATCCTCATCGAGCGAAGCGTCACCTCCAACCCAAGGCAGGGTCCATCGAGGGTGAAAATCTCCCTCCGTCCCGAATAACCATCGGATCTTGGAAGGCAGTGGGAAAGGGACATTGAGTAGGGCGCAGAAGTAGATGATTTTTACTTTATTGGATTGAAGCACACCCCTCTGCATCCCTCATCTACCACGGCGGCGGGGGATTAAGTATTCAAGTACTACCCCAGTGGGAAGTATCATCGGACAAATCGGTGGCTGGGTCTTCCAATGCTGCGAGAGGAATTTATGTATATTGGTTGAATGTATACTTGTGTATAAGTATATACTGCTGCACCGGGGGATGAGGGGGGCGGGAGGGGAGGTACTTGAAATATCTCGGGAAATATTTTCATAGAAACAAATGACATAATGGCTTTTTAAGAATCACTAGCCTACAGCTAAATACAAAGACAGTACTTATGCCTGTAATGATACGCAAAACGGAATGACGCAGTAGACAACTTTTACCAAGATCAGGGTAACAGAGAATTCACTTCGGGGCGGTTATAAATACTTTCAATTTTAGCAGCATCAGTTAAATTGCATCACAAAGTTATACTAGCTACAGTAGTGTTAAATGGCATCAAATCGCAGACTAACACACAACCAACATTCAACATACTACCTAAGTCAAAAAAGTCTCGATCATTTTTTAACAGAACAAAGAAAACGAAAAGCCAAAATACAACCTATGCTCCACAAAGTACATTTTTAAATATATGAAATCGTAAAGAGTAAGTGGTCGCCTCATGCGACAATACCCCTACCATCTCTCGTTTGGGCAAAACCCCAGTCCCCCCCATTCAGGCCAGGGACTGGAGCCCCGGCGTTCCTGTTGACGGACTTGTAGTCGCCGTCAATGTACCGCCCCCTATTTAGCCCCACCCTTGCCCTCATATGAGGCGGGGCTTGCCGTATAGTACTAGACATCCACGGGTTTTGTGCAGGCTTAACCTGCTGCTCACTGAGCTTAGTAGACGACGCAGGAAAAGGTGCTGCTGCCGGAATTCGTACACGAGGTCTCATTGGGGCTATCTGCTCCGAACCCCCATTGTAGGTGGGAATCGACTGAATAGACATTGTATTTGTGTTACCGTTGCTAGTGAATGGGACACTAATTTCATCAATAGGATTTCTTTCAACCAAACCCACAACATTGGCAACACGTCCGGAAGCCGAAGGGAGAGCCTTCGTTTTGCTCGATTGTTGGTTGTATTCATTTGGCTGACACTTGTTATGTAGGAGCCTAGTGCTCGGAGAAGTTTGAGCAACATTATACGCTTTAGAAGAGCTTTCGATGGCCTCCGCGGAACTGTTGATATTATTGAGACTCAAAGTCTTTTCCACTGGGATATAACTTTGGACCGGGGGAGACTTTTGACCCGGGGGAGAAGTTTCACTTTGGTTGGAAGATGATCTGGCAAGCTCTCGTCTTGGCTGTGCGATTGGCCCTTGGGTAGCTCTAACAGAGGCCTGCCAGCCGTCTCCTGGTCTGGCTTGGTTCACAACATTTGGGACTGAGATACAGTTTTGAACTGGGGCAGCGTTTTGGACTTGTGGAGATTTTTGTGGCGGGGGTGAGTTTTCACCCTGGCTAGAAGGTGATCGGGCAAGCTCTCGTCCTCGCGGTGCGATTGGCCCTTGAGTAGCTCTAACAGGTGCGTGCCAGGAGTCTCCTGGTCTAGCTTTGTTCACCGTCTTTTGCACTAAGGTGGGGTTTTGGGCTGGGGCAGACTTTTGGACTGAGGTATAGTTTCGGACTGGGGGAATGTTTTGAACTGGGCTAGGGTTTTGGAATGGGGCAGGGTTCTTGACCTGTGGAGCCTTTTGCGGCGGGGGTGAGTTTTCACCCTGGCTAGAAGGTGATCGGGCAAGCTCTCGTCCTCGCTGTGCGATTGGCATTGGCCCATGAGTAGCTATAACAGATTCGTGCCAGAAGTCTCATGGTCTGGCTTGGTTCACCGTGTTTTGAACTGGGATAGAGCTTTGGAAAGGGGGAAACGTTTGGACTGGAGACTTTTGGACTGAGCTAGAGCTTTGGACTGGGGTGGAGTTTTGGCTTGTGTTAGAGCTTTGGACTGCGGTATTGCTTTGGACTGCGGTATTGCTTTGGACTGGGGGAGACTTTTGACCCGTGCGAGAAGTTTCACTCTGGTTGGAAGATGGCCGAGCAAGGTCCCGTCCACGCGTTTCGGTTGGCTCATGAGTGGCTCTAACAGTTGCCTGCCAGCCGTCTCCTGGTCTGGCTTGGTTCACAGCGTTTTGGGCTGAAGTAGGCTTTTGGGCAGGAGAAGGCTGTTGAGGGGCCGGAGCATTTTCACTCTTGTTTGAAGATGATCGGCGTCCTCGCTGTGTGTTTGGCCCCTGGGCCTCTTTAGCAAATGCCTGCCAGCTGTCTCCCGGTCTCTCGTCCTTCCTCTGCGAAGCTTGGCTGAGAGCGTTTTGGGCTGAGGGAGCTTCTCCCCTTTGAGGAACCCATTCGTTGGCACTTCAAAACGTCAAGTCAGTCTAACAGTGTCACTGTTATTCGCGTGGGAAGGGTACTTACTGCTCTGGTGGTCCAACTAATGCAGCGAGATCATCTGCAGCAATGCCCATCCTCTTTGCCCTGGCAGTCGCAGCGAACTTGGCACCAATGTCGATTGCTCGGGCAATCTGGTCAGTGAAAGGAACGTCAAGCGCCAAAATGTCTTTGGCCACTTTTTTGGTTCCAGCTTTTGGCTTGGTTTCGGGGACCACGAAAGAAGTAGTCTCTTCATACTTGAATCTCCCAGGACGCCCATCCGCAGGAGGGCCCTGCTGCTCACAGCTAAAGAAACCACGAGGGTAAGACGCGGTTGAGATTGGTTTAAAGGTAGAATCAGTGGTGTTGTCGTGGGGTTTCTGGACAGCGACTTCAGCGGATACTAATGATCCCAGTTGACGATCATTGGGACCCGTAACTTTCCCAACCAGATTAGACGTTTGTCCATCCAGTGTAAGTGGTGATATTGATCGTAAATTGGACCCTGATGCGGAGGCATTGGAAACCATGGTAGATGGGGAGGCATTGCCATCTACCAGTGGCAACTCGGTGGCTTTAGATATTCCTGGTGGGGTCGTCTTCTTGATGTACTTATGCCTCAAGTGTGGCGGAACTTTAGCGAGATCGATATCGTGGCATTTCTGTTCCTCGTTGGATTTCTGTTCCCCGTTGGACTCGTGGAGGCATGGGGTTGTGGAAGTAGTGGCATTAGCCAGTGGCATCCCTGGATCTTCAGATGCGTTTCCCTTTGTGGCTCTCAAGTGTGGTGGAGAATAAATAGGTAAAGTGGGCAGCTTTTTGATCTTGGCATGGCTAACCGGGAGTTGTTGCTCAGCCGGAGCAACATACTCAGCTACTTTAATGGGGTCTCCATTTGTACCCGGGGCGGTTGCCATGTTCATCGCGCTTGCGTCACTATTAAATGTACTGATTGGTATTAGCAAATGTTTCTAGGGGCGTGGAAAGGACTCTCGGAGTTGGAATACAAACATTGGCTGCTGGTACTGCTGGGCCTCCTCAGCCACTTTAACGGGGTCACCCTTTGTAACCGGGACGGTTGCCATGTTCATCGCGCTTGCATCACTATTAGATGTACTGATTGGTATTAGCAAATGCTTCTAGGGGCGTGGAAAGGACTCTCGGGGTTGGAATACAAACATTGGCTGCTGGTGCTGCTGGGCCTGCTCAGCCACTTTAACGGGGTCCCCGTTTGTAGCCGGGACGGTTGCCGTGTTAATCGAGCTTGCGTCGCCATGAGATGCACTGATTCACATTAGCAAATGCTCCCAGGAGCGTGGGAAGTAGACCCGGAGTTAGGGATACCAACATTGGCTGCTTTTTGCCCTGCTCGGCTGCAATAACAAGGTCCCCATTGGTACCTGGGATGGTTGCCATGTTCAATGCAAGTGCGTTACCGCTGAGTGCATTGAAATTAGCAGATGTTTCCCCGAATATGGAAAGGGGGCTCGGAGCTGGGGATACAAACATTGGCTCGTGGGGGGCCTGGGACATTGTCAATGCCGCTTGAGTGAGCAAACCATGTTCATGGAGCGCATTGAAACACATAGTCATATCAGCACGCAGTTCGGCCGCTACCCTTGCGCCCCTATTAGATGCATTGATATTAGCAAAGGAATCCAGGACCGTGGAAAGGACACTCGGAGATAGAGAGACAAACATTGCCTGCTGGAGGGTCTCCCCAGCGACTTGAACGCAACCTTCACCGAGCAAACCATGCTGACGGAGAATAGACTTCATCATATACATTTCCGCACACATGCGGGCGAACTCGAGTGAAACAATGTTCTCTGGCATGGTCGACATTTGAGACTTGAATCAAGCAACAGTAGACTTGGAGGAGTGTGTTTGCTTGGTTTGCTGTGAAGCGAAAGTACGTGAGATGGTAGGATAAGTAGTGAGAAGTAGTTGAGTTAGATCTTGAGATAGATGGGCAGTTGGAAGATTGAAGAGCGGTGAGCGTGAGCAGGGAGAAGTTCGAGTTGTGTGTGTTTGGGAAATTTTGTTTGTGTTGGTAGGAAGGTGGGAGGGAAGTAGACTGGCGGGAAGGAAGTAGACTGGCGGGAGGGAAGTAGACTGGCGGGAGGGAAGGTGCTGGAACAGGTTCTGTGGCTAACCGTCCGATACCTGCTATGTGCCAAGCCGTCGCAACGGTGTAGCCCTAACAACTCTGTATTGTGTATCATAATCATAATCAGTCCCATAGATGAGAACAAGATCTGATAAGAGTTGGCGTTGTCGTGATTAAGCAGATTACGCGAGTGTATAATGAATTGCAAGTGGACAAAGTGGACAAGGGGGGAAGCCTGATCTCATATCCGGTCTGATCTTCTTACCCCACCATCTTACTGCAAGCAAGACTATGATCCTACAAGCTCCCACAAATCAACGAGCCTGATATTACACCGGCCCCGCTGCCGCACACAAAACTTCCATCTTGACGAAATACAGTAACGCAATAGAGTAGGTAGGTATGTACTACTGGGTGTTATTCGCAAATTCTAGGCGGAATTCGGTATTGTACTGCATTGTGAATCTGTGAATGGCTGATACCGGCATGTTATGAGTATGTAGCTATCAGAAAAACACCCACGCCCAACGCGCGCACTGAGGACCACAAACCTCTTCGCCGTGCTTTAATCAGCGCACCTGAGGCCCCTCTCCCTTCTTACGCGGCCGACGATTAGCCAGGTATTTTTTTTAAATTTTTTTTAAAAAAAAACTCAGTACTCGTATGCGGCCCTGTAAGAGGGCCATGACGTGCCCCTCGGAAACCCGAGAGGATTCAAGGTGGCCCAAGTTAATCTGGACGCACCTGCGCTATATATACAGCTGTGGTGATGATCCCTCCGATTAGCCAAGTAGGTTTGTATCTCCACAGCACCAGAGTTGCGACAAGATACAGTACAGAAACTAGACAGAAACTATAGTCGAGCTTAGCGAGGCAGCTACCATCTACCACCCTTGAGACTCAGCGGAGTGAGGGCTGAAGGGCAAGCACCGTTCCATCTCGGACTGCCACCCAATTACTTGGAGTAGGTAAGTTTTCTGGGCATATCAGTCTCCACTCCAATCTTCTAACTCATGCTTCCCAGAACCACGGCCCAACTTCATCGCGACAGGGGTGGTAGACACGGATATCATTCCAGCGTTGCAGTCGAACCTGCCTCGTTACATCGCGAATGGTAGAGTCGAGGTAACTTATCCTAACTCTCGTTGGGCTTTTACGGAATACCGTAATAATTCGAGTCTAAGAAAGTACTTGAGGATGAGACAGTACTCAATAGTAAGACTATAGGGGCGCCGGTCGAGATTTGCAATTATCAAAAGCTGCGTCAGTAAGAAAGGGTCATAGCCTGATTAGGGAACAAATACGGCCCGAAACACCATGAAACGCAAGAGGCCAATTGTCTTTGTAGTCCAATCAAGGAAGAACAAGGGAAGCGCATTGACCACAAAACGCCGTGGCAATACCTGAATACGCCATGGAAATATCAAAATGGCATCAAAGAACTTCGAGATAACAAAGAACCCAGAGAGGAATATGTATACCAGGTAAGGAAGAGGCAGCTTCAAAACGACCACCGCTACCTGAGTTACCCTGAACACGGCTTGCCATACCTATTATCTTATTTCCTATATCCGGTCATCTTGATTTTAGTCCCATTTCACATTTGCCTAGCTTTAGTAAACTGTACCTAGCATATGTAGTACAGTACACTACTCCAGACCTCTCACTAGTCCTTCGGTCAGTGGCATAGCTCGTTGAAGCTTTCTCAACATTCACAACCGCAAGTATTAAAGGTATCACAACCCCAGCAAGTTGCATTCTCTATCGGACTTCATACTACTATCGACAACTCTGTTAATACTGGTCTGAACTACATAGTTTCCAAAATGCCTACTGTCACATACACAAAACTTAGGGTGCAAACGAAAGAAATATAACGTCGACAATATCTTCAGCCCCACTTCGACCAATACCCTACTTCACTCATCACTGCGGCCCCCAAGCAGCCACGGAAAGAATAAATACCACAGCAAAGGCGAATCCTTGGAGAGGACTAATGAGCACGATGTTCAGACCCAGGAGCTATGCGGACCAAACAATCTATCAACCAGACTCGAGATCAGACGGTGTGGGATCGTTTGGTCAGCTTTCTTTTCATTTTCCCTTTCAATAATTTGATTTGAGGTCAGATATCTCCGGCTATTTTGGGAAGTAGCACTGTTTGATGGTCGGGTTGAAGCTCGAGCAACTTTCTCTTTTGGAGTATGTGGAGGATTAATGCTCCGGGTGAATTGTGATGGGATTTTTGATCTTGTGTAGTCGAAAAACCTTGCTTGATATCTTGTATGTATGTAGGAAATACTCTCACGTACGCGTTAGAACGAAGGTATCCCGGGATGACTCAATGTGGAAAACGATGAGAAAGTACCCCCTAATATAGAAAAAAGATAATGACGAAACGGACATATAAGCAGCGAGTTTCTTAATTCCTTCTTCTTTCTCTCTCTCTCTATAGGTCACTAGCACTGTAGCACACAAGTCTATACAGATCTCTACATGGCCCTCCGCAGAACAATCAAATCTCTTCTCTCTCCCAAGATTCTTCCGCTCCATAACCTCGTAATATAATATTGTCTATACATCTGTGGGTGTATGAGTAGGTAGCATAGGACATGTGAATACGAGTACTAGCTTCACGAAGTACCAAGGTGAGTAAAGTATTCGATTGTAGCTGAACTGTATGAGATATGTGCCGGCGAATGAAATGATTAAAATAGGAAGAAAAAATACGGGGGAAAAAAGGCAGTGTGGGGAGAAAAAGGCACGGGAAACGCCCCCATCGACACCACCTCTCAGCTACTTAGTGGCGTAGACACTTGAGCCCCTAGGTATATACTGTATATCGCAATCCCCAACAATACCAAAATCCACTCTCTTGCGCTCATGTACTAAACCCATCAGCCTCGGATGCCGCAGCTAGATCGCCATCAAGGCCTCCATCCCCTTGTCGCCGTGCTCATGAAGTTCTGCAGCTAGATCCATCTTTTCTACACCTAGATTGAAGACACCATATTAACTCTCCTGTCCCGGTAATCAAAATAAGATTTTTTCAAGAGAGACCCCACCCCTTTATGCGATCGACAGGTATAACACCTCTTCATCAGTGATCATGACTGGGCTTGCGAGTGACGAAGCACCAAAACACGCAATCGCAACTTCCCCAGCCCCAGAATGTTCCACTACTGCCCCAACTTCCGGGAAACCTACATTCTACCGGAAATTGATGCTCAGGATGGTATCCACGACTGAGATTGCTATTCCTGGTATTAGTCCGCGGGAAATGGAGTATACCTGACAAACTGGTACCGGCGATATTGAAATGCACATTGTCCTCGCTGGAACGGTCATCGCGGTAAGGCTGATTGGTGACCATCGTGTTTGCACGATCAACACCAGTAGCCATTGCTTCACAGAGCAAACAATCAAGGCGCATAAACGCGCCTAACGGTATCCGGATATGCGCGGCAGAGATGCTCGGCTTTGAGTGCAGGGTCCCGGTGTCCTGCAGGAGTTTCTGACGGCTGCCAAAATCCGGATTGGCTGGTGCGGCTTGGGGTAACGGAGATGGCGAAATCGGTGGTGTGCGCTGTAGAGCTATGAGACATGGTTATAATGCTGGTGGAATCCTAGCTTGAAGTAATTAGTACTGCGCGCTGAAGTAGGAGGTGAGTCTGGGTATGTATGATTAAATTTAGGCTGCAGGAGACCTTTTTTTTATTTCTGCGAATCATTACTCGTATTTAGGAGCTCACGTTTCTTCAGGGTTGTGAAGGACTAGATTTCTTCCGTATGTAGTTTTGAAGCCGGTGCCAACCAGACTACTAAAGCCGTATGTGACCAATACCTCTGCCAAGGCAACACTACGACCGCATACTCGGAAAATGAACGACTTCCTGTCTCTCCATACAAAACGAATTGATACAGTAGAGAGACAAGGACTATATCGGATCTTTCTGCCGATCGATTTATACGTACCGCCATCTCGCAGTGTTCCAGAACAATGTCCAGGTGACTAGCAGTATCCATGGTAAACCTCTCCCCACAACACGTGCGCAATTACTGACTCTATCTTCCGCAAATCTCCCCCTACCACCCTCACAACGACCTCTCCTAGTGCCACCAACACAGGCTTTATCACAATTATAGGCTGTCCTCCCTTCGCTAAGGGCTTTGTCGTTATTCTCCCAAGATTTCGGCTCAAAAAATCTTTGCTCTCATCCTCCGAAACCCGGTATGGCGATAACTGCGAACCCCCCTTCTGACCCGTCGACGCCCGATGGGAAAATTTTGACAGGCCCCATATTCAACTATTCCTTATTGAGCCTGTCCCGCAGCTTGAGCACTTATTCGGGCCTAGATGCAGAGCTAGGTGGACATTTGCGGGTGGTGAAGCGGTCTCAAGCAGAGCCGGAGGGGGTGGGGTGTAATACTCCAGGGGGTGGAGGTAATTACCCAGGGGGGGCGGCGGTGGTGAGTGAGGCATGAGATGTATAGGACTCCTACCGAGTTTGAAAGAGTAGGGAAAGCTAATGATACGGAAGTCGCAGATGTGAGGGAAAACCAAGTGGAAGAGGTCTATGTAGGATACCTGCGAATAAACATGACCAGTACGAACCACCTAGCCCAAGCACCCACCTGACGAACAATGCGAATCCGCTGCTTCCTCGTAAATACCGGGAATAAGGTAACCAAACACAATTTCAAGTTCTCGTCGAAAAATATCCAAGCTTCGCAAGAGCGATCCCCTCATGGCGTGTTGGGATTTCAGGAACGTGGCGAATCCTGAAGCTCACCTCCGTGGGAAACAGGAAACGAACAAACGCAGGGAGGAGGCGCCCTGTCCCCACAGACAAAGCGATTATTACGATCATCGCAGGGTGTGAGACCAAGGCAGAAGCCCGGACACTAAAAGGCCACTATGAAGGAATCTATACAAAACATACAACACTAGCTCAGTCGGGGAGCCCTCTTATGCGAGAGTTGTTCTCGGTCAAGGGACCTGTCCGACCTATCCCCTGTCGAACCAGCTCAAAGGGCGAATACATGAGCCTCCAGCAGGTTAGCTATCTCCACACAATATGTATGAACCCAACCAGACGATCCTATGTATTTATTTGTACTGTTATCGATTGCCTTTTGCAATTTTTTTTGGATGACTTCAATAATGAGGACACCGCCGGGTGTGAGCCAAGCATCGCCTCGGATTGACAGAAGGCGGGTTAAGCGACACCTTCCTTCGGGGACACCTTCCTTCGGGGACACCTTCCTTCGGCTTACCAAAACTACCGCCAGTCAAAGCCTGGTCACAGACATCGCATGTACGTCAAGAATCATTCCATGTGTCTGGACAATAGACAGTTCTTACCGGATACTCCCGAAGCCACAATCCCCCTCTTCCATAGGCTACGTGGGCGCATCACGGAAAACTTAGCGGCGTGCCAGCCGCCAACGGGACAGTCAAAGCAGATCGAGAAGAGAGCTAGAGGGTGCCCATCTGCCTTACGGTTTCTGCAATATGATTGAGGAGGCCTCTCTGAACAGACAATTACAGGAGATCCTGTATATGAAGGACCCACAGCCAAAAGGAGAATGACCATAGTCATTCAACAAGTCGCTTACGGAACCATGCAGCAGCACACAACTGGAATCAGGTCATAGTCGACCGGGCTTGGTTTCCCGCAGTGCGCTGACAATCCAGGAGTCTACGACAGACAGGACGGACAGAATCCTGGGTGTTGTAAATGTTAACGATCTTAGATGTGCATTCGGGGTGATAGGGGGTCACAGAATATCTCGCTGCATTTCCGCCACCCACCCACACAAAGCATCCAATCTAGACAGCTCACAATCTACCGAGGTTGACTTTATTCGAAGGGATGGAGTGGTGAATCGATATCCAATGAAGCAAGCTGCATGGAGAGAGAGAGCGCACGAAATGAGACAGAAGATAGCACTGTATTGGTCTGCCTGATGCGTAGTGAACTGATGGAAGTGGTCTGAACTAATGAGCAGAAGCAGGAAATATAGTAGCTATATATACATGAGTTCGGACCTTCATGTGAAAGTCCGTATGAATATGATCATGATAACGTATGTCCTCATGGTGAGTCGTATGAGCATGTATGTGATCATAGTGAGCTTTACTGTAAGGTTAAGCACATAACTAGGTGAATAAGCTCAGGAAGGCTATGTGAATAGGCTCAGGTCGGTGTGGGCTAAAGTAACATGTTCTTGCGGCACGTGTTTCAGCAGACCTGGGAGGCGGGACGCATTGGATTCTCAGTGCACGGACCTTCATACCGTTAGGTGGGGTAACCAGTGTCCAGGAATCTTCCGCTGACCCCATGTAGATGCTCAAGGATGTTGGATTCTACTCTCACGTGAGAAGAGCTAGGGCGACGGATCACGAGATATGCAGGACGACCAATGGAGGCAATTGGGATATGAGACAAGATGTCCAAATGGAGGCAATTGGGATACTGGCGATTAAGGATAAAAGAAGCGGGTTTTCCTATGAATTCATGTTTTCGAAGGAATAAGGCAGTAGAACCATAGCATTCATACTATAGCGATCTCTACATAGCTTTGACGAATACATCTATATTTCTCTCTCAAAATTCCTCCGATTATAACCTCGTAATATTTACAAAGGATACCGTTCATTTTCCTTCAACAGATTCTGATAACTTCTATGCGCCTAGTTTACGCCTGGTCACCAGACGCTTTGGGGGCTAGGTTCTCAGTGCATTTCATTCAGCCCATACCTAGCTATACCGTCACAAACCTAGCTTACCTGCCTGAACCTCCTAGTCTCATACTTATCTACATGAGCTCCACATGATAACATCTGCGCTCATGTGAACGTTCATCTGATGACTCCGTTCAAGTATACTGGTAGACATAAGTTATCACGTCATCACAGCTCTCATCTCTTCTCTCTCTCTTGTGTAGGACTCTCTCTCATGTGTAGAATGGACTCACGGCTCACCGCTCACCTTATATCATTAGGTTATGAGCCCGGTGTGACGCACACTGGGCCAGCTACATTTTTTTTTACTTCTTCTTCTTCGAAATGGCTGAACCTAGTCCTTCTACCAGAGATCGAATGAGGGAGCTCTGAGCGCTGAGACGCCACCCCCAAACCCACCTCCTCCACAAGACCTCCCCGCTCCCCGATATTTCAAGTCCAGCATCGAAATCGAGAGGCTGGCAATCCTGGAAGGTTCAAAAAATTACGAACTCTGGGCACAACAACTCTTGATGATTTTCGATGCCCTTGAAGCCACCCAAGTGGTAGTTGATAGCTACGAACCTTCACTAGGCGCATCTACAGCACAACTCGCTTCTCATAAGCATATCGCAACGGAATCACTATACTTCTGTTTCTACAAGTAGTTTCCGATCCTATCATGCTCCAAATAGGAAGGCAATGGACTGCACACAATATTTGGCAATATCTCCGCAAAATTTACTTCAAAGACACACCTTTGTCTTTTGTTAACGAGACCTACGCCTTCAATACTCTCTTTACATTGTCAAGTTTACAACTCTTAACGATACTCAATCTATCGCTAATTTATAGATGAGGTTGAGATTAGATGAATGCGCCCCCATGGCTTCACCTCCAGCGCCCGTCCAGGCAGCTTCAGGGCTTCCTATAGGACTGTGCTAGAGCTTGAAGAAGCCAAGAGGGAATTCCTTCTTGCTGCCATTGTCAAACACTACCCAAATGTAGTGGATGACCTGACGACCAATGACGACCTCACATATGAGGACCTCAAAGACAGATTCCATGGCCTTGCCGCCAATAACCAGCTGAACTACAACGGCGGCAATAACATTAATAACAACGGCCAAAACGATATCAACGGCTTCAACGGTCTCATCAATGGCCACACCACAACTGTAACAATAACGTTATTAACACCAGCACAGCCCTGGTAGTCCGTGGCCGCCAAAATGGCAACAAAACCAGAAGGAAGAATGCTCAGCAAGCACACCAACCTTCTTCCACACCTGGCACTAAAATCTGCAGCTACTGCAAACGCCACGGTGGCCGCTTCAAAGGCCATGTATGGCAAGATTACAGGAAGCTGAAACAAGATCAGGCAAATAAGCGGAATAAAGCAAATTGGGCACGAGCCGGCTCGAGCAGGCTCGGGCTCCACGTGACTGGCCGGCTTGTGGCTAGATCGACCTTCCACAGAAATTCAGTCTATGAAAATTCGCGTCCAAAGGTGGCAAATGGACTCTTTATCCCGTATTTCAGTCCCGAAATCTTGGCGTCGTATAAGGCTTCCGGTCGAGCCGGGGCCCGAGCTTTTACCCTACCCGGCTCGGGCTCGGTCGGTTCGTGTCCAGGCCTATGCTCAAGTTGTGGATTCGCAAGAGCCAAATACGCAAGCTTCTTTTACTTATGCTGAAGCTTTCGTTGCTGAACCCCCTACCAGAACGACCTATAATATGAACAGGTTAGCACCTTGCACACCTAGAATTTTCACACTTGTGCAACAGCTCATATGGCTTCTGATATAGGCAACTTTCACACAATCAGACCGCATAACGGAGTTGTAAGGGTTGGAGGTATGTAATAACCTCCTACCTGTTGAAGCCATGGGCACTGTTATTCTTAACGCCGCCCTGCCTGATAGAACAACCAACCGCCTGCGCTTACATGATGTGTTATTTGTGCCTACTCTAAGTCGCCGTCGGTTTGAATGGAATGTTAATACGTTCCAAGGTTGTACTTGGTAGCTAGAGATAATGATGATCATATCTTGAATAAAAACAATCTTGTTTCTCCTATACTGGTTGCAGATATAAGGAGCAAGGTGCCATGGACACGTGAGTACCCTCAAATAGCCCAAACAGCTCATATGAATCATCTGGGCCCATCAATCGTGCTCACGTATCAATGGCATCTTATCCCTTATATCTACAACCAATATAGGAGAAACAGGATTGTTTTTATTGAAGATATGGACATCATTATCTCCAGCTACCATTACAACCTTGAAACTGATAACATTCCATGCAAACAGACTATGACTTAGAGTAGGCATTATTTCTGTTGCTATTACCTACCCATGGGTCGATACTTCACACCTGGGGATTTTACTCGTTACGTTTTCTCGAGTTTGGACCTATTTCTTGGAGGAGGTATCTGATCTTGTACGTAGATACGGGGACAGGTAGGGGCCCAGGGGGTAGATAGATAATTGCCTGGGGTTTACTCCCCAGAGGGTGCGCTGCCTCTTCATCAGCTAGATAGTTCGAATAGATTACTGATTCACTAAAAAGTACGCTGTCAGAAATCTCTAAAGTCTAGTGTGACTCCTTGTACTCTGTTCCTGCCTTCATTTAGTGGTCAGCTTCACATAATAGTAATATATATCTAGCAGCAAACACCCAAGTACCTTCAGTATAATCCCCTGAACTCAGGGGATACGACATCTCTTATGCCACGTGTTGGGGTACGATGCTGTTACCCTGAATTCTTCGGATTTGGTATTTCGTTCTTCACTATCCTGTACCGTTACACCATTTCACATTTTCTGCATATTTTCCTCCTTGGTATCTAAGTATTTCCTCCCACAGAATTCTTCATTACAACTTCCGCTCTGATTCCCGCTCAAGTATCCAATCCTCGCTGTTACCCTCATTCTTCATGTATCTTGACAGC
>Ga0307511_10002795_pt1 | contig 18127 bp, 14 predicted proteins | sample 13_EM_MG_FD_200266 | JGI IMG/M metagenome (GOLD analysis project Ga0307511, IMG submission 200266) | Populus trichocarpa ectomycorrhiza microbial communities from riparian zone in the Pacific Northwest, United States - 13_EM | ecosystem: Host-associated > Plants > Roots > Unclassified | place... | reverse complement strand
GAAATTCATTTTCTCAAAATCTTATTAATCCTGTCCAAAAATTCCCCTGCCTTTCCCCCTAAAAAAATTCCGTTAATTTGGTAAATTCCGTAATTCCGTCAAAAATCCCCCTACCCCCTTTCCTGTATTTCCTGCCTTCATGTCTTCCTGTTAAAAAAATTTCGTAATTTAGCAAATTTGGTAATTTGGTCTTTCCTCTCATCATTTTCATCCCATGCCCGAACTAGCCAAAGCCTACGAACCGCAACAGGTCGAAGACCGCCTCTACCAAAAATGGCAGGACGGCGCTTACTTCAAGGCCAACCCCAAGTCATCGAAGCCGCCCTACTCCATCGTCATGCCGCCGCCCAACGTCACGGGCAAGCTCACGCTCGGTCACGTCCTCAACAACACCATCCAGGACATCCTCTGCCGCAAGGCCCGCATGGAAGGCAAGGAAGTCCTCTGGCTCCCCGGCACCGACCACGCCGGACTCGCCACGCAAACGGCGGTGGAAAAGCACATCCGCAACACCGAAAAGAAAACCCGCCACGACTTCACCCGCGAAGAATTCGTCGCCCGCATCTGGAAATGGAAAGAGGAATTCGGCGGCATCATCATTCAGCAATTAAAGAAAATCGGCTGCTCCTGCGACTGGTCCCGCGAACGCTTCACCATGGACGCGGACTACGAGCGCGCCGTCCAGGACGTCTTCGTCAAACTCTACAACGAAGGCCATATCTATCGCGGCACCCGCATGGTCAACTGGTGCCCCGGCTCCCTCACCGCCATCTCCGACGAGGAAGTCATCCCCACCAAACAAAAGGGCTTCCTCTATTACGTGAAGTACGAGTTCGTCGCGAAAGCGACTTCCCCAAAAGATGGTCATCCCGAGCTTGTCGAGGGATCTCTAACTATTTCGCCTTCCTCAACCCTCGGTCATCCTGAGCTTGTCGAAGGATCAGTTCAGTCTGAATTCCTCACCGTCGCCACCACGCGCCCCGAAACCATCATGGCCGACGTCGCCCTCGCCGTAAAACCGGGCGGCAAATGGGCGCACCTCATCGGCAAAAAAGTCTGGCGTCCACTTCACCGCGAACAAATCCCCATCATCGCTGACGACGCCGTCGAGGAAGGCTTCGGCACCGGCGTGCTCAAGGTGACACCCGCCCACGACAAGACCGACTACGAAATTGGCAAGCGGCACAAACTCAAATTCCGTTCCATTCTCACGCCCAATGGCAAAATCGATGATGCCGGTGACCATGATGCTTCCGAACTGCATGGCCTGGACCGCTTCGAAGCCCGGAAAAAATCAGCGGAATTGCTGAAAGAACGGAACCTTCTCGTCAAAGAAGAACCTTACGAAAATACAGTCGGCTTCAGCGAACGGGCCAATGTACCGATCGAGCCACGTCTTAGTTCACAATGGTTTCTAAAATATCCGAACATTCCGGAAGCCCTTGCCTTGCTCAGGAAAGGTCACGTCAAATTTCATCCCGAACATTGGACTAAGGTCTACGAGCATTGGCTCGATAACATTCAGGATTGGTGTATTTCACGCCAAGTCTGGTGGGGCCATCGAATTCCAGTTTGGTATGACATAACCGTTTACAGGGAAGCCTTTATCGCAGGCGTGGAAGATAAGCCTTTTGATAAATCTAACTCTAAATGCCAAATCGAATCCCCCGGCGAAGGCTGGGTCCAAGACCCCGACTCGCTCGACACCTGGTTCTCCTCGTGGCTCTGGGCCTACGAAACCATGCGCACCGAGGACGGCACACGGCAAAAGTTTTACCCCACCAGCGCGCTTGTCACCGGGCCCGACATTATTTTCCTCTGGGTCGCGCGCATGCTCATCGCCGGACTTCACTTCAAACCGAACGGTGAAAAGAAAACCGAAGCCGAAACGCTGGAAGCGAATCTCGCATTTAAAGATGTCTATTTCACCGGCCTGATCCGCGACCGACAAGGGCGCAAACTCTCCAAATCGCTCGGCAACTCGCCCGACCCGCTCGACCTCATCGCCAAGTACGGCGCCGATGGTCTCCGCTTCGGTCTCGTCCGCATCGCCCCGCAGGGCGCGGACATCCGTTTCGATGAAAAACAGATCGAGGAAGGTCGCAACTTCTGCAACAAGCTCTGGAACATTTGCCGCTTCCGCACCATGCAGGGCCCGATCGACTCCAATGCCGAGCCCTGGAAACATCCGCGCTCCATCTTCGCCAACGAACTGCTTGAGCGCCTCCACGTGCTCCTCGAGGGCGAACGCAACGCGAATGACGCGTTGCAGCAGTACAATTTCAGCGAAGCCGCCAGCCAGATTTACGACTTCGTCTGGAACGAGTTCGCCTCCCGTTTCGTTGAAGCGGCCAAGATCGATTTCACGCAAACCGATTCCCCGACCCGCGCTGGGACCCTCGCCACCTTCGATTACGTGACCAGCCACGTCCTGCGCCTGCTCCACCCCTTTGCCCCCTTCGTCACGGAAGAACTCTGGTGCGAACTCGGCTTCGGCACGGAAAGCATCCAGACCACCGCATGGCCCAAGACATCCCCTCACCCCAGGGATTGGTCGCCCCGCGCACAGGAAATTTACCAAACCGCCGACCTGGGCCGTGCCCTGCGCGGTGAAAGCAAGCTGCCCTCCAACCAGAAAGTTCCCTTCTCACTCGTCGCCAAGGACGCAAACCTTACCGACGACCAAAAAGCCGTTCTGGTCGCCTTCCTCAATGCTTCCGAACTGCAAATCCTGTCCGCTTCACCCGCCAATCCCGGCCCCAAGGCCTTCACCACCCTGGGCGATCTCTACCTTCCCGCCACCGGTCTGGTCGATCCCGCCGTAGAAAAGGACCGCCTGATCAAGGAACTTGCCAAGGTGGAAAAAGACCTCGAGCAAACCCGCCGCAAACTCGGCGACGCCAACATGCTCGCCAAAGCCCCACCCGCCAAGGTGGAGGAATGGCGCGCGCTCGAAATCTCTCTCGCCGAAAAAGAAAAATCCCTCCGCGCCAGCCTGACAAAACTTTCTTGATCGGCTTCTTTGTCCAATCCGGCCTAAAAAAACAGGCCGTTTAAACCAAATAAGCCGCACCCCTCCCCGTCCCATGGAACCCGCCATCCGCGTCCACCAACTCACCAAAGTCTACCGCACCTACCTCAAGGAATCGGGCTTCTGGGGCGCCCTCAAAGGACTGGCCCACCGCCGCTACAAGGAAACCGCCGCTGCCAGGGACGTCAGCTTCACCGTGCAGGAAGGCGAGCTGGTCGGATTCCTCGGCCCCAATGGCGCGGGCAAAACGACCGTGCTGAAAATGCTCTCCGGTCTGCTCTATCCGACCAGTGGCGAAGCCAGCGTCCTCGGGTTCACTCCCTGGCGACGCCAGAACGATTTCAAGCGGCAGTTCGCTCTGGTCCTCGGGCAAAAGAACCAACTTTGGTGGGACCTGCCCGCCGCGGAATCGCTGGAACTAAACCGCGTGATTTACGGACTGGATCCCGTCGCCTCCCAAAAAACCATCGACGAACTGACCGAGCTACTCGACGTCCGGGAAAAACTCGACGTGATGGTGCGCGAGCTTTCCCTCGGCGAACGGATGAAGATGGAATTGATCGCCGCCCTGCTCCATCGCCCCAAGGTGCTTTTCCTCGACGAGCCGACCATCGGACTCGATGTGCTTTCGCAAAAGAAAGTGCGGGAATTCCTCCGCGACTACACCGCGCGCAATCGCATCACCACGCTGCTGACCTCCCACTACATGCAGGACATCGAGGAGCTGTGCGAGCGGGTCATCATCATCGACCACGGCCAGGTCTTCTTCGACGGTGCCTTGCAAAACATCATCGACCGGTTGGCCACCCATAAAATCGTCACGCTGACCCGCCGCAAGGGACTGAAGGAAACCGATTTCACCGCTTTCGGCGAGCTCCTGGAAAAGGCATCGACCCAAGTGCGCCTAAAAATTCCACGCGCTCGCATTGTCGCCGCAAGCCGCGACCTCATCGCTGCCCTGGAAGTGGACGACTTCACTGTGGAAGACGTCCCCATCGAAGATATTTTCCGTGAAGTTTTCTCTGTCCGGCAAAATGAAATCCGGAACGGCCAACCAGGATAGTCTCTCTTCCGACTACTCACCCTTACGGGGAAAAATTTCACGCACCAGTTTTTGCATGGCTGCCGCTGTCGCCTGGCAACGTTCTCCCGCCGTCTGGATACTCGCCGCGAATTTCTTGCCGCGCTCCTCGCCGGAAAACTCGTTCACCAACAAATAAGAATAGCCGAGAAGCGGTGTGAGGTGATTATTCATATCGTGGAGATGCTTGCGCAGGACCTGTCCCGGAGCGGACTCCCCATCACCGAATTGAAGATAAGCCTCGGCCAGTTTCCAGTCGGAAGGGGTGGTGACTTTAAGATTGATGCCGTGATAGAGAACAATTCTCACCGCATGTCCCATCTTCTCCACCACCGCCGTGTCATCCGTAAACGTGGCGCCGGTTTGCAGCGCCTTGGCGTAAGCTTCCCGCAGCAGGCTGGTCTTAAAAATTTGCGGAGTTTGCACGGTCCAAAGCTTGGATCGATCGACCGTCTGCGTCACCAGTCCATCTTCCGCAACTTCCTTGAGGCTATCGCTACAAGGCGCGCCACATACCGCCGCGCCGGAAAGTTTGGCGGCGGCCAAAACCACATCGATCAATTCGCGGGTGACAAAAGGACGGGCTGCATCATGGACCAACACGTACTCGGAGGAATCGGAAACAGCCTGCAAACCAGCCTGAACAGAATCCTGACGTTGCGCACCACCCGGCACCAGTCGAATGCTGCCCTTTTCGCGCAAGGGAGCAACCACCCCTTCCATTTCCTTCTCGCTACCAGGACGGACAACCAGAATAATTTCTGCTGGAATTTGACTTAGCAAAAGCCTCTCCAAGGTGTGAACCAAAAGAGGTCTTCCGGCCAAAGGAGTAAGGAGCTTGTCAAAACCCATTCGCTGGCTGCGCCCTGCCGCCACAACAACCGCACTTAATGGCTCGTTCATTTACTTTTTCTTTCCGTCCTTGTCTTTATCATCCTTTTTGGCCGAACTGTCGCTGTAAAACATCGGGCCATGCTCTTTCAAGTTGGCGATAAACGCGGCGAGATTGTCGCCGGTTTTTTTGTCATTGATTAGCCGTCCGAGCACCCCCTGCCCATTTTTGGCCTGCTCCAATAAATCATCACCGTTCTTAACCATGTTCCTGAGGTTCGTAATCGTTGCTTTTAAATCGTCGGTACTGGTACCGGATAGAACATCCACATTGAGCTTGGTGATCATCTGATCAAGTTGATCGGCGATGTGGTTGGCCTTTTTAATCAGCGGCTCGGCGCTATCGGCCAATTGACTTAGGCCCGTGCTGCTCGTGCCCTGGATCGTTTCGCCATCCTTCACGTAAGGCTTCTTCTGGTCTTCCGTCGCACCTTCAGGATATTGGAACGGTTGCACATCGACAAAGCGATCGCCCAGAAGCCCCGAACTGCCGATGACATATTTGGAACCTTCCCGCAATTTTACGTTACTATCGATTTTCAGGTGGACCTCGACCAGTTGCGTATCCGGAATGGGATGAGGATCGGTCGTGACTTTGCCGATCACAGCCCCGGAAAGATAGACATCGGACCCCTTGAGCAAGCCGCTCGCGTCGGGAAACTGGACCGTGAGATTATAGGTGGGCTTGAAGAAGCCCTGCACTTCTCCAAAAAAGACGATTAACGTGCATATAATGCCGATGCCAAACATGAGAAAGAGGCCTACCTTCGTTTCGAGATTCTGTTTCATAATGATCAACTCCTAGAATATAGCATCACTAGCATCCGATATACCGTTAACAAAGCGATTAACAATGGGGTCCTGTGATTCCAGCACGACTTCGGGCCGATCCACACAATAAATGCGCCCTTCGTGGAGCATGGCGATACGCGTGCCCACTTGACGAGCACTGACCATGTCATGCGTGACGATGACGGAAGTCATGTTCAGTTCTTTTCCCAGCCGCACCATCAATTTATTGATGCTGTCGGAAACAATGGGGTCCAACCCGGCCGTGGGCTCATCGTAGAGCATCAACGCCGGACGCGCGATGGCAGCCCTCGCCAAGGCAACGCGCTTGCGCATGCCGCCGCTTAATTCCGCCGGCCATTTTTTTTCCTGATTGGGCAAATCAACGATCTTCAGCGCCCGGGCCACTTCCGCGCGGATTTCGTCGTTGGAGATGCCTCCTTTTTCCCGCAATGGGAAGGCAACGTTTTCTCCAACAGAAAGCGAGTCAAAGAGCGCTCCGTTTTGGAAGAGCATACCGGTTTCCTTGCGCAAGGGGACCATTTCTTCTTCGGACAGCTGCGCCATGTCCTTGTCCCCGAACCAGACTTGTCCGGCATCAGGCTGCATGAGGCCCAGGATATGTTTCAGGAGAACGCTTTTGCCGCCGCCGCTGCGACCGATGACAACGAGACTTTCGCCCATGTTAATTTCAAGATTAACTCCGCGGAGAATCTGCTGACGGCCAAGCTTTTTCTCCACGCCGATGAGGCGGACCAGGGGGGATGAGGTTGAGAAAGCCACGGTTGGAAATTAAAGAAGGGTGTTGAGCAGGAAGGTGAAGAAAAAATTGGCGATAAGCACAATGATGAAGGAATCGACCACCGATTCGGTTGTGGCCAAACCGACGCCCTCCGCCCCTTGGGCAGCGGTGAGTCCCTTGTTACAACCGACGAGCAGGATGATGATGCCGAAGAAGAAACCTTTGACCAAACCGATCCAGACGTCCTTATCGTGCGTATACTTGATCATGTTGTTCCAGTAGTAGACCCCGGGCACATTAAGAATATCGACGGCAACATAATAACCCGCACCAACTCCGCAAAGAATGGCCACGCCAACGAGAACCGGCATGGAAATCAGCATGGCAAGAAAACGGGGCACGATGAGATATTCCGTCGGATAGACCGCCAAAGCGCGCAGGGCGTCGATCTGCTCGGTTATTTTCATCGTGGCCAGTTCCGCTGCCATGGCCGAACCGACCCGTCCCGCGATCATCAGGGCGCAAAGAACGGGGCCCAATTCCCGGCACATCGCGATGGCGACCACGGGACCAACACCCGAGCTAAGCCCCAAATCCTTAAATTGGAATTCAGTCTGGGCGGCAAAGACTGCACCAATAAAGCCCCCCGTGATGACCACCACCGGAACGGACTTACCTCCGATAAAATCGATCTGACGAATGAGAAGCGCTGGACGAATCCGGTAACGAAAGAGACAGCGAATGATGTCCTGAAAGAGGAAGACGATCTGCCCCGCCATACGAAGCATGCTCATAAAGCGGATGCCCGTTTGCTGTGCGTAGCGTGTCATGCTGCGAAATTAGGCCGATGCCCGTGCAGTGACAAGGAGTTCTGTTCAAATCCCTCGTCAGAGATTTGTTTATAGCAAGCCCATTTTTAAATTCTGACCGGTACAAGTTGCTCGGCCAGATAGGCTTTGACTTCCTGGATGGTGAATTTGCCGTAGTGAAACACACTGGCTGCCAGAACTGCATCGGCCTTGCCTTCATTGAGAACGGCAGTGAAGTGCCTCAGTTCCCATGCTCCGCCACTGGCTACGACTGGAACCGGGACCATTTCACTGATGAGGCGGGTAATCTCAAGATCGTAGCCGGTTTGCATCCCATCGGCATCAATGCTGTTGAGAACGATCTCTCCGGCGCCAAGCTCCACCACCTTTTGAGCCCAGGCCCGAGCTTCCCAAGGGGTTTGTTCACGGCCGCCACGCGAAAAGACAGACCATTGGTTGGGCGCCGTTTTTTTGGCATCGATGGAAACGACCATACACTGACGGCCAAAAGCGGCAGCACCTTCAGCTATGATTTCGGGTCTCGCTAGGGCCGCCGAATTAAGGCTGATTTTATCGGCACCTGCGCGGAGAAGCGCGCGCATGTCTTCAACCGAGCGAACTCCGCCCCCCACCGTCAAAGGCATGAAGCAGCGATCCGCCGTACGCTCGATGACGTCGATGATCGACTTACGCCCTTCCGATGAGGCGGTAATGTCGAAGAAAACAAGTTCATCGGCACCCTGATCGTTGTAACGAATAGCAAGCTCAACCGGGTCGCCTACATTCCGAAGACCGTTTTCTTCGGCGCGCCCAAACTGTTGACCTCGAGTAACGCGTCCATCATGGACGTCGAGGCAAGGAATGACACGTTTTGCGAGCATGGTTTAACTTGGAAGCACTTCTTCAAATCACTTTCCCTTAACCTCCAGAGAAAGGAGCTTAAAACATGGTACGGGGAACGTAAACCTGATCTCCCGCCTGAAGGGAAGGATCCGCCCCAGGAGTCCTGGCTGCGGCCGAAGCGTCAACCTGAATGACCTGTTGCCCGCGAAGGATGCGAACTGCCTTGCGATTGGCATATTCGGTAAAGCCGCCGCACGCATTGATGGCCCCAATGAGAGTCAAATCTGAAGTATAAATCACGCGCTGGGGACCCCGAACATCGCCGCCGACATTGACGAATCGTTCTTCCGGTATAATGGTCACATTCGGCGTCGTATAAATTTTTTGCTCTTTATAGGTACTGGCAATTTCTGCTGAAACCTCAGAAGCGTTGCGGCCAACAGCATGAAACGGCTGCGAGAGCAGCGGAATGGTAATATCCCCTGATTCGGGAATCTGCACTTCGATAACATAGCCCCCATCAGGGACACCAGTCAGACGGATGGTAACTTTGTCCCCCACACGCATAACATCGGCTGTGGCGGCAGGGCTAGATGGTGAATAGGCGGTGGCCTGGCTTGAGCCCGACGACATTCCCGCGCACCCCGCCAAAAGAGAGCAAGCCATGCCTAAAAGAGCAAACCGGTGGAAAGCCTTCACGAGTGGGATCAAAATCAAAATTCCTCGCTATCCAAATCCGTTTTACGGCTCATGGCCAGAAGGGACTTGCTGTCAATCTTAAGGCCATCCTTGCGCTTTTTATCGCGCCCGGTCTTTTTATTATAATAACTTCCGTAGTTACTATAGTAGTAATAGGAGTCGTCGCTCTTAACCGATACATAATTAAGAACCATGCCGACGCAGTTTCCATGAACTTCCTCAATGGCGCGTTTGGCACGCAAAGATATCTCACGGGGATAGCGTCGATGCTGAATAACGAGAATAACGTAATCTACTTCACGAGCGATAATGGAGCCATCGCTAATGCCGAGTACCGGCGGGGCATCAACCAAGACCAAATCATAGCGTTGCTTTAAATCATCGAGCATAGCGCGGATTTTATCCCCCGCCAATGAACCGATGTCGGCCATGGGCATTTCCCCTGCGGCCAGCAGATGCAGCTTGGGAACCACCGTCTGCTGGATATAGTCTACCGCATCGCCCTCCCCGTGAAGATAATTGGCCATGCCCTGTTCATTAGAAACATTCAGCAAGTTGTGAAGCGTGGGTCGACGAAGATCGCAATCGACGAGAATAACCGATTGGCCTGCTTGGGCGCAGACGATAGCCAAGTTGTAAATGGTGGTTGATTTACCCTCACCCGGTCCTCCGCTAAGCATGCTCAGGGACGGGCCAATTCCATTCTGAACTTTCAAATCAAGTTTGGCTCGAAGGATGCGATAACCTTCGGCGTGAGGTAATTGCGTATCCAGCTTGTTCAACGGAATGGGACCACCTTTATTGGGAATAACGGTCAATACCGGCAACCCAAGCAACGATTCGGCATCGGCCATGGTCTTGACGCTGGTATCGAGATATTCGATAAGAAAAGCAATCACAATGCCCACAAAAAGACCGGCAGCGGCGCTGATTGCCATATCCAGCCTCTTATCCGGTTTGGATGGGGAATCTGCGGGGACGGCACGGGAGATAATTCGAATCGGACTTTGCATGAGCTGCCGATCGGCAGTGGTCTGCTTAAGATGGATGCTGTAGGCGTCTAGGACGCTCTGCTGCCTTTGGAGCTCTTGGAGGGCATCCCGGAAGGGCGCCAAGTGGGCCGTTTGATCTTTCGTCGTCTTTTCTTTTAGGTCATTGACCACCTGAGTGAGGAGCTCTACCCGCGATTTGGACATCTGCGCATCAACGGCCAGAGCACGACGTGTACCCGCAATAAGCTCTTTGATTTGCTGCCGGGTGCGATCAAGTTCCGCCCGGAGCGCCTGAACGCGAGGATGATTTTCCTCAAAACCCTGTTTGAGGAGATTCTCGATATCGCTCTCCATCCTTAATGATTGCGAACGCAAAGTCGTGATACTGCCAATCGGACTTCCCAGGGCTTCCAAGGTGTTGACAAATTCGTCATCTCCCAGATTTTGGACACTTTCCAAGACAACTCGACGGCCATCGGCTTCCACTTGGGCGGCCAGCAAATCATGCTCATGGGAGGCAAGAGCCTGATCATCATGGGTCTCTATGCCTTGTGTTCCAGCAGGAAGATCCAAACCGATCGCACCCAGAGCCTGTCGAAGCTTTTCCACATTGGCCTTGTCGGCGTCCACCACCTTCTGTTGTTGGGCAATTTGATCACGTAGAGAATCCCCGCCACGGCTACTGCGCTGATCTTCTTCAACATCTCGCATGGTTTTGTAGTGATCTGCAACAGCATTGGCTATATCAGCGGCTTCCTGTGGCACTTCACTTTCGGCCATGATAACGATAATATCAGTCCCGCGCTTGGAGTCGATTTTCAAGACATTGCCGTTCATGTAACCCAGAGCGACAAGAGGCGGTACGCTACCCGATGGTGATTTGAAAATCCGCTTAGCCCAGACTTTGTCGAGGCCTAGATCACTAATGATAGGCAGTAAAACATCGGAAGAATGCATGATCTCAAACTCCGTCTGGAAGGCGGTAGGATCAAAGCCCTTATCGGTGCTATTTTGCATAAAGCCCGGCACCTCCTGAATCCCTCGCGGCTTAATTTCAATCTGCGCTGTGGCACTATATATCTTGGGAAGAACCTGTTCCGTAACGTACCAGCCAGTCCCTACGCTGAGAGCAAAAATGGTGAAAATTACCCACAGACGATTGCGGATGACCTTGAAATACTCGTGAAAGTGAGGATTGCGTTCGGTGGATTCAACCATGGAAAAATTTACGCCGGCCAGCGCACCTTAAGAAACATAGCATCAAGACATTCAACATCAATAGGTCCCGCGCACACCCAAGTAGACTTGATTGCGAGTATAATCACGAAAGCTTTCTTGCGAAGAGATGTCGCTGAAAAGATATCCGCCTTCGAAATCGAAGTGAGGATTGAAGTGATAAGAGAACCCGGTATCTATGCCGTAGACGTTTTCCGTAAAGTTGGGGGCAGCGCTTGCCTGGATCAGGCTCTGAGTATATTCGCTATGCGTGATAATTCCCTGGGCGTGAACCGTGATGCTTGGGGTTACGTCATAGCTAAAGCGTAAGGTAAACCGGTCAGCCACCTGGCCTGTAGCCGCCAACACGTCGGTGGGAACGACGTTGTGCGCGTAGTTAAAGTTGAGCGTGCTGCGAGCGCCCAAACGCCAGTCCACCCCAACCGAACCGTAAGGCGAGACGGATGAATCCAAGTGATCCGGCATGGTAACCGTAGCGCCCACTCGTCCACCGATGGATAGCGAAGGTAACGCCTGCCAGTCGATACCGACATTTCCCGTGTAACTCGTGTATCCGCGTTGCGCGGTGTCGTAGGAGATATTATCGATGATACCACCGAAAACGAGATTGACCTTAGGTAGAACGGCAAAACGAAAATCTTCGGTACCGATATTCTCATCACTATTTTGCCCGGCCGCAATAGCGTCATTCTGGTAATCGTAGAAGCTATTCGAATACGTGGTGACGGTGCTGAAAAGAGGTGTCCACTGCGCTGTAAAATCTGCCGTGGCAACATTGTTGATATATCCACCCGCCCGGAAAGGAGTCCCCCCGCCGTTCAAAACATCCGGCTGGGAGTAGTAGCCGATCCGATCACGCAAATCGAGGTTGAACCGTTCGGAAAAGGAATGATTATAACGCAGTACCATTTCGGCCATCTTATCTAGTGAGTCGCCAGATCGTTCGTAGTAATAGGTCAATCCACCACTAATTCGGATGGAAAGATCGGTTTGATCCATGGGGAAATCAAAAAGAATGCTCGGAGCAATGTCCGTCGTCATGCTGCCGACTTTGTTATTCTTGTTGGTAAAGATATTATCGTCATAGCCCTGTCGCAGCGTGGCCGTAATAATAAATGGCCTTTTATTGTCACTTCCGTCGCTAGCTTGCGTAATCGTCGTAGGGCTTATTGGCACCACTGCTGTCTCATCCATCGCCGGAGATAACCGAATGCTCGACAATAAACAGCATGTTACTAAACCGATGAATAGGTGGTACCTTGGCATACTGAAGGGCATAAAAGCTACTTTTTGCATCCTTGCAAAGCTCTTTTTACACATTTTTATGGTGAAAAGAATTCTTCTAACTCTCCAGATGCTTCATAGCTGTATATCAAATGAAGTCCAAGTTGAAAGACATTTTCTTTAATTTGACTGGATAAGCTACTTGTTTGGAGTGACAAATATTCCTCATTCGCCTCGCAATCAGCTCTTACAAAGAGATTCGTAACGCGGTCTTGGCTAATGGATTAAGAAATTCTACCATCGAAAAGATTTGCCGCGTGGCCAGCATCGCGTTACTCCCTACGTTTCTATTTTTCTGTAATTTTATGATTCAATCCTTTGTTTTTAATGATGGCAAGTTGGTTGCCAGCAACCTTGATAGCGATGCCCTCAGACTTGTCCGGGCCGATAAAGGGCTCCTCATCTGGGTTAACCTATTTGCCCCTACCCCCGAGGAAACCACCGCGATCCTGGAGGATGTTTTCGCTTTTCACCCCCTTGCCATCGAGGACTGTCTTTCCGTCAGTCGTTACCCCAAGATCGAAGACTACGAAGATTACCTCTTCCTGGTCATGCACGCGGTGGCCTTCAACAAGGAAGAGCAATTTCGCACCACCGAGCTCGACTTCTTTATTGGGAAATCATTTCTGGTCACTCATCACTCTGAACCACTGGCCACGGTCACCAGCACCATCGAACGCATTCAAAAAAATCCCGTCGCCATCACACGCGGCATGGATCGCCTGGCCCACTTCCTTCTCGACACCATGGTCGATGCGTACCAGCCGGTGCTTAATGACTTCACCAAGGAAATCGGCACCTTGGAAGACAATGTCTTTCTTTCCCGCCATGCGGAACCAACCGTAATTCGTGACTTTCGCGAACGTAAAAAGGAACTCTCTGATTTGCAGCAAATTGTCCGCCCGCAACGCGATGTCGTGAACCGTCTGGCTCGGGGTGAATTCAAACTCATCCGTCCCGTCCTACTGCCTTACTTCCGGGATTTGCTCAGCAATATCAACCGGATCGACAACGCTGCCGCAACTTTGAGCGACCAGCTCTACCTCACCCTCGATGTATTTCTGAACAAGGCCTCTTATGAGACCAATGAAGTCATCAAGGTGCTAACTCTGTTAACCGCAATAACCACGCCCAGCTTGCTCATCGGCACCTGGTACGGCATGAATTTTCATGACATGCCCGAACTCGATATGCCTTATGCCTATCCGGTGGCAGCCGGAGTTACTATTATTAGTACTATCATCCTTGTCGTCTGGCTGCGCCGCAAACATTGGCTATAAATCCATTCCTCAACCCAGCCTGAAGTCTTTCCCTCACCTTTGCCGTGAAAAATACCTTTCTGGATAAAGTGCTCAACCGGATCGACCGGGTTGGCCAAGAGGATTTGCAGGCTTATCTCCAACGCCTCAATAGCGAGAAGGGATTTTTTGAAACGATCTTCAATACCCTCCAGGAAGGTATCGTGGTGGTCGATCCTCAGGGCAAAATCCGCTACCTCAATCACGCCATCACCACACTCCTCGGTATCGACCCGGCCAAGGCCCTGGGCACCTCGATGGCCCAGCATCTCAAGGAACTCGACTGGCCGAAAATCCTGGCCGAGGGGCGCGTGGTCAGCCGGGACCTGGAGGTTTTTTATCCTCAGCAACGTTATCTGAATTTTTATCTCGTCCCCCTCGACGATCAGGACACCTCGCTCCTCGGCTACGCGCTGATCTTTCACGATCTGACCGCGCACCGCGCTCAGGCCCGTGAAACCATCGAATCGGAAAAACTCAACGCCGTCACGCTGCTGGCCGCCGGTGTCGCACATGAACTGGGCAATCCTCTCAATTCACTCAACATCCACCTCCAACTTCTGGAACGCGATCTTGGCCAGCGACACAAAAATGTATCGGACGGAGACCTGCTCGAATCGATCCGCGTCGCCCGCAGCGAAGTCACCCGGCTCGACACCATCATCAACCAATTCCTCGGCGCCGTCCGTCCGGCGCATGCCTCCCGCAGCATGGTCAGCATCAACACCGTCGTTCACGAATCTCTCTCGTTTCTTCAACCGGAGATCACCGATCGCGACGTCATCGTCCAGGAGGAACTCGGCGAAGGGCTGCCTCTCATTCCGGCCAATCCCGACCAGCTCAAGCAGGCCTTTTACAATTTGATTAAAAATGCCGTGCAAGCCCTCAGCCACGGAGGCATCCTGCGAGTCTCCACCTCGCGCTCCGATACGCACCTGCAGGTTTCCTTCGAAGACAACGGCACAGGGATTTCCGTCGAAGACATGGCCCACATCACCGAACCTTATTTCACCCGCAAAAAAACCGGAACAGGGCTCGGTCTTTTCATTGTGCAACGCATCCTTCACGAACACGGAGGCCATCTCGAACTGCTCAGCGAACCAGGCCGCGGCACCACCGCACGCATCCTGCTGCCCCTCGCGGAACGACGCGTTCGATTGCTGGGGACGGGTGATGCCTCCCCCGCAAAACAAACGCCAAACGAGACGTCGGGAAATACTCCATGACTCCGGTAACCGATAATTTGCCCACGCTGCTCGTCGTCGAAGATGAAAAAAATACGCGGGATGGCCTGCGTCGCTACTTCGATGGCAAATTCGATATCTATCTTGCGCCCGATATCGAGGCAGCCATGAATGTGCTCGAAACTCAACCCGTCGATGTCCTCCTCACCGACCTGCGACTCATGGGCGGCACGGAAGGGCTCGACTTATTGGTCCGTGCGCAATCGATTTCACGCCCACCCGTCTGTGTCCTCATGACCGCCTATGGCTCCGAAAAAGTAGCCGTGCAAGCCATGAAACGGGGTGCCTATGACTACATCACCAAGCCGCTGGATCTCGAAAAACTTGATGTCGTTTTGACCCGCGCGTTGCATTCCCGCCAAGTTGAGGCGGAAAACCAACAACTGCGGGAAGAGCTCGACAAAAAATTTGGCTTGGAAAAATTGATCGGCAATGCGCCCGCCATGGTGACGGTTTACGACCTTATCCGACAGGTCGCCCCCACACGCGCCACCGTCCTCATCGAGGGTGAAAGCGGCACAGGCAAGGAACTGGTGGCCCAATCGCTGCACATGCTCAGCCCGCGTAAAGCCGCCCGATTTGTCGCCGTCCACTGCGCTGCGCTTTCCCCCCAGTTGCTCGAAAGTGAATTATTCGGCCATGAAAAAGGCGCCTTCACTGGCGCGACCGAACGGCGCATGGGTCGTTTTGAAGAAGCCAACCATGGCACCCTTTTCCTCGATGAAATCGGCGAAATCGACCCGGCCACACAAGTCAAACTTCTACGCGCCTTGGGAGAACAAACCATTCAACGCGTCGGCAGCAATCAGACTCTGAAAGTCGATGTGCGCGTGGTGGCAGCGACCAATAAAAATCTCGAGGCAATGGTTCAGGAAGGGAAATTTCGCGAAGACCTCTTTTACCGCCTTGACGTCGTCCCCATTCTCCTGCCTCCTTTGCGCGAGCGCCGAGAGGACATCCCTCTGCTCGTTAACGCCTTCGTTAAAGAATTTGCCCGACAAAACAATAAGAGGATTTCCGGACTTTCCGTCGATGCGCAGCAGATGCTCCAACGCTATGAATGGCCTGGCAATGTGCGTGAACTGCGAGCCGCCCTGGAACATGCCGTCGCGCTCTGTCGTGGAGAACGCATCGGTGTACGCGATCTACCCGCCCGAATCCTCGGCCGCCCGAACCCAAGTACCGGCTCTGGCCCATTCCTCGTCTCCGAGTCGAACCTGAATTTGGAAGCCATGGAAAAAAATTTCATCCAGCAGGCCCTGCGCTTGACTGACCGAAACGTGACCGAGGCAGCCAAACTACTCGGCATCAGCCGCCGCACCCTCCATCGTAAAATCAAAATCTACCAAATCGTCCCCTCATGAGCGCCATTCAAACCATTTTATACATGATCGAGGTGGGGAAAGGCCGGGTACTGATCCGTATCGTTCCTCTGGTGATTACGGTTCTTATCGTCGCCGTGCTTTATGATTTTAGCGGAATTAATCTCCCCATTTCAGGCCCTCTCGGCGGAATTTATCATGGTCTCAATGATGATCAGTCCATGGATAACGCGCAACTGGCCCGCCAAATCGTCCGTGGCGAAGGCTATAACACGATGTTTCTGCGGCCCTATGCGCTGGAACAATTACGCACTTACATCGTAAGCCAGGGCGGTGGCCCCAATCTTTTCCCTGCCGATCGATTTATACCTGGAATACCTCGTATTCTGCCGGACACCTATAATGCCCCGGGATACCCATTTTTACTGGCGACTTGGTTTTATATTACGCAAACCAAATTCGCCTTACCTTCCAACTACTTACACGAACATCCCCTCTTCATTTCCGATCGATGGATTCCGGAGCTTAACCAAATTTTCATGATTTTGACGGCCCTTCTCGTTTTTGGTCTGGGCCTGCGTCTTTTCGATCATCGGATTGCATGGATGAGCTTGGTCGCCTTTTTGTCCACGGACCTAGTCTGGCAATACTCCATTACCGCTCTTTCCACCAGTTTTCTGATGTTTCTTATCACCGGCGTGTTTTTTGCCATCCTCGAAATTTTCTATGTGGGAGAAACCTGTGCGGACGATGAGGAAAGCTCCTTTGGACGGGCCTGGCTCTGGGCGCCCGTCCTCGTCCTGTTGCTGGCGATGGCTTGCTTGACCCGACTACATCTTTTGATTTTACTCCTGCCGCTCCTGTCTTTTTTGATCCTGATGCCGCGCGCCAATTCCCTACTCATCATAGTTGTTGCACTTCTCGTCATCGGCGCCGTCGTTCCCTGGTTTTGGCACACTTATAAAGTATGTGGAAATCCCCTAGGCTCGAATATGCCGCTACTCCTTTATGGTACCGCAGCTTATAAAGGAAATCAGATTTATTGCACGACGACCATTCCCGCCTATGAAGTACTCTTCAAGAACGTCAGCTGGAAGGAACTCATGGGCTTTCGATGGCACTTCGAGCATGCCTGGGATCTACTGGGATCGAATCTTCTCATCCTTCTCTTCGGCGCTTCCACCCTCTACTCCTTTAAACGGCCCAGGGCCCAATTCTTTCGGTGGCTACTGCTGGGTTCCGCCATTTGCATCATCGCGATAAACAATCTCGGCGTGACCCAACCCACCCCCGTCAGCTCATGGAATACGCTGGTGGTGCTTTTCCCTGCCATGCTTGTCATTGGGAGTTCCTTCTTTTTTATTCTTCTCGATCGACTGAATTTGCAAGCTCAGCTTGTCAACAGCCTCATTATCGCCTCCATACTCTCGCTCAACGCAATACCCTTGATTCTGACTCTCATTGCTCCTCCCCCTAAAATCGTTAACTATCCACCCTACTCACCCGGTACACTTGATTATTTAGGCCATCTCACCCAGCCCGAAGAATGGATAACCTCCGACATGCCTTGGGCAACAGCTTGGTATGCGGATCATGCGTCACTTTGGGTGCCTGATTCACTCGCCGATTTCGAACATCTTCACGATAATGTTTGCCCTACCGGCTTACTCCTCTTCACCCCAGTCACCCTGGATGCCCCTGTCACCAACCTGACTTCCGGGGAATATAAAGATTGGCTTCCGTTTGTCGTTGGAGCCGCCCCCCCTCCCAGTTTTCCCCTTCAGGCACGTTTAGTGAACCGTACCGCACCCGAATATGTTCTTTGGAGTGATAAGGAACGTTGGAAATAGATTCTGATTCCAGGAC
>Ga0307511_10002794_pt1 | contig 18127 bp, 13 predicted proteins | sample 13_EM_MG_FD_200266 | JGI IMG/M metagenome (GOLD analysis project Ga0307511, IMG submission 200266) | Populus trichocarpa ectomycorrhiza microbial communities from riparian zone in the Pacific Northwest, United States - 13_EM | ecosystem: Host-associated > Plants > Roots > Unclassified | place... | reverse complement strand
GTTTCATATATACGGAACTATTGAGAAATACGGACTATGGTGCACTACGGATAAATAGAAAAATCGGCTCCTGATTTGAATAATACATTGAATACTCCGGTGCTACGGAAGAGGGCTTGATCTAGTATATTTTATCTATATATCTCTGGAGGACTTGATTTTCTCGTATTTTCATTTATTTCTACATTATATTTTTCTACATCTGGAGGCCTAGATTTTCTAGTATTTTATGTATTTATTTCTTATATTTTTCTATTTATCCGCAGTGCTCCATAGTCCCGTATCTCTCAATAGTTCCGTATATATGAGATAATTATATTAAAATATAATTGTGGCCATCAGATTGATGGGTGTGCTGGGCCCATTGATGAATTGGCCGTATTGACGCATGGGTCAGAATAGCGACGCCTTATTTTGATTCTAAAATATGTCCTAGGAGAGATTTGGTTTATGGATAGCCGGCCACTCCATAGTTATCATAGCTATCTCAGAGAAACCCACCCTTCAGATAAAGAAAATCGCTGTGGCGATCCGAAAAGGCAATACCACTAGGGAGCCTGTAGTTCTCAGTTCCGACAATTAAAACCCGGGACCTGGGGTCAAGGCAATATTCAAATATCCGCCTTGCAATCAGCAATTGTCAGGTGTCCTATGCTTACATGGTTGCCTAGATAACCCCCGGATCCAGTAGCAACGATTCGTACCCTTAACCCTAACCCTCTAACAAGACCTCACATGTAAATATACTTGCTTCGCTCCCGATCAAATTTGAGCATATATTATAAATATTATAATTGATATATAGCTAGGGTGTTGAAACACAAGTTCTTCAATAGTAACAAAGTAAGCAGTCATAGATTCCCCTATTCACACTCGCTGCTTTACCATTGCGACTAGTTTAGTATTTTCCCACATAAACATAGCAGCACCCGTCACAGCACCCAGTCACATTTCAAAACTCAAACGACAGAAGCGGAACGAAGTAAATTCATAGATGCAAACAACGCGTAAATGACAATACCGAAACCAGCATGCTACCCAGTCTGATTCCCAGTCCTAGCAGTGAGTCGCTCTTAACGGCTACAAACGTATCCCCCCTGCAGTTCCTTCCTTCCCACCAGCCCTCTATCTAAGTAGTGGTATTCGATGTCCTAAACTCCCAACTACTGATGCTGATTGTCAGCCAACTGCATGTCAAGAGGTCAAAATGATCCTGACTAACCTTGCCCGAGCATAGCGACCCTCAGTCCTTAAGGGGTATCTCATCAACCAACGGACTTTTACCACCTGTTTCAGGATTGCGGAGCCCAAATCCCTCACGCGTCTGTATCTCAACCCAATAGCCAATTTTTTCCTCGTTTTGCAAGAGGGTGTTCTCAACCGACTGGTATATGGGGAATATAGCTTCTACTTCAAGATGACTCTGACAGTTTGCGCAGTTTGCGACGGACCAGCGACTCAAAACCGGCTCGTAACCGACCTGGAATGGCTTGCCATCAGGGCCATTAGCGAGAAGCCGGATGATAAAAGAACCAGGATAGTCGGCACGGTTGATACGCTTAGCTTTCTGGAAGCGAACCAGCTCCTTGCGGTCGTTATGCGTAAGGAATTTGTCTGTTAAATCCAATTGCATCACATCAAGTGAACCAGGAGCATACGAATAACCCAGTTGCTGTTCGATATTAACCAGATCGTTACCCGTTTGGTAGGGCTGCTCCGGGTCCGGAGTTGTTTTCCGAAATGGGTAGAGATTGGTCTCCATTGTCAGCAGAGTACCCTTCGGGATAGATGGCATTCCTTCGTCGGTGAACGTTCCAGGCCTCGGGGGTTCCGTATAATCGATGGTCAAGCTTCCGGGATCTGTACAGCCCCATTTGCGCTGCCACGCCCAAAAGACATAATCGATAAAACAATGGTGGAAGAAAAAGATGGGATCAAAACCCGCCGTCTCATTATCACCCATGTCGCCATTTGCGCCTATGATGGGGCTGGCGATGTATTTGCCCTCTTGATAAAAGCCCCCGACAGCGAGATGCATAGCATTATGGGGGGTCTCCAGTGAATTAAAAACGTGTTCACTGGAGGCTTGAACCTCAACCCAAGCAGTTGCAGATGCCTTGTTAGAAAAAGTGGTATAAGTGGGAGCGTCGAGAGAAAGCATGAACCTGGCGTAAACGGAGCTCGTGTCAGGGTACGTGGTCTTCTCGTTACCATCGCGCGGGAGTTCGACCGTTCCTTTCAACCATTGTGCGACATTATCATTTAAGATCCTTACATTTCCGTTAGGGTCGGAGAACCTGGCATTGTGGGCGGCCGTGTGGTCCCGGTCTTTTTGTGTCCCAACCAAGCCTGATAGAGGGTATCGAACTGTTTTGTACCCTTGGGGTTTCGTATAACGCTCTTCCCTTCCGGGGGCGGCCTCTATGGCCCTCTGCAGTGTGTACGAAAATAGGGGGTTATGGGTACTGCCGTCAATTGGTACCTCGAGTTCATGGGTGGTGAGAATCGTCGGAATTGGAGGCACCTCGTACTTCCCAGTTTCGGGGTGCTCTGGTCGGAACAATGTCTCGTCCCAGTATGGAAGTGTGACATCCTCACAGCCCTCTATGCTCCTTAGCGCATCCTCAAGGCGGTACACGTATGCTCGGTGCCACAAGGGAAACAGAACATTAGTGTGATGGCAATAACCACCCCACCATTCCGCTTCTTGTCCTTTGGGTGGTGGAACGAAAGGTTCCCCATGGTAACCACCGATAGTGAAGAAGGAGTTGGGGTCATCCGCGGGCAGTCGTTGGATACCACGGAAAGCTCGGATAAGCTGAACCAGCTTTTCGGGGTATAAAGTTTGGAGCTCCGCGAGAGAGTAACGCACCCGTGGTGCTGACATAATGGTAAAGGAGCTGAAGTCAGGGAGAAATTAGGCGAGTTTCTTAGCTTTAAGTTGTGCTGGAGTGCGGGAGGTATGATCTCTATGGTTATTCGCATCAACTGCGCACGCATAGCCATATATATACCCTCAAGTGTGGCATTAGAAGGCACACAGCGGATACTATGTTATTACTTCACATGTGTCGGTTGCAATGGGATCCATGAGCATATTACGGATGGGGGCCCAAGAGCAAGGGTCTATGCCTCTACGAAGGGTTGTTCTAGCCAGACTAGGGTCTATGGGAATTTCAGCTGATTGTTTATAGTAGAGAGCAAGCCTCATGCCGCAAAGGGCAATAGGTATCCGTATGTCCCTAGTATAGAATCTGGCGGGTAGGTAATGCACGTGCGAATCTCGTATAAGTAGGCAAGTACGAAGGCAGTCCTGACTACAATACAGCTGTACAGGCAGCCCCATGGATAAGGCAATACGGGCGAATTCATAGATACTGGGCGCCACCAAAGGGCATTTGACCAACTCCCTGTATCTGCTGTACGTTGCGATCGGAGCTATCCTGTCTTCCGAAACCTCAATACCTATAGTAACCTCTCTGAGTGGAAGCCTGTTAGTGTCGTATCCATAGATATTGTATTGTAGGTTTCCTCTGCCCTGCTCGCCAACCATTACGGTAAACCACTGTCAAATAAATGGGGTAGCCCACCACACGACCTGAACATCCTAACAACCTAACATTCAAGCTGAACGAAATCGTCAACTTTCCTTACCAATGAGCAACTCTGACAGTATAGTATAAATACCGGGAAAACTGGTGAATCAGGGCCCTTGTGCGCAAATTAGCGGCCTTAGCTCGATTTATGCAGTTATGTTTCACTTTTGACAAGTGTGCCTATTCACCAGTGTCCCCAAATCCCCGACTAGGTATCCGTAGTCGGGCTTCTGAGGACCTCAGTAAATACGAGATGCTATATTCTTGCTCTATGTGGGTCGCTTCGAATGCACATTTAGTCCCACAAAGAATACTCCATTTCGCCAAACTGTCAGTAATAGCTCCCCCATAGCAGTATATATGTCATGTAGAAGAAGACTAGCCTACTGAAAGTCCGGGTATGGCATAGCGGGGCACTGCCGGTTATAAAACTGTAAAAGGCTACTGAAAGTACTGAGTATAGACATTTGGTGAACCACCCTGTAACTCAGGCGACATAGCCCGCAACCACGAATGTACAGTACTATACTGTACATACAACGAATATATAACTAGGCTCAAAGAACAGGATTAAATTGGCGGAGGCGGTAGGGTGAAAGCCGATAAGACCCTAAAACCGACAAAGGCTCAATGCAACAACGTACCTGCCTCGGAATAGCTTGTGGTATCTCACCCGGTTAGAACTGTTTGAAACATCGATAATACATACTGAATATACCCGACACCTACTATCACTAGGCCCATGTCCCTCGGCAATATTCTATATCAGATTCCTCTCATGTGTCGAGCACCACTTTTGTTTTTGTTTTTTTAAGCCACGCATGTAGCCCAAGGCTATGCTATATACAAATTGTGCTTACCAGCTGAAGAATTGGTTGACCTTTCGTTACCCCGCAGCAACCACATAATTAAGGGTCAGTGACCTCTCCACTTCACATCTGCCCCCCAGGAGCTACGGTAGCGTGCGCCTGCAATCCCCTTACCTCTCACACTCTGTATAATATCTGCTGGAGGCCTCTGGCAGGGTACCCACGGGTCACTACCGCCTTAGCTCTGGGACCATTGGCAGTTGTTGATCCGCTCACTTTTCCCTATTGAGTTTTCTCTTGTCGAGATCGACCACATGGCCTCATCTGGGTCTATTAAGCACCACGAACAGAAAGACAGATACATATTTCGATTTGCTATGAGAATTAGTTGACTTCATTTGCGCATGTAGTATGTGCATATAGGCTTGGTGAAACACAAATTTGAGCGAGCTCGCCCCAAACCTAGATACCCTTAGTTTTCTTGAATAACTCAACAACTACATGTCGCTCAGGCATGAAATTAAGAATGAGACAAGTGCAGGTAGTAAAGAAATAGACACCAACATCTCAAGCAAATTCAAGGAAAATTGAAGCGAAAGGAAAAGTTGAAAGTGTATCTACTAGCGGGTGTACCAGCCTTTAGCCGCAATTAATCCACGACGACTCAAAAACAGGCCTCGGCAAGCCTCTAGGGGTATGGCAATGTCGGTGTACTTCGCGTAAAAGTACCCTTTGAGGCGAATCTAGACATGCTCAATAGGATTGAGATCTGGGCTGTAGGGGGGTGTCTGTCGACTGGGATATCGTGACGCTTGAGGAATTCAGTGACTATCTTCGCTGTATGCACTGGAGCATTGAACTTTGGCATTGCCAATGGTACGGTTGATGTGATTGATGACTGGGAGGGACTGGACCATCATAGATACGCCTTTCCCATTCGGAACTGCATTAATACAGACCTTATACGAGTTCTGTTCTGGTGTCGGAAATACCCAATTTGCCTTGCATGAGCTGCCCGTTCCACCGTACATCAAGACTCCAAATTGTACTTTCAAAGTCCTATGCTGTCCAATTTTTCCTCTGTAATGCCCTTGCTAGTCTGTCCTTAGCTCTAGCAGCATTTAACTTTGGTCATTCTTCGCTAGCACTTACGTAGCCAATTCTCCCGGAGGTAACGATCTAGGGTAACTGGTGACAATGAGGGCTGTCGAACTTGCTCTCTAGTCCACGTGGCATTCTTCTCAACACATCGAAGTATAGCCCTTCGGTCTTGCTTGCTAAGTTCCTTAAGTCTACCGGATCTAGGGGCATTCTCAACCCGCCCCCCGGCCCGACTAAGGAAATCTTGGATCGTTGACCAAGGGCGGCCAGAAATATGCGAGATCATGATTATTGAAGAAGAGAACGTGGGTTATGCCCCTCTCTTCCACAGTCATCTCTCCTCCCATGGGGAGGCATGGGGGTAGAGGTATGGAGCTCGTTCCCGGCGCCGATCAATGTTTCACCAAGACTTTCGCCTACGGATTGTATCTACTACCCATCACCTCAATAACGAAAATGCTGGGTGGAGCTCCCAAAATCCCATGGGAAAGAATGAGGTGCAGCTGCGCAAGCATGCCTTGAACTCCCACGTATCATTACTGCATCCCTACCGTCGCCAGCCCCAAAATTGGGGCATGTGTGCCATTACCCTTCATCGACTAGATATCCTGGGTTATTGACTTAACGTTCCCGCCCGAAGCGCAGGGGTATCTATGTTCTGACCCATTCAGCAATAGCGTCCCATTGCTGACTGGGCCGTATTGCTGAATGGGTCAGAACATATACATGATGTGGATGCGGATGTGTATATCAGTGACCCCCACTTGAGAGTCAGAGAGCCATGTTGATCGACTCTTCCCCGCATGCCCGACATTTATTTAATTTAAAGGGTGGCTTATGCTAGGCAATTTATATTGGATTATGTTGTAATAAAACAACCTTGCTTCGTATAAATCTTAATCTAGACCACTTAATAATTAACCTTATGCTCGTAGTGCGAAAATCAGCTACACACTTCACCAGGCGGCATTCACTCACTCGAAACAGCGATGACTTATTACATTTCAGTGAGCCAATTTGCAACTAATGAAACCGTGGAATCCTCTCCTGCAGCGCATGAAATATTCATCGATATAAGATCATACCATATCAAGCACCATTCCTGCATGCGTAAGCGGCACATTTGCTAGCCTGAGTGGCCATTCCCTGTCCTAAACAGCCCGCATTTCATTTCCATGTCACCGAAAAGATAACGCTGGTGACAGCTGCAGCGGAGGCTAGAATTCTCGAACCATATGGAGACTACCGCGATGGATCTAAGTGTTACCACCCCCAGCTGAGTCTGCCGGGTACCTATTATGAAACCACCTTCAGATTGTTACCGCAGTTTTTCTAATACTATGTGACATAGCCCGGACAGATATAGGGTACCTCGATACAGTGAGCTCTCGTTATAAGCATTCCACGTGAAGCATACGGTCGGGACCAGATGAAATATTCTTCAAGTGATACATGTTTACGGTATACTGAAAGAAAATTATAACATGAATAATAAGATAAGAAATATGTAGGTATTAGGGCTGTTGTAAGAACTGTGTGGTCCTGCCCTGGGGTTCCTCCGCTTTATCAAATATGAATAGTGCCTTGGAGGCCCTGCCCTTTACGCAGCTGCTTTCCCCACAGGCTGGTGCTGTGACCGGGGCAAGAAGAGAAGTGCCCCAAGAGCCATTAATAGCGAGGTACCAATGGGGGAGGAGGTGGCTCAGATGCAGGATCTGCATTTTCAGCCAGTATGAAGTTGCTGATTATTTGAATCTCAATATCGTCTATATGATCAGCCACTTCAGAGGGAGGATAATGAAGGCAGACCCCAATTGACGTGGACAGGGCCCAGGCCTGGATCAGCAATGTGGACTCAGTGATATATTTCGTCTTCTTACTGTGTACTGGTTGGTAGGGCTTCCGATATTGGCATTTGGCTCTAGACTCTGTGTGAGAGTAGGATGGTGATGTTGCTGCTCCGCATCTATCGTACTCCTGCTAGCGCCCATTCGATATAACATGTGTATTTGACTAGGTGGCACGGCCATGGCAAATCGGGCTGCATACGAGGGAATTAGGTGGTGGGCTGCACTTGGGCTTGTGGGATCGAGGTATCGGGTTATCATAGGAAATGGCCTCGCTAGGGACAGGCGTCTACAAAGGACCCGCCATCTCTCTATCACTTTCTCACCCCTTCCCTCTTCATGCAGTGTCTTGTATCTTACCCTTATTACAACGTTCCTCCCTGGTCATAGTCATAGGCCACTAGCGCTACCAGGAGCAGCCGACAGTCCAGATTATAGGTGTCCCGTTACACTGAGCCAAAAAATGGTATCAATATTCGAATGGGGGAATTTATGCATAAAAAGTACCTTGGTGTATGTGGGGCCCGAATATATGCGTGAGAGTTGACTGTACTACCTGTGACTGGCATGGAGTTTCGAATTACCAGACATCCCTCATAACAAGGTAGATACAGCTAGGTGGCAAAAGGTCCCATACGCCCTTGCTTTTAAAACTCCCACCCCTCTTTCAAAACTCCCCCTATTGAGTTGTTAGCAAGGCCATTGAGCATAATAGAAGATAATAATGAGATTCTTAATTAGTTGTAATGTCCTTGAGTATGGTATAGTTACCTTAATTTGTTTACCAGTACTTGAGCTTAGTTTATCCGAGAAAAGGGGAGCCCTATAGGGTTTTTGATAGTAGGGGAGAGGGGTTGCACTAGAGATACCTCACGAGTGCTAGAAAACCACGCTGGTGGAGCAATCTAAAGGTGCGTTGGGCTTTCAATCAAGCCTATGTGGGCTATGAGAGACGTTGAATTCCCTGTGCTACTACTGCGGGAGAGGGGCGGGGTACCGCGTAGGCTTGCCAAAGGGCTGAAAGCGGTAGAGGCTGTTGAGAGTACTATGACACCTCAAAAACATGCAAGGCAATGCCCAGTGGCCTTGAGGGCGTTGTTGCACGAGACTAGCTCGATCATAGCTCTTATAGTATAATAAATACTACACTGAGGAAGCGGCTTGAGCATGCGAAGTTATTTGCAATCCTTTGCAATGCATACAGCACATCCATAGGAATGACTTATACTCTATGCTTATGGCAGTTATATTAGGGACCTAGGTATAGGGACTTCAGCCATGACATAGCTGGGTGGCAAAAAGTTTCGTGCCCCGTGCATAGAGAGGCCCAATTAGAGTGCATACTCCTTTGCCGATCAGAATTTTCTATGGGTAGAGGGGTAAGACATACTGTACATGTACGGGTGCATAATCTCAATTCTGTATGGTCGAAGGGGTAAGACATACGTTGCATGTGCTTGTCTCGTTATGCAGCGTACGAAACTTTTTGCCACCTAGCTGTATAAACAGCCATATATGGGGGAGGTCAGGAGGTTTAGAGTTAGGGGGTTGAAGTCGCTGCTGAGATTGTGAGCGCCCTAGAGATTTCAGGGCAACTCTAAAGGGGCTCCCAATGTGATAGTTGAATTCAGCGACTATGATTATCCTATTATCATTTTGTTTTACCGAAACATACCATAAAGAATCTGCGCAAGGCAATGAGTATGTATGCCATTCGTTGCTACTGTGCATTAGGCTAAAGCGTGCTTTACCTAGTTAGGTATAGTATATATACTCACCCTAAACTTCAGCACAATCAAATATTCATATGCCTACCGGTAGACGATCCAGGAACACGGGGTGATGATAATCACCTCTGTCCATTTTTATTCCGTACTCTCTCGCTCTTCTCTCACCACCTGTGTACTGATATGTCCTTTGCTCAGATTTATCTTGTCACGGTGGTCGCTCATTGCTTGTACTCTCAACTTCGTTTGACCTTCATTATTCAGATTATCATTGCTGCTCCTAGTCCAGGAATATCATAACATGTGGTTTTCAGCTGAATGCTATAGGAATACCGTAACATGTGGTTTTCAGCTGAATGCTTACCACATGAACCACTGGAATCAATTCTTATAATAGTCCGCATTGCATGTCGCATGGCGCCACTGTGACTGTATTCCTCTATTATTAAGCGTATTGGTGCTTGGAGCATGTATCTAACTGCGCCTATTTCCAATACTACTAAGGGCGTTTCCTTACACTTTTCTCCACGTAGTAGCCGCAAATCTTCCGCGATGTCTCTCTCTGCTCATTCCCAAAATATCGTTGTACACGTTTCGATAATGAAAACCTTCAGCGCAGACACCTCCGCCACGCATACTACCTGCTATGTAGACTCTACTACCTACTGTGGTATGCTCTACTACATGGATACTGCATACGGCTGCACATACTTAATTTGCTGTATGGATGGCGTGCTTTTTTTAAAATATTTTTAAATACAAAGTACTCATTACTCATATGCGATGGGGGGTCCATGATGGGCGTTCTTGACTGCATACGTTCGGTGGCGTGACTCTCAATAGACTTATGGAATACAAGCTGATAATACACACTGAGGCTCGCCTACAGCATGTACAGACCCAAGAAAAGCCTTCGTAAACCACCGAAACCACACCAAAAGTGACCGTCGTGTTGACAAATGTTAAAAATCAGGTTTTCTACATACATGCTTGGAAAAACGTTTAGATTTTAAGGAAGAAGTATGCAGTTTCCTGTCTGATTTTTGCAGCTCGGTGTGAAGCCCTGACAGGCACAGGGCCTATGGGGTTGAAGTCATGTGCAAAACCGCAAAAAGAGCGCTAAACTGTATGGGGAATAGCGGATTTCCCAACTTTTTAGTTTTCGAAGATCACTAGAGTGAAGGGCTAGGTCTATAAACTTAGAATTATATACTTCATATCATGCTCAAGCTTAATTCAAAGGCCGCCCGCAAATTCACAAGCTAGGTGCAATTATGCCGGTGTCTACGGAGGGCACTTTTGATGTGATTCCTAATAGAAGGCAAGGGAGCGGTGAGCCGTACGTCCGACTAGGAAGATGCTACACTGGACTAAGGGTGAGCAGAGAGGAGAGATGGCGACTGTTATTGATCTGTATGTGTAGTGTTCTATCTAACAGAAGACAGAGGAAATACATGAGCTATATATATACAAGAATATGAGCATGCATGTGCGCATGGCGAGTAAGCTCATATGTGTGGTACGTAGTGGCCTCATATATCGACAGTGCAGTGGAAGGTTATACTCCACATGTGGGGTCTAGGTGAAGTAGACGTAAGGTGGGTCCGCTTGGTAATGACATGATAGCTAGGTATGGGCTGAATGACATGCACTGCATTCTAATAATTCCGGTGGTTTAGGAAGACTTTTGTCTAGGGTCTGTACCTACTTGACACACCGAAAACGCAACACGCATTCATTCTTGCGGGGCTTGCATTTTTTCCTAGTGTGCCCAGTCTGTTTGTGAACTCAATTGTGTTCCCCGACAGGACCAGAAAACGGATAATTGTAACTAGGGAAGGAAGCCAAAGCGGACGCCGTCACACTGTAGAGGCGATGATATCGACTTAGTGCAGGAGGCGGGGTTCGGAGTGGAGCCCTCTATTTATCGGCGAGTGTGGTGCTCGAGTCGACTTGTCACTCCGATTGTGCATGTGGAGAATATGTATAGTATACAAATATACAAGCAACAGATACGGGTGCTTAGTACGATTGAAACTGCATTTTTTAAATCCATTGAATTTCGTCCAACTTCCCCTTTCCCGGATCAGCTACTTATATTACAAATTTTTAAAATATTAGCATACCCCTGCCTCGCCCCCGCATCTCCTTCATAGAACTGTAAAACCTAGGTACCGTACTTTCTAGATATGATAATCCATGTTCGCAATATCAACTATGCAGGGAGACTCGTACACAGTACTATACATATACTTGGGTGGTTGCAGGGGATTCACGCGTAACTAGTTGGAAATACTGAGTCTACCATCTTGATGAAATTGACAAATTCTTTCAGGCTTATGTCACATATTCACTTTGCAAGCTCCCTGGGAAATATCGCCCACCCGCTTGTGGAGTTTTTGATGAAGACCCTGTGTCTGCCTACCATTATCCAAGCAGGTGTCGGAAAACACAGCGATTATCTCTAGACCTATCCGAAGCTTCATCGCAGACCTGTGATAAGGCTAGTGAAGGGGAAGTGAGCAAGGGGAGGTGAGCAACGTAAGGACAAACGGCGAGTGGGAGTAAAGCTGGGAGTGGATCTCCTTGCTGGAGGATATTCATAAGTCATGTCAGATAGCAGAGAAGGCTGATATGGCTAGAAGCCCTAAACGTGGACTTGAATTGTAACCTGGTTGGAAAAACCATTTCTGAAGGTACCAATTCCAAAAACCTCCAGCTCCTAATAAATCGGACTGGACCAGGGTTCTGTGGGATCCATGCTGGGATGCCGATTCAGTGGAAGAAGTGTCGGAGGAGCGAAGCCTATAGGAGCCGGGGAGCAGTATCCCTGTAATGGAGAAGGATATTTCGCTCCTGGTCGTAACCGCATCCAATGTAGGGATAAGGAGAACTTGGAGGTGCCATCGTTACTATCCATGATTAGGCCTGGGTGGGAAGGTGTCCTGTCGACTGGGTTAGAGGCGCCTGGAGTGGGACGGGAGAAGGAACCATTTCAAGTAGTTGTCGGAGATAATCCCGAGGAAGTGGTGGGGTACCAATAGGGGCTGGGTACTTATTTCATCTGTGAGGTTGAGCTGCAATTCCGGGGAAATTTCCCTAAAGAAAAGGAGCGGCTTAGAAGGACAGTCCCAACGTGGGCCAATGCCCTCCATAGCTGAAAATCATAGGCCCGCGTTGGGAGGGATGATTAGAGTTGAGGGGGGGGGTATCTAGCAGTAAAATTATGCAAACCCAAGAGATGTGTGCAAAGGTAGCCTGTTGGCGCCCCCGCACACTGCTGTAGTCTTTCAGAATATCGCTGGTGAAATATAAGCCTCACCCCCGGCCCCTCAAACCTTTCGGCAGGGCACAAAACATCCCCGGAAATTATCCGTGGTGCGAGCTTTGCCAGATTTAACGTAATGTTGTCGTCCTCATGCTACCGGGGGTTGGGGGGTGGGTATAGGTTGGAGATGTTGATGGTTAGGGCATGGGGTGGCGGTTGGTGGATGGTGTGGGGGTGCAGGAGTTGTTGAGGGGTATGGCGGTGTCGTAAGTGTATATGGGCTGGGAGGTGTGAGATGCATCGGCTGTGTCTTCTTCTTCCTCGATGGGGGACGGTGTGGCGAATGAGTTGACTTTAGCCCCATGATGTACATAGCTAAAGCTCTCTGCCTACGGATTACCTACATTGTTATTGTTGACATTCGGAGGTGGGGTTTGGGGTGGACGTATGAGACCTCCGGGTGGTTGGCAGTTGCGCGACTTTTCCGTCCGATTCCTTCGCCAAAATAAACCCCCTTCGTGATCGTCCGAACTATCTTCACCGACTGCATGCCCTTCCTCCTCCCACTCCCTATTGCCTGCCTACGCCCGCTTATTCCCATCACCCCGTGCACAAGCCCATAGCCTCAACCTCCTGCTGCTCTTTCTTCCCCTTGAGAACATAAATCCGCCCATCCAAGAGACATAACAGCGGCAGAGCAAATCCCTCTCTCACAATGCTTGCAACTCCGTCACAATACCCTCCTCCACCACCTCCCCTCCAATCCACCTCGCGTCAAAACTCATTCGGCGAAACTAGGTGGTCCGTCGATTGAGTATCCCATCCTCCTCCTTTGGCAGTATATATTTCTTTGGAATAACTTTAAGGATGTGTATGAGTATCGTCACTAATGTGCCTAGTCGCATCGATCAAACCGCCATTGCTCCGCGCAGCGAAGAAGCAAGAGAGTGCAGAAAGCCAGTGACGAGTTCATATTGGTGTTTGAGTAAAGACGGACTCCGACACATTGACCGGATGCGGCTAGGTGTGAAGTGGCGGGAGTCGGTCATGTCTTTTGCAAGTTAAATGCGCAATGAACAAGTGAAGTTGGGTTGGTCGCGCGCCAGTGTTTGTTCCAAGGGAGGTATTTGTTCTCCAAGGCCACACAGAAGTGAATTTCCGGATTCCTGTGGGCGACATATGTCGCATAAATTGACAAGGTCTCGTGGATAGACACTTGACAATAAATAACCCCGCTTGTGAAGCATACTCCTACCGGGAGCCAAGGCCCTGAAGTAACCTGGGCGTCAGACTGAAAACAAATCCGATGGGCAGATAATTGTGACGAGGGAACAGCAAGCAGATGCCGTCAATGTATGTGGGACATGGTGGAGAGCTGGTGGTGTATGAGGCGAGGTTCGGGGATTGAGAGGGCAAATTCCGGGGGGGTTCTGCTCATTTGCCAGGGGCAATGGTGGCGAATCATAACTGCTGCTGAGGGAAGAATCACGAGCGATCAATAACTTGACGCATGGGGCTACTAGTCCAGGGGGTTACTCTAACCAGAACATGGGTACGTCAGGCAGTGGTTCAACCATCGGCATCAATGATACCTCTCGCTGTAAGCACACTTCGTAACGTATTTAGGGTGGTAACGTACTGAGGATGAGAACGTATGAAAAGGCTCAATTCTCTACGTTGACCTGGTATGTAGTGGCCAAGGCACTAAGAAACATGTCCTCGTCATATACCATAGTATGAATACGAGTAATGATTCACAAAAAAAAAAAAAAAAGGCACTAAGAAACGCCATGCGTCGCGGTGCTTGGGGCGCTGGCGATGGATTTATCCTACTCTAACCAGTTTATCCTCACCAATTATCTCATATCCAACTCAATTCTTGCTCTTATAGATGGTCTTACACAGAGTAAGGAGTGGGTGTTATGAAGAGGGGAGAGGAAGTTGCAACGATGTGAGCCAAGGAACCAGGCACGCTAGGCCTATTACGTTCCTAAGGTAAGTTACGTAGAAATAGTCTGGTTCGTATAAACAACCCGACGCAATATTTCTCGGAAATTACTAGGGCTCGCTACAATAAACAATGATATGTGATGTTGAATAAGTTATCGTAATATTGATGGGGGTGGAGCGCGATTTACCAACGTTCCTTGTCAAACTAGGTACTGCTTAGTGGAAACATCCGATATAGAAGTAGCCCTATTAGGCCCCGACTGAACGCGAGGTAGGATGCTAAAATTTAAAGCGGCATGTGACAATCGAGAGAGAAAGCAAAAATCGAAAACAGAGAACAAGGAAGGTGTAAAATGGCGGAACAATTTAGACAACGATTGAGTCTAGGAATCATCGGTTTCAGTAAAGAGCCGGAACCTTATTTCGGCCTTAAAAAAGCAACACATTAATCGGGCTATGGGCCCATAATGTGGACCTTAACGACCCACCCGGTGCTTTAGGCTGGGTGAAAGACACGCAAGTTAATCTACCGTCCCAGGTGGTAAAATACATTGTGTATAGTGCCCTGAGGAATCCCACTGCCATCCATCCAAACGCGCCTTTACATGTCTGGGTCAGACCTCTATGTTAGCACACGACCTTGGGATAATGGAAAGTCCAAGAAAGGATATGCTATTGTACCTGTTAAGCTCCGAAGAGAATAAACGGCGCCCAATACATGGGATCGGATGGCTTCTGTCTCATCAAGCCCATAATCGCACTGTGGTATGATACGGGCACGTTATCCGTCTCACTCAGTGTAGAATAGAAATCCACTGCCATCCTCCGACAAGCTTCATCTTGTGATGGCCATATTGTTCCAATAACATGCACAAACCCAGCAACATGAAAGGAGCTCACCATGTGCGTTACCTCATCGACAAGCTTTGGAGAAGTACTCTGAGCGGTACTGCAGGCGGAGAGATAGGATAACCTCGCTGCCTGTAGTTTCAGTGCTGATATATCTCTGACACGGAGTCTGTCAACCGCGGTTGCGCATTCGTTTAGCAGCAGGAGATGGCTGTTAGCAGGATTGATTTCGGACACCCCATGGCAAGCAAAGTGGGCAATACCATAACTTGGAAGGGCCTGAAGGGCACGTCCAGCAGTTGGCCTGTCCAGTATTTCCACATGCCGACCCCGCAGACTGTCTTTGATTCCGTCGGCTTCAGCTGTAACACCACTCAACGACGATTCACCCGGCGTTGTGGGCATAGTTACTATGAGCATTGATCTGTTCTCCCGAGACTGCAACTGCCGGGATCGTGAATATTGAAGTGCTCTGATGGTAGATGTATATGATGGAAGGCAAGAGTGAAGGGTTGTCACAGACGCACGCTTGTGTTTAAATTTTGCAGCTGCATGAACTGGTGCCTTCGCCATCAGGCCAACTCCAATCCACCAGACACGAGGCAAGGTATCAACCATCTTGGGGTAAAACCCTAGCTCGCGTAGCACTGGTTGTATAGCACCCTTCCATAGCCACTCCAGGAACTCTCCCTGAACTTCGTTGCCAAGCCTGTCTGTACCAGAATACTTTCTCATGGAAGCATGGGAAAGGTGCAGTAAAGTAATACTTTGCACTGCTGTTTTCGTGAGAAGAATGGCATCGCTCCGGAGCGCGGTTGCATTCAGCACTACAATCGGTCCTTGTTGCGCTGCTAGCAACAGAGACGCCTCAGATTCTGCACATAAGAAATCTTCAAATCCTGGTTTCTGACGAATTTCGAGGAGGATATCGTTAACATCTTGTGCAACCTGCATCCTTCTGTGAATTGCCGATTGTTGGGTATATAGACGTTCCGTAGGCAAGTCTGGAGGTCCTGCAGAAGCCAATGGTGAGTCTACCATACTTCACGGGGAAGCCGATCATCACCGGGAAGCTGATCAAAAACAGTGATTATGCAGTTTTGACGATTTCTAATCCAATATCCAACCAAATTGGCTCAGATTTTGGGAATATTTTGTAGGCGTATGGTAATTTCTTCAAAGAATTACAGGAGTGCGCATGTGTGTTACTACCCCAACTATCTGAGGGAGAGTCACGTGATCCACTAACTGGTGTGGCGGTAAAATATATGAATAGACGAGGGCTATGAGGGCTTTGGTTAGCAGAAATCATTGCACCCACTTAGTACTTGATGTCTGAGCATGCTGCACATGTAATACGTCTGAATAGGGGTGGTGGTCTGCAGCGGTAGGTGAAGCGGGGTCGCGAATCAGGTATTTCTTGTATTAGCTCAATTAAACCAGCACCAAATCAATTTGTCAATAGCCCAACAGAATATACAGAGTTTGGAGAGTGTTTTGATACCCTAGGCTTGGCATCTGAACAGAACTGAGTGTGAAAATCTCTATAAGGGTAGCTAAAGACAGGGTGGCGATCCAGTATTTCAGAGTGTAACTGTACTAAACCAGCTTCAAATCAAGCGGCTAATTCGTCAAACGAATCTACAGACCGAGGCAGATGTTTTAAGTACGTTATATACAATTCCAGCCCAGAACTCAGTGAAACTAAGTCCTCAAGAGGACGGTATGGGTAAGGCTCAAATTCAGTATTCCTTCTGATAACCCAATCAAACCAAGTTCAAATTAAGCAAGCAACAACTCAAAGTAATATATAGAGAGTGTAGAGTCTTATAAATGCCCTACTCATGGTTAGTAGTCAGAGCTGAATAAAGTTGTACTTTAGAGGCACATTATGAAAAAGTATAGTTATTAACATAGGTCTGTCAAATAAAGGCGACATCAAATGTACAATAGTCTGAAAGGATAGATGTAAATAGGGACCTAAAGTACTTAGGTAGGAATATTACTCTAAGTAATAGATCTAATAGCTAACTACTTTAAAGGCTAATTTTGATATTTCTGTCTAAGTTCAGGGTAAGGGTCCCAGTGGGACTAGAATTAACCAGTGGAACTCTTATATTGAGTTTAGTCATAACTTATTAGTAAAATTAAGGAAATTCAGGGTAAGTTGTGAGGTGGTGATTGGTCAGCATACTGAGCATATCCCTTCCTTACAATAGACGCCTGAATAGCAACCTTTTGAGCCTTTGGCCATGAAGGTGATAGATCTTGACTCAGACTCAATCCCACTAGAATTCCTTACCTACCGAACCGCTGACCATCTTCATTGCCATTCCCAATGTCTTTTGGTTATTGCGTCGGTGATTTTATTACCATTACAACACTTGCCTGAAAACTCAGTATAACCATTCGGAGTACCAAAAGAGTTTCCGAGACCTGCCGCGACCCCATGAGATTAAGATAATGAAAAAAAAAAGCGAAAACTTACAGGGGGGGACTATAAGCGTGGAGTTAGTGAGAAGGCTGGGAGGGAGAGCAGGAGCTAGAATTAACGCACAATCTCTAGATTCCACAGGACAGCTCCTGAAAACTGCTGGGCTTCCCGCCTCCTCAACAAATTGTATCCGGGATGAGCTATCAAGGTGCCGTCATAATTTACAAAAACTAACGGTGATTGTGGAGGAGTACCTGTATAGAAACAACGGCAGTGCAACAGGGGGATTGGTGTTGGAACATACATCCACCACACCCGAGTTATCCAACTCACCACATATCCGGCTACCGATATCTCATGGCTTATCTGGTGGATAATTATCCTATTATCCTGTAGTCAGCGCATTTGCTTATTTCATGTATTTCCTACATTTCCTGCATTTCCGCTACCTGCGTATATTTCTTATGTTATTCTCACATAAACCTATAAGCTTACCCAACGTCAGCTCAGCTTACTTCTGTTGTCGCTGCCGCCTCCGTTGCAACC
>Ga0307511_10002793_pt1 | contig 18128 bp, 5 predicted proteins | sample 13_EM_MG_FD_200266 | JGI IMG/M metagenome (GOLD analysis project Ga0307511, IMG submission 200266) | Populus trichocarpa ectomycorrhiza microbial communities from riparian zone in the Pacific Northwest, United States - 13_EM | ecosystem: Host-associated > Plants > Roots > Unclassified | place... | reverse complement strand
AGTTGGAAGATGTATAAATATTATTCCGAGCGAGCAGAGTACCCGTAGTAATCAACGGTTTCTAGAAATGTCAGGTCACCTCTCCAGCTTCGCCCGTCCTTGAAATCTGCTCAACCTCAAAATTTCCTTTGAAACATTCACATATCTATGGAATATGGATACCCATCGGGGAACAAGTCGATAGAATCGCGAGCTAACACATGGAGCCGTTTGTGCTAGGAAACGTGAAAGACTCCAGCCATAGCAGCTAGAAGGAAGCAAATACAAACCAACATACAAAATTCCGAAGAATGTATACAGTGATAGATAAGCTTGGTTAACATTGTAATGGGTTTAGAGAAGTTATAGCTTTAACACAAGCCCTCTATATTGCCTCCCGGTTGAAGTACTATAATGGCTTTTGAATGTATTTTACAGGTAAAAAAACTACATGGTTTTATATTGAGGTGCATTAAGTAATTTTACTCTAGGGGGGGCCTACTTTCAGCCTATAGTTACTACTATAGATGCTATCATGCAGGTTAAGACGTGGGAATCATAAAAGAGAAAGGAAAGAGGATTTTTCGACCAGTAATAAAGATGATTTAGTTGGAAATCAAGCAAACTCCTATTATGATTAATCTCAGACTGGGCTGAGAGTGGATTTGGTAGACTTGAGTGCAATCTCAATTCTCTCAATTGGCAAGGGAAAACTAGAAGTGGATTGATTGATTTTTTTTTGCTTAATAAAGCGATGGTGTGGCCCTAATCTCGTGGGTATCAGAGAGTGCTTAGATATCTATAGCGAAAACGAGCTCAGTTCTGGGCTCGGTACTGCTGATACCACTGATAGCTAGCTCTGACACTCCTGGTCTTCCTACTGCGTAAAATACATGTGAAATACTGTACATATGAAACCTACTCTGTAGGTGGGTTATTTTTGAATTACAGTGCAGCCTTGATATAAGCACCCTTTGTAGAAATTTCAAGGTTTCTTATAACACGAGCCAGGTGCTGCTCAACAGGGGAATGACCTTGCCTAATATCATTCGGGCTATTGTTTGGTCGGTAAACAAGTGCATACCTATTTAAACTAAAAAATGCCAAAGTTACCTCCGAAGGGGCCTTCCCTTCGTTGATAAGAAACTCTGCGTTTTTGTTTGTATGTATTATTAAGCCAATACTTAAGAAACCTTGCTGGGTATTTTATTTCCCCATGCAAAATCCTGGCGGCCTGAAGCATAGTTTCTGATACAAAAGGTTTTTCCTTTCGGGGGTTGCTTATATCGAGACTTCACTGTACCACGATATTCGTACTCTTCCTCACAACATTCTCTCATCACTCATGCTCACCTTCCCCATTATATCTCTATACCCTATCCACGGTATCCTACCCATGCCTTAAATTAATTACCTCGTCCTGGGTTTCTCCGAATCCCAGGTGTTAAGCCTTCCTTGGATCAGTCTGTCAGTGATTTACTCTGAATTATTCATGAGAGGAACAGGCCCTCGACTCTGAACCCGACAGGCTTGAAGCCTTCTATGTCGATATTCCCAGTTACGAAAGAGCAAGATTTGGGTGCTGAATGGAACCAGGTAAGCTTTTCCGTACCTATGGCAGGACAACCATTCTAAGTTTTAACAGCAATACCTTTAGAAGCTACTTGCCTCTTGTATAATAAGTACACACATGAAACCACACATGGACATCGGAAAGGCTGTTCTGTGGGCCACTAGTGGACGTCAAGATAAGGAATACTTCCATCCTAACTGCTCGTTTGGATGTTTTTCTTCACATCAAGTGTGTCCTTGTTTCTACTTGCTGGTTAACTCAAACAATATCTCACAGCGAGAATTCTAATTCTACAAATTCCTATTACAGCTGCACGAACTCAATATTCTATCACAGACGGACGAATTGGGTAATGCCGTGCTGTCCCTTAGGCTGCAATAATGCTCAAGGGTTTCACGTGGGCGCAGGTTCCGTCCGTAAATCGTCCATTTCCAACAGCAAGTTCTATTCAGCAGAACATTGCAAACCGAATGGCCAATCATATCTGCACCTCTCTTCATACATAGCTGCTACTCACCCCCATCGGTTCTTCGAAGCCTGTCATGGTGGAAGCACCATTCTTCCTCCCCGATGCCAACATACTCCTATTGAAACAACCACAGGTGGCCGTAGTCGTTTGTCGAGGAGGTACGTGGTCACTGGCTCCTAATCTTAGGATGCTTGAGCTCACATTGGAATCAGGAGCATCATAAGCATAAACTTGCAGTTGCAGACCCTACACACATGCGGACAGAACTCAATACATTAAGGCGGTCTTGGGCATCCTATGAGCCTGGCTGAACGAGCAAAAGACTTGGGAGCAAACTCAATATCTTTATCAAACTGGCAGGTAAGTTTTAGCCTAGGGTCATCAATATGTTGTCTCATCGCCTGAGGGTTGTTTCACTAACTGTACCATCAATGTTAAAGCTCCTGACGCAACCAAACCACACCGGAAGCAACCGATAATCGAAGCCTTTCCTGATATGGTACCTATGTCACTCAGAGTGCTGATGCGTGCAAAAAGGACGTTATAATTCTAAATCAGGAAGGGGTGCAGAGTTGGGCGTTCTTGGTATTGGGAAAGTTATCTGCGTGGGGCATCCTGTCTTATTCTTCTCAAGATCATCCTGTTGTCTATAGAGTCCAGTACATCAGGACAGTTTTCTCTCCCCATATACTTCGGTTGTTATCCATCCTTCAGTTCGCGGTACTGAAAAGACCGAGGCCTTAAGTACCTGGTAAGCTTGGTAATCGCTGCAGTGACCCAAGGAAAGAACTGCTGCGGTAGTTCACCAACCTAGGCTTTGGAGAATCTTACTTCTGTTCCTTACTGTCGGATAACCACTGTGGTGGAGAAGCTACTGTGGTAGCTATATTTGTAAAGATTACGAGGTTATGGCTAGGAGGAATAGAGAAAAATAAACAAGAGAGTATATTCAACGGAGCTATCTTAGAGTTTCGCTATAGACTTGTATACTATGGATCTAGTGCTCTGATTTTTCCATTTCGCCAGTGATTTCCCGCCCCTTTTATACTTTCCACTCTATCCAAATTGTCTCCATTGGGGTCCCCTGTCTTTTACCATACCGACCGTGATCTCCCTCAGCTGGTCTCGTGACCTTGTGGCACCGTGAGAGTATTCCAACAATATTATCCTGCTTCGGATCGCTGCGCTGGCCCCCCAAAGAAAGAACTGCTGCGGTAGTTCAGAGATCCCGTTCAGAGAACGTCTTTTCAGTCCTACACGACTCTCCCTTTACCTTTACTAGCCCCTACACTTTTTAAACCAAACATGGTATGACAAATTCATGTTGCATCAGTTGTTCGAACTTGTGTATTTCAATAAGGAAAGGAATACTGTCAATGTTGTGGTTTTTTAGATATCTTGGAACCTTCACTCCCTGAGTTGGAAGCATATTCTACCGAGGAAACTAAGAGAGAAAGGTTGAAGCTACTTGTACTTCAGCAGTGGCTTGGAGTCAAAGCGAAGCTGTTCTGGTAGTTCTGGAGGAACGATCGAAGGGTTTCTTTTGCGTTTGCCTCAGCTGCCTTGAAGCGAAAGTTCCCTAAACCAAAGCAGGCGGCATTCAATTCAATCCCAGTAGTACTGGAAGTGGGGTAGGTGGGGTAACCTCTCGGCTAAGGATACACCAACAGAACAACAGAACAACTCAACAGGAAACAGGATCCCTCAACTTTAGAGAGAAGTAGAAGGAAGAGGTAAATTATGTAAAGAGGAGATACCAACGAAGAGGAGGTACACATGGTAAATTCAGTAGAGGAAGAGGGAAGTGAATCAAATATGGAAGCGAATATAATAAGGAAGTGAAAAGGAATAAGAGTGCGGAGGTCGAAGAGAATAAGAGCGCTGTAGTGGATGGAGGGGTAATTGGGATACAGTGTCTACGAGGTGGAGGTAGAAAAGAATAAGAGTGTGGATTTTTTTGCAGGGATTGAAGAGTGAAGAGGGGGTATGTATAAAGAGGATAGTGAGGAAGCATATAGTGAGGCGAATGTATGTGGAAAGGGGCGCAGAATGGGTATGCAATTTAGGAAGAGCATGTGATAATGAGATAGGAAGATCGAGAACATAAACCTACAAAAGCTCGAGAAGGAAGTTGGTAAGGACAATAAGTTGAAGGAAGGGAGATTAGGGGAGGTGACTGTGCAAGTCCGATCTTTACTTGCATTTGTTTGCCGTACTTGAGAGGGTCACACATGTTTTACATATAGTTAAGGACAGTTACTATCGACCTGGGGCCGTCGACTCGACAACCCTTCCTCATACCCATGTGTACCTAGCTCCCTCATACCTCCTATAAGGTTACGAGGTTATGAACGGAGGAACTGTGATGAAATTGGTGTATTTCAGCGAGAGCTCGCATTCTGATAGGTTCCGTTGCTAAGATAGGGAAAATACATGCTGTCATCTTTATCTCTATTCGAGTGCAACCATGACTTGTCACACGTGAGGACGAAGAGTATTACCTCCTGATCTCTTTCAAAGCAAACTCGCCAAGCTCTCCCACTCAAGAACCAGGGACTTCCCGCCAGTTCCTAGGCCTAGGATCCTTCACTACCGATGATCTGAAATATTGCCCTTTTCCCGAAAACAGTTGTTGAAGTATCTATTCCCGCCAGTGCCTTCACTCCCAATAATCTGAACCCGTATCTTGTAGTACCAAGTCTTGTCGCTGTTCTCTACGAGAGCTTGTGCCAACCAGACTATGTTGCTGTTTGAATCTCCGATCACTATGTAGGTTTAGGTTAGGTTGTCCGCTCGGAAGCTTGTTCCACCAGCCACACACCACTGAATATAGAGCATAGAGGTAGAGAACGTAGGCAATAGGGTAAAGGCAGAGGATAAATCTCATAACAAATATGGTTACAAGTGGAGAAATTCGACCTCGTGAGAATGTGCCCGAGGCCTATCCCAGGGTCCACTTGCTTCATCATCTGGACTATCTAACAGTGTACAAGAGATGGATGAACCATTGAGCCCCCGGTTGTCGACTTGGTGCATAGGGCTCTCGACATGGCAGATTCCAACGAGCTCCTCATCGCGGGAGAGTGCCGAGCTCACCTACCCACTACTCCTCCATGAAAGGCACAAGGCTTCTCCAAGGCACATCCTTTCCAACACATTTAGTCAAACCGCGTTGGATTCCGGCTGTGTAGTTGAATACATGTACCTACCATTTCTCTGAGAGCGTGATTACAGAATTTGGGCTACAATCATTGGATCCCGGCATCTACTTGGCGACGCAAGCAACTCAGGTGGCTGTGGGGTGGGACAAATTAAAGCTCCGAACACACCCTCATCCAGAGAAGTACAACCTCCACCACTCCCCGCGTACAGAGTATATACAGTCGGGTTGTAAAGGGATCGGGCAAGACATTTTGCAACGCTGCCAAAATCCACAAATATAAACTAGCGTTGTCCGATCACCAAATATACAGCCTAGTGCTCAAGATACCCTCTCTTCCTTAGGATGCAAGCAAGTATTTTGTAGGCTTTTTTTTGTTCAGACAGAATCTCATCCCCAACGGCAAATGTTTTGGACCATATGCGCACATGATCGGTCCTAAGGTATTTCAGTGTAAGTTTGATGTAAGCTTGACTCCGCCTTGCGGCCGACCCTGTTCCCTAAGCCTCCTACCGACTCGATTGGATATGACTTTCTGACCCTCGCGCCTCCAGGGTTACCTGTACTTATCCACTAGGTATCCATTCAAATACGCCCTTCAGGCTTATTGCACCCTAGAGTCCGCCTTGCTCCTCCGCCTCTGAAAGAATTAGCTACCTGGTATCTAGCCCAGGTCGCCCATTGCGATTCTAACTGCATGGTTGGAGGGGATAAAATATTGATCTGCAGGCGCAGCGATCAGGCGATGTTTCCAGGGTCACTGACATCGACTGGCGATCATGTCTACTCACATTTTCAGGGCTCCGCGCTATTATCTGCAACCTTTGGCCTCATGGAAACAGACTTTTTTATATCTATGTATATTTTTTTCAACGTCTGTAGTCGAGATCATGGGGAGTGCTACTTACACTGTCGCTCTCTAGTCTGGTTGGCACAAGCCGCTTGTAGTCGCTCTCGCTATTTCTACAACCCAAAACCAGAGCCGGAACAATTTCCAATATATTCCCAGCTTGACCAATTACGGTAGGTATTCCCAACTTGACCAAACAACCAGACTATTGAACCAAAATGTAATGTGGGTATGCAATTAAGTATTGTACCACATTATTGGATGGGCTAGACTATATTGGATGTACACCTTGGGGAATGCATCATGTCTCCTTGCATCTGTTGTGTGCAGCGAGCGACGGTTTTTTTTTTCCTTTTTTTCTCCACCCAGTCAGCCTTAGGCTATGAGGTAGAGATATTAAATAGTAGTCTGGTACCACAGTAAAATAGGTGCTGTCTTATCACATCGCTCAATAACCACCATAACTCATTCACATTGAAGATTTGACAATTTTCCTCAATCAGCGTTAACAAGGAGCCCAGGTCCCATCGTACCAGGCAGGTTGGATTTTATCTTGATTACAGTAGCGAAGTATATATTTTTCATATAACATCTATACTCAACAGTGAAGCTAATTACTTATTTTCTAGACCTCAAGTCACACGCAGCAAAACTATTCGCACGAAACTCAGGGGATGGCTTCTGATAAGAGGAATCGCTCATCAGTATGTATACATGTTTCCAAGCTGCCGAATAAACCAATTAGGACCTCATCTGATATTCATGGTCTCTTGATGTAAGAGTGTGAGAATGCATGACTTAGAGGCAGCTATCAGACGAGCACAGAGAGCAGTGGAAGCAAAACCGGAGGGTCACCCCGCCCGAGTACGATTATTGATGATTCTTGGGAACCGTTTAAACAGCAGATATGGACAAACTAGAAACCTACAAGACTTAGAGGCCGCCATCGCCCGAACAGAGGAAGCAGTGCAGGCAACACCAGAAGATCACCCTGACCGAGGAGGATGGTTGAATAATCTCGGAAACCGTTTAAGCAGCCGATATGAACGAACTGGAAATGTGCAGGACTTGGAGGCCGCCATTGCTCGATCAGAAGCAGCACTGGAAGCAACACCAGAGAATCACCCAGACCATGCGGTCATGTTGAGCAACCTTGGAGCCCATTTAAGCAGCCGATATGAACGAACTGGAAATCTGCAGGACTTGGAGGCCGCCATCGCCCGATCAGAGGCAGCCTTGGAGGCAACACCAGAGAATCACCCTGGTCGAGCTGGACGGCTACAGAATCTCGGGAACCGTTTGGGCAGCCGATATGGGCGAACTGGGAATATGCTGGACTTGGAGGCAGCCATTGCGAGATCAGAGGCAGCATTGCAGGCAACACCAGAGAATCACCTAGATCGAGCAAAACGGTTACAGAATCTCGGGAACCGTTTAAGCAGCCGATATGAACGAACTGGAAATATGCTGGACTTGGAGGCCGCCATCGCCCGATTAGAGGCAGCATTGGAAGCAACACCAGAGGATCACCCTAATCGAGCAGGACGGTTACAGAATCTTGGGAACTGTTTAAGCAGGCGATATGGAAGAACTGGAAATCTGCAGGACTTGGAGGCCGCCATCGCCCGATCAGAGGCAGCCTTGGAGGCAACACCAGAAAATCACCCAGATCAAGCGGTCATGTTGAGCAACCTTGGGGCCCATTTAAGCAGGCGATATGAACGAACTGGAAATCTGCAGGACTTGGAGGCCGCCATCGCCCGATCAGAGGCAGCATTGCAGGCAACACCAGAGAATCACCCTGGTCGAGCTGGACGGCTACAGAATCTCGGGAACTGTTTAAGCAGCCGATATGGATGTACTGGAAATCTGCAGGACTTGGAGGCCGCCATTGAGCAAGTAGAGGCAGCCTTGGAGGCAACACCAGAGAATCACCCAGATCGAGCAAAACGGTTGCATAATCTTGGGAACTGTTTAAGCAGCCGATATGAACGAACTGGAAATCTCCGGGACTTGGAGGCCGCCATCGCCCAATCAGAGGCAGCATTGGAAGCAACACCAGAGAACCACCCTGATCGAGCTGGACGGCTACAGATTCTTGGGAACTGTTTAAGCAGCCGATATGGATGTACTGGAAATCTGCAGGACTTGGAGGCCGCCATTGAGCAAGTAGAGGCAGCCTTGGAGGCAACACCAGAAAATCACCCAGATCTAGGAGTTGTATTGAGCAATCTTGGGGTCCATTTAAGCAGGCGATATCAACGAACTGGAAATCTGCAGGACTTGGAGGCTGCCATCTCCCGATCAGAGGCAGCATTGCAGGCAACACCAGAGAATCACCCTGGTCGAGCTAGACGGTTACAGAATCTCGGGAACCGTTTGAGCAGCCGATATGGACGAACTAGAAATATGCTGGACTTGGAGGCCGCCATTGCGAGATTAGAGGCAGCATTGCAGGCAACACCAGAGAATCACCCAGATCAAGCAGTCGTGTTGGGTAGTCTTGGGGTCCATTTAACCAGCCGATATGAACGAACTGGAAATATCTGGGACTTGGAGGCCGCCATCGCCAGATCAGAGGCAGCAGTGCAGGCAACATCGGGGAATCAACCTGATCGAGCAAAATGGTTGCATAATCTTGGGAACTGTTTAAGCAGCCGATATGAGCGAACTGGAGATCTCCGGGACTTGGAGGCCGCCATCGCCCGATCAGAGGCAGCATTGGAAACAACACCAGAGGATCACCCAGACCACGCAGTTACGTTGAATAATCTTGGGAACCATTTAAGCAGCCGATATAAACGAACTGGAAATCTTCAGGACTTAGAGGCCGCTCTCACTGTGCTGTTTGCTTCCTGGAATAGTATTACTGCCCCCGTGCTGATACGACTAAAAGCAGCTTACAAGGCTGCAATAATGTTGGTATTTAGCCCCTTGGTCGATTTATCTAGAGCATGTTCACTCTTGCACAACGCTATTAATCTACTGCCCTTAGTTACTTCAAGATCGCTAGAACGAGAAGATCAGCAGTATATCCTAGGACAACTCACCGGACTAGCCTCTCTTGCTGCTTCTGTGTCGTTGGAAGTGGGAGAGTCACCATTGGAGGCATTACGGTTGCAAGAGTTAGGCCGGAGTGTGACAAATAGCCAGCTCCTGGACTACCGGAGTGATATATCGGGTCTGAGAGACAATTACCCAAGTTTGGCTGAAGAGTTTGATTCCTTACGTCAGGAACTAGATTCACCAACTCCTTCCCTAGAATCCTCAGATATGTCAATCGGCCAACGCCTGCAGGCCCTGCAGGCCGCAATCCGCAGAAGGAACAAAGTTGCTCAAGACCTTGATCATATACTCCTGCAAATTCGTCAAAAACAAGGATTCGAAAATTTCCTACGCGCAGAATCTGAGGCGTATCTATTGTCTGCATCACACGAAGGGCCAGTTGTAGTACTGAATGTGACAAAGCTCCGTAGTGATGCCATACTTGTTACAAAAGCCAATGTGAGGAGCATTGCTTTGCCGTACCTTTCTCATGCTACAATGATTAAGTATTGTAGCACAAGCACTGGTGATAACGAAGTCATGAGGGAGTTTCTGGACTGGCTGTGGAAAGCCGCTGTGCAACCGGTCCTACGGGAACTAGGCTTTTATCCTGGAACAAAAGAAGATCGCGGTCAACCTCCTGTTAACCCCTTGCCTCGGATCTGGTGGATTGGAGTAGGCCTAATGGCAAAGGCACCAATTCATGCAGCTACGAAATTTAAAAAAGGGCGCGCTCAGCCTGAGCTGAGTACCCTTCGGTATTGCCTTCCATCATACACATCTACTATCAGGGCCCTGCAATATTCACGATCTCGGCAATTACAATGTCAGCACTATCCATCGATGCTACTAGTAACTATGTCAACAACGCCAGGAGCAAGCCCTTTGAGTGGTGTTACTAGAGAGGCACATGAAATCGAACACAATCTCCGGAATTTCAGTAAAGTAGAAACTCTCGAAAGGCCATCTTCTGAACATGTACTTCGGGTGCTTCCGGGTTATAGTATTGCTCATTTTGCCTGTCATGGGGTTTCTTTAATCAATCCTGCGGACAGTCATCTTTTGCTTCTCAAGGAATGTACACTGGAAGAAGAGGTTGACAGGCTCCGCGTCAAAGATATTGCAGCACTGAAGTTACCGGTAGCGAGGCTTGCCTATCTCTCAGCGTGCAGCACCGCGGAGAGTACTTCACCAAGGCTCATCGATGAAGTAACTCATATCGTGAGCTCTTTTCACATTGCTGGATTTATTCATGTCATTGGGACATTATGGCCATCAAATGACCAGGCATGTCAGAAGATGGCAGTGGATTTCTATGCCACACTCAGCAAGACAGATGACGTGGCAGTATCCTACCGTACTTCGATTATGAGGTTGATGAAAGAGAAGCCTGCGCAACCGCTGTATTGGGCACCATTCATTCACTTTGGAGCTTAACTGTACCTTGTCTGGCAGCTTAACAGGTAAGAGCTCTATACTTTAATTGCTTTTTATTATCACAAACTACGTATGCTAACATAGGACCCAATCCTAGGTATGTAAACGCAGGTCAGGTGCTGGGTTTAGGCTGGAGTGGATTGTGGGTGCATGTGAAGGTGTGTGTGTTGGGTGGGGGAGGTCGTTTCAATGGTTCTCTATATTTTTCGCCTTTTTTCATTCTCCATTTTCTATTTCCTATTTTTGCTAACTCATTCTCAATAGTTCAGAGGTCAGGATAATCCGTGAGCGCCAATCCGAGGGGTGTTGTGTTAGCTTCTGCTAGGTCGTAGATGAGCGGAAGGGGTGGATGCAGAAGGTGAAGGAGGGGGATAAGGAGGTGACGGTCGACTTGGTGGAGACGTTTTTCTCCAAGTTCGACCTACGTTAGATAGTGGGGGCAGATAGCAGAGAGGACCCAGGAAAGTGGAGTATGGCGGCGGAGGCTTTCACATATTGGTTTGATTTCTTCCTATTTCCTAGGCTTGGGAGTGTGTATCTCGTTATTCCGAGGGCATAGCGGAACCTTTTAAGGGGAAGCATCGGGGCCTCCGGCCGAGTGCGAGTATAGATTTTTATAAAAAAAGAAAAAAAGGGCGAGGCGAGCGTTACCGATAGAAGTTATCAAAAAATTACAAATCATTCACTGCGCAATACCAACTACCTGTAGACTACAAGCAGATTACACTAACATACTCCCCAGCTCATCCCGGGGGTGTACTTGTGCGGGTACTTCCAGGGTATAGTATTGCCCACTTTGTAGTCTGGTTGGTTTCACTTTGGTTGTCATGGGCTTCCATAGCCGATAGTTCATATTTACCCCAAAAAGTAATCATGCCTATATTTAAATCGCAGATGCCAAGATCAGGTTAGAGTGGCGGGAACGAGAACACCTATATTGGTAGATTGTTCAGCCAAACCATCCAACAATCAAGGAAATTGCCTAACGGTTTAATTGAATAATCCAGCTATTAGGTGTATTGCTGAACCGTTTAGCTGAACTATTCAGCAATCGGGCATATTGCCGAGCCGTTTAACTAAACGATTGAGCATATTGCTCAAAGCTTTAGCTTCACAATTCAGCCATCAGTCCTTGACTGTACGATCTAGCCATCTGCAAGTCTGAATACAACACTGAGCATGCTTGATTAAGAACAAATCCTAGTAATCCCTATTGCTAAGCCGTCCAACTACCCGCACCCAGGCCCACCGTTACGGTCTGCTCTCGATGGCTGCCCCTGCTGGCCGTTTCTACTAGTCTTGGTCTTTGGGACATTATTTATCTCTAATTATCCATTAATTGGGGGAGCCATATAGCCTAGTCTGGTTGCACTATATAACCGCTGCTGGTATTCTGCCGCTCCCTGGTGCTGCCGCTGCCTATAATATCTGTTGCTGCCACTCTCTATAGCGGCTGCTGCTTGTGATGCCACTTCCAAACACTGCCTCTGCTCCATATGCTGCTTATGTTCCATAAACAATATAAAAATATTGACACAAGTTGTCTCAGTTAACAGCTCCGATACCCGCACAACTACTCCTGCGCCATATGTCACCCATCAACAGCGTATGGATTGGCGAATTGGTTGAACTTGAACGATTCACCCAATCGATTACTGAATCGTTCCAGGTAACGTCGGTCAGTGCGCAATTGGTGGATAGTTTGAACGGTTGGCCAATTGTTCGCACGACCAATCGTCAATATTGCTGAATGGAAGCCACTCCGCAACGAAATGTTAGGCAAAACATGTATGCGCGCTCTATCTCTTCCTTTCCGGGAGAAAACTCTCGACTTGCTACTAAACTCCACAAAACTATAATCGAGTGTAGGATACTTGGGAAAAATAAGGTCTGGCTAAAGTCTTGGCAAGCACCCAGATATAGATCCAACAACCCCCAGATCTAACAACCCCCCAGATCTAAAAACCCCCCATGTTTAACACCCCCCATGTTTAACACTCCCCATGTTTAACAGATATAACAACCCTAGAGCCTGGAGACGGGGCTAGCATGACGAGTTGGAGAATCACTAGGAGGTACGTGACCACTAGCCCCTGATCTTGGGATGCTTGTGCTCACATTGGAATCAGGAGCATCATGGGCATTACCTTGCGGTTGCAGACCCTACATACATGCGGACAGAACTCAATACATCAAGACAGTCTTGGACATCCTGAGGGGGGGGCAACAGGCTTGAAGGTTCGGTGCCCTCTTGGGGATTGATCGGAACAAACTCAATATCCTTATTAAACTGCCAGGTAAGTTTCAGCCTAGAATCATGTCTCCTCGCCCGAGGGTTGTCTCCTGATTTTACACTAACTGTGTTATCATCGTGAAAGTAACCAAACCTTCTTCGCACTTCAGGGTTGCAGTGGAAATATCAACCTGGACCGATTTTGCACCAAATTTTGCGAGAGGAATTAAGAAGCCATCACGCACCCTATTGTTGCGGAGCCGCTTACATACTCCGCAATCCAGCTGGTAATACCAACTTCGAACACCTTAAGAGAACTAATTCACACCTCAAAACTTGCATGCCGCTCTATCTCTTCCTTTTCGGTACAGGAAAATCTCGACATGCTACTGAATTCCACAGAGCTACAATTGAGTGTCTCGAAGACGAGGATGAGGAGCTGAAGAAAAGGCTTGAGGGCGCCTGGGTGTTCCATGTCTGCCTGAAAATCGGTATCAACTTGCGGGAGGAAGAGAGCCAAAATCCATTCAAGTCTCTTGGCACACGAATGCTCTTCCAGCTTCGTCCAAAGGAACCGTTTGATGTTATTATAAACAGCTACAGTGAAGTCGCGATATAGGAAACCCCCGATATAAGAAACCTCTCGATCTAAGCAACTGGTCTCCGGCTCCGCTAGAATTCATACGGGAAAATATATCGAGATCAGAAACCTTGCGGTATAAGAAACTTCCGGTCGGTCCCAAGAGGACTTACCAACTACACAACAAGCTTGCATCTTATTAATCTTTGATACTTCTTTGCTCTTTGAGATCTTTGATACTTCTCACATCGGGAACGCAATATGACTGAGAACGAAAAGGTTGAGTTTATAACCCAGGACTTCATATAGACAGACCTTCCAAGCTCAGTGAGAAGAATGGGATCAGCGTTGAAGAGGCAAAAGATTTAGCGACTCCACTGCATGAAGAACCAAACCCAATGGGGGTATTAGGCTTGGTAGCTAAGTACCACAGTCGAGACCTCAAGAGTGCTACAGTCATCTTACTTATCGATGGTTTGCAAAATACTATGGTCTCAGATAACAATGGACGCGTAGGTTCCCGACCTCAAGACATTGACATCTATTGAAGACCTCACAACACAGGTCATTTTCTACTCGCCTGATATACTGTAACCGTCTCGTTAGTCCAGCCGGTCAGTGTTTAAAGAGTCCCAGTCGTCGGTGTGTATTATTACTGGTGAACTTCATTCACCAAGCCCCAGCCTTTGAAACGAATTATCCTCTAGTCAAACTGCTTTGCGGTGGGTGCGGAAGGACCCTTGAATTCCGGCTAACACCCTTGTTAAGTCTAATATTGACAAGGGCAACCTCAGTGGCCTGATGCGCATACTACGGGCCAAACTTATTACGCTTTATCGATCTGCTATGGCACGGATCTTGTCTTAGTAGTTCTGACCCGCTGCATGCCAACCAAACACGAGCACAACTCCGGATCAATTTGTGTCTACTAGGCTTATGAGGTTTGTGGAAATGGACAAATCTGGAGCTAGGCATCTCACTGCATCGTACGTTTGGGTTTGGGCTATACAACAAAGTCTGGCAGATCCCTGCTTGGTGATTGGCAGTCTGACGATTACGACAAGAACTTATCAACAATGGGATGATCAAGACACAGTGACTAGCAATCTGCACATCTGAGGAATTTGAGACGTTTAATGCTTAAAAATTCCTCGTATGAAATCTCGGGCCCTAAGTACGCTAAGGCGATTCAACAAGGATCTCAGAAGCTTATTATGGAGCGCAATTGAATGGCGATATCGATTCTAGAAGCCACCATCCAGAATTAGAGCAAGTTACTCACCAAGAAGATTCAAGACCTGGGTCAAAGAATTGGATCATATGCCGTCAATGTCCGCCAGTGCAAGCATATTATCATTAACGCACAAAGCGCAAGTTCTGGTGATGCTTTTGCGGTTTGGACACATCAGATGACATGCCATCTTCGAACGAGGTTTATCAGTACAAACTTTACCAGGGTTCGACGGTTACTCGACGAGAACGAAAAAAAGCTGCTTCGCATAATGATTTTTTTGGCTTATCCATCACCGACACAAAAGTGCGATGTCAAGCCCCCATACCGCTCCCGGATTGTTCATGGACGAAATTGGGGCAAACTTTTGATCTTTCGCTGGCAGGATGCTCTTCAACAAAGATGATGTTTAGTACGCTTATGACCAGATGCATCGCTGCCGGAGCGGGTGTCGGCAATCTAGCTGCTAAGTGCAAGGCACTTTGGGGACGCATGGGAACCGACTATCAAAGACTTAGCGGCCAGGTGGGATAGAGCAGTAGCAGCGGACAAGGGCGCGGAATAAAGCGTGCCAGGGAGAGGCGGACGATGAGATTGATAACCGCAATCAAAAACAGGCCAAGAGCATAGGGGTGGACCCCATTTACCAGGCGGTTAATAGCTGTACACAGACGGAAGAGTTGGTGGAGCCTAGGCCAGCTGAAGTTTACCGGAGCCACGGCTGTGGCCACCCGCCAGCTTACCTTATATAGGCAAAACCTGGTACGGGTGTTTCTACGCGTGCGTCAGCAGCCTGATGAAGGACCTCCCCCTCCACCCTCGATATTCCGGACAACAGCACCACCATCATACGCCTTCGCCCACCTGCTTCGCCCACTCTCAACACCGCCCCTCCCACCAAGCGACCAGATTCCAACGAGTACAGGTTTGACCATGTTTTCGGACCTGCCACGACCAATACCGCCCCCCTGGCCTCACCGAGTATTCAACTACTCCCCCAAGCAGGCGCTGGTGGGTGGGATGTCATTCTCCTAGCTATGGAGCAACGGGATCTGGAAAACCCACACCGTATTCGGTGAAAATGGCTTGGTGGAAGGGGCGCTTCAAATAATCAGGGAGAGTGCAGGAGAAGGGGTTAAGGTCGTTGGTGAATCTGCAGTGGAGATAAAGGAGAAGAAGGTCAAGTGGCTTTCTGATACCTTGGAGGATGATCAACTATGGACTGAAACTAGGGTTTGTACTAGCCCCGTACCTCGATGTTATTCACTTTACTTACATATGAGGTAGGCTCGTGCCACCATACAGAAGATAATCAGGAAACGAACGACGGCAGCAACGGCGAATAATTCGGCCTCGAGTAGAGGCCATGTCATACTTCGAATCAAGCTACGCCAAGGCAACGATGAAACTGCCAGACGATGGCGGATGCGGGGTCCGAGCACTTGCGTAGCTTGCAGACAACGACCCGAAACTAGGCCCAAGCAAGCTCGGCACCGCCTTCGAAACCAGGAATATCAACTCCTCTCTGTCTGCTCTGCGTACGTGGATGAGCGATATGGGAACACGCGGGTTGAACAGTCTCAAACACAAGGGGTGTGCCTTGACAGAGGAACTCCACAAGGACGTTGCCGCCGCTACAGCCGGGAAAGTGAGGTTTGTCTTCTTGTGTGTCTCGGGGGACGAGGAGGGAAGAGCGGCCACAAACGAAACGCTACGGTGGGCAGATGTGGCACAGAAGTAGTCCCGGTGGGAAGTCTTGCAGTAATCGTGAAGTTCCTGTAGGAATTACTCTCACGTGCGATATCACAGGAGACATCACGGGAAACGCAGGAGTCCGAGAATGGCCTATTGGGATATGCGGGCATGAACAGGGAAGCCTAAAATAGCCTATTGGGATAACTCGAGGAGGATAAAAGAGCTGGAATCCGCTGGCGAAATAAGGAAGGATAGGACAGTAGAACCATAGCATTAAGACTAGCGATCTCTACATAGCCCTGACGAATACATTTATCTCTTTCTCTCTCTCAAGATTCCTCTGCTCGTAACCTCGTAATCTTACAGTTCCGGAGTTTCGAGCGAGGGGGATAGGGTCCCTTTTTTTTTTTTCCATATTTGGTGCTAGGGGTCCACGGTGATGTCGTATAAACACCATTTACCCATCCAGGGCGATTCCCAATCCCTTGGCATTGACTTTTCTATGTCAACTGAGGGTAAATGCGATTCGCCTAAAAAGGAGCTCCTGAAGGAACATAGGTATAGCTTGTTTTTTGTCCTGACTAACGAAATTGTTTTGGCTAATAATTTGCTTCAAGCCTACAAATCGATGGTATCTCCTGTTTGGGAGATAACTATAGCCAAATTACTCGGGTATGGCATGGTCATCTTGGGGCACTTGTTGGAATAGGATAATCATGCAGCCGGTGAGGCAGAATTGGGGATCGAAGGGACAGTATGGGAAAGGATGGATGGAATAATTGATCGGCCAATGCTGGACTATCACAGGATGCTGTTTTCTCCTATACATACGTCAAGAAATTCCCCCCTTAGTTATCTCTCATATATTATCTTCTCACCCAGGCAACGGGCTTGACTTTCATAGTGAAGAACGCTAATTTCTTACAGCAATCTCGCAAAGGAAGCCCAGTTTTACTGGTATTGGCAAGAATCAATGGGGGGGGTAGGAAAACTTGTTGACGGGATCTCCTTCTGCAAATACTTGGCCAGCATTTATCTTTCGTGCTAATAGCTAACATGCCCTCTCTTCTACCCTAAATGTCTATTTGAGCCTCATTCACATCGCCGCATATTTTATATATTCGGATTATTACTATATATCCATGCACTCAAGTGAGTGTGTAGCTGACATTTGGTAGCTTCATGTAGAGCTATAACTCAGCTGTACAATTAATTCCTTTCCGCCAAAGACTCCACAAAGCCCCACCCCACATATCAAACCAATACTTGTAAACAAACCCCAATGTATAAAAAAGCCCAAGTATAGACTGCAAAGGATCCTAAAACCGAGTCCCCCCCGACCTCACTCAACTCCAAATAACAAGTACATATATACATACATACATAACATTCCTACAGTAAGAGCACTCTTTTTTTTTTTTTTGGGGGGGGGATCTGTATTTGTTATTTGAACTTGAACCGCTTTCTTTCTCTCTTTCTTTCTCTCTCTCCCTCTATATTTCTCTCTATCTCACTCTTCTCCGGTTTCTTGTACTTGCGTTTATTTTTTTTTTAATTTACTTTATTATTATTACTATCTATTTTTTTTTATTTTAATATATATATATTTTTTTTATATAGTCAAAACTCAACGATTCATCAAATACCACTAGACCACTGATGCTAAGATTATATTATACTCAATAAAGTACCATAGCTGAATTATATTGAATAGACAGGCTTTTTGTCGGTATTATTTGCTTGTTGCATCATCTTTACAGGGCAATCATCACGGGGCAAGTATCGCCGGGCTATATGTAAAAGTGGGTGAAGTGAGATGAAGTGAAGTGAAGTGGGTGACTGCGTGAATGAGTGAGTAAGTTGTATAGGGTAGACT
>Ga0307511_10002792_pt1 | contig 18131 bp, 10 predicted proteins | sample 13_EM_MG_FD_200266 | JGI IMG/M metagenome (GOLD analysis project Ga0307511, IMG submission 200266) | Populus trichocarpa ectomycorrhiza microbial communities from riparian zone in the Pacific Northwest, United States - 13_EM | ecosystem: Host-associated > Plants > Roots > Unclassified | place... | reverse complement strand
CATCTACCCCCTCCAAAGCTCCCCTCACACTGCCGTAGGCAAAACACCCTGTCGAGCTGCCCCCACACACTAACATGATCCGGGTCGACATCGGCGATGATGTTGCGCTGTGCACAGCATGCAGTCTACAAACTTCTTAATTAGGCCAAAGCCACTCGAATTTCCTCATGGAGTGCCCTGGCGAGGTTGTATGTGTATATAGGCCCTCCCAATTTATGCACATCCGATACCACATCGTCAGGGCAAACCACGGTGTTTTTTGGTTATACCTCTTTCGCGATTTGTGGTTTCCATTTCTCTTCCTAAGATGTCGGGTCGGGGTCTTTGTGCTCTCTAGAGTTGGGTTTCCAGCAAAGAAGTATCCTAATTTTAACTTGCTAGCAGGGAAAACCGTCGCTTGGTGTGTTGGGGGAAGACAACGTCTGTGGTGCGGGGGGGGGATGTCGAGTTTCGCTACGCCTTCCCCGCTAAATGCGGAGCCAGGGCTCGCTTTCCCGAGTAATCCGGATGTTACATTGATGTATTCGAAGATGGAATGTTGACGGGTCATTCGGTATTGCTGCATGGTGCTTCACTATCATTCTTCTTTTCCATATTAGCTAGCGAGATAACATAGCGGACGAAGGAGAGGGTAGGGTTTGGCCTTTTAGAAGAGAGTATCAAACGCTGTATGGATCCAGACGTGACCACCTCCACTACCCCGTTTCCCTGTAGCTGCTATTGGGGAGGAGGGGTCGATGCTCATTCTTCGTAACTTGTAGGTGGCTAGTTATATGGTTTATTCGTTAATTTCATTGATAGGAGGCGGGGGCAGCTAGACTCACGCAAGACATTGGCATGAAAATAATCAACACAAATCCTAGCCCCCCCACTCCTCAAATACCAGATGTGTCAAAGGCACCACTAAACACCACTAACATGCCCAATTACCCCTGACACTTTCATCCTTTACCCCAAAGCCGTCGGTGGTAAAATCCGGCCCCTTCAGTGGCCATAGCGACCCCCAAGCCATCTCCAGCGAAATACCGTTTGAGTGTCGGTGTCGTTGGGATATTCTTTAAAGGATTAGGGATACATCGCGCTTCGTTTTCGTCAGCGGGGACGTCGAACATGAAATACCAACAGACATTGCCTGTCCAGTGAGAGCGGTGGCCAGGTAGGCATTCGTGGAGGAAGCTGAAGTTGTACCCTAGGAACAAGTTTGTGGGGCTTATCCGTAATGCACCGCGGTAAAGAATCTGGCTGGTGAGGGGGAGGCACCAGTAGATGGCTTCTCACGGGTAAGGGCAGGGAGGTGGCGATTTGATTGAAGATTTCGCAAAATAATTCTAGAAATAATATATTAATATATTTGTGTCCGGGCTTGGAATGGAACTAATCCGGCGCTGGTCAGGTTAACTCCGGGATCTTTCGGCCCTACCGTAGTCTCTCTTACACGGCGATGTTTTTTAAATGGAGAATACTCGGAAGACTCGGGGTGGGTAATACCAGGGGATTGGTAGGTTGTATACCATCGATCCGTCGATATCGCGCCAGCACTCCGAGTTCCGAATGAGGTTTAGAGGGGCATTTCCGTTCTGGCTGCAGCCTTTGTCGGAGGAGCGACCACAAACCATGCGTCTTCGGTGGTATTTATGGCGAAGGGTTAGGCGGTAGTCGGAGGAGGGACGTGTTATTTTGGGAATTCGAAAGACGCGACGCGTTAAGTAATTGGTTTGTGATTCGTGGTAAGTTGGGGTGCTCCTCCAGCTGGTTGGCGGAGAATCACGCAAAATATGGGATTATTACAGTAATGTGCAGGCCTACAGTTTCATTTCTCGTGCTAGACAACCTCACAACCCTGTACAGTACAGGGACTGGCACATACAGTGAGGGATGCCCCAATCAGATGTACGGTAAATACATAGGTCAGCCGCATCGGAATGAAAGGTTCCAGGCCTCGTCATGCCTATGCTGACTTCAAAAAAAAGTAAAAAGGCACCATGGTGGAATCAATGGGCTTCAGGCTTGGCGCTACGCTGACTCAGCTCTCCAGGTCTGGTCTGGAGTACCAATACGGAGACCTACATTCAAGCTGAGAATGAAGGCCTTGCATCCGAACCACCTCAAGCACCACCTAATTCTCCTCCATGAGCTGCCTTTACTAAACTCAGAATGCTCCTATATTCCGTGCAGTTGGATAGAAATGCGAGCCCGTCGGGAGTGGTGCTGCGATGGGAAAGACATCGAATTGAGAACCATCCACACTAGTACCAACAGGAGGCCAAACATATACAACGGAGGATCACAGAATTCATACACCAATCCTAATACCCATTACTGGTCTCGTTAGTCGGTTTTGCCAGGTATGTAACTCCAGCTCAGCATAAGCATACCACCCCCCAGTTCCGACCATATACTTATAAGGGTATACGATATATATCGGATCCGGCGTCAGCAGTGACCTTCAACACAAATCACAGCCAAGGCCAGAAGACGCTCGAAAGGTGAAGCATATGCCCAAATACCGACTCTTAGTACATGCCGAAGAATTTAAGGAAACTAATAGCCGGACGAGCCGGAGCTTTCCCAGAGTGTCCTTCTAGAATAGGAGGTACTAATGATGTACAGGAACTCTTAAGGGTCCCACGAGGAATTCCTTTGTCGTCATAGAACCTCCTCTTTTTAATATTCTTATGTCTAATCGATACCACTCACCGACAGCTACTCTCCGTTCTTCACTCCGCAATACCCAAGTTAAATATTCCACCTTCCCAGACCCCCACATATCCAGAATCTATGATGGCTAACTAGAACATAAATGCCACTAAAGATGAACCAAGCCGGTGAGATTCCCCCCAACTTGGACAATTGTTCAAAGACAAGGCTTACATTGGATAGATTGGGTAGGCCGCGACGCGACGTCTGGTATAAGCGTGTGGGAGAATTCTGAATCCAACACAATTAGAGGGATCTTTGCAGCAGCATGGATCCCCTGCGGCACAAGGCGGATACTCTAAACAGGAGGTGGGGATGTGTGGAGATGAGGTCGTTTCTGTTTTCAGCTGGAGGTAAGAACAATGTACCTGTAACTCTTGTGGCTTTGCCTATATTGCTAGCTATAGTGGGCCACAGACTGCGCTTGTATTTCGCCGCCATTTAGGTCCTCTGGGTGACTGATGAGGACCGCTTCTGGAGGAAGTGGGGGAAGGGGCAGAAGGAGGTGGACACTGAGATGGGTAGGATTGGGGAGGCTGAGGATTCGGCGAGTCATTGATATTGAAATTTGAAATTTCTCACTTTTTGGTCTGATCTCTTTCTTTTCTGTTTCTCCCTTGTTCTTCCTTTCATCTTCTTTCCCTTCTTCTTTCTTCTTGCATGTGTTTTTCGTTTCTTCTTGCTTTGTCTTTTTTTTTGTAGCCTTCGTTCAAGGAAAGGAGTATATAGAGTTTGGCTGGCACAGGGGCACGGTGGCACCCCATGTACCACAACACATTCCCCTATTTGAACACCCTCCCTTCGAGGGAGGAATTGACCAAAGCAACCTTAAACTCGATTGTAGATTACATTTCCACCCCAGAACTGCTCTCGCCATCGCTTCCAGATTTTCTCGCGCTCTCTGTAAGCACTCGTCCCTTCTGGTCATCGTCCCTGGTATGTACCATGTGCAGTTGCAATATACCTTCCTCCCCAACCTCATGGCATTTTAATCCCCACCACCTTCCCCCACTCTAACCTGTCAATATCCAAAATAATGACTATGAAAACAGGGTCACGTGAGATAGGGGCTGGCGGGTCAATTAAAGCAGCCACAGGATGCTTCGCCAACTCTAGATATAGTTTTCGGAATATAAACAGTACATAGCCTTTTCCTTATTTCATGCCATCAAATTTCCTCTTGCAATACCGAACGGCCATACCATGCTGGGCCGGACAGAGTGCATAGGTCTTCTCACCCCTGTCCCCATATATTTTCCTCGTGCTATGATTGGGGTGGGGTTCTCAGGGCCCACGTGGCTGGTCAAACCCCTGGCTGGGGCTAGCGCCATTTTCTATATCGGAGCCATTGCTATACCAGAGAGAGAAAGCGTTGGATATTTGCCGTCAGTTAAAGCAAGGGTAGACTGTACATCTTCTTGGGTCAGAATTACCTCTCTTGACTCATAATTAGAGCTTGCAGCTAAAGGCTAAATTAGTGGGTAATTCTCTTCATACATTAGCGCTCGGGATCGGAGCTCGCGGGAGTCACAACACCAGCACAGTGATAAATGCTTCAAAATACATATGTCGTTATCACGGCTAACTGTGTGTTTATTCGTGTGTGAACACGGCAATTATATATATGAGAGCCAGGGATTTGGCAGCTAGTACAGGTGGGAGTAAGGGAAGATTCACGCCGATATGCTCAGTGGGAATATTCCCGACATGACTATACAACCGGTAATAGGCAGACTTTGTCGACAAGCTGTCATGCACCAGGTCATCTAATTCATAAGGAAGTTGAAATACCATCTTTCACACAATTGTCACCGGCATCAACAACGAAGTCCATTAAACACCCTGAAGTTGCTTCAGGAGTTCCTTAGGGCAGCACTTCGAACGTCACTGCCTACTTACTGCTGGAAACACCTCTACCACGGTTCGTCTAACGTTATTCTGAATAATCGATATCATCCACCGGCTTCCACATATTTACACTCCATCACCGTCATGTACCACCAGCATCGTCCAAAATCCATTCTCGCAACCACCTCCTTCATCGAGACCCTTCCCGCTCCACAAACCGTCCCTCCTATTCCGCCCCCTCTCCCGGCTGACAGCAGCAACCCTGGCCCAAACTACTACTCAGACCACCCCACCTACAAATTCCGCTCAGTTCCCAACATCTCCGTCCCGTTCTAGAAGCTGATGACCCAAACCTGTATCGTGTTGCGAACGAAACGGCTCACGCCTGGACTAGACCATCGTGGGGTTGGGTAGGGTTTCGCACGGATAACTCACTTACGGAGGAGTGGGCAAAGGTTAGAAGGCGAATTTGGGAGAGGTATAAGTTTCAGTCGTACAGTGAACCCGAAAAGTTTAGAATTTTGTGGGTAGCGCTTGGTCTAGAAAATCGGGGGGCACTGGAGGGGAAGAGGAGTCTTGCGGAGTTAGAGGTGGTGAGGTGGTGAGCATACCCCCTTGAAGTCAACCTCTAAGCAACCATATATGGACTTGGGGCTCTTTATATTATAGATCTTTGACTGATTGGCTACTGGCTGGAGCAACACCATATTTAGGGCTTTTCAACAATAGCTCACAACGCACAAATCCGATCCCGCATACGAGAGTTACGACCCCAATTTCTGCCTCGTCGCTGATACCCTCTCCTGTCAAGAAATCCTCCGCGACGTCGAGTCCCGCCCCTCTCTTCCTGAAGAAGGCCCCGGCATCAAAGCCAGCCGAACCGATACCACACTCATCGTGCTCGACCGGCGTACGCCTTAAAATCCATATGTGCGACCAGATGATGCCGATGAGTATGAGACGGAGTTCTGGGATGCAGAGGGGCAGTATACCGTGAAAGGGTATAGGGGGTATCTGAGGTCCTCGTTGGATGATGTGGCGTATTTGTGGGGAGATGTGGGGGTTGGGGATCCGCAGGAGGTGTCTTTCCCCGGGAACCTACAGTACTCCCATTTGCATAGCAAGTATCTCATGGCTTTCAATGATAGTACAGAGCAAACTGCTTTGGCAGCAGCAACCTCGGGATTTAACTCGTGGGAAACTAAATCTCTGGCTTTTTGCCATAAAGCCAAGTGGTCTTGTGCTCATCCACATCTGATGGAAGAAAGCGAATTACGGATGATTAATAGTAAGTAACCCAACAAACTAAACTGAGCTACGTAGTGCTTCATATGAGCCTTCCCCTCTGGTATCCTAGGACTAGATATGGAGAGTGGGGGAGCAGGGACGCTTTCTCTCCGACAAGCGGGGAACTGTACTCTGAAAAACAGGAAGTTTAAAGGGAATAAGGTCTTCAATTTCGATGCACACATTGAGTCACTTAATCTCTTTAGTGTGCAATAAATAGGCTATTTTCTAGATTGATACACGTTGGGTTTGTGAAACTGATGTTGAAGTGAATTCACTTGTGGTTGATAAGATGACGCATGGAACAACCCGAAGCTATAAGATGAAAAGAAGAGCATAAATTCACGCCCTGAATTTGAAAAACCACTACAACAGCGCGCAAACCACCCCCGGTCGCAGAACGCTGACTAGTTTCCGTCAGTAATTTTGGGCACCACCATGGATGGCAAGACATAGAAATATGTACTACATATTGATAGTTGAACCGTACAAAAATATTATCAACTGTGTCGACATCGGTATCATTCCCGTCCTGGTTCACCACAGTTCCCATTGGGGATCGTTTTGGATGAATGTCGTTACTCAGTGCGCAGCTGCGTACAAAACCAGATCCCGCCCCGGAAATGAAAGACAAAAATAAAAACACAAGCAAAACCTCCACATCAATCTCCCAATGCGGGTACACAGACTATTTCAAAAATGCATACGAAAGTAGAAACGTGCACGTAAGAAGAAGCACCGCTCCCGAAAATCACAGATCAACGGTTCCAGTCGTAACAAGTCAGCTTCCTGCCCATCTGCCGTGGCGCAAGTTGCATCAGCTCCGTCATGTAAAAAACCAGAGAGGGTGCCGTCGGTCCTCCTTCAACAACCATCTTATCCCCAAAATCTTTATCATGGATTTCATAATAGGGGTTGGTCGTAGGGGCCGCGTTCTGGGATGAAGAATGCAGAAGCAGGGAGCCAGTACTAGTAACTACCTACAAGCTGGGTCAATGATAATGTAACTACCAAGTTAATCGTTTAGGAATTGTAAAAATTGATGTCCTATATTACGCTACCTGGAGCGCGTAGTCGGAATGTAGACGGCGGGAACGAGGAATATTTCCGGCTTTGGTTGGTCCACAACCACCACTTTCGAGATACTTGATACACTGGATCCGTCGGTTGCAAAAGGCAGTTGATAAAACGTGATAAGGTACAAATAGGGAAGTAGAGCGTAGGGGAGCAACAGTGGATGAGAGCCCCTAGGAGAGCGGGGGTGAGTGGAGCAGGGCCGGGAGTGAGCACTGGGGAGTGAAGAAGCGGTACATAGCGAGCAGAGTGGAGAGTGGAGCTGAGCTGAAGAGTTAGCGGGCCGGGAGAGCCGGGGGCGCGAAACCGAACCTAAGGGTCACAACCTATTAATTTATAGCCCCTAGTGGGCGGGGTCCACCTCTTGACAAGCAGAAGCTATGGCGGCACGCTATAGCTCCTAGGTTAATAAGTCCTTACGACCGAGTATCCTTAGGTTTACAACTCGCGCAGTAAGTCGGTAAATCTATACTTGCGGTCGTAGACCTATCTTACACCAGTACTACATATCAGCAGGCGCAACTTAGTCTCGGAACTACTATCCAAATGAACTCGACGCATGCGGTATGTAATTGCATACCACGAAAATTATCCATTAGTGCTGAACAAGGACTCCACAAAGCAGCATTGGTGCCTCTGGCGTACTACAATTGGTAAAATTAATCTGGTTGAAGTTTTACCAAGCGAACTAGTGATATTGTATCTAGAACCCACGTCAAAACCCTACAAGATCTACTATTATTGGTGGAGAAGCGAGAGGGTGGAGGCGACATAACTGAACCCTTCCATACTTAATATTCCTCAGCATGCCTGACGGTTACTTCTATGCGAATGTAGAGAGGTCAAGGTCGTACCCGACTATATCCAACCCACGCTACATCATGCGTATATCAAGAAAAGCCCATAAACCAGTATGTATTAATCAAAGCAAAAAAGCCCTCATCACTTCCCCCTTAATATATACCACCCCGTGACTGCCCAGCTCAATAATTAACCTACTCTACTAGGTGCCAAAGTTAGCTCAAGGCTATATATATCTAGTAGTATATTATAGAAGCCAAGTTTCCTAGTACCCAACCAGTGGTGAGTGGCTACTTTACCTCAAAATGTCCCGAACTTGTAAAATCCGCGCTTAGTCGTCAATTTCCACCTTATCTGACTTTTCAAAGCCCCTACAAACCTCTAAATTCCGGTCAGTGTCGTAACATGTGGTTTTCAGCTGAGGAATCAATTCTTATTTTAGTCCGCATTACATGTCGCATAGCGCTACTATTACTGTATTCCTCTATTATTTAGTGTATTTGTCGGCTTACATGCTTGGAGGGGATCATGTATTTAACTGTCCCTATTTCCACTACTACTAGAAGAATCAAGGACGTTTCCATATTACTATTCTCCACGTAGTAGACGCATGTCTTCCACGATGTCTCTCTCTGCTCGTTCCCAAAATATCGTTGCACACGTTTCGATAGTCAATCCCTACCAGCGGATCTAGATTATGATTCATAACAGTTGTCAGTATAGTAGAACTGTAGTAGGTCCAAGACTCTCTATTTTACCTACATCCGCCCCCCCGCTCCCCTACTACTACCTCCCTCCCCTCTTGTACCTCAGGCTAATATAGTACCTAAGGTTGTTTAGGCTTGGGAAGTCTACCAGCCAATCTAGCATCATATGTTGCTAGATATCCTGTATTAAAGATTGGTTCTGTGTCATCTGCAAATTCTTAGAAGCCGCCCCTCCAGTACCCTTCCGCACTCATGAATTTTAAACTATCCCACCAGCAGCCACTACTAAACTTAATTACTATGCTGCTCATACCATTTGTAGGATGGAGAAGAATGCCATTGCAATAGTTCAAAATCCAGCTGGCATAAGTGGAATAATGCTACTAAGATATGGGACGCAATTAGCTTCCCGTACGCAGTTTTAAAGTGGCAAAACAGTTACACTAGATACTAGCAAAGCTTATGTAGGCAATATTAGGGTTCTGATACTGGAAGAGGTCCACTAGAATATTGCGGAGTCGATACAGCAGAAAGAGGATGCTCTTGCTCATATATGCAGACGGTACTAGGAAGGCGGCTTCTAAGAATATTGCGGATGATGCAGAACCAATCTATCATGCAGAATATTAAGCAGTATATGATGCTAGATTGGCTGGTGGAACTTCTAACCTAAATGACCTCGCACACCATGTAAGCCCAAGGCACAAGAGGGGAGGGAGATAGTAGTAGTTGGGAGGTGGATGTAGGTACAATGGAAATATTGGACCTACTACAAGTCTACTAATACCGGCAACTGTTATTATCCAGACCTGCAGGTAGGGATTAACTGCAGTTTAGATATCTGTAGGGGCTTTGAAGAGTCAGATGAGATGGAAATAGGTGGCTAGGGGCGGATTTTACAAGTTCGGGACATTTTGAGGTAAAGTAGCCACTCACCACTGGTTGGGTACTAGGAAACTTGGCTTCTATAACATACTACTAGATATATATAGCCTTGAGCTAACTTTGGCATCTAGTGGATTAGGTTAATTATTGAGCTGGGCAGTCACGGGGTGGTATATATTAAGGGGGAAGTGATGAGGGCTTTTTTGCTTTGATTAATACATACTGGTTTATGGGGTTTTGTTTTCGCTTAGCTGATATACGCATGATGTAGAGTGGGTTGGATATATGTAGTCAGGTATGACTTTGACCTCTACACATTTGCACATAAAAGTGAATGCTGAGGAGTGCCAAGTATGCAGGGGTTCATTTATGTCGCTTCCCCCCGCTTCCCGTCCAATAATAGTACGGACAACCACTTCTATTATATCTGAAAGAAGGGAGCTGCGTAGGTCGTTTCACGATAGGGAAGCAATTTCCTAATCGTATCGAATACTGTAAATAAGTAACTAAATATTCGTGGTATCTGCATATGAAGTTCAGGCGAGTATGGAGGACTTGGGTACTGTTAGCAATAATTCTGGCCTATCAGATACCCCTATGCCTTCTGCCTTCTATACCGTATCCCTCAAAACCAAAATTTCTGCAATATGTGAATTTTGTTGGTAGTTGCAACACCACTTGAGATGGGCCCTTCGCTACCTGAATCAAGCAAATACTATATATGAACAAGACTTCCCCAAATTTTGAGTCTATTTAGCCTATAGATGGCTGAGCTATGCGGAAAACCCGCGAAAGCCGGCACTTCGGCGACGGTCTTGGCACAAAACTTTTCACATCGAGTCAAGGACGCTTATGAATTTGCATGTCTAGCTTGTCTCGCCGGGGCTTCCCGCTGGAGAATTTCCAGGGCCATGAGTCATGGATAAGTGCATACAGCCGAAACAACTTTTTTGATGCAATAAGACAGGTTTATGCGGTATAGCCCGGGATGAGAAAAACAATTAATATTCAACTGCATGGATACATGATAACCCAATAGGCCTGGCAAGAGACAAGACGTCTCGAGAAAATTTTCATTGGCTGCACCCTGCAGATATCTGCGTGAGACAGTGTAACAGCCGTTGGAACCGTGTGACAGCCGTGACAGCCTGTGTATTATTAAAGGCTGAGATGCCTTTCTCCGCTCATTATCTACACATTCCTAGTACCTGCATCATTTGATTATAATTGTGTTGAGTATGGGTTGCTTGATTGCTTGATGTCCAAAGTCTCGAGACTTAAGAGACTGTCTCGTGCCCAAGCCTACACACAAACCCAGCACATATTTTTCAAGCCCCTCCCCCAGGTGCGACTGCTGCTTGCGCTTGATGTTGGGCTACTACCTGCGTTTGGTCAAAGCAGTTATAGAGTCCATTAGGGATGGCGTCTCTGGGAGAGCTCCAGTATTGGGAGCAGCCTGAATAACATCCACCTGGAGAACCTCTAATGCCTGGTGGACCTCGGTTCTGGTAACTAGAGAACGTGACTCGGGGTCACCAACTTTGGGCGGGGGGGTCAGGATTGGTGCCTAGTTCGGGGTTGCTTCTTCCTGGCAGATTGGCCGCCAGAGTATACGCAGCTGCAAGTTCAGGTTATCATAGCATTCAGGAATGTATTCGTCCGGACGAGCTACAAAAGCTTTTAGAGCTTGTTGATTGAGGAAAGAAACAGCTGGCATAGTAAGCAATTGATATGGGGCAAATGATATCAATTAAGTTAGGCTTACTCGCCCTCTATAGGGTCGGGGGTGGGTGCATATGGTATTGCTCCAATGTATTAGTGGTGCCATGGCCCACCTGTATCCCTACTTCCATCAGGAGATATAGAAATACCTGCCTGATTAAAAGACCTAGATAATTATACTCTCTTTTTCTCTTTTGTCATGTCCAGATGTTGCCGGGTTACAATGTTACAGCTATGTCTCAGTACTACGTACAGTCAGGGGGCAACTCAATCGTAACTCGTAAAACGTGAAACGATACGGAATGGAGGTGCCTCGCATGTGAAAATACTCCAATACTGCGGATGGGCCGAAAGGACCTCCGCACCACCGCTTACGGCTTTGACGAGAGAAGTACTGGAGAGAAGGAGATCTGTTTCTTGTTTTTCCAGTGTTCCACTGGCGATGAATGTTATTTCTCTGCTAGCGTGAGGAATTGGGATCCGGCAAATTTTGTTCTGTTTTGTTTTGTATGACCAAAGGTCCATTTAGTTCTCTGCCAGTTGTGCGTACCTTGAATCCACTTGGGATTCCGGCTGGCTCGTTTTGGGGCCCCAACTGGGGCCGCATATGGGTAATGACTTTTTTTAAGATAAAAAAATGATATAAGTTCATGAAGACCACATTACCCGCTGAATATCACGTAGTGGATCGACAAGCCGCTCCAACAACCTAAAAAAAAAAAAAGAACTAGTGTTGATATTCGTCTCAGCCCAACCTGATGAATGGTTGGCTAACGGACAGCGGACAGTGCCGATCCATTCAGCCATTACGTTCGACGATTGGTCAATAGTTCGAACATTAGCCAATCGCGCGAACTATCAACCAATTGAGCACAAACCGACGCTAGCTGGAACGATGCACCAATATGTCGCAATGTCAGAAGATTTTTAGTGATGCGACATGATATCCTCCTTATTGCGACACATATATTAGCAGCGGTAGCTATATTCCTGCAGGGGGGCTGTAAGTGAGTTTATATGGACTGCCTTAAGCAAGTTCATGCTTAAACAAACTCACACAGACTCTCCTAAGCTAGAAATAGTTTGTTTAGCTAACTGGTTTGTCAATTACTCTGACTGCTGGTTTGGTGGACTAATTAGTTGAGCGGATCCTTGATTGCTTCTCCAAGTAATTATTTGTTAATAGCAGTTTACAGAGACTAATATATAAAACTATAACTTATCCCTTGGTTATTTATATTTTGATAGATATCAAGCTATTTGTGTTCGGCCGAATTAAGCCATATGATGAACGCTCTTCAGGTCCTATTGCAATACCTGGAGCGTCTGACATGTGTCGGTAACAGGACAACAAGAAAGATATCGAATTATATATAGGACTTCATAGATAGTTCCATAGTAGCAGTAATGACATCGCTAATATGACATCAATCAAAATACAAATAACTAAGGGATGAGATATGGTTATGTGCATTAACCACTATGAACAAGTAATTACTTCAAGAAGATTTAAGGCAGTCCTCATGAATTCGCTGAGTGCACTCCATACCTATGAACTCGCTCAATGCATTCCATATGAGCTTGCTTAACGCAGTCCTACTGCTAGCATACAGCTGCCGTTGCTGGTGTATAGGCTTGTAATAGTACAGCTGCCGCTGCTGCCAATGTTTCACAACAAGGAAGAGAAGATGTCATGTCGCACCACCCGAAATCTTCTGACATTGTGGTGAATCGTTCGAGCTAACGTCAATCCGGGCACAATTGTTGGATAGTTCGAACGGTTGGCCAACCACCGTGACTGCAGAACGGAACAGAGCAGAACTTCTTTTTTTTGACTCGTTACTCCCTATCAGCTCGTATTCTGCCGTATTCTGCGGCTGAATCACCACTTTCAGCTCAATACATATTCCGGGGGCAGAATTCAGCTGAACTTCAAACAAAACGAAACGGGTCTTGATTTGCCGAGCAACCTGGGAGTGTGGGTACTGTTGCTGCTTAAATAGCCCACGCAACGACTGAACTGAACTCCACATCCAAACCTGTCATCACCGGCGCATAGATATCACAACTTCTCAAATGACTCCAATGGCTCGTTTAGCCGTCGCAATATTTGCCCTCTTTAGTACAACAGTACTTGCTTCAGGCGACACGCCGATCCCATCTCAAATTCCACTGGACTCTAATACTAACCTGGACGAATTATGCCTTCAAGCAGCGCAGAAGGCGGGTCATACCAGCCCGGACTCCTGGAGTTGGTCTCCAGAAAAACAGGCATGCGTATGGACAATTCCACCTCATTCAAGGTAGCACAAATTCCTTTGCTATCTAGTGATGTCCCACGAACTGACTTCAAATCCTGATGAAGCGCACCGCACATCTGTGGACCACTTCTCAAAGAGCTTGACGAGTGGCTGGTAACAAAACCGGTAGGGTTCATTGTTACCACATTGTCGATGAAACCAAGTCCTAGGTGCGTTGGTCCTCAAGCCCAGCCCCGAGTACCAGGCTCCTTGCATCGCTAATCACAATGATATATATCGGTAGTGACTCGATATTGAAAGACAAGTGTGGACCACTGGTCAAGGAACGGGTGGACGCGATGCAAGGGATTGCCACAGTGGCCCCACAGGGGACAGGATTTCAGGCTACCTCTGGCAACTCATGTTTGGACAATTGTCGCGCCGGGTGTGACATGAGTCACATGGGCTCATATTTTGGATGTCTCACAGGTTGCTCAATCAACTGCCCTGCAGATAGGGGAGGATGCAGTAGTGGTTGGTGCTGGGCTGGCTGTATGTCAGGGGTCCCACTTCCCGGCCTCTCTTCAGTGGAGTGGTGCTGGACTACCAGGACCTGGAGCCAAAGCTATGCTTATGTGCGCTGTAGTGTGGATTCTGACTGTGATTTGAGCTGGCATTGTGCAGGCGCATGTAGTGTATGATTTCCGAGCAAAGATGGTCTGACTGGTTAGCATAACAATGGAGCTGTATGGACATATGTAGGGGGGAGGACAGAGACGGGACTGGGTTACGTATAACTGATGGATTGTGTGCAGGTTTAATGGGGGCGTAGGACGTACAGTTGTACACAACACACATTCTTTTAACCAATATATTCTTATAACGGAAGGGATATGAAAATGAAGATACAGTATACTCTCGTTATAAGCATACCGATCGGGAGTATACTGTATCTACATGCGGACTGGTCCTAAATTTCCCTTTGGACAGGCCATATGAATTCCCCCAATATTCATTACCTTTGTCAACTCTTTCCTGCTGTTTGCACACCTTCAATCCGCCGTCATATAACTGCTGGGTGGCTGAATAAATAAGTTGTGGTGGAGGGGCGCTCTTATCGATAAGTAGGTATCCCTGCAGAATACTAGCTAGTGCCAATTTCTTCCAAGGATATCACCCACACACTGACAGGACGAGCGCTTGGCACCTGTAGACAAACGGACGGCACAACGAGAGACAGCGATCGGCCGCACATGTGGATCGGCTGCTTGAGACATCTACCCGGTGCGCCATGGAATAGTTCACATAGATATGCAAATGAGCGTATAATGCATGTGTACAAGATTCAAGGTATATAAAGAGAGTAAACTAAGAGGTCAGAAATATTGATGAAAAATGATATCCTTGATACTTCAATGCCTAAGCAGCACAAACATAGGTTGCAGGTGATAATGAGGAGTACGCGAACATTGCGGAAATATCTGACGCTTCATACTCTGGTTGATTCTTCACACAGGGCTCATGAATAGCCATAGTTTCACACTTCTAAACGAAAGGCCCCAGAATCCGAAACTATTTCAGCACAATTGAAGAATATTAGAATGTTTGACATCCATTTTGGTGCACCGTGTAGACTCCTCAACGACAACCACTCACCCGAGAGCTAACTCCCACACCTCCCAGCAATCATGCCAGCAAAAGGGAAAAGCAAGAAAAATCCGGGAAGTCGGATTGGCGAGACCCTTCACTAAAGACACAGTTCCCAGTCACTAGGGACCCACAGACGCTGTCACCCAATGGATACGAAACTGTCATGAGCATGTCAATATAACCATTTCCGCCACAGACCCAAGACAGAGTTGACAGAGATGATGACGATGACGATGATGCCACAGACGAGTATGTTTAGAGCCGCTACGGGATTAAAATTGGTCAATGCCACCGCGACTTTACAACACCAGCCACAAGGACGTTTTAACTACTAAATCGGGGCATACCCGAAATGAGGGTTATTTTGTAGCAGAAACATCCGATCAAAGTACATCAGAGATAGCCTAGGCGACCTATCCAAAAGAAATACCCAATTGAGGTATACCGAAATGAAGGTTATTAACTAGCAGAAACATGAGGTCAAAGAACAAGTGAATGTAGGCACATAAGGTAGCTTAAAAGATGATTTTTCGCACCACAACCCCCTTGCAATATACCCGAGAGTTTTAACTGGTATTATCAGGGGCTTCAAGGATTATTTTTTGCATCACAACCCCTTTACAATACACACGAAAACTTTAACTGGCATCTGCCAGTGCCTCATATCGAAACGTGTGCAACGATATTAGAGAGAGACATTGTGGAAGACTTGCGTCTACTACGTGGAGAATAGTGATATGGAAACGTCCATGATTCTTCTAGTAATAGTGGAGATAGGTGCAGTTAAATACATGATGAGCCGACAGGTATGTAAGCGAACCAATACACCAATAAAAGAGGAATACAGTAATAGTGGCGCTGTGCAACAGGACTAAAACAAGAATTGATTCCAGGGGTACATGTGCTAAGCATTCAGCTGAAAACCTCATATTACGACACCTCACTCCACTGATGGCTATTACAGAAGATATTGTTCTCAACGAGTTTCACCTCTTAGGTTGTGATCCATTCACAGGTGAATTGAAGTATTCTCTAGTGTACTAGATATCACAAAATTAAAGCATACCTTCCCAAACCCAAATCTGAAGGCCACAAAAAGATGATACAGTTTCCTTTCAAAGGTCTTCTGTATACAAGCCCGTAGAGGTTTAGAGAGCTTGTGTGCGCGCTAAAGGGCAACTGCAGCCGCGCTCGAAGGCTAGGTTCTAGCTTCTCGTGTCCTCAACCTAGGACGATGCTGCTAACTAATATTAAAATCACGGTAGATACATACTGTAAATAGAAGCTTAAAATGAAAAGCAAAAGAAAAAAGAAAAGCTCCAGTACATCTAATACTTAGTATACCTACCGCCTGCTTTAATCAGAGCTGCTACTCGATCTGGAATAGAGTTTCGAAAAAACGATCCAGGAATCTCCTTCCAAACCTTCTCCAAGCATTCCCCTAGTCTCCGCTTTAACTGCTAATGGTCCTCCAGGTGTATGAATAATGTTCGGGTATTTTTTAAATAGGCGACGCTTGAACCATGCTCAATGGGTCTTACATATCTATCGTGGCATTTGACACTCCCAATACCCAAGAATTTTACCCTTCTCTAGATCTGACATTTCACGCCGCTGCTTAGCTGGAGGGATAATGGCTAACATTGCTAATACTTGGAATCTGACCGGGAGCTATGCTGGAGTCCTTTGGCATTGGTACTAATAATATCCTACTACTCCGCTTTTATAACCGTATATTCATCGGGCTTCGATTGAGCACAGCTCGAATCTTTCTGCCATTGGGCGCGGCTGGACAGGCCATATATAGGATAGCTGCACCCAGCCTGTTTCACACACTTTCAGCCACGCCCATACAGAAGACTTTTGAAAAGAGAATGTACATCAGCAATTAAGCTGCCATCCAAGGCATTAACAGAATATGAGCTGCGCAGCAATACTTTATATTGTACTGCTAGAAAAAATAATGGTGGGAAAAGAGTGGTTTTAGAGCATAATGTATTTGATGTTATCGCATATATACATGATATGTTATTACATGTAGGCAAGAACAAAACCTAAGCAAGTACGGAGGTGCGGAATAAAAGTCTTTTCCGCCTTCCAATTTTGGAATCGGGCTGGGTGCGCATAGGCTGGGCATATCCACAGCCTATGCACCACCACCAGCTGGCATTCATTGAATCAGGGCGGGGGTTAACACGGTAGGTAATGACAGTGCTGTTGATATTAGATATGGTGTGATGCATTGAACCTTTCCTGTTACTCATATGATGCTCTACATAGCTTATTTGAGTGTGGAATGCCGTGGGCCGTTCGCGGCCTGGTTGCCATGCCCGCGGGGGGCATAGATACCTGGTATGCCGCTCGCGGGCATACCAGGATATCAGACAAGGATGCTAAATTAATGTAATTGGCAAGAAGGTATCAAAATCAATATCATTAAGTACAAAATTAACAACATCCAGCGTCCTGAGGGCTACATGAGGGAGGAGTATATTAAAAAAAAAAAGATCTATGAAGTCATATCCCCAATATCTGCAAGCCCAACTTGAGTGCGGGTGGCAAGTTCTGAGAGATTCCCACGGTCTAATTCGTTGTGCTTCTTATGACAATAGATAGAGCACTTCAGCCCTGCCTTGATGCAGCGACATCTGCGAGTAGAACAAGTTTTTTGACAAGTACAGGAGATTGCTACTCGAGTTGAGGTTGAGCTCTGGCGAGCCACATTGGCCAAAGTTATTGTAGTTGCCCGAGTCTCTGGAGTATCTTATGTAGGAAATACTCTCGGGCGAGCGCAATAGGCCTGGGCACGAGCCGACCGAGCTCGAGCCCGAGCCGACTCGAGCCTCATAGGGGAAAAGCTCGAGCCCCGGCTCGAGCCCGAGACATGCCAAGGCCTACTCAAGCCGTCAATTCCCGCGGATATCCAGGTGTGGCAGCAGGGACAATAGAACTCGATATAGAGGCTGTTCCCACATCGCGACATCTAACGGTCCGCAACAACTCACGCGAATTTAACATCCTAAGAAAATATATTACTTAATTTGGCAACTTCAGGAACCCTCGACATTATTCAGGAACCCCGACATTATTAGGACCCTCGACATTATCAGGATTATCCTCTCGGTATTTACCAGCTATGCCTACTTATACATGCAAGGTATGTACCCTCGGTTATTTTATGATTCAATCGCGTGTCAAATTCTGACGAAGTATTCAGGCT
>Ga0307511_10002791_pt1 | contig 18132 bp, 20 predicted proteins | sample 13_EM_MG_FD_200266 | JGI IMG/M metagenome (GOLD analysis project Ga0307511, IMG submission 200266) | Populus trichocarpa ectomycorrhiza microbial communities from riparian zone in the Pacific Northwest, United States - 13_EM | ecosystem: Host-associated > Plants > Roots > Unclassified | place... | reverse complement strand
ACAGTAATTCAGGATGACAACATAGCGGACGAACAAACACTCACTTGCGAAATCAACGTAACGCAGGCGTGTACAACACCTGGCAAGAGACTTGATCGAGCGGTCGGTAATATTAGTAGCATGACCGAGATGAAGGTAGTGTAGATGTTTTCCGAGGAGGCACACGCTTTCCACCGCTTGATCGGTGAGTAGTGAGCATTTGGACAACACAAGGTTCCTGATTTTTGGTGCATGGGATAAGATGCCCTCTACCGCGTCGTCAGTTAAGAGAGAGCAGCCGGTGAGATCGAGCATGCGCAGATGGTCTAGGGTTCTGGGGAGGATTAATGGTGGTAGGTCATCCCATATTCTTGGGACAGCCATAGTAGTTGTATCCCTAGGTTTGAGGGACGCGGGAAAGGCAGCGTCTGTTAGCTCCAAGCAATAGGAGAGCCTCATCTCGCGCATATGCGTGCAGTGCACCCATAGATCACGAACGGATGTGTTTGTGATACGTTTGCAGTTGTTCAAGTCAATTTCGAGCAGGAGAGGGCACGCTTTAGCAATGGCCGAGATGGCCCCATCTGTCACTTGGTCAACACCGCTCAGTTTGACGCGGCGGAGGAAAGCGCAGTCTCGGGCCAGACCAAAGAGGCCAGTATCGGTGACATTCTTGCACCCTGTTAGATTGATTCCCTGCAAACGCTTCGAGACGGAAGCTACGCCGAGAATGACTTTGTCGGACATCTCGATGACACCAGTGAGATCAATAGCGATCAAATTAGGCAAGCGGGTTAGAACACGAATGAGAGCGTCTTCGGAAACTGAAGAGCAGTTTACGAGAGTGAGACGCTCGAGGCGATCGCAGAGTGCGAGGCGGGAGAAGAGGACATCGGTAAGGTCGCTACCGAGGAAAAGGAAATTTAGACGCCTGATGAAGCGCGCATAGGTGAACGTCTGATCCGCCCTGCTAAGGATCGTGATGAGTTTGACGAGGGTCGAGAGGCGGGTTAAGGCGGGTCTGTGCCAGAGTAGTTCCACGGTACACTCGCACCACGCGCGGGAGACGAGCATCGAGTGGTAGAGATCGCGTGGGGAGTGGAGATGCTTGAGGATGTGTATGAGTATTTCCGGTGGAAGGTGGGTCATGGGCGGGCGTGGGGAACGGGTCACTGCGTTGGAGGGCTTTGGCCGTGCCCATTGGGCGGGGATGGCTGGCAGGGGTGCGTCGTCATCTCGGGAGAAGAAGGTAGACTGGTACGGACACTCGTCGTCGTTCTCTGAGAGGGATGTTGTGGACTGCGATGCCGAGTGGATGCGGTACACAATTCTCGATGGCCGCACGGAGGGCATCCCTGCGTCGTCGTCGTCGTCGTCGATGAGATGGACGAACTTGTCGGAAACATGGCATTGCTGAGCCGTGGAAACGACCTTCCTCGTTGGGACTCCTTGTGGCATATCGTCCGTCTCCAGGCTTGCTGGTTCTCTCTGGCGAGCTCGCCTGCATGCCCAGATAACGTGTTCATGATACCCTCCGACATAGACAGCCTCGCCATCATCAAGTCCCAGACCTCGCCGGATCGCAGACCCTTTTCCAGGTTCCAGAAACTCGCAGAAAAATTTCATTGCAGCACCACTCGTTCTTCCACTCCTCGTTCTCCATGTCACCCAGATCTGAATCAACCGAGCTACCTCGTTAACTCTAATTTACCGCCCCCTGGTCAAGCCCATTATGCCGCTCGTCGGACCTTGTGGCTCACACCCACTAAAGTGCCCGAGCACTCCCCTTCTTCCTCGTCCCGTCTCCGTCTTGAACAACTACTCAGCCAGCCTGGTGCTGTGCACAATGACGAAGCATGGAAAGATGGCGTCGAGAAGGTATGGAAAGGTCTTGTAGGCGGAGGAAGGTTACGGCGGAGGCTACCAATGAATTTGGTGGTATGCATTACTCACCGCAATCACATCACCTTGCTTACTGGCTTACAGATCAAGGTCATCCATGCTGGATGGCTGCGAGACCCGGAAACATGGCCCACAGGAGCAGTCGTCCCAGAGTCTGACGATGAGCTTTCCCGCATAACTTCGTCACCCTGCCCCCTGCCCAGAATCACCAGCAAGCAAGAGTCCTGCATGCCGCCGGCCAAGCCAGAAGACAAACAATGCGCTAAGCATTTCCAGGACATCTGATGTATTCGCCGCGTTGACGTCTCCGTGACTCTGTCGGCACAAACCCAAGCAGTAATCAAGAATCCTGACTGTAATACCACTAGGTCCAATTTGTACGATCACGGTAGTGCTCACCCACTTTCGATTCTGATGTAGTACGAAAGATTATATGTTGTCCAGTGATATCTCTGATAACTCAATAATGCCATGTCCAATTTTTACTGTACAGTGTATGTTAGACAGTACTGATGCAATCTTCTAAACTTGACACACAAGTTCCTTCGAGACCGCCGAAAAAATATATACGGCAGAGATCACGAAGTCATGCTGAAGGAACCTCGGCAGTCGTTGTGAGTGGTCACGTCCGGGATGGCGGTGATACCTATGACAGAGGATAAATATCCGCATACACGACGGTCACTCAGACTGACCAAGATCACACCATCCCCTCTGACAAAGAGCATGTCCATCTTCCTCTTCGCGACCTATCGGACATCGTTGGACTGGTAGTCGAATTCATGTCCGAAGTAAAATGCCAACCTTAACCGTGCCCTGTCCCTCGTAAGACCCGTCGACCGAATCGACGATCATGACGGTCTCTTCAACATTGCTGAGAATGAGATTCATATGGCCATCATATGCCTGTCAAGGCTCAGCAAGTTAGCAAAGAAAAATCCAAGAGAGCGCAACTGACGTGTAGGACCCCAACCAGCTCGCGATCTCCTCGTAGCTTCACGAAAACGCGTTCGCTCAGCGACAGTCTGATGAGGTCGAATGGCTCTTGTATGGTAGAGGAGGGATCCATGGATAGATGGCATTAGTCAGCATCTATTGGACACTGTGGGAGCAATTTGTGCTTCTCATCTTCCAACCATGCCAGTAAGAATAACCCACTCTCTGTCCTACGAAAACTCATCGTTTTCTTATCAGAAACATTACTGTGATTACTGCGATGTATTCTTAACGCATGACTCCGCTTCAGGTTCGTTCCATGGATGGAAACACTCCACATTTACTCACCACTATATAGTGCGCAAAGCCCACAACAGCGGGCGGAACCATCTAGCCAATGTGCGCGATTATTACGCATGTAAGCACTTGTTTGCGTTACTTGCCCCTCATTTTTTGACTCCTTTTCAGCACTCGGCCACGACAAAGCCCAGAACATCATCGATCAGATCACCGCGGCATACGAGACTGGAGGTGGTCCCCCACCAGGAGGCTTCGGATTTGGTCCCCAACATCTACTTGGTTCTAATCCTCCTTTCCCCGGAGGCCCCCCGATGCCGTTTGGTGGTCCTCCCGGGCCATTCGGTGAGTACTAGCTCTCCCTCCTTTGGACGCTCGTTTCACAAGACATCCAGGTCGACCACCTTTCCCACCTCCAATTCCTCCGCCAGGTGGCGCACCGCCTTTCCCTCCAAATGGGATGCCCCCTCCAGGTGCCTTCCCAGGTGGTAAGTTTCATGGCTCCAGTTCACTGACCCTCCACTCATTTTACTTGCGTTAGGACCACCACCATTTCTCCCCAATAGCGGTCCACCGGGTGGTCCCATGCCTCCCTTCCCCCCAGCTGGTAACTTTGGTCCCCCTGCTAGCTCTCCTCCTGCTCAAAACCCCCCACCAACCACAAGCAACGCTCAGCCTCCAGCGAACGGCGGACCAGGTGGTATGCATCCAGACAGGTTACGTCTCTTGAGTAGCGGGATGTGAAAGTAGGCTTCTTAGTTTTAACTATTAACATCTTTCACCAAGGATTGTGGCGGCGCAATGGGGGTAATTGGATGCTCTGATTCAAAACGAACTGAGACTGTTCAGTGTATATAACTAACCGACTTCAGTCGATCTTCCGGGCCTTTGCCGAGGGCGTCCAATAGTTGGTACATTACTCTTGTCTTTGCTTTAGCTATCCTGGTAAACTTGTTCAGGTTCAGACTCGCGGTCATCCTTGAAATGAACGCTCGATGAACTCTAGGATATGTATACCCCGGGTCCTGCCAGATGCAACGTGCCTTCGTCTGCGCACAGCAGTCTGGGAGTTGGGTAGATCATTCAAGATCTTGCATCATCTACGTATATGACCAGATGACCGTTATAACTTGTTAACTGTAACCAGTTCCTCGAAGGAGCCAGAGGTCAATCCCCTCGGACCAACCGGGCACAGCGCCAATTCCCACATCGAAGTCCGCTATTCTGGTTGCTAATGCATCTAACAGTTCCCCTTGTCATTCCCCATGGGAGTAGTTTACAGTCGAGAACTTGCTTTCAGGACCCATACTTCGTCGACGTCGCAATATCCGCCATTCAATTTGGAGTTCTGACTGACTCTTTATCAGGGTAACTGCCAATTAATTACATTGAGCTCTATTACATGAACTGCTCGACCATCCAAGATGTACGTAGATATGTAGCGTATCCCCCGTCAAAAAAGCTTACGTTTGTTTGGAATAGTCAAGATCCTTTGCAAAGGCCTGGCTAAGCGCCGTTAACGATGTGCTGGACACCTCAACGCAAAGCTGGACTAGACGTCGATTGTCCAGCATTTGGCGGATATCTTGTGAGGAGTGCTTCTCGCGGCAACGAGACCTTAGTCTGTCAACCACCTTCTGTTTCGACTGGAGACAGCTCAGCCGGCCGGCCTGAATAATCTGAGAACTCACTCGATCCCCCAAGGTTGGCCAGACAGAGAAAAGTCGAGTAAGTTTCCAAGTATGAGCACCGATGTAGTACCAGACATCCTTGGGGAAGTGATTGTAGTGAATTCAACGGTGTATGATCAAGCCTCACCTTCTTCACTGGCAAGATAAAGGTGTGCAAAAATGGATGAATGTTCACATTGTCACTGATGTGACGTGCTGTTGTCAGATTATCTGTCGGGGATCCCCAATCTAGAATCATCGACGCAGACGGACAGTCCATTGAAAATGGTTCATAAACAAATGCCATGTTCTTGACGATCTGTACACGGAGGCAAACATTGTCCATCTGCGAGAGGCTGTGGTCGCAACCATGGTGAGTTAACATCACCACTGCGACAATGTTGTTCTATTGACCTTTCTAAGGAGTATAACTTGACACGGTCAGTTTAGTCGACAGGAAATTGCTAGTATTCCGACAGCATTGCTTACCATATCTTCGTCGAGCCCCAAACGCTGTTGAAGCCATTTCCAAGGTATTGGACAAATGACCTCAGCAGATTTTGGAGTCCTATTTGTGGACATCCGCCATTCCAACTCTGGTCCCAGAGTGGACGACTTAAAGGGTGGAGGTGGCCCGCTTGGTGAAGAAATGCTTCGAGGTGGTGAACTTGGGGGAGACACGCATTGTGGTGAGATTGAGTGACGCCCCAGTAATGCCGATGCGGACGGCGGTGGAGGAGACCCGAGGGTACGTAGCTGAGGTATTTCTAACCGCGGAGAACGATCGGAATCTGGGTTATCTGGATACCAGGCTCCTATTTCCTCTAACAACGCTCCCATTACGCGTTTCACGCGCCTCAGTTTCCGGTGCGCCGCCTCATTTTCGGTCGCGCTAGCCTCGCGGTTCCGGCGTTCGAGTTCAGCGATGCGACTCCGATACATTGCTGTCTCGTTGGCTGAGTCTACGATTGCTTGATTAAATTCGTCTCCGATGCGCACCAGGGTGTGCATGGCGCATGAAAGCTGATAGTATCTCCTAGAATGAGTAAAAGTATGGAAGAGGGAAAAATGAGTTCGAAACCTCTTGTTGAGCTTTGTTAATCCTCGACCGTGGCGACAGTGTGTTTTGTGAGGTCGACATTTCAGGGAATGGTTGGTTCCTGCGAGATTGTGTCGAGCTCGGAGAGATGGGAGTCAGAAGCGAAGGCACGCAACCCTTTGCAAGTTACATACTCACCGGCACCATCCATGTTGCGACAGAACCATCGCAAAGTGTGTCAAGATATAGGTAAGTAACCCCAGATGGCTGGGTTGTCCCTTTATCTTGGCCATACTTATCCACCTGCTATGCCCAATCTAGAGACCTTCCTGCTGCATGTCCGCAGACTTGCTTCCAGACCTAGTTCATCGATAATCTTGGGCAGCCGCGCAATGTCAGAACTTTCCATTAGAAGGGTTCCCCCATCCCCCATCGTCGACGTGCATACACATGTATATCTGCCACGGTATGCTGCAGAGTTGCGTGCGCGAAGTTTAGCGCCCCGTATCTTGACCCGTAGGGATGCAGACGGCAAATCCGAAGAGCGACTCTTGATTTTGGATGGCGAGCCAGGGTCGGGACGTCCTGTTGGCCCTCAGGTTGGTTCACAATTTGATGCCTCTTCAGCGAAAATCGGTTCATCCCTGGACAGTACTGGGACAGGAAAGAAAAGCTTGAGTTCATGAAAAGACATCAAATCGACGTGTCTTTCGTGAGGTTCTGCTTTCTCTAGCTCTTTAGCTCCACTGCCCGCCTGACCCGCTCTTGTTTGTTCGTCTAGCTCAGCAAATCCTTGGCTTGATTTCCTTCCACCCGATCGTGCACAGACTCTCGCCCAGGCACTGAACAATGACCTCGAGGAATACTGTGCCTCTTCACCCGATGCGGATGGCTTTCCAGGATTGAAATCCGTCTACGGTTTCGGGCTACTACCTCTTGTGCCAGAGGGCTCAATTTCTTCGGTTGTCCACACCATCGAGCAGATCCAAAGCCTCCCACACTTATCGGGCGTAATCATGGGAACAAAAGGCATTGGTAATGGGCTTGATGACAAGGCGCTAGAACCCGTATGGAAGGCTATTGAGAAGGCTGGGCTTGTTGTCTTCATTCACCCACACTATGGCATAGATGGTAAGGCGTTCGGTGACAAGCCGAACGGCCATGTACTTCCGTTGGCGCTCGGCTTCCCATTCGAGACCACAATTGTACGTAGGCATCTTGGTCTGCCCACCGTTCCAATGCTGACGACACTTGTCGTAAGGCCATAACCAGACTTATTTTGGCAGGCGTCCTGGATCGCTACCCAGACCTTCTTCTCCTTCTGGCACACTCAGGAGGGGCACTTCCTCAATTATCTTCCCGTATTGCCTCATGCATCGCACACGACCCTGTGGTGGCGAAAAGATTGAAGCACGACGCACGGTATTATCTTGGAATGCTTTATTTTGACGCTGTTGCATATGGACCTGAGGAACTTGGTTTCGTGAGCGAAACCATTGGGCGTGCGGAAACCTACAGCTCTACTGGGGGTTCGTACAATACAGACCTCGGAAGTGCAAGGATGCTGTTTGGTACCGATCACCCTTTCTTCCCGCCGCTGAAAGGGAGCCATAAATGGCAAAGTGTTGAAGATAATCTATCGGCTATTCGGAACGTTCACAGTTGGAACGAGTCTGCACAGGCGGCAGTCCTTGGGCTTAATGCCTTGAAATTATTCAACTTGAAGTATTGACGATTCCCCACTACAGTGTCGCCTCATTTAGATACCTGAATCTTCAAGCTGAAGTCTATGTGTTGTACTGATTGATGGACTGCACTTGTGCTCAAAATGTCAATTTCTATTACCAATTTGTTAGTGCTAAACATAATGGAAATAGTGTCAGAATGAGACAGCACACCATTTATTGCTCGTTCGCGTAGATTTGTTTCAGTAATGTTTCCGCTTGATTCAAGGAGGAATTTGCGTTTACTCGTCCATTTGTCTTTCAGCCTGCGGGCGACATTCACGAGTTCGTCGCCTTCGATGTTATCGAGCATAATGATATCGGCACCAGCATCAATAGCTTCGTCTGCTTCTGCTTCGGAACCAACTTCCACGTCGAGAAGTAGACTAAATCCTCCAACAGAACGCGCCTGCTTGATCGCTGCGGTTATAGATCCTGCATACAAGGTCAACTGCTACCCTCGCGCTGGAATGTTGATTCAACTCACCAGACGACCAGATATGATTATCCTTAAGCATAATCATGCTGGATAGATCGTGGCGGTGGGGATCGATCCCACCAATAATCATTCCATACTTCTCGACAAGCCGAAATCCTCGATAAAATGAGATCACGTGGCTGATGCCCGTCAAGATCAGCCTTACCAGGTGTTGTCTTTCTGGTACCAGCTATGCAACCCTTGTAACCATAACCTGCAGCCAGGTCCTTCATGCGTCTGGATCTGCGATCCCTGTTGTTAGGATCATCACTGGGAGAGATCTACAAGCTTACTTTGTGGCGATTCCGCTGCATCTGGCAAGTAGGTTGAGTGCCACTCGTTCTCCAAGGAGGAGGTGGCGAGCCTTTCCCCGCACCGTCGCAACGTGCTTGACGGGTTCAAAGGAGTCGCCCTCTTTCATGTGCCAATTCACGCTGTGTACTAGGTTAGGTTTCAATCATGATGGAGTATGTTGGCTAGTTTACGTACTGGCACCCAAGTTGACTAAATATCTCGGTAAAGAAGGGACAACCAGCGAGCACTGCGGGTTGTTTCCCCTTTCCAAAAAGAAATGCAGTGCGTTCTGTCTCCCCAACGATATAGCCCCCATAATCAAAGGATGGCGTGTCCTCGACCAGCCAGTCATTGACCTGGCTTTTCCAACTTGGAGGCAACAAGTGCTCGAAGGACATTTGTAAAGTGCGCAATGGAAATAGAATAGATTCGCACTGATCCGAACTATTTATGTAATCCTGTGTCCCGTTTTTTCACGCGTACTCATCCCGGCGCATGAGGAAATGGGCAAGCTCTCAACGTGTTTCTGACCCATCCTTCACCACCAATGATTGTCTAGAACTCTATATAATCGAGGTGTCAAGAACGTGCAGGAGTGCCACGCGAAGAAGAACAAGTGTCTGTTAGTCCCAGTGCATTTTTGTCAATTGGTCGATGATCATGGCATCTGCATCTGGTTCTCGTAAGTCGCATTTTGGCTTATCACAGGATACACCTTCATTCCTCTCGTGGGTCTAACGGTGTAGTCACCTTCTAAGCATTTGATACTGAATTCCGAGGACTGAGGTACAGCATCAAAGTGGTCAGTATCCTGAGTAAGGACTCGCCATCACCAGCAGGCCACGCAGAGGGTGGAGGTTTTACAGGTGATATGACCAAGACTTTCGTCGACTATGGTATCACATCGGGGTTCTGCGGTGAAGATACTGGTCAACGAAACAGGTATAAGCTGACGAAGACATACTCACTGGGTTAGTCGATGGCCATGATCTCAGATGGGTCAGTTTACGTCAAATAGTTTGAACCAGAGGTGGTCCAACCTTGACTGCCACCACAGTATAATTGATCTGGTAGGCTAGAACAGACGAAACGCTCAGGGACACAGCAGTGACGATGCGCATGGTAGAAAAGGGCAAGAAAATTGGCCATGTCATGAGAAGCGAACAGTAGCGAGGTTTGGGACAAATGACTTGTGCAGCCGTCGCACCTACGTCACATAGTTACGACTTACACCTAACGGAGGCAAGCGCTTGCGAAGTCCTTGACTATGTAGGCTAGATTGATATGCGTCCTTGTTCCTTCCGCATACCGCAGTGCACGAGGAAATGAGGATGGTTTCAACGTGTCTCTGACCCACCGTCGACGCTTTTATGTAACACCAAGCAACACTTAGATTAATACCACTATCCCCGGAAAAAACATCGACTGTCCAGACAAATCCTGCATAAAAAAGGTCCAAAAGCACGCAGAACTGTCACCAGAACAGGGAACGAACGTGGGAACAAAGAAAGATCATTAAACTAATGTCCAATAATCCGTAAAATGCTTAGAGTGTAGTGGCGATGAGGGCAGTCAACGCGGCGACCGCAACAAATAATCCAGACTTGGCATCCACTCCAGGGAGGGCAGCGCTGACATCAGTGGGGCTGGTACTCGTGTCTGGGCCGGTGGGGGAGGCCACGGCAGTTGGTGTCTGGCCCACATTGCTGAGGAACAGAAGGGATGAGATGTGTCAAAGTGATGAACGCAAAATACAACTTACGAATAAGTCTGGCCAGATGAGGTTGTCGTGGTCGACGAAGATCCGTTAATGTTGAACTGCGAGGACTGAGCAAGTATACTGTTGAGGTGTGTCGCATCCTGGACAAGATTGACACGGAACCCAGCACCAGTGGGCCACCCGCCACTGGGAGGGTTGCATGTGATGTTGCCAAGAGTACCATCGACGAGGGCGTTGAGGACTTGGTCACCGTTGGGCATTGCACCACCGTTCTATAGCGGACGTCAACGAAGCAAGTAGAAGTTCGCTGAGGCATACTCACCACGTTAGTCAACACGACCGTGAAGTTTTGAGGGTCGGTATCGACGCGTTGCCACACCAGAATGTTTGGACCAGTGGTGGTCCAACCTTGACTGCCACCAGGAGAAATGATCTGGTAGGCCAAAGCAGACGAAACGCTCAGGAGGACAGCGGCGATGAAGCGCATGGTGGAGAAAGACCAGCTGGGTTGAGGAAAGAAAAGAGAGTCCGTTTAAACTTTTTGAAAATGCGGCTACAAACCGCCCTGGCACGAAAAAACCAGGATCATGTCAAGAAGCGGACAGCCCCGTTCCCACGGGGATGCCCTCGACCTCAACTGATCGTTAACTCAACAAGTCTGACGTACAACAAACAGTTGGCAGTAAGTTGGGAGAATGGAAGTCTAATAACATTGGAGATACCCACCAGAATACAAGGAAGGTCAAGCACGTCAGTAACGAAACAGTCACTGAGAGACGAACTGGGCCATCGGATGATCACGAACGACATGCAACAAGTGCCAAGTACGTACAATTAATATGACATCGCAGTTTCAGCGTCCATCCAAAGATCCTTCTGGCCCCAGAAGCTGGCAATTGCCGTAAATATCATCCAACAAGACGCATCAGAAATTGCATCCGCTGCCTCCACATACTCCGATTTTACGTCTCTTCGTTTCTTGACGATGCCAAGACATGCCCGAGCGAGGTTACGGAGAAGGCTCATTTCATCTGCTGACACCGTATCTTCTACCTTGATGAGAAGCGAAAACATCCATCGTGCGTGGCTGTTCGTGATGTCATTCGACGGATCATTCTGATTTTGGAGGTGAATGTTAATCCAATGTGCAAAATACATGAGAAGGTGGATAGACGTTCGCTGTCTGATAGTCAGTAGGAGCCATCGAGACAAGTAGCACGACTTACATGATCAATACCCCGCAACCGACTTGGTGTGACTTCCTGAGATGCAATTTCCGTACCATTGGACGGCGCTCGACTACCTTGTGGCGTCGGACAGGCAGCGGGATATCTCTCCAAACAATCCACTATCACCTCAGAGGCCGAACTTGAGACATTAAGAAGCTGTCTATCACTCTGAAGGACCTCCGTCGCTTCCTGGGCGGGAACCAAGCTGTTTGTTTGGCCGCCATTTCTTGGGAATTCTGAGAATGGTCGTATATGCTGCGACTGCTTCGACTTTTTGCGCGACGCGGCTCGAGCAGCGGGACTCCATTCTGATTCAGACTGGCCAGTAAGAAACATCCACCAGGCATCGCGGTCCTTCTTCTCAGGAATTAATGCTCGGGCTAAGCTTGTTTCATCGACACGGACATATATTGTCGGTTGTCTCAAGTTCTACATGGGGCCATCAGTATACTCGTCATGACAAGAAGAAAAACCCATTATTGCGTACCGTTCGGAGGTTACGGAAATGACGTTGGAAGGCAGTTCTCCACTTCTCGGATGGAAGCGTGTCACAAGGTGCTTTCGCTGGGAGATCTTGGGGAATATGAACTGCTGGCTTCTCGTACGGATTGCGCACCCTTGAAATGTGCGGTAACCGACGTGCATCTCGTCTGTACTACACATAGAATCAGCGGTCACCCAGAGTGCATGCAGTCTCACCTGACAAGAAAGAGATATTCCAGCCCATTCGCCGGATCACCATTGAAGTCTTCTGGAAGATTGGCCACGGGTAGTATTTGTTTCCCCGGGACAGGTACATCCAAGTCGGAGTCCTCTAGTTCAGCTCTCTTGCGTTTGTTTACCATACCGTCCTCTGCAGTCGATCTGGGTCAGGAGGTGCAATATGGGGGTCGTGGGAAACACCTGACCTTCTGGTCCTGCGCAACTGAAAGGCTACTACTGAACAAATACTCAGGCAGAAATAACAATGCCCTCGAATCCAGATGACATCGATTCAGAAACCTTGCAAGCACAGATAGACATGTCCATATCTTTCGCTCACAATCTGGTGACTTCATGGATACAAACGGGCCAGGCAGCTCGATCACACTCAAGCACCACTGACACGGAGCATATATTACGGGAACAGCTCCGTCGACCTCCCAGGTATGTATGAACACAGTAAAGGATCATAGATGAGTGGTCGTCATGTAAATTTAGATTGGGAGTGGGTGCACCTGTCCCTGCATCTATTTCAGCGAACCAAGACGCGTCGAAACTACGACATCGACTCACAAAGACCGGAAGGAATACCACGTCTTCATCCGAAATACCGTTGCGCTCGGATGCCAAGTCAGAGGAGGAGGAAGAAGAAAAAGGCAAATTAAAGAAACGATTGATGAAACTCGATCCGTTTGAGCGCAAAAAGCGCAGAAAAATCGAAATTCCCCCCAAAATACCAATATCCAAGATAAATGGACACATACAGGGGATTAATGGGAAAGATAGGAAAGAGGTATTGAAACCAAAAATCTCTAAAGAGAAAGCCAGCCATGGTCAGAGAGACTCCTCACCCTCGATGGACTTTCATCTAATAATGAACACCCGTGGATTCGCCATCAACAGACAAAAGACCGGCAACTCCGGCGAAGACGACGACGACGAATGCAACTCTTGAATGCTTACCACAACAATCGGATTCTCCCAGTTCATCCAAGGCTGTTCGAATTTGCACTCAAGACAACGATGGTACTTCCGTAGATGTAGCCAGTACGTCGGTTTTAATCTATACGGCACTGTTTGACCTTTCCCATCCCTTGTAGGCCTTGCGGTTCCGGCTCTAAAGAGCTCGATGACGCCATACATACAACGGTTAGGGGATTCCCCTTCTCTTCCACGCGTGTCTGGGCAACACAGCGCTGCCACCAAGCAAGCTAATGTTTCATTGTTGAATCTTGATGGACCGCCGGAAGCGTCAGAGCAGGTCGGCAACTCTGACAGCCCGAATATTTCCAAAAAGCAACGCAAGAGACGCAAGAAAAAGAAGAGGACTATTGGGACGGGTACCGGCACGGAAACCACTTAACTGCCACAATAGTACGTAAGAAACAACTCCGCACTTCATTATATTCACCTCGTTTTCGTAGAGCACGCTTTCCAAAAACGTCGTCCGGTAGCTGGTAATGTGACCTGTGGTCACCTGCTACGTAGTGTGATCTCATTAATGGTGGTCGGAAAACCCACACTTCACGGACCCTAAGGGTTTCACCCATGCTGGATTCCATTGAACACACAGAGCGCTTCAAGGTTGCGTACAAGGATAACGATACGACACCATCCACCCACCAAGGGAAAGAATACATAAGATGTAATAATTTAGTACCGCACAGTGATTCACTGTTGCTTTGTCCTTACGGTCCCAGTCCGAACTAATGTCCTTCCGCTGTCATAGGATGCCTGCCGCGAGGAATGTCGCGAGGAATAACCCCTAGACTGGCTTCTGCTGGGGTGTCGGTATCGACTGTGGTATGCCGACTGCTGATAGCGGCTTGGCTTAGGCGATTGAACGGGCGACGTTGCAAAGCGAGTAGCTATGCTCCGAGCCGAGCGCTTAGAGCTGTGGGAGCGGGAACGGCTGTGGGGCCTCAGTGGTCTGTTTTTCTTCTTCTTTCCAAAGAAAAAGGACAGGCTCAGAGGAGACTTTGCTCCTTTGTTTGATCCACGAGCTGCTCTGAACTTTCTTTTCGCCTCTCGGACGCGTTTAGCTTCAAGCATCTCGCGTATGCCTTCCTTGCGAAGGGTCTCGTTCCCGCTGAACGTAGCACGCCATTTGACGAGCCAGCCGTGTACTGTAGATGCCTTTGGCCTACTCCGCTTTCGACCATCTGAGTGATAAAGCTTGAGGGAGGTTAGACATGATGCTAAGCTCATCTCATGAGGCGATATACATACGGCCGACTTCCACTCGATTTGGAACATGTATTACAGCAGACTGATCCGTGTATCAGAGGATGGCAGAGATAGTGGTGGGGTTTGTTTACTGGCAGAAGGCATCACCTTTATTTATCTACTCACACATTAATGACCCGTTATGGGCAGGAAAAGCCGAGGCTCCCAGCGGATGGGCCCTCCGTTCCAATCACCTCGTGTCATCGGACTTGCTGTACAGTCCCCTCCAACGTTTTTTTGGCCTTGGACAACTGGAGAAATCACTGCGACCTACGCGCAACGTGGTATGTGCTCTGATCCTGTGTTTTTTTTTATGGCGCCTCGTGGTAACCAGCGCATAGTGAGTCACTCGTAGTCGAGCGCTGAAACGTTGAATGTTGACATGTCCGACATCGCACCAGCACCAGCGCACCAGACGACATGGGGGCTCAGGGCTGTGGCACTCAGAGAACGTGCCTGCCATCGAAGGTGTGGGGCCTGCGGAGTCTTACTCTGTCGAACTCGATTAGCATGTGTACCTGGCCACCTTTATCAAGGCGTTTCACCGCAGTGTTGGCAAACAGCACGACATATCAGTTGTCCTTTGGAACACCAACATAGAAGTTGTGGCCACCCAAATGTTAAGTACCTCAGGCGGTCCAGACGCCACCGTGCACCATGGCCTGCGCCCCCGTGGGAAAATCCCGATACGGGCAGGGTCTCAAATGTCTTTTCGATTGCTTGTTGATCATGGCCTGGACAGCGCGGATGAGAGGTTTGGGGGTGTTCGAAACAGTCTTCCATACCGAGTGACCTTAGCCCAGAATTGCAGCAGACGGTCAAGTTTTTGGAAACCTGACTCTCACTCCACAACCTTCCTGTTGTGTTTCGGACTCTTCAGTGAAATGAAATGAACTGAGATTACGGCCGACTACTGACGAGTCAGTCTGTCGTTGTATCACATGTTCAGGGTCATAACTATTACCCTGCATCTACATTACATGTGTAGTTCTCTGGTTCTGTGGGGTCTTCATATTATTACTTTCTAGCAAACCCGTACTACTTCAATATTACTCCAGTCAGGGATTAGTAACGAGTGTGGGTTAGGGGTGGGCTCTCAGAGCCTTCTTCACTACCCAATCAGCATCAGGGATTCTGCATCAGTACGAAGGGAAATGCAGCTTGGAGGATCGATCGGCCTATCGGCTTTCCTGTCACCCTGGCCTTGTGACTCTCTGGCGGAGGAAATATTTGCTTCTCGAGGTTGGACTAGGCAGCCCCAATTGGAGACTCCAAGGAAGAAAATAGCATTCTTTCCACCGCGTTATGAGAGCACACACGGAGGTTGTGCCTTGGCCCTTGGGTCACGTTGGCCGTCCAGTAGTCGTTGGGTGCTTTCTGCCCTGATGGCGCAGCAATATTCACTCTTGGCCTCATCTCGCTTTGTAGACCGATAGTCTACTCTTCATGCAATAGATTCCTGTGGCTGAGCTCTGTCATACATTTCTTGTTCGGCTACGGTCACATCGATCCAATCTCGAACATTGGAAACATACTAGAGTCTTGGGAAAGCTGTCAATCAAATGATACGGTAAAGGCTTATTACAATTGTCAATCTATACTTATGACACGACTCATTGCAGTATTGCGACGATAGTTTGCATTTTGGCACCCCAGGTTGCCTTCCATTTTCATGGTGATACTAATCACACCTCTACAGAAATTCATGAGATGCTCGGTTAACTAGATTCATGCGGCCGGTGGTGATTCGGTATGATAAACCATAAGCAGGCTTTGGGCTTGAAGAAGTCTTGTTGGCGCTACCAGAAATAATGAACACGGACTTGCGACTGTCTAGTCATCTGCACCGGCAACACTGGCATTCAACCTGTGGTGACTAAGCACGTCCATCTCTCTGCCCCCAACCGGTTGTGCAAGGAGCTTCATGTTCGCTTCGCCGCTCCAACATGCAGGTAAGAATGCTGAGCAAGCACGAGACCCCAGTGTGTTTCAAAGCATTTAGGTGTTCGGAGCAGGCATCGTTCAAATCCGTACAAAACAGAGTTGCTTAGATTGGATGGCAGTGCCACTGGATAAATGAGGTACGTCCTGTCCGCAAACACTGCATCCATTCTAAACACCAAGGTACTCAATGTCAATCGACGCCTGGGTAATACCCCGACTGTCTGAGGTGGGTTGACTCGGACACGGTTACTCTGACTGCCGTTCGCTAGGGCATGACAAGCGTTAAGTCCGTCTGAGTATCCAAATACGGCCAGAAACGTGGCTTGTAAGTCCAAATCAAGCAGGTGAGCTGCACAGGATCAGAGTGGTAACTTTCCCCGGACAGGCGCACCGAGCGTGCTCCTACTCACCCCTGGCTAACTCCTGTGGTCTCTGAAAATATTCACTGTTATTTCGGCTTATGGCCACGAGGTGGCGGTGGGCGCGTCGCATCCAGCGTTTCCTTTTCTGGGCGATGTCTGTCACCGTCACCGGTTTTCCACTCCGTCTCTACGAGCATTACTGGCTGTGAATGAACGATACAGCACACCGCCATCACACTCTCGCGAGCCCTGCTATCCATGGTGGACACGGCTACTCGCTCCTCCGAGCCGTATACGGTGCATTTCTCGTCCGCTGCAGTACGGTAGTACAAAACGGAGGATGTTTTGGTGCGAGGTGCTCTGGACATTCTCCCAGGAATTCGGGGTCGATAGTCTAGAACCATGGCTTGGAAAAACGTCGATGCAATTATCGAGGGTAAACTATACCTAGGAAAGTAAGACTGTGCCTCCCTCGTGATGTGGTGTCCCTGCTCACTTTCCTTATTTTCAGCATCCAAGCCGCTACCTCATCACGGTCGTTAACTGAACGCCGGATTACTCATGTTGTCTCCGTGTGCAACGACCCTATCCCTGCTGAGGTTCCCGAATCTGGAATCTATCACCTGCGAATTTCTGTGGAGGATGTCGATTTCGCGGACCTCCTAATTCACCTCCCCCGGGCATGTCAATTCATTGACCAAGCCATAAGGAGTGGGGGGGTTGTCCTCGTTCACTGCCATCAAGGTTTGACACGAAGTGCTACAGTAGTCGCAGCTTACTGTGCGTTTTTCCTCCCTTGACTTTTCAAACTCTGAGGTAATATTTTGCCAGTAATGTGCACCCAGCGAATAGATGCTACACAGGCCATGTCGGTCGTGCGGCAAGGTCGGATTTCGTGAACATCTGTTTAAAGCAATTTTAATCTGATCTTATACAGCCCGAGAGCAAGTTTGGTTTAGCGCCGGATTCCAGGAACAACTGGTTTTATTCGAACTGTGCAGATACATGCCTACTCCGGCTGATCCATACTACGTCGGGTGGCGACGAAAGATCGACGGGCAGCTTGCAAACCAACAATCATAATGACGTGTGCACCAGGAAGGATCTCTTCTCCCTCCATCCTCTCTTTACAGCAACCTTCATGACCTATCTGTACAACATTTTTCACACTAATTGTGCCTTTAGAATACACCTGTATTTTCCGTACTCAACCTTGTCTACGTTGTTTGTCTTGGCATTCTCCTTTTCCGCTTTCTCTAGCATTCATCACACCTCAGTAGTACCGCATGTATCCTACCCTTAGTACGCCGTCTGGCCATAATTGACAATCGCCATCTTCCACATACACAAGAATAAGGCCTTTGGGTTTCATGTGATGCTGAAGTCACAGATCGACAGGTACAGGGTTCCCTCGTGCTCCGGGAGACAACAAATCCGAGAAGCGTTTCTGCCTCAGATGGCACATTATATTGGGCTGAGCTCACGAGGCAGGGCTATACTGTACTGTGTTGTTTGGGCAGTAGTTCCCTTGCTCGCAGAGCAAAGGGTTCTGGGATTTCGTTATATCGTGGGAACATATCACGACAGAACTTTTTGCCTTCTTCGGAACCGTGTGATTCGGTTGACTTAC
>Ga0307511_10002790_pt1 | contig 18134 bp, 17 predicted proteins | sample 13_EM_MG_FD_200266 | JGI IMG/M metagenome (GOLD analysis project Ga0307511, IMG submission 200266) | Populus trichocarpa ectomycorrhiza microbial communities from riparian zone in the Pacific Northwest, United States - 13_EM | ecosystem: Host-associated > Plants > Roots > Unclassified | place... | reverse complement strand
AACGTGGGAGTTGCGGTAGAAGACCGAGGCGGGCAACTCGGAGGTCTATTTCTGGTCAAAGAACTTCATTTAGACGGGCCGAATGGGTGACCGCCGTCTGTCCCTTTTTCTCCCACTTTTACAGGTTATATCCCCTCACTGTACCATGTATTCGAAGAATTTTGGTGCAGTTGTTTGAAGTCAGTAGGTTTAGTTCAGAACGGACCAGTCATGTTCTTTATTGCATTGAACATGCGTGCAGGGTAGAGTTGCCAAGTATGCCAAGCGGGTGTGTGAAAATGGGAAGGATCGACGTCGAGGCGGAATCCGGAAGTTGGGATTCCCGAGCCCGACTTGCGTCCCCCCTCGTGTTGCCCCGAGGAGTCATCATCGCGTAATTCTTGTGTGATCACGGCTTGGATTACGGGAAGCGTCAGGGTCGTGTTCGGCATTTGAATGTGGCCAAGGCCACGTTCGGAACACGTGTCGTGAACGGGGAATCCACAAAAACCTGCAACTATTGGGCGTGCGTGACCGTTTGTAGGATTCCAAAAATGCATTTGTAAGTACGGCTGGGAAACAGGTCGGAACTAATTTACATGCAATCAAGTTGTGGGATCCATGACCCAGATCTCAGGTTGCCAGGAACCTTTCGAGACGGAGTCGAGTCGGACCAAAAACATATTCTCCAAGCGCATGAACCCCTCACCAATTTTCCATTTTCTGGGAGTGGTCTCGCCGACGGTGTATGGTTCCTGCTGCGGTTCGGTTTTGAGTGACACCAGACACGGGTTTATCGTGGTGAACTTACAGCCATCGAGTCTAGGTAGGACTTGAGCTTCCTCGCGACAAGGTGTGCGAGCCTGCTGCGTTTGATTGGATCACGATCCTTGTTATAGCGGGTTGTAGCAATCTTATACCCAGTCAATAGTGACAGCCACAATAGGGACAAACATTCGTACCTGGGGTGATGCGTCTTGGTACCCAGGGAACTTGAAACGGGCTCAATTCTTGTGTGAGGCGGAGGTTATCACGATAAACGTACCGAGAAACGGCATGAGATGGCGCTGCTTGCGTTTCGCAACACCAGCTCATCTCTTGAGTCGAGTCCCGCAAAATCCCCCAGGAGTGCATCCCCCATGTTGACCCCAGGGTGACCATTTACCCCGAAGTAGATGCTTTCCGATTGGGTGAAATCCCACTGCTTTTGCCCGTAGTGGTAGGCCCTCTGTGGAATACAATACCAGTTGTGTGGGGGGAACGTTGGGGTCTGAGGTAGAGGGGGTAATGGAGTTGGCGCAGACCAAATGGCGGCGATTTGGAGTGGAAGGCCGGACGGGTCGAGGATACCAAGGGTGGGATTCGGAGGGACTCCCTGGGTTGATGGTGAACCCCACAGAGTGTCTTGGAGGAGCCCGTGCGGATCTTCCAGGTTGACCGAAGTGGAGGCTAAGGGGAGCTCGTGGAAGTTCTGGAGGAAGTATGTCTCCGAGGAGGCGACGACAACCGAATTTGCGGGCGAAGTGCGCGGATACTGAACTCTTAGGACGAGTGTCGAGGAGGCAAACGGTCGAAATACTCACCCAGAACCACTCGCTGAGAGGTAAGTCACTGGGGTCTGTAGAGTTTTCCATATCGATGCGGCCAAAGTCGTGGTCTTGATGAACGGGTGCGTCTTTCTTGGGAGGTATTTTATACCACCAATCCACTGAGACTTACGAATAGGTAGCCCCCCTACCGGGAACTCTCACAGGGACTGATAGTCCGGAGACGGGGGGCCGAGCGCTCAGGCCGTTACGGCCGGTTCGGGTTGGTGAGGACTGGCGAACCGGCGAACGAGTTGGCACAAATATTTTCCAAACCGAGACCGTAGGTGTTCGGGGGCACGGGGCACGTGGGAGGTGTCATTCCTATACGAAAAAAATGGAATACAGTGATGGCTGAAGTCTGCACATTGCAGCCGATCCGATGGGTCCGAACGCGGGCGTTACAGATTGCATTATGTCTGGATGCCAGCGCTTCCGGGGTCCCAGATAGCCTCGCCAAACCAGGATGGTGTCGCAATGAGGGGATCGATTACCAGCCGCTATCCAAGGTAGATGCCCCAGTCCACGGTGAACGAGAGACTGAGAGTGCACGAAGTAGGACAAGCCCACCATCCCGAATCCTCGTTCCCGAGCATTCGAATCGCCGACGTCCACTCGTTAGGGAGAAAAATGTAACAACCAATCAGAGGCATTGCGCCGATGTGTACGGCGGATTCTTGGTTCGGGGTGTTGGTGGTAGTACGAGAAAGCGCAGGATATTCCACGGATGCACCAGTAGTATAAACGGAGGACTGAGAGAGTCCTGTCCCACGAGGGAGGGGAGATTTGAGTGATGAGGGGACTCAAAGGGAGGGGGGATGGAAGAAAGGGGAACAAGACCCTTTGACCCAGAAGTGTATTTATTTATTATAAGGTAGGGATGTACTTCCGGGAACTCATCACGCCGGAGCGAATACTTGTGACAACATGTCAACAATCCTGCCGCGGTTATCCCACTTCGGTCAACTGCGGCTCACCCCAATGACGCCGTGGACCGCCGTCCTCAACTACATAACCAAACTTTACTGATTCTTTGTCGGCCTAGGTAACTAGACCGTTCCCAACAACGTAAATTTCCAAGTAAACGGCTGGCCCTCGTTTCTACCCGTAGCAGCCATGGCCTTTGTGTGGCGGGCGCGGGTTCGCCCTCACGCAGTAGCGAGCCTCTATGTCCGTGGTAGGGTGCCCTCCCCTTGTGTTGTCATTCCGATGTCTTTCGCCTCCCCCGCTGGTCGTACTCTCGCCGTCCTTCCATAAGGTTTAACAGGTGAGCCGACCGGTGTGGTATATGAAACCCTGGAACACCGGCACATGATCAGAGTCGAGTCAAGAAACCAGCCTGTCCGCTTATATCACTCGTCGAAACTCGTTTTGATGCAAAACGGGAACAATGGAGGTATATTTTGCGACCCCACTCCCCCGTCGACTCGCCACCGCTCCCTACCCCTCGTTAGTCAAGCTTCACGGAGAACGTCAACTGGCCGCAGGACGCTTTTAGCGGTACCGTGTGTAGAATCCAAAAGGGGGGTATCCCTACGATCCTACTCTCACCGGAGAATGGGGCTCACCCAGCGAAAACCTAACGAGCCACACACGGTTGATTAGTTCACCTAGGAGGCGCTCAAGCACTGGACTAACCTCCCAACCAGGACGCCGCCAACATCCCATACAATCTTGAGGTTCCCAGGAGTGATACCCCAGTCGTGCATGCACTTCAAGCCGCAAGCTATCCCAAGCGGCTGGCCTCATGACACTGGTGAGCGGTGGATATGGTAATGGAGGCGTACAAGTTCACACGTCCCAGTACCCTCGTGGTTCTTGGGATATTCACTAAGGTTGAAGTCATCCGTAACGAGAACTTGGGAGTAGATATAATCCGATGAGCGGATATGGGCTAGTGCTTCTTCACAGAACATGGGCCTCCGGTCAGTAAGATGCGCTGCACGCGTGTAGGTGCCGCTTACAACATGGGTTTCTGAGCAGTTTGAAGTGAATCGCAATCGTAAACCTTGAACGTGAGCCCATGGCTGTAACAATTCGTAGCTGGCTAGTGATGGGAGTCGAAGACGAGGCGCCAGGCCGACGAGGAGTTCGCATAGCGTACCAGGGGATGCGACTGGTTAACCTCTGGTGGGGTGGTTCCGTACGTCGGTGGTGTGTGAGGGCACGTCGAACTATTCGGGTGGTTTTGGGTGGAAACCGGGACAAAGCGATATGGGAAGGGGAAGCACTGGTCCCAAGAGTGGGAAGGGGAAGCACTGGTCTCGAGAGTGGGAGGGGGAGAGATTGGAATGCAACGGACGGACTATGTCGGGGGTGGCAAGGGGATTTCGACACCCGCCGCATTCCCCGTGGCCCACAGGCAAGAGAAGGGCCTGATGGGAGCCCAACCACGTGCCGCTACGATGAAAAGAATTTGCCGCGCGCCCCGCTCGCTCCGTCCTGGTGTAAGTGTTGGTGCCGCCGTTACGTTCCGTTCTGGCATGAATTCAAATCGCATCCTCTCTGATGGCGAGGAACTGAATGGCTTTCCAATCCCCATTTCCACGATCCTTTGAACTTTCTAACGCTCGAATATTCTTACTGAAAAAGGGAACTGTCAGGACCCCGACCGTTCCCTGGGGGTCGAAACAATACAATTCGCAGTGCCTGGCACCCTTTATGAATTTGTAAACCGTTCTAATTTGGCCATGGAAACTGAATGTTCCAGAATTCCGGGAATTGAGTTGATTGTCCATAGGTGCACCGAACCCTTATAAGGGAACTGGACAACCGACGAAATTGTGGGGTCTAGGAAGGACTACAGGTGCCGTTTCTATGCTTCAACTCCCAACCCCACCGACCTACGCTACGTGGGGCGCAGTAGATATTGAGGAATAAAGCTCGGCCAACGGCAACTTTCTACGGCATATGCCTGGTCGTACTCCGTTTATGGACATTGGACAAATATAATTGATGGCGGACGGGCGCTTGATCGCCCGATTGGGTAACATCCCTCAGAAAGAGAGCGCCGTCCAAGTAGCGAGATGTTACTTATTATCGATGTAAGATGGCAAAGACGGGCGGTGGGGTGAGGAGGGCCCGTAACTTCTGACAGTCCCATCCGGCCGATTTCCGGTCAGCGCGCTCCCAAGCGCATGCACGTCCAAGCTCCTATAGCAACAACATAGGGGGGCCCGGGGGGAGCCGAAGAATTGAGTGATCCAAGGGGCGACCACCAACCGTCCAAACCAGATGCTTCCGACGTGGGTTGACCAGCCCAGCTCACGGCAACGCTAACCTGGTGGCACCTGTTGACCCGAGATCGTATGATACATTCCCCGCTATCATGAGCAGGGTGCTGGGTTCCGATATTCCTTCCCTGTGTCACCCCAACGTCCTCGATTAAAACCGGCCAACCTACATACACGCCGCCGTCTATCGTGGTGAAATAGAAACCCGGAGAACTAGACCGCATCTCACGAAAGGCCTGTCATAGTTACGATCACGGTTTCTATGCTTGCGCCTGCGACGATGCCTGTGCCATCGTCGTCGCGAGTGCGTTCTCTGCTGCGTTTCCTGTCCTTTTTAGATGATCTATGCTTGGAAGACGAAGCAGAAACCTCGGAGTTCGGGTGCAGGGCCGGGACGCAAGCGATGTGAAAGCGGATCATCTGTTTGACGTACGGGGCGATCCCGTGAATTTCATTTTGGCTTGGGATTTACTCCCCTAACCTTGACTCGGCAGCTGCGAATACACCACATTGGCAACGGTCCCGTCGGAAACGAACCGGTGGGCGCCGACACCAGGGTAGGTTTGGGAAAACGGAGGAGGAAGGGGCCGAAGATCAGGCCGCCCACCCCACCTCGATTCAATACGTAGCCCTTATGCTGTCCAGTCATCTGCCCCTCCACCATGCCTCGCGGTTCGGTCTGTCAGTACCCCTTCAAATTCTCGGTGTTCACGTATAACCCAAATTTCCCATCTTTCGTTTTTTCCTCCAATTCGTCTCCCTTCGCCCGTACCCCACCTGCCACCCCCCAAGACACGGACGATACCCTCAGCCGCCACAAGTGCACGCAAGGTTTCTTAGACTATTGACATTGTGTGGACGAACAGGAGCGAGGGTGATTGAGCCTTTCCAAATCCAACCCTAGTGGTGTGCGATCAGCTCACCGCCGATCTGAATACCATCCTGATCCCCGTGAATCTGGGGTTATGGTCACTTGGTGCCGAACGTAAGACCATAACCCGCTTCACAACGGAACTGTTGCACCGAGTGGCCTCGGAGCACAGCTAGGACACCAGGGGGACGGCCAGGACAAGGGTGCTTTGGCTGGGTCGCCGAGAGCATTATAGCCGCGCCTCCTGGCCATACATTACAGTGCTGTGTCAGTACCTGAACGTTTGAACACGTAATTCTGGCACGACGTGACGGCGACATGACGCGTTCTGTATTAGGGGAATTTCGTCGGGCTAGATATCTTGGAGTGTTGGTGAACGACGAGCGTGTCGAAAAGTTCCTGGGTCTACATATAACCCTCAGGGCGTGTGGAAATAACAGTTGGATACACCAACTAGGTATCGTGCACCGAGGGAAAGGTGCGGGGACATTGGGGTGAATAAAACCACTCACGTTCAAACACGAGAGTGAAAAAAAGTAAGTAATAGAACCCAATCGGGTCGTCAACCGTTCCGCAAGCTGGATCATGTTTAACTCGCCGGGGTGGCAAACAATTGGGGACTTGCCGGTTGTTTGGGGTAGATTTCAAATTATGACAACAGTTTCATTTTGGTTCCCAAGACCACTTGTCGGAATGTCCAAATATCTTTTGCATGGCGAAATTCTCTAATATGGAATGTGTCATATTGCCATCACGTCGATACCGTGCCCCTATATACGTGTTCCAGGTATTTACATATCGACAGCTCGTTTTCGGAAGAATACACTGATGTAAGGCCCCCCGGGCCCGGCATCACCGGCACTATCCATCGTCATTTTGGGAAACCGCGCGCAGTGGCGGCACATTGGGCCTTGGGACGTGGTTGAACCACGGGTTTGTTCCCAAAAACAACGCTAATTGTGTCGTGCATGGTACACGCCAGCGGGTCGCGTTTACTCTCTCGCATTTCGCGCCTTCAGGTCCTTTTGCTTACTGTTCGCGGGCGCCTCACGACTCCTGCCGAGATGCCGGGCCCCGGACGGAAGTAATCAGAAGATCCGGTGGTGTGTATTTTTTCAAAAACGACCTATTGAGGTGAAACCTCGGCTAGCGGCACCCTTGTACGACAGACAGAGATATTCCCAGCCTCACGGACAGTCACTTACTGTGTAAATAAATAAAAATCCCACATTGAGTGACTTTCCATGACCCTTTGAACTTTCTAAAGCTCGAACGTCTTGGCTGGAAAATGGAACTGTCAGGACCCCGACCGTTGTCTGGGGCTCGAAACAATACATTTCGCGGTGACTGGGACCGGTTATGAATTTCTAAACCATTCTAACTTGGCCACGGAGTCACTCATTTTTGGAGACGCCGGGTGGTACGTTATCAATATAAAGCGTGACGCTAAATTAAGATAAGATTCGGGATCATGATTCAAAGTCGAAAAGAATATGACTTTCCGTAATACCAGGTACACATAACTGACTGGTATTCCAACAGCAACCACGACTCGACACAACGGACGGGGTCCTGACACTTCCCTCAAAAGTCGTTCGTGACTTGCTTGGACCTGCAGCGTAGCCCCACGGATAGTGCGGTCACCCAACGCCGTATGCTTGATCAACTTTGGGCGAACTACGGAAACTACATCGCGGCCTCGAACCCGAACCTCCATTGCCACTCTCAGCCCGGTCTAATTCACCTCAGAAGCAAAGAGAACAACGAGCGCTCGAGGGATTTTTGGTGGGGGGAAGGCCGAACGTGCGAGTGGGTGATCTGTGAAGGGCGTTACCCTCTGCGGGAACAGACATGTCGAGGCAGGCCAAAATGACTTGGGACCCAAAAATCCGGTCGTGCAAACATCTGGGAAGCGAAAAACGCACACGGAACACCGGATGGAGTGCGAGAGGGAAAGTTTAGAGTCCGCAAATTCTATACAGCCCCTATTGGACCAAGTGCAAATGTTGGGGGACGTACTATTGAAGTGAGTGCGGGTGGGGAATGATGGAGGAGGAAGGCTACCCACCCCTCAATGTGATGTTGTAAGGCGGGGCTCGACAGACAGCTTCAGTAAGGTCATCGGTCATCATGTTCGAAGGGTAGTGAGTTCTGAGGGGACCACACCTCCGCGTGCCACCTCCGACCATCTATACCACCTCTAAATTTATCGACATCTCAAGGTGTCACGAGGCGCGCGGAAAGCAAAGAGTGGATGTTGAATCTTACATTGAATTGCGTTGAGACATACGGAAGATGGGTGTATCGGATCTTATATAAGAGAGATGACATCTCATCCGCCTTTATATAATCGGTCGATGTTGAACGCGTTTTGCCTCTGAGCGGCCTCGCAGCGCTCGTGACTGCAGGCGTGGCCATGAACGAGGTTGAGGTAGCTACCCATGGTGGCCCTGTGCCCGTCTCGCATTCTTCGCGAGCGACTTCTTTGTGTTCGGTACCCTCAAATATACACTCGCCCCAGCCAAGTGTCACTCTTCTCTCCCCCTGCGAAGGAACGTGGGAGAGCGGCGGCCCGGAATTGATATTATTCGGTGTGGATGATGGCGCGTTCATTTCCGTATCAGACGCCTCAGGGAAGGCTTCTCTGCCTCGCTCGAAAGGGGAAGCTGTGTTTCATGGATGTTCTTCCACTATCAACCTCCCAATTGAGGCAAGTGTTGCATACAACCCTTGTGGCGTTTTCGTGTGGCTGAACGCATATGTAGTGGCCTGGGTACGAGCCTTGGACGGATCAGGTAACGCCAGCGTCCCTCCACTTCACCCAGCGCTTGCCCCCGCCCAGAAACTCCACCAGTGCATTGCCGTATGTACACACAAGGTGTGCATCTAACCGTAACGGTGGCTGTCTCGTCGGTCCGTGTCAGCGTGGGTTAGGGTGCTTATCGCCCGCTTTCCGCGAGGTGACCCGTCCTGATGTCTATACAATAGACGGGACTGTCACGAACCAAGAGCTGCTCGCTCGGGCTCCACGGCATTGATCAGTATCGCTATCAAACCATGATGCATGAAGCTGGAGGAAACGCTTCGTTGGACTCAATCTACTTGGAGAAACCAATCCAGGCGCTTCTCGACCTCGTGTGGCTCAATGTCCGATCTACACCAGTCGTACATAAGTCGCGATGTCGAGGGAATTATGTTGCAGGTTCGCAACAAGGCCACTGCGTATGCGTCTAGTTACACACAACACTTACCTCAACTCAAGGCTGGCAGGAAACACAATTGTCTTCCCAGAACAAGGCCTGGGAATTTCCCCGAGGGCTGAGGACGCCCGATGCGGGAGTGAACGTCCCGTCCCCCTGTTGAAAACATCAATTTCGGCCCCTCGCATTGAAGATCCTGGCGAGGTTCATTTAGCACCCGGCGGCGGCCGTTGTTCGATCGACCAGATTCCCCACCGGAAATCAACAGTCGATTGACACCTCGTGTGCGTCCCCCTTACAGCTCCCACCAAGACTAGTGACATATACGCCTTCGGGATTGTTACACGTTGCTACAATGTACAATGATATAAAGCCACCCCCGCCCTCATCTTCTCTCCCTCACTCTCATGGCTCTCCTGATTTCGTCTCCGAGGAAAGTCCTCGATCGTCGGGGAAGACTCTTCATTGCAATCTCTTTACCATCCATCGGAAGTACCCTGACCTAGGTTGGGAGTTCACCTACTCCAGAATTGAACGGCATACCACTCAATCAGAGTTATAATGCACGGATGTTCTGGATCTCCAATCATCCCTCCTGTCTATCTGCCGTTGGCTTGTCCCAGAGAACGTTGATCTCGTCGATGAACACCTGGGGGTGTCACAAACATGTGGAGGGTGGCGTACGATGGTCACGAGGTTATCTTAAAACCGATTCATATCCCTCAACCCATGCCTAGTCGCGGGCCAATCCAAGTGAAGAACCAGAGGTAATTCTGCACTTACCAACCAGAGACCATCGGCCGTTTCTCGGTATAACATTATTAGGTCTGCTGCAGAGGGGACTGTGATTTTTGCAAGGGGACAGAGGACTGTAAATGCGATATTGGGCGACTGTCCGTAGGACTAGGTAAACCAGATATATACAACTTGAACGTATCCGTCGTAGTAGAAGGGTGCCACTAGCCGAGGTTTGTTCCTCAATACCTACGGCCCTCCACGTAACGCAGCTCGACGAGATCGGAAGCTGGGGCGTGGGGTGGCAGCAGCATTCGGTGGGCCTGAGGTAGGCGGGGTTCGTTGGCTGAGTTTCGAATGAAATGGTCTCAGCGCTGTAATTCTAGGTGTGTGTTTTGGAGCCAATATCCGTGACCCAGCCCAACGGTTGGAGCCTTCAGACAGTTCCCTTAAATGCATTGGATATTCACCTCCATTCGTATGTATACGTTGTACATCCTGCGGACAGTCATCCATTGCGACCGATCCTTTGCCCCACGTGTGCGCGAGATGAATTTCATTGGACGGATAGACGGAACTAAGAAAGATACGACTTAGGTGCGAAGGTAGTGGACCGCAGCGTGGTAAGGGGAATTCAGCGTCTAAGTGACAAACGGACGACCCGGCGGACGTACTTCACTCGCTTCGTGCCACTACGTCCAACTACAACTGCCTCGTCATTTCTCGGGGTGGGGGAAGTACATAAGTCGTCTATCGGACGAAGCGTGGCAAAGCAGTGGCACATGTCAGGTTCTCGCCAGGAGAAACCCAAAAATCAGTTCAATCCTCTCCTAATTTTTGGCCAAGCCTGTTCAGTGAATGTTTTGTATCACGACCGCTCGTATGTAGGGACTTGTTCGGAATCAACACGGGCGTGCTTCCACACCTGCTTAAACATCTCTCTCCCATACCGAGATCCCTGCTCAACGAGCGAGTGTGAACGAACAGGACGGATCGACTCACGACTTCGAGAGGGAATCCGAAAGTTGTGATTCCCTGACCCGGCTGGCGTCATGTAGTTTTTTGCCCTCGTATTGCCCTGAGAAAGAGTCATAGTTGTGTAATTCTCGCGTGATCTTGGGAAATGTCAGGATCGTGCTTGGCGTTTGAATGAGTGGCTGATGCCACGTTCACAGCCAACGAGGAATCCACCGAAACCTGCAGCTGCCGGCGTGCGTGACTGTTTGTTGGATTCCAAATATGCACTATGAAACGCGGCGAAACTAATTTACACCAAATCACGTTCGTACTTATCAAGTCTGCGGTAATTTACATCGTGGGGTCCATAACCCAGATTTCTGGCTGCCAGGATCCCTTCGAGACCGAATCGAGCCGGACCAGGAACATGTTCTCCAGGCGCATAAACCCCTCGCCAATTTTCCACTTCCTGGGAGCGGACTCGCCGACGTGGTATGGTTTCTGCTGTGATTAGGGTTTGAACAACACCAGATGCGCGAGATTTATCACGGCGAGCTTACAGACATCGAGTTCAGGTAGGACTCGAGTTTCTTCGCAACCAGGTGCGCGAGCTTGCTGCGATTTATTGGGTCGCGATTTTTGGTGTACCGGGTTGTGGAGACCTTATATCGTGGTTAATGCATGACAACCACAGCCGGGACAAGTATTCCTACCTGGTATGATCTGTCTAAGTATCCAGGGAACTTGGAACGGGCTCAGTTCTTATGCAAGTGGGAAATCATCATGAAAAACGTACCGAGAATCTGAATGAGATGGCGCCGCGTGCGTTTCTCAACACCAACTCATCCCTAAAATCGAGGCCCGTAAACCGCTCCTGGAGTGCATCTCTCATGTTGAACCCAGGATAGCCGCCAATCCCGAAGTAGATGCTTTCCGACGGGGTGAAATCCCACTGTCTTCGCCCATAGCCGTAAACCCTCTGTGGTATGTGACACCAGTTGGACGGGGTTTGAGGTGGAGAGGGTAGCCCGGTTGGCATGGACCAAACAGCGGCAATTTGGGTTGCAAGGCTCGACGTGTCAGGGATAACAAGGGGGGGATTCGGCAGGACTCCTTGGGTTGATGGCATACCCCACGGAGTGTTTTGGAGGAGTCCGCGCGGATGTTCCGGGTTGGCTGAAGTTGAGGCGAAGGGGAATCCGTGGAGATTCTGGGGGAAGAATGCCTCCTCGGAGGCGACGAAGACCGGATTGGTGGGCGTAGTACGCGGATACTAAATGCTGAGGACAGGAATAGAGCAGACAAGCGATCGGAAAACTCACCCAGTAGAATTGGCTTGGAGGTAAGTTATTGAGGTTTGTAGAGTTGTCCATGTCGACGTAGCGAACGTGGTGGTGTTGGTGGTTGTGTGTGTTTCGCTGGGGACGAATTTATACCGCCAATCCTAGGCTTCCCGCCCTTCGCTTCGTGGGCACAGAGACTTACGAATAAGTAGCCCCCCTACTGGGAACCCTCACATGTGAGCTCACAATCCGAGGACGGAGGACGGAGCGCTGAGGCCGTCGACCGGTTCGAACCGGTGAGGGTTAACGAACTGGTGGGCCGCGCGAACTTTTCAAAGAACCGAGGTCGTGGGTGTCTGGGGGTACGGAGCACGTGAGAGGCATAACTCGTTCAGTTGGGTCGTTCGCGGAGAAAGCCGAATCGACAGCACCAAGCCCGACGATCGCAATGGTGAAACCCATCGCATCGTCTACCGACCGCTCTCCCGGTGGGGTGCTCTAGTCTAGGATGACTAAGGTGAACAAGAGAAAACGAGAGTGTATGAAGTGGAATGGGACTAGCCCGCCATCCCAACTTCTCGCTTCCAGGCCATTCGAAGTGCCGACGATCGATTCGGGTTGTTCGAAAATAATGGAGCCACCAGCCAGAGGCAGTACACCGTTGTCCAAAGTGGGTTTGGGGTTTGAGATGTAGAGAACACTGTAGGAAAGCACCGAGTCCTTCACAGGTGCACCAAGAGTATAAGCAGAGGACCGGAAGGCCACTGAGCCATGAAGGGGAAGGACAGATTCGAGGGACGAAGAAGGAGCCGCACGGGGGTAGAAAGGGAGGAGAGATTGCATCTTTGACTCGGACTCGCATTTATTTAAGATGGAGGGGATTTCCGAAAACTCATGACGCCAGTCACTCGGTCGCATCCACTTGTGACAACAACCCTCACAGCTGCAGTAATACTACCTCGGACAATCGCGGCTGACTTCAGTGATGCCGTGGCCCGATGCCGCCTTCGATTAACCGGATTCTACTTATCCCCCCCCCTCCCTTTCAGTGGTTGCCTTGTTGGGAAAGGGGGTTGGTCGGCTGGTAACGAGATACATCTTTTCCCAAATAAACGCCAATCTCCGACCTGAGGGGGAGAGGCCAGCACTGGTATTTACCAAACAGCCGTCACCATGCGCTCTGGGACTTTTATACGAAGAAACGCCTCTGGCATGAAAGGAGTCTTTTATTATAATCCCTGGTACTCCTCACCTCCCCGGTCGGTCATACTCTCGTTGTTGCCCTTCCGCTTGGAGTCATAGGGAGAGCGAGTTCCGGAGTTTCAGGCACGATCTGTGCGCGCCTCAAGACAGTCAGCCAGGATGCCGAACTACTCGCTCTATTATTGTCAAACTTCTGGGGCAGATTTTTTTCGTTCACGCGGGCCGAGCGTCGTGGCAAGGGCCCACCGATGGTTAAATATGGACAATCCAGGCGCACGGCAGTGCGTAAAATAGGGAAAGTAGAACGAGAGGGAAAAGGTCGAAGTGGACGTTGCGCGACTCGATATTTCCCGGTCTGAGCCTGCAGGATCGGTGGCGTATTTCTGAACGTGGGATGGTCTGCACATCGCGCGAAGCTCGTATACGGAGGGGCAGACACACCTCAATAAAGTTCCTCCCCTGTTTAGCGACTTTCTTGACCAACTTCGCGCGTGTGTTCCCCGCCGGATCCGCCAGTAGTTTACGGGTCCGATCTATGAAGCAGTTTGAACAAGCCACCCACCTAGGAGACGCAACACTCACCTGTGCTCCCCATCGATCGTAATCCGGCCACCGTAGACGCAGAAGCTGAATGAGTCTCGAGGATGACGATGGCCAGATACTTCGATCCGTAACTGCGCCGTTCCCGTCCACCAAAAGGTTGCACCGCCTGACTAGTGCAGGTCCTTCCAGGGACCATCCCCAATCAGCGATTGCCAGTATGGTCTTGAGGATAGGCACACGCGGCACCAGGACATGTTGCGATTACTTGACGTCAACGTCTCCGCGAATTACTTTTCCCGAGGAGTAGTCGTCCACACTGCCTGTGTACTATCCGGCAAGGTGTCCTATTTTGCATGCTGGTTGGGTCGGGGTAGTGCAGACATCGAGGTAATGTGGTTGAGGACTGGGGAGGGTCAATAGGGCATGTTTGATCCGCTGCGCCGGATGAAGATCCCTGGTCTCGAAGACAATTGCTGGCGTTCATATCCATAGGACTAGTTGGGTATTCATCCTGTCAGGCTCGATCTGGGTTGGGATCGGTCCCACGACAAGAGGTGCTCCTGGCGGCAAGTTGTGGTGAGAGGTTGCGACCCACGGCGTTTGGGGTCGTGGAGGGGGCGTGGGTCAGTGGGAGGACCCTGTGAGAATGCGATCAGTAGTAGATGGACGGACAGCGAAAGAAAACGACCGACCGCGGTAAAGTGGCAAGTCGACTGGCCTCCCTCCGCCATAGTTTGACAACCCCCGCTAAAGACCCCCAGCTTAGGTGTTAGTTCCATATGAGATCCGTTAACGACCCATAGGACCATTATGAAGTCGCAGGCTTCCAGCATTTTGGTCAAGCCCCAGTCGTCAGGATGAGGAACTCCACTTGAAAGTGGCCGTTTGGTGAGCGGGTTATTATGTATAGAGCCCAGTGAGAATCATGCTTTACTTACGCCCGACCGCCTTTCGTCCATTCTGGGCGATTCCTTCAAGTTCCCTAAAGGGGAAGTCGATCTAGCGCGTATTACCTACGGGCGCTCCTACCGGGGCGTTTGTCTGCGACGGCCGTGAAAACATCCGGGGAATGGAAAGCCCAAGTCCTGTGCCCGGAATGCACTCGTAGGCACGGTCCGTGGCGCCTCGGGGCAGTCGACGCTGGGTCAAATTCCTGCCTCTCTCGGAGCGCCCACCTTGAAAAACGATCCCAGTCTGCGTCAGAAAACTCTCTTTTACATATTGTTTGGGATCATAAAAGTACAAACAACAGCGTAAGTCGCGGTGGCGACCTTACGGTTCGTCGGAAGTTGATCCTGCAGTACTAACGATACTGTCAACGTAATACCAGAGAACCAAACCTCCAGTGGGTCCGTACGCCTATTGGTGAACACATCCTCCTCATAAACGTCGTTTATTGTTGAAAACACGCCCGCTCTTGAATGGGGGGGGAAGATACCTGATGAATCGGGTTCCCCCCATCTCTCCTTTTGCCCTGAGACGCTGAGGCTTTGTCGGGATCGTCTCGCGAAGGTAGGAAGACCTTATGTCATTACCAGGGGTGTGCGACATGCGCACCTGGTTCTCACTGCCACCCCGGCGGATTCGAACCATACGTCCGGGGATCTGGTGGGCCTTCTTGTGGCTGTGAGACCACACTCGGCAATCAGACTAGAGTCACGCAGTAAAATGTTAGGTGTTGGGGTTACGAAATTCGCACGGATTTTCGGATCTGTGGGACGCCGCGACTAACAGGGCCCTGACACACTGATGCCGTTATCCTTCTCGTCAAACGAACGCCTAGCTTTTGCCGACTCTTTGTGTTCCAGCAAAAGACACCGAAAGAAATTCACACAACAGCAATGGGTTACTACCGCAGGACCTTGTGGCAGTTTTTACCTCTAGCGGACCCTCTCTGATACCCCATTGACAGAATTCGGGCACAAAGCGAGCCTGCCTTTACTGGACATACTTTGAGTTTGTGAAAGTACCGAACCTCGGTGCCAGCCCCCAGCAGTGCGAACAACGGGGGTTCACCCCGAGGACCCCGGGGTTCTCTCAACCACCAGGTTTGGAGGTTCCCCAATAACGGCCCGGACAATAGACGCTCAAATATAGCCGACAGCCGGGAGGACACCAAGAATGACCAAACCATCTGTGTCATGGACACGCCAGCAAACGAACCACACACCCGTTTCAGTCGACATGCGTTTCGCCTTCACCCCCCAAGACCCGTCGGTTATTTTGCCTTGGCGTAAGGGAATACAGCAACCTGGAATCAGTGGCTCGTTTTTGAAAAACCACATACAGTATTTTGTGTGGGGCCGTGCATCACCTGCGTTTCCACAATCTGTAACTTTGGGGAACCATGGCAGTGGGTGCCAGTGGACATCGCCCTTGCACACTGTTCTTGCGTTATCTCAAGAACTACCGTTCAGATGGTATCTGGGGTGCTGCCTCGGTCTCCCTGTGCCGTCAACCGGTCCACCACCGATTCGTTGGCGAATACAAGCTGTTTCGGACGACAGTTCTGTGAATTCTCCACTGTATACCCGATCCTGCTCTCTCATTCATCCCACCACGATTCACATCCGAGTCCCCTCCAGTCCACGAATCCTGTCACACCGGGACTGCCGCCACGCTGAGGCGAACCTGCCAAAAATCATATACAGATGAAACAGAACGCCCTATGAGTGCTCCATTCCTCACCGCTGAGTCGACAAGTCCGGTCCCCAAAACTTCAACAAAAGATCGGCGTGGGTGGCCGAGATTGGATAACACCAGTATGTTACTCATCCCGGAAATATGATGGGTAGTCTCACCACCACCCAACTTTGGGAAGACCGAAGTCGTGCTGCTACGGCATCCCCGACCTGGCGACGCTCAACTCAGCAACCTCTGGTGTTGCGGTAACCCCTCGGGCACCCGGCTACAACGATGGCTTCTGGGTCTAGGCGAATATGGATCTCCAGGGATCCCAAACATTCTTTTTTTCCATAAGTAACACAGATATCATAACCATTACACACGCGCCTGGACCTCAGGCTCAGGCTCGAGCAAAGGTAACCGCATTGAGAGACCTCAACCGTCTGAACAGCGCCATCAGTGCTTTCCCTCCCTCCGTATCCCAGCTGCCATGGTCCAGGTCAGTCCCTGGACGGAACAAAAATCGGTCCTCTTTTGGTGGTCGCCTTGACGTAGTAATGGATGCGCGTGGGATCGCACTCACAACGGTCATTGTCGTCCGAGGTTCAAGCCGGGACAGTTTGACAGCCGACACAATCACTCATACCTTCCCTAGCGTACCCAGTGTGTTATAACTACTCTCCATCGAGAGCAACGGGGGGTGTCGACGGAACCCAGTCCACTGAGCTCAGACGAGGGATTTCAAAGACCACCGTCGTTTCCAGAAGCAAGAGATTGCGGCCCGGGGATCTGTAGGCGACGTCGGGCCCCACACGCAAACACAAAGCCCTGCGTGTGGTGTTCATGATAAAAACTGAGCCATAGAACCGTACGCAGCGGTAAAGTGTCCCCCCGCAAGCCCCACCCAGAAAACGTACCGACCTGTTCCGTAGCCCCACCCCCGCGTCTTTCGCTCGAAGCTCTGACATGAGCACCCCGGAAGCATGGATCAAACCCACCGGGGGGTGGTTGGGCGTCAACCGGTGTGCTACCCTATACTGTTCTTTCCTTGAGAACTCCTTGGGGCCCTTCTTCTAACCCACGACTTCCGGTCCATCACTATATTTCTTCCTTTGCGATCTGCCCCAACACTCACCCGTTCTCCCGACCCTGGATCCGCACACGAGTGGCCGAACCAACCTTGCTGTTCGTGCGGCAGTTCACTTCGCTTTATTCGATGCTATTTACCGACATCTCTTCGTTGATGATTACCAAGTGGTCCTAGCCAGTTACCAAAAAAATGGCGTTATGTACAAGCAATCTGCCTCAATACCCCAGCACAGCGTATATAGTACCCCTCCATGCTGGGGGTTTGCTGTACCAAGGACATGTTTCGTGCAGGTTCGTTCATGGGCCACTGTATCAGAACATGCTGCGAAACCGACGAGGAACGGCGGGATGCCATTCTTCACTATCTGTTTGATGGGATAGATTTCATGAACAGGTATTCCGTGGTGTAAGAATTCTTTACTCGCTGCCTCTCGCCAACGACACACCCGGTTATCGTATGGGCCCAAGTGTTTCTAGGTACATTCCGGTAGTGTTGTGCTTGCAAATCGTCGCGTCCATCCACGATCGCGACCTCTTCCACGAGCGGCGGTGCAAACGCGGTTTAGAATCACGATATTTTCTTTGCAGTCTGCACGAACGGCCATATGTATTACATCGGGATCGTTGGTTCTAGCCCTCACAGCACGCCCTAACTCGGGCTCTGCCGCCTGCCGGTCCCACACCCTATTGAGTTGAATCCCGTGCATCAGCAAACGTCCCGATTGCTTTTTCACTTTTTTGCACTTTTTTCATGCTTATTTTTCGCTCGTTAGCTTTTTCGCACTTATTCGTGGCTTATCACTTTTTCCAACATTTTCGTGAACTTATAA
>Ga0307511_10002789_pt1 | contig 18135 bp, 14 predicted proteins | sample 13_EM_MG_FD_200266 | JGI IMG/M metagenome (GOLD analysis project Ga0307511, IMG submission 200266) | Populus trichocarpa ectomycorrhiza microbial communities from riparian zone in the Pacific Northwest, United States - 13_EM | ecosystem: Host-associated > Plants > Roots > Unclassified | place... | reverse complement strand
CCAGCCATATCTACGGCCCCCCCCCCCCCCCCCCCAGCAGAGATTACATACGATGCATCTTACCTCTAGCTATCAGTAGAGCGATCTTTTGGATACCTACTCGCCTTCAGCTTGTACAACGTCGGTTTTCTTGTTGGCTGAGCGGGGAGATAAGGGATCATATATTGTGCAGTATGTACATACATACCACGCTTGCATGCGATCTCCCATGCAGGCATGCATGCTTACGCACCGTAAAAATGGGTGTATCACCCTCGCTTAGGTTGACATCTTCAAGTTTTTTTTTGTTTTTTTTGCAAAATCAGTACTTGTATTGATGCTACCTGGTATATGACAAGAGCCCGCACCCCCCGAACATCCTCAAGTTTAACATAGGCTTAAGGTTCGGTAATGTATTGAAATTATTCAGACCTCAAAAGACCCGGAGAGCAAGGACATAGCAACCGAAATGTTTGGGTATTGAGCTGCACTACGCCCCCGAATTCATAATACCTCATAACATTTCCGACTTCCCATTTGGGTCGCCTCGTCTCAGCATAGACTGTGGTAGTGCAGCTAAGCGTAAAATACAGAGTAATATTAGATACATAAAATACGAGAGCATGGTATATCCAAGTACCTAGCCAACACCAGAAGAGCATACCTCGTGCCAGTGTAGATTAAGAAGTTTCAAGGCTGATCTGCTGCTCCATATGATCTATCATACTTTAAGAAGTCTCGTACCACATATACATATGTGGATACGTAATATTGTGCAGACATATGTGTACTGCACTCTGTAACTACAAAGTATTTCCTGTCATAACGTCAATCCGACCGGTCTCAACACGTATTCGGTAGCTGCCCCCCAGAGTTTTGCTAAAGTAGCCCACATGTCCTAATGGTACTTATCATATATGACCCCACAAGATCTTATAATTAGTACTTCGATGCACAATGCCGCTTTGGGACTGAGAAATTAGCAGGGGAAGGAGTTCAATACCCAGATTGGCCACTCTTGGGAAACAGATGGACTCTTGAGGTGCGTTAGTGCAGGGTTTCATTAATGTTTTGGTGTTAAGGCGACAAAGGCTTGTTCGTTGTCCTAAATGGGCATCCGAATGACACCCTCACCGCTTTCAGATACTTTAGGGCATACCGGTCTACACATGTACCAACCGAGCTTCCCAGAACATTGAGGTAACAACGTGGATGGGCCATGGTGTTGGAACTCAGTCCCACCTACCGTTCATATCATCCGATTGGTATGCGAATGGACACCCGAGTGTTGCACAACCTACATCCACAGTTGTGCTGTATGTATGCGCGGCCCGAATGCATGGGCCATTACATGAAGCACTCTTCAAACAGCAACCCTGGAATACTCCAAGGATGTGCCTACCAGGAAGACCCAGTCTCGGGTAATGCGTAACGCAACACCAAAATCCATGAACATAAACACAAAGCAGCTGCAGCTCGAGCTCAACCATGCATTAAGTCCCACAGGAGCGAGTTGATAGGATCGATATGCCCCACATATGACCCTCTCCGCAATATTGCGCATACCGCATATATATATTATCATGGCGGGGTATTCGTGGAGGGGTATGACGGGCCCTCGAGGCGTAGCCTAGGCTTGTTACATCTGAGCCCCGAGGCGTGAAAGGTGAAACGAGAACTGTTGTTGACATAGATGAAAGGGAGCATACGAACCACAGGTCGAGAACTTTTAGAGTTTGATGTAGGCCTCTAGGAGCTGGCGGCGAAACCTCACACATGCCCTGCGATTATCCTTATTAGCTGGGGCATTTTTTTGGAAACAGGTACCGTGTACCCAGAATAAGGCAGAGGTCAATCACATATATCATCATTCACCGTTCGTTTCACTTTCCTACGCAAGCGCAGTTAGAGATCAGAGATCGAGTGAAGGATGACAAAGTACAAAGTTTAGAACTTGGAATAACTTTAAGATTACTAGTACCGTACGATAATAGCCTAGATTTGCCCTAGCGATTTGGCCAGGTTCAAAGTTTTAAAACATTTGCATATAACAGCACGGGCCGATGGAGGGATGTATCGAGATTGCAGTTTGCGTGTCTCTTGTCGACAGTGAAATTGCATTCGTTTGAAATCAGCTAGGATTTTTATCTACTCTACGAGATGCAGATTTTTACCCGAGGTTTCCTGTGCTTACTGCTTTACCCAGCGTTTTTTCGCCTGAGGGCAGCTTCCCTCTTTTCTGCGCAGTGGCTGTGCGCTGTGAGCAAACTAGCGAGATAGCAAGCGAGAAACATCTTGGTACCTACAGTAGACCCGCAACGATAAAAATAGCTGTAGGACCAACAGCAGTACGAAGAAAAGGGTGATCGAGCCCAAAGTAGATAACTGTTTACAGGGTCCAGTGTCTTAGTTCCCCCCTATCGTAGGTTTCTTGGTACCGAGACTGTGCTCCCTTACGTCAAATCAACCCAACCTCTGCGCTGACGGGACCCGGCAACGCTGGCAGTCCGGGAATGACTGGCCGCTGCATGTGAATGGAAGGAACCAGGCACGGGAGAGATGGCCAATCGTGGCGTCACCAATGCTCATTGCTAGGAATCAGCAGGATCCGAACAGCTCGATCGGCTTTGGGTCATCTTAAGCTGCATGCTAGATTGACACGTTGAAGTGTGACCGCGTCCTGCTAAAACCACAGCACTCGTAGAGATAAAAACAATCCGGGCCATTTATCCCAAAACTGCCCTGCCACGCGCTGAACGAACCTATCACCGAAACCAAAAGATTCAACGATCAAAGCCAGGAGGACAAGGGCCGAAGCTGGAGGTGAGTCGTTGCAGTCGCTGGAAGGAAACGACATCGACAACGCCACGGCGACCAGATGTTGAGGCTTGCACATGATGTTTACATGCATGAGGCTCGCAACTGCGCGTTTGGTGGGTTTGGCTGTTGAGGGCCCCCCAAAAAAAAATTCCTCAGGTCTAGTTAATAGGGAGTGGTATATTTTTTGCTGGGGCTGAGTGGCACTCTACAGTACCCATCCCATCCCAACCTGTCACTGCTGCTTAGGCATGATGATTCCGAGAGCCCCCAACCCCCAACCCCACATGTGACGCTGGCCTCAGAGAGGAAAAAGGAGGATATTGAGACGAAAACGGTCACCATTTATCCATTGTGCCACAGAAGCACTGACGGGGTACCTATTCACACAGGCAAAATCGGAACATTATTCGCGCGGTGTGGTGTGGGTGCTAGAAAGCGGCGGTTCGACAGGGCTGCGACCACTCCCTTCAACTAGACAAGGGGTCCTTGGGCAGGCAGGTGGGAGAGACAGGGTCCAGTCAGTCCAGACGGTCGTTAAAATCCGAGGAGGAGTGTTACGGCTCGTGGCTTGGGTTCCGGTGTGGGTGAGCTTTGGTATTTAGAACTACTCCTCCCTCCCCTTTACAGCCCTCTTTATTTGCAATACCCGTCACTGTACACATTCATACCAGCATTCGTTTAATCCCAATTCTATTGGGTTACAGCTACTACTTGACTTTAAACATTCGTTCAGACAGGTCTAGCGAAGAAATAAAGGCAACAGCTACCTTGCAAACTTCATTCGACAATTGTCCATAGGAAAGTCGTCGAGGTTAAACAAGTAAAGCAAATCAACTCCAATTCGAGATTATAATCATCACAATGAGATTCACATCCCTAAAAGCAATCGCTGCTACGCCGGTCTTCGTCACACTCGTTTTGGGACAGACGTACACACTCTGTAACCCAATGGAGAACAGTATGTGTAATCAATTCCACCCTTTCGTAACATATCCATAAATGCTAATGCTTTCTACAGCATGCCCCAAAGACCCCGCCCTAGGTGGAAACTATGAGCACATTTATGGAGGAGAGGCACCTGGCTTCACTGCTACCGGGAGTGGTGACATGGTTCTCTACAAGGATGATGGTGCTCACTTCCGAGTCGAAAAGACCAATGATGCACCAACCATCACAAGTAACTTCTACATCATGTATGGCAAGGTTGATGCCGTACTGCTCGCTGCCCCGGGAGCAGGGATCGTCTCCTCCTTAGTGCTGTTGAGTGACGTTCTTGATGAAATTGACTGGGTATGCTGCAAATTCCTCTTTCTATAAGTGGTGTCTATTGTTATTAACGTTCATGACAGGAATGGATTGGAAGTGATGTTGGCCAGGCTCAGTCCAACTATTTTGGCAAGGGAAACACCCAAACCTATGACCGTGGTGCTTTCCATCCGGTAAATCACCAGGAGTTCCACGATTACGGCATTGAGTGGACACCACAGGTCGTCAAATGGTCTATTGACGGCACCGTCGTTCGCACTTTGACCCCAGATCAAGTCAAGGGTGATTTCTATCCTCAGACCCCTATGCAGATTAAGATTGGGTCTTGGTCCGGTGGTGACCCAGGGAACTCACCCGGTGTTATCAAATGGGCCCATGGCCCTACTGACTACACCAAGGGCCCCTTTGATATGGTTGTAAAGTCCATCAAGATCCAGGATTACTCGACTGGAACCTACTACTATTACTCTGACCACACTGGATCCGCAGCTTCCATCCGTTCAGAAGGTGGAGAGATCATGAATGGACCTTCCAATAACCCTGCAAATGACGTCTCTGATCTCCCTCAACTGCCAACCACCACTCCAACCATCGCTCCAACCACCACTCCCAGAGCCCCCAGCAACAGTGGGCGTATCAGCTCCACCACAACAAAGAGTACGAAACCCACTACCACTGCTGACGACGACGACAAGGAAACAACTGCTGACGACACAAAGACCACCCCACCACCTACCACTACTACTCACTCCTCATCTACGGGATTTTACACCTCTACTCTCACTACTGATCAGCTCAAGCTGGTCGGAACTGGAGATGTGACTGCTTCAAAGAACACGAGTGCGCCATCGGCAACCAATGGTCCTCAGCATACTAGCAATGCCGCTGCTGGCACCTTTGGTGAAATATTTGGATCTCCATTAATTATGGCTATCGTGGGTATGGTAGGTGTGGGGTTGGTTCTTTAAATGGTGATTTAGGGAACTTCTATGACAAAATATTTCCGGATACTTGGCATTTCATATTTTTCATGACTTTCTAGCGATTCGATTTTCTTCATACATTCCCTTTTTTATGGCTCTAGAGGTTTATGGGTTTTAAAGTTCAAGATATCTCACGGGGTTTGGTTACTGTTACTTTGTTTCTCCTGGGTTTTTATTTCTTGTTACGTTCTCTACAGTTACGGTGTTATGATTGTCTTTTATGACCTATTTTCTTTACGGTCTCGGATCTTTATTACATTTCTCACTTTTCCCTGCATAATTGGGATAGGGGGTGGCTTTTACTTTTGCTTTCGCTGTGGCTACCTTGGTACATGAGATGAAATGAAGATTGTCTCAGTTCTTTTTTGCTTTTTGACTGGCTCTGTACAACAGCTAGAGACGGGATGGGCCCATGGGGCTGAATAACCGGAGGAACTTAATGGGTTGGAAGCAGTTTTAGTTTGTATTGCATTTGCATTGTCGATGCTGTTCGAATAATGGGAATAATGACAAGATGCCAATTCAAGCAAACAAACCTCATAAGCTTATATATGCCACGTTTTTGTTTTGGAAGCTAGCAAGGTGGCATTTAATGGATTCGGAGGTAAGACCAACATAGCAATTCCGAAACTAAACCCGGATACCTAGTCTGGTTTCCCTATGGCTTGTATTATCTGAAGTAGGTAAGTGGGATAACGAACTCGAAGCGAGTCTGATCACGTATCTCTGATTTACTGATTATTCTTCCCGAATCCCTCTTCCGAGGGGCTTGTGCCAACCAGACTACCCGAATCCCACGTTTCGATCATGATACCATGCCACTATGCCACGCCTCCGCGGCCATACGTTCGAAATGAAACATGGATAAGCGGAATAGTCTGATGTGACCTGAGATTAAATACCAGCACCCCTTACACCATGTCATCATGTGGTTCGGACTTACCAAATCGATATCTGTGGTTAAATTTCCGATCTTGTGATACATCCGGAATAGGTAGTCGTACAAAACGAGTTTAAAATGACAAATCGAGTAAAGTTAAATCATAAGTCACATGCCACATAAGATATTGTGTCATGATGACAAATTATTAAAGAGACTGAAATGATTACGCATTCCTTAGTCCCATGCCTATATTCATATCCATATTGCACTCTATATCACGGTTTCCCTTCGTATGAGGTTCATATGGGTGAAGAACCTAGCTGTAGATTCAAAATGTGGTAACCAATGGTTATCAAAAGATAAAAATAGAGGTCTTATTCTGACCGTAAAACCCAAGTACTCAGTTGCCAATCCTAGACCCCAATGCCCCTCCGCTGGATATCAAATTCCCAATGGTGCAGTACCTTGATAGCAATGACAATAACAAATGTGTGCAGAAAAAACCCAGTGAGAACCAAAATAGCGTAAAAAACCAAACAATCGAAGATCGAGCAGAAAATAGTTGAAGGCCGTATGGCAGGCACAGATACCCCCGACCAAGGATAGGTGTAGTAGGTTAGTCTGTGAGAGGGTATTGTATGGATCGATAGCTGTTGATACATTTTGTCGAATACAGCAGCCATCAAATCAATACAGATGTAGGAAACTAACAAGAGACGAGAATGAAGTTACCAAAACAAGGTCCCGTCCGACTAGTCTAGTGCGCCTCAGATAGTTGCTCCATTGCATGTGTATCTGGAAAAGAGATGAGAAAGTAAGGGAGGGATGTAGGGGTGTAGGGGTGTAGGGGTGTAGGACAGACATCAATGATAGTTATGGCGTGAGTCTATTGTTAGTGGGTTGTGCAAACAATAAGGATGCTGTATGTACCGGAGAGTATTTGGGCAGTAAGGCAGAGTCCGAAGGTCTACGAGTTGCGGGGGGCTGCTCGTTAAGGTGTTCCTCTAGTCACGAGCTACTTGAACGAGGCGTAGCCGTACTCCCATCTTGTGCCTTCTCAGTGCCAAGTGTCGCAAGTGCAGCCTCGGAGGGACTTTCATCAGTCGCCTTCCCTTTCCCCTTATCAACCCTAGCACTCTCCCTAATACTAGTGCTGTGGATAGCATTCAATATCGGCGGATGGGCCTCTGTTGTTGCCTCTGTTGGTGAAATGGCTGTCATCGCCTGCGTTGCCATTTGTTCAAAATTGGGACTCGACTCCCTTCTGTCTCCCTGTGGGATTCCTCTGAATGCAGGAATCGTGTTCCTTCTCTCTTGATCCACCTTCAACAGGTGTGACACGGAGTCCATATGATTGTCTGCCAACTTCAGACTTTTTTCCACATCTCTTGTTAACGATTCCACTTGAGCCCTTAAGATCTCGTCCATATCCATCGGCCCATCGTAGGCATCTTGCTTTTGCTTTTTCTTTCCCTTATCCACTTTCCTGTCGGGATCTGTTTTTGCCCACAACTCCTCCAGGTCATCTAACCAACCCAAGTACTTCGCAAGTCTCCTGACACCAGAATCACAATCATCAAGCATCAGTACATCGTCCCTCCTGCTTCCAATCCCTCCCACCCTCTCCAAATTGATCAAAACACGAGGAGTCTCTTCCTTAGCTCGTTGAGGCAAAGCTGCGAAAGGCATAACCTGTAACGATGTTCCCATAATAATCACCAAATCCGCTTCATTAACCTTTGCCATATGTTGGAAAAATCGGGTTGGTAGGGATTCGCCAAAAAATACAATGTCAGGCTTGACTACGCCGTTGCATTGCGGAGTATTACAATGAGGGATCTCAAGTTTTTCAATATTTTCCTTCATCAGGTGGTCAGGGTAGTCTGCATTGCATTTTGTGCATGTGTGTGTGGCAAAAGAACCATGGGCTTCTGTGATCAAATGGGAGGGGATGCCGGTGACACGCTCTAGGCTATAATGTGTTGAAATGTTAGCCTAAATAAAAATACCAGAATCTGGGAAATCTTACCAATCAATATTCTGGGTGAATATCTGAGAGACTAGGCCTTTGTCACATAATAGCTTCATAAAGGAATGGGCTATTGTTGGGCGTATCTCCCCAGGATATAGCTCTTTGGCCAGTGTGAAAAAGGGTAGGGGATTCTTGCGGAAAAACCCTAAATCAAAAACTGCTTCCTGTATGGTATGTCAGTTATAACCTCCATAACTGACATGCAGAAATATGAACCATACAGGATATGGTAGATTCAACTTTGCCAAATTCGCATACAGTCCTGTATCTGGACTACGGAAGTCAGGTACTCTGTAGTATATTATTAGCTAGTGTTTCCCAATGCTCAGTTGCCTGCATTCAAAGCTTACCCAGCACTTGTGGAAACTCCTGCTCCAACCTACACGTTCATAAATGCCCAATATTCATGGGCAGAACTCGTGAGCTTTTTAATATCCCCTCATAAAATGTGTTAAACATTATTTTGAGTGGTGGAAGGGGGATTCAAGTTGCAGACGCACCATAAAGACCACTTTGCTGACATGGCCACTGCGGATATAATCTGCCACAGCAGAAACGGTCCTTTTGGCCAGTGTGCGTGGAGTAACACTATCGTCAAATGTAGGACGATTATCGAGGGCGGAGAGCTCGTTGCCCATGGTTACGGAGCTGAGATCAGTTTGTATATGAAAGTTCAAGGCAGAGCCAACGAACAAGCCAACAGGTGTGTTTGGGATGATCAAGATGGAGTTTGATGTGACTTCCTAAAAAGGCGGGGAGACTGAAATACTCCGTGGGTAGGGCTGGGGATAGAAAGTGGGAATGAAGATGGGCGTAATTATGGGGAAAGCGCACAGCTGAAGTCCCCTTCTCGCCTTTACACGTTAGCGTGAATGTGACGATATCGGGCAGCCTTTGGGTCAGTCAAGACGCGCTTATGTCAGCCTATAAGGAGCTACTGGCACTAGGCACGACTTATCAGGTAAATTATCGTACAGGTCCTTTGGACGCGAGGTTCGGTCATTCTTTCATGAGTTCAACGCATACAGTGCAACAGGCTGGGGGATATAGCGCAATGGACGTTGGTTGCTGTCCACGCCGCTTTAGAAAATTAGCTCAGGTGGAAGACTTCAGGGTAACTTCAGTGTGACTGGAAGCAAGCAGTCGAAAAATTTCAACACTGGTTATATAGAGTGGCCTGGCGGATATATGTAGTACTTAGTACTTAGCTAAGGCCTGTTTCCCCCTAGCCCCCTCTCCTTCATCACTTATATCTTCCACTGGAGTCCATCGCAAGAAAAATTGTGCCCTGTCGAGAATCATTGACCAAGAATATAAAAAGAAACTGTAACATAGATAATAAGTACCTATTATCAAGCACTGTTTTACCAAGAGAGGCGCAGATATCGGCTGTCACCGGAACTTTCTCCTCGGAAGAACACTGCGGCTAAGTATAATGACGAACAAGATTCGGAACGAGACTAGATTCGGAACATGGAAACAATTAGTCTGGTTGGCTGGGAAGCAATCATAAATTTGAGGTCAAAAAGCTTATTATACCCGAGGCACGAGATCACCGAATACCTAAGCACTATCGATAAATTTATTTTCTAGCACAAGCTTTGAAATCGCGATTAGGATTGATAACGGTAATGTTAGAAGGGACGCCTCTTCCGAGGGGAAGACTAGAAGGGACGATACATAAAGCGGCATAAGGTACCCACTAGATCCCTGCGTGTGAAAATAGGAGATGCGGGGGCAATTCTGCGTTGATAGATGGATGGCTGATGCAAGGGGGGGGGAGGCGGCGTGCGGGTGGATGCGGCGAAGTACAGATGACTTATGACATACCATCCTGCACATAAATCTTAGAAGAATAACAACGCAAGAAACATCCGAAAATATCAAGGCTGAAGCAAGATAATATCGACAAAGATTGCTCAGTTTAATTGCCCTCAAGTATCATACATGTAATCCCAACCGCCGTCGACGGCAAGAACTCCATACCATATGTATCTGCAGAGCCGCTTCCTTGTGACCTGTAGTTACTCCGCCCTAGTGATCAGCAGGTACCGATGACGTTAACTGTAGGCTACAACAAATGGGGTACTCTTAACAAATCTTGTAAAATATATCGCGACTGGTTCGCGAGGCTAATGAGGCTGGGAATGCTACAAGAATCTTTTTGCATGCCCTCTCTCAGCCTTTACCACAGGAGAGCTTGGATATAATATACAGGTGGTATCTTTGGTATACCCATCACGTGAAGTCATTGCACAGTAGCAAAAAGCATAACTTAGACCTCTGATTCCTCCCCATCAAGAGTTGTACCAGAATACCCCCCGCTATTCGCACCGTCCCTTGTCTCGTTAATTGGTGCGACCCCATGCAATTGCTGGCACGGTGCCGCAGGGGACACATTCGCGGACCCAGCGAGAGTGACTCTTCGTCTCCTTGTGACGAGGGGATCAAGAGTTTTCGGCCGACGATAGGTATACCCCCAGAAAGCGACTTCTTTCCGCAGATCGAGTAATTCCTTCCCATGGATAGGGTCCCGGAGAAGCTTATCCCTTGCTCGCTTTTTCATGTTAAGCTCATTGTTCTTCTCTGGCAGTTGTATCTCATGGGCGTCAGAATAATCACGCTGGGCCAGTTGCTGATTCGCGCTACTGGAATTAACGCTGGTACTTTGGTAGCTCTCTTCCTCAAAATACTTGGTATCATCGGCTCCATTGAGCCCTTCAGGGACGAATGGGGGTGTCATGGTGTGTAACCTCTGCCAATCGATCCCTTTGAAAAAGGGATGCGCTCTGATCTCTATGCCATCATGGGGTAACACATGGATTGCACTTTGGGTAGCACGGCTAGCTGCTCTTTCACTATTCAGGATGCCATTGGATGCTATATAGCCCCCGTATCCATTTACACCCTCGGTGTGGTCATTCTGGAGCCGAAAACCATTTGGAGCATAGGCCTTTGCTGTGAGTCTGTATTGTTTCTCGCATAATAAGGAGGCCACAAGGTGGTATGCCTGAGGCGAGATCTTGGGCTCGAGAGGGAAAGTCAGAGTGTTACGCCAGTTCTGTGGAAGCTCAGTTAGAATCCTAAGGAAAACACGTATCATGAGATTGGTGCGCCAAACTAAGATCTTTTGCCTAGTCTCAGTGCGATTGCCTGCATTGAATGGAGTAAATCCATAGAGGCACTTTAGATGCCGCCACCAGGTTAGTAGGTTTTAAAGGAGCCCTCAACTACAGCAACGGACCTCATAGATAATTATTCCCAGGCTCCACCAATCGCACCTCCCATCATATGCATCCCCTCTAACAACTTCAGGTGCCTACTCCCCGTATCATTAATTCACTGTTTCACTGTTTCAAACGTGTATGCATGTATGAGATGTGAATGTACCATATACCTGATAACAAATTAGTAGAGAACTTTAGCGTACTGCCGCATAAGGGAACTATACTTACTGATTTGTACCTACAATGCTTCTTGCTAGGCCTCTATCGGTCTTGAGCCAGGTCGTGGGTTTGTTATCCTCCTCTTTATGAGAAGCTTGAGAGGGTACGTTTTCGTTCAAATTATGGAGGAGACGCCGACTTTCCTTTCGACCAATTGTATCTCCTTCAACTGAAATGCCAACCCTTTTTAACAAGCTGTGCCTTCGTTGGTCAAGGTACTCGCCATCGTGAGTCCGGTGTCCTGAGAAGGCCAGACCAAAATCACAAAGCTTTAAATGCCCTTGAGAGTTAAAAAGGAAATTGTCTAATAAAAACACATGAGCCACAGCAAGTATATGGATATGGGGGTGCAGACCTGGTTTTACATCCCTATGAATGTAGCCCAGTGCGTGGGCTTCTTCGATACAACAGATCATTTCAGCTGCATAAAATCTAGTCTCCTCTTCCGTGAGCACAGTCCTCTTGATCAAAAGAGCCAAAAGGTCGCCGCCTATGAGATACTCCATCACCAAGTATCTATAGTTCGGTTAGCCACTTGAAGTTGACATTTGCTGTCTGTATGTACCATACAGATTATCTTGGTCCTGAAATGCTGCAACTAGGGGTACAATCCACCTGCTCCCTTGACTAGCTACCAAAAAATCTCTCTCTGCACGCAGGTGCCCCTCTTGGCCACCTATAAGCATATCTTCTTTCTGCATGACTTTCAAAGCGTAAACCTTCGGCTGTATCATACCATCTGTACGCTGGGGAACGTGTGCTGTTGATTCAGATAGTAACATGCGACACCCATTGGAGTCCCCCGACTGGCTGTTGTTTTCCCTTGGTCCACCAGTATAGTTAAGGGGAGCGTCGGGACGTTGTTGTTGCCTATTCCCGAGAGACCTTGGACCATGTGGTGATGCAACTCGCCTGTCTCTCTCACGCACCAGTTTTACAACCCCAAATGCACCTTTTCCAATGACTTTCACAATCTCATAATTGTCCACGTTCAATGACTGACTCCGGAGACTTCTGAGATAAGCAGTTTCCTTCTTCATCCATTCTTCTCTCAGTATGCCCCTCTCGTCCTCGCTTAACGCGCTCTTTTGGAGTTGGTCCTCAAACTTCCTTCGCCGCATAGATCGGCTATTTGGAAATCTAAGTAGTTGAGAGAAATGCGACTCAAGATATATCTTCGCTGCTGTAGTAACTTCAACTGTTCGCAATTGCGGGTGGGATAGCTCGCTGCAGGGTACAGCGACTGGAAATGTAGGAGTAAGACGCTGTGAAGAAGTCCGGACAATATCAGGGGTGTCTGAGAAAAAATTAATGGGAAGGGGAGCTAATATATTGAGTGGCCGAGAACCTGACCGTCGTATCACAGTGCCCTGAAAATGTTGAGAGAACCTTCTTCGGATGAATCCAGGGCTAGAAGTGCTATGTTGAAGGGAGGGTGCAGTAGTAGGGTTCAATCCACCTCGCAAATACCGATGTGATTGATGCCGGAGGAGTAAATTGCGCTGTGGGGCCTGTAATGATACATGGGTGCTTGGTAGTTGATCATTTGCACCATCAAGCGCAGGGACAGGCTCGGGGAGAGATCTACTCGGGGACTTGATTAGCGATAATATGAGATGGCGGGGGCAATTAGGGCTACATACCTTGGGGTCCTTTCGAATTCAACAGGTGAATCCTGACCCTCAGCTGCTGGGGCACCAGCTGATGAATAACTCTGAAGCTGCTGATAGGTATGGTCTTGATGCAGTTCTTTCCTCTTTGACCATGACTTGATCCAGTCAACAAGTCTATATAGCTTGTTTTTCGGGCCCTTTGTGACTTCTTGCCTCATGCGAGGAGATGAGACCTCATTCTCTAAAATCCCGCTATTCAAGGAGTCCGTTCTACCGAATAAAGGGCTGTCTTCACTCTGAACCTTGCGGCATCTTTGCCAGAAGCTTTTCTTCCTCATGAGAACGGGAGAGGCCCTACTGGAAGGCATAATGAACACCAATATCCAAGAGTAGACGTGGTTGGAATAGGTAAGGAGGTGGTAATGTCCTGCCCAAGGAGATGGCCACAAATCAAATAGAGGTAAGTAGGGTCTGAGCTTTCTTCCTCCGTAACGGTGGATCAAATACCAAGTAGAATGTGAAGAAGCTGGGGAAAAAAAGGCTGGTTAAAGCGCAGGTGCCCCGCTTAGAAGCATGCTTCATAAGAATTGTATTTGCAGAGACAAGAAAATGTACTGCCTAATGAAGTCATTGCGTGATGTGGGGGAAGGTCCCTTCTATCTTCTCCTTCATTCGGAATTCACTCGCCTCAATGAGTCTCGCATGGGAATATTGATTTTATACGACACGAGCTGTGGTGGTGCCGCTTTAAGGAGTACATTACAAGTAGTACTTTGAGTTAGAAGGATTGTCAGCTTTGTCAAGTTTACTGTCCAGAGAAGCCGTATATCGAAATGTGTAGAGTTGTATAAGGTAGCGCAACCAAGCTATGTATAAAGTAAGTAAATAAAGAGTTCTCGGGTAGTGTCGTACACAACCGGTGGCTCGGGTAGTCCAGGGTCTCAGGGGATGCAGTCTGGTGGTGGGTTGACGTCGAGAGATACTTAATTAGAGATATGATGTAACTCCTGCAACTGGTTAGTCTCGCACCACAATTGGTTCCAGATTACTTATAACTATAGTATATCAGTCAAGTATTTCAAGTCCTATGTATATACGATACTTTGTGGCCAGACAATCCGCTGTTATTCCTACATGCAGCGACACCATGCTTCTAACCCGGGCCCAATCATAATGCTTACACCAGCTGCATGCTCTTTAAGAAAGTGAGTTTTGAACTCTGGCATATTCAAGCTATATTACTTCTTTCCCTGTCTGATCTCTCGTCATGTGTTTTGCCTGATCCTATCCTTTTAGCATGAATGTATTACTTTGTGAACATTATTTTGCTGTAGTGTTCGGTTGCTGCTCTGGAACTATGGAATGTTCCTTCGCTTCATGGGCCAGCTGTTGCTCTGCCGTCTGCTCTGCTATGCCGATCCCGTTGGGATTCCTTGGTGAACCATGTAATTTCCCCGCCAATCATCTCCTCATCTCCTTTTGGACGCGAACAGACGTTTCTCCTCAGCCATAAGTACCAACCCAACAACAACTACATCACTCGGCATTACATAGGTGCCACTCCCGCTCAGGTATCAACAATTCCTGATATAATTACTATTTCGAAAGCCCTTCTTCAGTTCCATCAGTAAGGGAGCAAATAGTGCAGCATAATGTCGTCAACTAGCCGGACCCCGCCTCGACCAGCCCCGGGCCGCTCCTCTGTGGGTAATACACCACCAAAGCCTCCGACTCTTCAGATTCAGTCCCCACCAATTACACCACCCACAGAAGCGCCTCCGATAGAAAGGTCTGCCTCAGTGGCATCTGATTCATCAACTCTGTCGAAAAGGTATTCGTTCGGCCTTGCTCGTACGAATACTGGTGAGATGAAACGAAGGGGATTTTCGAGGCCTGAGGGAACCGAGTTCTCAAACTCCGCACGGTCAAGGGAGAGCGTTATGGCATTGGGGAGCATTCAGCATCTACAATATTTCTTTGCGAAAACCGGGCTTCTTGATGGCAAGGGGGGGTAAGTGCACATGACCTTTAATCCTAGTTTTGTTTCCATACTGACAGTATCAAATAGTGGACTGAAAAAAAAGGGGAGCACCTCAGACAATAGTAGATTATCTGTTGATTCTGCTTCACTACTACAGGACTCAACATACTCGTCTATGAGATCTTCGCCAGACTTTCTAGTACCATTTGATGCAGAGCACGAATTCTTCTCGGAGTCTCCCTCTGAGGAATTTGATATTGATGAAGCTTTTATGCTCCCTCCAACTACTTCAACCTATAACCTGCAGATGAAGCCTGTACCACCGGCGCCTAACCCAGATGTGTTACGGAAGAGGCTCAGAGAGGCTCTGACCATTACAAAACGGCGCTGGGAAGAATCGATTCCAGAGCAGCTTGGAGATGGAAGCAAGGACGGAGTTGACGAGAAAGAGATACCACAAGGTGTATACGATATACATTGCACGGAGTTGACGGACCTTGCAACTTCGGCGGTGAGGGCTGCTCGAGGGTATTATTACACCACAGACATTAGTCTCTTGTCATCTAAAGATGAGAAGACATTGAGAGAGGAGTTCCTTTTTGTATTGGATGTGTTAAAACGCATGGTACAGCGTAAATTTGAAGGAGGGGTCCAGATTGAGGAGAGGGACCACGTTATTAACTGGATCAAAAGTGTGGAAGTTTCGCTGGACGAAGAGGAGAGAGACATCGCGGAGATGAAGCGGTTGGGGAGACAATGGCTAGAGGGAGATTGGACTGGAAAATATGCCCGTATGCCGCCCCATAATGCACACCCATCAGCCCCTCAACAGAGCAACCCCCTTCAAACCCCTCAGCCCCTTCAATCTATGGATAAATTACCCGGATCTCCCTGTGCAGACGGAGTACTAACTTCTATTGTTCCTAAAAAAGACCGGAATCACTTATTCATGTCCTATTTTGACTCATCTACCGAGAAGCTGCCTGAGCCGGAAGAAATAACCCCGGAGACAAGTCTACCAACTCCATTCCTCAAGGCACTGCAGACGGGCCTTCATTTGATCCTGATTCACAATAACGTCGTACGCAGGTCAAAACGCCCGTTTGGGCAGATCCCCCAATACCACACTGAATTCTCCAAACCGTACCGCCTAGCTGATAATCTTCGATACTGGAGAAAAGCAGCGGAGCTAAGGTGGGAGGTCAAGCTGAAGTTTGATGTCATGGCGGTAGTAAGCGGGACTAATGGGGAAGCCTGGAAAGAATTCAATACCGCAGTGGAGCTGTGGTGTGAGACTGTGTTGAAGGAGGTCAGGGCTGATTGGGAAATGGGCGAAGGGGCAGCGGCGATAGGAGAAGGTGCCGCCGAAGCTGCTGTTAGAAAGAGGGCCCGGACCTTAACAATGCAGTCACATAAGTCAAAAGCAGAGGCCGAGGCCGCTAAATCCGCGATGGAAAATATTAGTCTTATGCCACAAATCCCTAAAGACCTTGCGCAAGCTAAGGATACAGCACCAAGGGATACAATTGCATAGGTGAGGTGTGGTGTAGGAGGGCGTTATGGCGAAAGAGTATGTTATCTTGAATATACCCCCTATGGTGTTCCGATTGTTGCTTGGGTAAGGGACTTTGACTCCAGCCCGGAAACATCATCATCATGGATGACACTCGTTTAGCTTGAATTCGTGTGTCTAAACTTTGGTATGGTACTGATTTAATGTTTGTTTTGTTATTTTTACTGGCATTTACCTGGAATCTTGCTTCACTTCTGGACATTCGTATTCTTCTTGGGTCGACCTGGTGTGGGGTGTGCGTTAAGTTCTTGCTTTTTTTTTTCATGTTGGCTTTCAATTTCGGGGGAGTGGGAAGAGGTTCATATCGTTTTTATTATTCCACCTTGTTCATTGTTAGGTCCTGCTATCTTTCCTTGTGCTTTCCGTTTGTCTATCTTTCTTTCTTTCATATCTGCTGTGCAATCAATCACACAATTGTAGCGATTTTGCCTGTTACATTGCGCCGTGGTGGTTAGTAGAGGGGTTTATATTATCAATGTATTGTTATCATTCACTGCAGCATGTCACAGCCTATCAACAGCATAGACTACAACTAAATACCCTTTCTTTTGTTACATTGGGCCGGTGGGGGTAGGTGATGCGAGGTTGCTTAATCTTTTTTAGTAATTTGGCTCAGATACTATGAACATTAATTGTTCAATCCCCCCCAGCCCCCTCCCATCACCGGTTTTGGCGCGATCTACGGGAACTGGGATACTATTCAATGTAGGATTTAGTCTAGTTACCAGAGCAGTTCCAGTGCAACGAAAATAAAATGCTGCCTAGTACCTAGGGTGGGACTGTCGAGCCGCGCCTATGCTGCCTTCGATGCGTATAGCACTAGAGCAACGGTAAACTTAAGGGATTATTCTGCATTGAACTTATGCGAGTTTCAGTTACGAAGCCATCTGAGTCGTTTGCATCCTGTAATTTTATTTGTGGTAGTGATTCAGGGTAACGAGTAGGACATATAATTACTTCCACGATAAGATGGTAATATACCCCGGAGCTACTCATGCAAAGAGGCTTGACAGTAAGTATGGTGGCTTATATTCAGTAAAGTGACAGCTGTCATGAATTCAGTCACACACACCAGGAGGCAAATTGAGTCTGGTGCTGATGCTTTTAGTATCTACACCACCAATACTCCAAAGCATCCCCATCCAACAAACTAGAAAAGATCTTAAATCAAAATCCCTCAGACTCAAAAACTACCACCCCTGTTCCCCGCTTTGCGGGTAGTTAGGATGGCTAACAATATGTTCACTTTTCCCTAAGAGCTTTAAGCATTCAGCGCTGCCACCAACTTGCAGTGGAATAGCTCTTTGGATTGCTCTGGGATTAATAATAGGTGTAGAATGCTCCCTGGGTCAATCACAACCAGGCTAGGGTCAAGCACAAACTTAGCCTGGCTACCACCAACTGCACCAAGCGGACTTCTGGTTGCACAACCCCTTGTACAGTGCCTGGGGAAAAGTTTCCGCGCACCCCCCCTGCATAATATGCAGTGCTAATCCACCGCTGTATGTCTCACCGTGAGACATACAGCAGTAGTAAGACAACTACCAGCGGCCACGCTG
>Ga0307511_10002788_pt1 | contig 18139 bp, 16 predicted proteins | sample 13_EM_MG_FD_200266 | JGI IMG/M metagenome (GOLD analysis project Ga0307511, IMG submission 200266) | Populus trichocarpa ectomycorrhiza microbial communities from riparian zone in the Pacific Northwest, United States - 13_EM | ecosystem: Host-associated > Plants > Roots > Unclassified | place... | reverse complement strand
CTATACTTGTTTGAAATACCATTAGTGGATCCTCTAACCTTGACATTTGTTGTTATAATTGTTTAATCCTTACGTTAATCTTCCATCTCAAAGTTCTCATCAACTTCTTCTTCTTCTTCTTCATCATCTTTATTATTATCATTATTAATAGTATTATTGGTATTATTATTATTACTTCTACTACTACTAGTATTATTATTATTATTATTATTATTATTGTTGTTGTTGTTGTTGTTATTGTTGTTGTTATTGTTATTGTTGATACTATTGCTGTTGTATTATTGTTGTTTATAATTTATACAGTTAACCTCCCTGTGGTTTGACCCCGGTCTTGCCGGGTTATTTATTACTTCGACACTCCTGCACTTAGGAGAAGACATCAATCTTTTGGTCGTGTCAAAGTGTGTTTGCTTTATCAAATCATGTTTGTTCTCAGTACTTATAGTCATTGATTCTTTAAATAAGGTTTGAGATATTTTTAAATTTTATTCCATATTGCATAAAGATTCTGTCATCAAAACTATTTAAGAACATATTGAACATTTCTCATGATTCACCTAGAGTGATGAATCTTTTTTTAATCACTCAAATACCTTTATATAGTTCATGTTATACTCAATGGATGCCCGTTTGTTATCCTTGATTAGGACAACATGTAGTTAGGATCAAAGCTAACATTCCCTATATAAGATAATATGGTGATATCAAGTCTAAGGATCACTTACACAATTCTCATGTGAGTCTTTTCATAGACACAAGTAATCTCTCTATATAAAATTCTCATACGTTTCATTTTAGTGTACATGTTATATGACAAGCACTTACATCAACTTATAAAAACAACTGTTTCATTTCATAAAGGAAATAATATAATATGTATCAGTCTCAACAACTCAAATTAATGTCCATTCTTAATAGAGCATTGAATATAAACATTTAGGAACAATGCTTTAATGCAATAGAAATCTCATAATTATAGCCATTTTACAATTTTCTTTACAAAGTTTTTTTATCCCAAGAACTTTATCTTTACTCTAGATTTGTTGATCAAACATTATCTTCATTAATCAAAGATAAATGAATATTAAAGATAAAGAAAAACCATTATTAATTATAAATATGTTTTGCATGAATAAAGTCAATACCACATGTAACCAACTAATTTTCTACATGACATATACAATAACAAAAAATCATCTAATTCTAAAATCTTCAATAATTAGCTTAGCAAGTAAAAATGCTCATAGAGGTCGTTGTGGCCACACAAAAGTAATTAAAATCCATACCTTGTTCAGAGCAGGTGGCTCCTCTATTAGCCCTCACCTCCTTCACCTTTCAATATATATATATAACTTTTTTTAAGAAAAAGAAAAGGAAACTAACGTAACTGAAAGTAGGAGGGAGTGTCTTTACTCTCATAACCCTTGTAAAATTTGCTTTTGCCACCATAAGGGGCATTTTCTAAGTAGATATTTGAGACATGATAAGGGAAAGAATGAGTTCTCAATCAACCTAATGTTGAAGGATGAATTGCAAAAGAAATTTAATTAAAAAAAGATATAAAAAAACAACCTGAGTCAACTCAGATTAACCCGTCAAACTCATAACTCAGGTTATGAGTTTAAGATAACATCATAGAAAGTAAACTAAGAAAATGACTCATGTCAACCCGTCAAACCCAGGTCATGAAACTGAGATAATCCCATAGAAAACAAATTATGAATTCTAATTCTTAATAAACTCATTATTGAAGGATAAAACTGGAAAAAAAATCAATCTAAAAAAGGACACAATAAAATGACCCGAGTCTACTCAAGTTAACTTGCAAAACCTATTACTTGGTTTCTGAGATTGAAATAACCTCTTAGAAAGTAAACCGAAAAAAATATATGAAACTTAATTCTTAATCAATCCAATGTCGAATAGTGAAATTAAAAAAATAATAATTCAAGTCAATTGGGCTAATCCACCAAACCTGCGACATAAGTCAAATTACAAAGAAAGTAAACTTTATCAAATCATGAAATCCAATTCTTAATAAATGAAATATTAAAGAATAAAATCTAGAAAAGAAATATGAATTTAAAAAACAAAAAATCCAAAGGAAAAAAATATTATTATAATAAATAGTATTTTATGAGATGGTGCTTGGTAAAAACGCCATTTTTTTTTGTTAACAACAACACATGTCACCTTGAGAATCAATTATAAATTAGCACCTCTAATTTTGAAAAATAATTAAATGATGCCTTTGGTTTTAAAAACTAATTAACTAGTCCTTTTTTCATTTTATGTTCTTTCCCAATTTATTTCTAAGAAATATAAAAAAGAATTGGGTAATGTAAATATTAATGAGAAAGTAAGACATTTTTTTGAGATAAATTAGTATTAAATTAAGCATGTTCATCATCAGTTAAGGGATTAATTAAATATTTTTTTTATATTAAAGAGACTATTTAATTCATTTTCAAAATTAAAGGAGCTAATTTATAATTTACTCCCATGCACTATATAAAAACCGAGCTCCGCGTCGGCAACTCACTTTGCTCTCGCGCCTCTCGGTGTTTCTGGAGTTTAGTTACCCACCAAAATCCGAAACTCAAAAAAGCAACCCAAAACCCAAAGCTCTCTCAATCAATATTAGAGAGGCCAAACTCTAATCTAGAACTTTCTATCGAGCCAAACGCGGCGTCGTTTCTGCACTACCAGGTAACTCCATTTTCTCTCTCGTCTCTTCCTCTTAGTTACGGCCTTCGCTTAGGGTTTTGCGTTCAACACCTTGAAATTAGGGTTTATTCGTTGTTGTTATTGCTTCATTATCTGTCAAGCCATTTGCGATCTGATTCTATGTTTGTAAGTGAATCGAATGGGTATAGAATTGCGTGTAATATTTGCTCTCATTTTTTTCGAATTAGTTTCTAAATTTTCTGAATATGTTGGATTAGCAATAGCATAATTGTTGTTTTATTATATTAATTATGATTGGAGGCTTGAATGCTTTAATTAAATCCGTGTCAATCGTGTTCAACAAAATGAATTCAAGGCTGAATTCCTGGATTTTCTTAGAACATGATAATTAAAAATGTGTTATGCTTGTATTATCGCAGCTTATACTGTAGCAGTACAAGTTGTAGAGTATGGGAGATAGTGAGACAGTAGTAACTGAACCATCTGCAGTTATGGATTATACAGCGGCTGGCTATCCTTCTACTGGCTATGCTGATGCCATTTCAAATGTTGTTCCTGGTCCCGGTGTTTACACTGCAGAGGGTACTGGGAATTTCACTGCTTCTTTTGTTGCAGCGCAGGCAGCTTATACTGGAAATGCATATGGTACAGATTCTACTTCTGTTGTGCTAGATGGTCATGTAGAGGCAACACATGGGACAGAGGCAGTTGTTGGAATGGACAGTACTACTAACAATGCAGCTGTGGCAGAAAATGCATCTATTGCGCCACCTCAAGCTTCTGGGTATGATTCAGCTGTAAATGGAAACATCGGTGCTGAAGCTGGAGTTGTGGTATCAGTTGAGAATGGAAATGCTGGAGAGGTTGTGGGTGGAGCTGATGCTGTGCAACAGTTCGTGGATGGTTCTGGTATGTCTTCTCTGCCATGCTTGTTATATGTATATGTGTTAGTTGAGATTATAATATAGCCTTTTAGAGAATATAGGTTGTACAATATGGTAAGCATGTTGCATAAGAGCTTGTGATGTTGACCTTGCTATACAAGAATGGGAAGGGTTTATCATTTCTCCAAATGTATTAATGGAATTTACCTGACTCTGAAAACTTTTAACTAGGTAGAGCTTCCTTTGTTTTCCATTTCTTGAATGATCTCACAAAGGACTAGTAAATTTCCTTGTGCACAGCTGATAATAGGATGCATGCTACTGCTGTCTGATGCAAAGTAAGAGCAAGGTTTTTACAATTTCATGTGACACTTTATTGGTCCATGTATCTTTTGAATCCCAGTGATACACTAAAGTATTATCTTTTCTTTTTCAAGTGACTCTTAGGCATTTCAACTTTTTTTCCTTTTTCTTTTCAAGGCATATAGGTGGTTTACATGATCGTTTTGTTCTTATGAATGAAACATAGTGGAGCTTTGTAGCAAATGCTTCACATATTCTACAATCTGAATCTAAATGGGAACAGTGAAATGATTGATGAGCACAGCAGGCTGTTCACTCAAATCCGGTTGAAAAGTTGATATAAGATACAATCCCTTGAAAAGCTTATGCCAAATGTGTAGGAGTCCTTCGATCCTTGTTCCAATAATAACTTTGATGAATAATTTTCTTGAACTCGTATTGTTTACTTCCTTGCTTTCCCTTTTAGGGTTGACTGGAGAGTCTGTTTCCTTGTGAAATGAATGTTTCCATGTTATTGACATTCTCTATTTTTTCTTCTTTTTTCCTCCAAAACTGTATGCAGATGATTCTGTTCAGCAGTTATTAGGTGTTACCTAATGCTTTCTCCCTTTCTTTAGTGCCAGAAATGTCAGCTGAAGAAGACCGGCTGTGGAACATTGTGAAGGCTAATTCTTTGGATTTTGATGCATGGACTGCCTTAATAGATGAGACAGAGAAGGTGGCTGGGGTATGAAATATCAGACACATGATGAACTGCTGGTTTCAGTTCTCATATTTTTACTGTCTAACATATTTTTTCTCGTGCAAATTAAAGATATTTTGAACTTCCTGAATTTCAGAAAATGGAGTAAATTTGTTTTTGTTTGATCTTTCCATAAGTTGGATGAAAAGCAGATTACCTTCAAGACATCTTTTGAGCTGGTCCCAGCTGTACTCAAATGATTAAACTGTCAATTAATCTGTAGGAAATTAGGATTTGATAATTAAATAATAGAGGAAAACGAATTACTATGCTATACCAATTATCAATTGAAGCTAATTCTTATTCTTTCTGAACTTACTTTGTTTTATATGTATGTAGCTGCAATCTGAGTGCTTGTTCTAGTGGAGCTAACATGTTCACCTATACATCATGCAGGACAAGATATTGAAAATTCGAAAAGTGTATGATGCTTTTTTGGGTGAATTTCCATTGTGTTATGGATATTGGAAGAAGTATGCAGATCATGAAGCACGCCTTGGTTTTATGGACAAATTTGTGGAGGTCTATGAACGGGCTGTTCTCGGGGTCACGTACTCGGTGGACATTTGGTTGCACTATTGCATGTCTGCCATATCCATGTATGGAGATCCAGAAACCATTAGAAGGTAATAGCTGTACATACATCTGTTCTGTTATCAGACCATGTTGGAATCACAATCATTTGGTTTCCTGTGTCACAAGGATTTGGTGATTTTTGTCGCTCTCTAACATTATTTCAGTGCGCCTGCAACAGTGATTTCTCACATAATGGCGAAAGGTTTGATGGGAATGCTTTAGAAATACATTTCTCTTGTGCAAACCTTTTAACTTTAGGCTGCTGGATGAGTAGCTGTTTGATTCTTTTTTAGTATGCCAACTCTATTTTTTCCGGCCTCATTATACCCCATCTCTCCTTCCTCCTTTCAAGGGCGCCGTCATAGTAATGTAGTTAATTATGAATTATGGCTGTCTTAAACTGAGACTCTGAGGTGCTTCAATATGCAAAATGCTGCTGGGAAGATCTCATCAAATAAAGGCTAAGATGGCCTCATTCTGTGCTGGATTTCAGACATAGAATGGTTTTATCAGGAAGGTAAATGCAGCATTTGGAAGTGTCGTGCTGTTAAGAGTGAATTGTTCCTTCTCCTTCAGCGATATTCTCGGGTCTCCAATTTATGGAAGTGTCTGCATTGATTGTGCTGTGCCCATATTTATATCTTAACCATATGTTTCTCTTTTTCTGTGAATCAGGCTTTTTGAGCGAGGATTAGCTTATGTTGGAACAGATTATCTGTCTTACCCCCTTTGGGACAAGTACATCGAATATGAAGAGGTGCATGCAGAGTGGGGCCGTGTTGCCATGATTTATACCCGGATATTAGAGATTCCTAACAGAAAGCTGGATGATTATTTCAATAGGTAATATTCTGTTCTAGCATTCGCATATTATTGGCTAACTTCATTTATTGAGTTGATGATTTGTGTTATATAATTATGAAATATTTGTATTCCATAATATCATTTTTTACATGTTGAAATGTGTCTGTAGCTGGTTTAGTTATTTTGTATTTGTTTGAGCAGACAACTCTTTGTTTTGTTATGCATAAATTTTGGTGCAGGTGCCATTTTTACTCTATATTTTGTGATAATAATAGTCTTCAGTTTAGGATCAGTTAGTTAAGGTTCGTACTTTTATTTTTTTTATCTGCACACTATCAAAGCTTGTGTGCATTAGATTCGATGTTGTCCCATGTTTTGAATGTGACAATTAGTTGGTTTTGGCTGAAGACTAAGTTTTGTAACACTTGACTGTTTTGTTGACTTAATGGTTCTTGTTCCCCCCTCGTGAACTTCATTTTGAATTGAGTGATGTCCCTACTTCAGCAAGCGGTTTCTCGTGTGTATGAACACCTTTCCCATTTCAACCATAAAGGTCTTTCACTAGAAAGTAGATTCGTGTTGGTTTTGTCTTTAAACTATCACTGTATTTTACTGGGAAAGCAGGTGGTTGTCAACTCTAGGGCATTGCCATGACTTGTACTTACCCTGATGTACTCATATGAGACATATATGGATGCCTCATATGGGCTTGGGTGCTTGGGTTGATCCTTCAAATATGGGAAACTTAGAAAAAATGTATATATCCATTTCTGGTGTGGATGTTATCCTACTCCTATATTTGAGTATGAGTAACATGCCTTCTTGATCTGTGTCCAAGTTAGTATTTACTTCACTAACAGCTTGTTGGGGTTCTAGAAAAATGTTTGCATGTATGCTTCTAGTAAAGTCCAGGTTTTCATGTGTAGCATGTTGCGTTTTTGGCATATGTATTACTTCATTCTTTGCACTTTTACAGGGGTTGTCCATCTGAAAGGTATCTGGCTTGGCAGGCTACAATGCCATCTGAAATAAACATTGGATCTTTGCTAAATTTGATTTTACTGGATCTTTTTACTGTGTCTTCCCAGAAAGTCTGCTGATTGATTAGCTTTGACTTAGATGTGCTTTTTGTTAGTATCTCAGTTGCTCTACAAAGTTCTTGTCCTTCACAATGGTTACTATGTGTTTCTAGATGCTGTTAAGTTCAAATACCTTGTTTTATATTCGTTGGTGATCTTCTAGCATGGATCTAGATTCCACACCACAAATTATCTACTCTGTTTTTTTTACATGGATTTCACCTTTCTGTTCTTTGACAAGGTTTTTTCTTATCAAAGAAAAAAAGGGCCATGAGAAGTGTTTTGCTTAAATATGATTGTTGAGTGCAGATACATGACACAAGCATTAAGAAAAAAGCGAATGAGAAGTGTAGTTTTACTTATGTTCTTTTTGTTGGCCTTCAGATTTAAGGCTTTTGCTGCAAGTCGACCTTTAGCAGAATTAAGGACTGCTGAGGAAGCAGCTGCTGCTGCTGCTGCAGCACGTACACTTCTGGAGGATGGTGGCCAAGCAGATGAGGGAGAGGTCCATCCTGATGCAGCTGAACTGCCTTCTAAACCTGTAAGTGCTGGCTTAGGAGAAGCAGAGGAGTTGGAGAAGTATATCGCCGTTAGAGAAGAGATATATAAGAAAGCTAAAGAGTTCGATTCTAAGATCTCTGACTTTGAAAATGCTATTAGGAGGCCCTACTTTCATGTGCGGCCCCTTAATGTCGCAGAGCTTGAAAATTGGCATAACTATTTGGATATGATAGAAAGAGAGGATGACTTCAATAAGGTATTTGGGTTTGTTTAAGTTCTTCATTGATCTTTTTGGTTTTTAGTTTTTAGCTGTACCTTGTTATACGTTGGCTTACAGTTAAGTAATATCTGCTGCATCATATGCTTTATTGGCTAAACCATTGGATGAAGCAACATTTTTAACGGGAAATTGAACTGAGACTAAAGCATGGGCCTCGATTTGGTTTCTATGAGGCTAAGTATTTCAAACCCTCGTTTGTCAGTAGACTAGGTTCCTGTATGTGTTAAAGTTTTATTCTTCTTAAAATTCATATGTTATGCATGCAGGTATCTTCTTGCCTTCCTATACATCTTCTGTCTGGCAAGGAGGGTCCCTCCTGTCGTATTTGAGGGGCCTTTCTGTTCCCCAATGGAGTATTTCTTATGCATATCTCCTTTGTGCTTTGTGTCTTTCCTTTTGTTAATATGGTGATGGATTCAATTGTACCTTCTAGACTGTGATGGCATGTTTTCTTGAGTCAGGTGGTCAAGCTATATGAAAGATGCATAATAGCATGTGCCAATTATACCGAGTATTGGATACGCTATGTCTTGTGCATGGAAGCCTATGGGAATATGGATCTTGCAAATAATGCTCTCGCTCGTGCAACTCAAGTATTTGTCAAGGTGTGAAGTTTCTGAGGCTTGTTCTATTGCTCTGTATTATCTTTTGTTTTTAGTTATTGCATGTCATGGTAAACTTTTGGTAATTGCCGTGGATTTAATTCTGCTTTTATGTTTTTTATACAAACCAAAATGTTGCAACGTGCTAGTTGTCTAATGCATTAATTAAAATGAAGCTGCATGGCTTCATGTTAGCAGCGTTGTTTGCCTTGTCTCTTACTTTACCTACTTTAATCATCATGCCTGGACTTTATGAACTGAATATTTAACAGAGACAACCAGAGATTCACCTTTTTGCGGCGCGCTTCAAAGAGCAAAATGGGGATATACCTGGTGCTCGAGCTGCATACCGAGTTGTGCATGCTGAAATTGCCCCTGGTCTTCTTGAAGCAATCACTAAGCATGCAAACATGGAGCATCGGTTGGTAAGATAGCTGTGGCAAGTTTTTAGGACTTCTCAATTGTGATTGAGATGCCACATGGTTTGACTTATTTCTTCTATTACCCAGGGGAATCTTGAAGATGCCTTCTCCTTATATGAGCAGGCCATAGCCATTGAAAAGGGAAAAGAGCATTCACAAGTGCTGCCAGCATTGTATGCACAATATGCCCGGTTCATATATTTGGTAGGTCTATGGTGCTGTGCATATTTGTGAGGCTTTTTCTTTTTAATCTTTGAATTCTAATGGCTGTGTATAACTTCAGATATGATTTCCTGGTATACCGGTTTTTCTCTTCTTGTTACCATTTATTCTAAATGCCTGATGTATTGGGCCAGTGTTCTTGATATTTTCATCCTCTCTGCAATGTTTTTTGGTTCATCCTTTTTAATGCAGGCATCAAAAAATGTAGAGAAAGCGAGAGAGGTTCTAGTGGAAGCACTTGAGAATGCCCAATTTTCAAAGCCACTTCTTGAGGTTTCTTCTCTCCCTCTCTCTCTCTCTCTCTCTCTCTCTCTGTAGTTGAGCATGAAAACACTATCTTTGTTAAGCTATAACTCCTACAATGCTCTCCTGTTACTAATATTCTGTTTGTTGTTACATCTGTATGCAGGCCCTGATACATCTCGAGACATTTCTGCCACAGCCGAAACGAATCGATTATATTGATTCGTTGGTTGATAACTTCATTTTGACCAGCTCGGACAGTGTCAATGCTGCTAGTGCTTCTGAGAGGGAAGAGCTGTCTTGCATTTTCTTGGAGGTAGTCAATGTTTTTTTATCCATTTTCAAATCTACCTTCTGATATAAGAATTTAATCAAATTTTGGCTTACAGTTAACAGTTATATGACTTTACACTGCCGTGTAGAATTCTTTCTCTCTCCATTGATATGGGTCGTACTATGTTAGAAGTTCAAAAGATTTACTATTCCATTGAAGAGGATGTTAAGAATTGCTTTGTGGTGTGTGTCGAGGAGGCATAAGTAGACTCTGGAATCTAGTTTGGTTTACATTTTATCAAATTACAGACTTCCCTCTGCTATACAATCTGGAATACTGTTCAAAATTTATTAGTGTATTACAGGGCATACTCTAGTTCAGTCACTGCACAATGAATATATGTTAATATGATATCGATTTTGTACATTTTGCTGGCAATGGTTATCCTTAAGAGGTGCTGAGTTTCTTGGCTGAGGATTCTGGTGTTGGAATGGGCTGGGCCTAGTTTTCTCATCACATTTCCTTGTGTTTTCGTTGGTTTTTCCCCCTTCAGTTTTTAGGTATCTTTGGAGATGCTCAATCTATAAAGAAGGCTGCTGATCGGCATGCCAAGTTCTTCTTACCCCACAGTAGCAAGTCAGAATTGAAAAAGCGCCATGCAGAGGATTACCTTTCTTCGGATAGGGAAAAAATAGCCAAACCCTACTCTGATGCCACCTCACCCGCGCAGTCTCTGATGGGGGCATACGCAAGTGCACAAAATCAATGGACAGCTGGTTATGGCTTACAGCCTCAAGCCTGGCCACCAGCCACACAAGTACAGGCGCAACAGTGGACTCCAGGCTATAACCAAGTAGGTTACCGTTTTACGCAAGGACACTAGTAATTTGATAATGAATGACGCCGCATGCTTGTCTTCAGGCATCGTCAAGTGTCTTGCAAGCAGTATTATAGTTTACCTAATGGAAGTGATATTCCAAATTTTATTCTTTTATGTAATTAGGCTGCATATGGTGGTTATGGAGGCAGCTATACTAGCCCTCAAGTTCCTACATCAGGTGCACAAGGTGCTGCTTATGGTGCTTATCCTCCTACCTATCCTGCCCAGGTAAAAAAAAAAAGAAAAGAAAAGAGGGGGGGCTCACTTGTCTATACACTACTGGAATGAAAAAACCGCTTTTCCTTCTTCTTGACATCTTACTTCCTGTTTCTGTAACTGATGGTGTTTTTATGATTCGAGCAGGCTTTCCCGCAACAGAGTTACGCGCAGCCACCAGCAGCAGCATTGACTCCAGCGCAGCAGCCAGCCTCTGTTCCACAACCTTACTATGGGAGTTACTACTGATCTGGCAGGAATTATCCTGCGTGTATCCTTCTCTTCCTTTGTGCCCATCTCTTTGCTGAATCTACTCGTAACATTGGGTTTTTTTTTTGGAACAAGGGGCAGCATGGTGTGGTGTAGGAAAAAATGCAGACAAGGGAGAGGAAGATGAGAAAGTAATCTCTGTAGGTAGCGGTTGTACTTAGGTGAACGATTAAGATCTTTTGCCCTTATCCCTCCCCCCGTGTTCATAACATTTGTCTTGCACACGTACAAGAACGTAAATATGCTCGGAAAATGGTTGATTCCTTTAGTTAGTTGGTCTCAAATCCTCTCGATTTTGGTGGTGGTTCACGCAACTAAACTCCTGTTGATGGTGGTTGTGCTTGCTGTGAGTGTCTCAGGGAGTATTTTTAGTTTAGATCAGTGTGCGGGTCGTGTTAAATCTCTCTTTTTTATTTAATATGTAAGAAGAAATGTTTAGGCAAATTAAAACAAATTATAAAAGCTAACTGAGTGAATTTGTCAGACTACTTGTTATGTGGATTATGAGAATTGAGGTCATCTTAATTACGAAACCTTAACGAAAATGAAGAGAATTTATTAAAAAAAAATATTATTTTAATTCGTCCTGACTGTTAATGGCAGTGTACACTTGTCGGAACTTGGCTGTGTTGCGCATAAAATATTGATTCGAACATCTCTAAAGTAAAGAGAGAGAGCTCTCGCAGGTCGCAGCTACTCTTCTCTTTCCGCGCGGTCCTCTTCATTAAAGAAATACTAATTTAAGAACCCTCTTTGAGAGCAATAATTTAATAGAGGTTGGTTTTAAACCCCGGGGCTTTCGCCTCTACTGCTTCGCGCTGGAGGAGGAGGAGGAATTTCGTTCCCCCCCCCCCCTCGCTGTAGGTGTGGGTGCCTTGGATACGCACGCTCCAAAAAAAAGAAGAAAAAAAAGGAGGAGGTCGTTTTCTGCTCTGCATAGCTTCTTGCCCTGGCCAGAGGGAGCCAGCCCCCTAGTCCTGTGGAGGCAAGGATTGTCTGCTCCGCTCCCACTTTTGGAGTCCGGCCGCCACCTCTAGTTCCTCTGTTGCAAGAAAATGCTGTGAATAACTTCTTACCTGACAGTCACAGATTCACTTGTGGAAAATCGTATGGAGCAAAACCAACCAAGCCACTCCGCGGTCGTGACGGTTAGGAGCGTACAGCCATCATTTAGTATATATATATCATCATCCTCGCTCTCTATCACAAAACCCTAATTCTCTCTCTCTCTCTCTCTCTCTCTCTCTCTCTCTGTTTCTATCTTACGAAAGTAAGTCTGTGACCACTCGCTGTTTGTTGTAAACAAGTAATATCATAATCACAAACGCTAACTAAATCTCAGTGTCTCTCTCTCCACTCTCTCTAGTTCCTCGTGTTGCTGCTGCTGTTGTTGTTTAACAAGGGTAATTGACTGGTTATTAAAAATGGCGGCGAGTGCATATCCATCTGTAAACGCAGTTCAGGTACGATTCCATATTTGTTGTTTGAACCTTTATCTCTGGTTGGTTGATGAGTGTTGATTTTTGTTTGCTAGGTTGGTTCCTACTTTGTAGGGCAGTACTATCAGGTTCTCCAACAACATCCAGATCTCGTACATCAATTCTATGCGGGTAGCAGTAACATGACTCGTATCGATGCCGGTTCTACTGAATCTGCCAACACAATGCTGGTACTCCTCCTCCTCCTTCCATGCGGATTTTTTTATTCTTGCATGTATGCCTAACTCCGCCGGCGAAGGTTTCTGCCCAATACAATCGAGGTTGAAATGGGAATCCAAGAAGAATTATTTATTCTGTTAGGAAAATTCTTAACAGTCAGTTATTTCGTGATTTTCCCTTCTTGTGGAATTTACTCACCTTCTTTTTGCTTCTCCTTTGTTTCTCTCCAGCAAATCCATGCACTTGTCATGTCTCTAAACCTCACTGCAATTGAAATCAAGACCATCAATTCTCTCGATTCATGGAATGGAGGTGTTCTGGTGATGGTGTCTGGGTCTGTCAAGACCAAGGATTTTGTTAACAGAAGGATATTTGTGCAGACCTTTTTCCTGGCTCCACAGGAGAAGGGTTACTATGTCCTCAATGATATCTTTCTGTTTGTTGATGATGGGGCTGCTTACCAACAAGACCTGCCACCTGAAAACATCCACATGCAACATCCAGCGCCTATATCATCCGACGAGACTTTCGATGCCCAATTAGATTCTTCCAACCCTCTACCAGAGGCTCCAGGTAATAGGATGATGACGTGTGCAGTGAAGCATTGATTCAATTGTGAATTGAGTAGTTTTGCCTGGGGCTGTGTGGTGATACATCGTTGTGGTCTAGTTACCCCTTTTTTTATTTGTTTGGTTATGAAACTTCAATATGAAAGCTGATCCCTGCCTGCTTGTCCTTGGGCTTTGGCTGAAGCTGTGCAAAGGATGGGGATGGGATGAGTGCTCAAGTTTGGATCTAGCAATTGAACTGAAAAAATGAGGACTATACTCGTGTACAATTGTGTGGTTTAAAATGCAATTGAACTTTTAAATCTCTGGGACAGTTCTTAGCTCCTGAGGGTCATTTGATAGCACAAAGTACCGCTGCATGTCATTTGGTCTAATCTGTGAGTTTTGGCAGTTTCTGACTACGTTTTGGAGGAAGAAGCTAGAGAATGCGTGAACTCGGTTCGTATAGATGATGATCCAGTTGACAAGTACAGTCTCCCAGAGCAACAGCACCAAGAAGACTTGGAGACTGAAATTGTTGTAGAAGAAACACCTGTAGATGAAACAGCTGCTTCATTTCAAGCTGCTGTAAATGCTGTGCAAGATTTCCCAACTGCTGCTCCAGAGGAACCATTGGAAGAGCCTCCAAAGAAAACTTATGCTTCAATAGTAGGCATCTATTCTTTGCTTGTGTGTGTTTCTTGTTTGGTTTTGCATGTACCTCTGCAACTTTGTGGTTTTCAGCTATACAAAGCATATCTAAAATGATTTAGAAGTGGTTATTTCAACATTTGAGCACTATAAAATCTGATTAATGCTTTAACTTTTTTTATGCCTTCTTAATACAGAAAGCCAGGGTTACATGATACATCAACTCCATAAAAGATGTGAAAGATCAAGATGATAAACTTTGCACATATGTAGTAAAATTTAAATCAGAAAAAGACAAAGTATGTACAAGTGAGCACGGGTTGGTATTTGCATAAAATATTACGGGAATAGAGTTATTTTTATTTTCATGTTTTCCCCTGCAGTATCGTTACTGTCAACTTATTTTAGTTGGAACGTGAAAAGTGGAGTAATTTTTAGTCTGTATTTTTTTCTGATGGTGGATGTGTAGTTACAGGTTTCTAAGGGGCAGTTTTCATCATCAGTTGCCACTCAGCCACCTGTTAACAAGAGTGCCCCTACTACTTCTGATTGGAATCACATGCCGACACCCACTGCTCAGCAGCCAGAATCTGTGTTGTCATCTGCACCAGAATCTGGAATGGAGGTTACAGAGGATAGCTTGGGACTAGATGAAGGTCAAACTCTTGATTCTACCTTAAAAACTTTATCTTAATACATGACTTCCAACACTCTAGTGATATTTTTCTCCCTTGGCTGGACTTTTGAGTGATCTTGCTTAATTTATTCATTCTACCTTACTTTTGAATGAAACTCTTGAATTTATGCTTTGGGAGGAGTTGATGTCTTACTCTTTTTTAATTGCCCACATGATCCTCGCCGTCAGGAAAATATTTGTGCAATGGCTAAACTTTAAACATAAACGATTTTATTGGCAGCAGCAGCACTAGTTGGGTGACTTGACCTCTGTGCATAATGTATTTTTATGGCTTCTCTCTCTCTCTCTCTCTCTCTTCCTGAATGATATTCATATATGCAAGTTGCATTCTAAATGTTTGAAACTTGGGAGAACATATTGCTGTTTGAAAATTACGCAACTGGAAAACATCAAGTTGATTCTTGATCATCCTCTCATACAGGTGAACTAAAATCTGTCTATGTGAGAAACTTGCCCTCTGATATTACTGCTGAAGAAATTGAGGAGGAGTTTAAACACTTTGGGAGAATCAAACCTGATGGTGTATTTGTTAGGAACCGCAAGGTGAACTTTTTTTGTCTTCTCTTCCCTCTTCATATTGGCATGTAACCTTGACTTTGGCTGAAATAGCAATTGATTCATGCAGGATGTTGTTGGTGTTTGCTATGCTTTTGTTGAGTTTGAAGATCTTCGGAGTGTTCAAAATGCAATCAAGGTTTGAATTTGATATCATGAAAAGATTGTTTTCTTTTATCTTATTAACTTGCCAACTAATCAATGCCCGTTGTTGATACATGCTTCTCTTTGCTTGTTCATATCCTTTAGCATCTATATGCATGAACTTTCTTATTCACTAGATTTAACTTCTTTAGTTTTGGCTTTGTTTAAATCTCATTTGATTTTCTTTTGTCGTGCAAAGATTTGGTTAGAGGCTATCAATTAAAGCTATGGTTTCTATGTTTTGCTATTAATATGTGCAAAACATGAACTGTCAGATATGGGGAACCTTCTAAAATTGAAGATAGAAATTTAAATCCATGTCTATATTTTGGAAAACATGAACATCTTTATTCAATAGTATTTATTGCATTCTTCGTGATGCAAACAGTGGGCATGTTTATGCCTAGAGGTTTCTACATTTTCTGGTGCTGTTTTTTGCTTGCAGTATTTCTCCAGATCAACTTTTTTATTTATATTTTCATGGTTTTTGAATGTAGGCGTCTCCAATACAGCTGGCTGGAAGGCCAGTCTACATTGAGGAGCGAAGATCAAGCAGCAGCATTGCTTCTCGAGGTGGAAGTATGTGCATACATTTCTCCTCCATTATTTATTTAGCTGTAATTGTTAGGTGGAAAAGTCCTTTTCTATTATGATGTTAAAATCAAATAATACCTATGAGATCAATTAAGGTAACTGTAGACATGGATGGCATGCCAATAGTTCATGTTCACATGTGCCATCTGTGATACCGATGCATGCGTCCAGGACAGTCTTACAAGTTTTAAACTCCAGGAACTGTCACGCGTGTTGTGCCAGCATAATCTGTGGGGAGAAGCACACAGCCATATTACGAACCAAATAGAGGTATCATGTACAGTAAGGTCAATAAGTTGCGGTCCTAGGTTTTCAAAGATAGTATATGCACTCACTTAATTGAGGAACAGGCACAGCCATCCACATGCATGTACAGTGCATACAAACTTTTTGTCATCAAATGATTCTGAAGCTAAAAATTGAACAAAAGCATTATATTGCTCAGAACAGTAACTCAAGGATGGTTATGGGTAGGAGTCAAAGAGGATGGGTGGAGTGAGTGATGATAGCGCCATCGTATCTGGTTGATAATCTTTTCATTTTAAGCAGTGGCAGTTTTGATAGAATTGATGCCACAAAAAGGTGTTTGTTTGTGGTGACTGTGATGTTATATATAGATGCACGATAACCTTAATGGCCGAGGTGGTGGCTGCTATGTTTGCTCATGTGCCTGTGATAGGACTTAGATTTTCCATGTTGCTTTTGGTAAGTAATATTACTGTCATCAAATGCCACATCCTTGTGTTTTGTGGTGCGCGCATGGAGCAGCCAATGCTTCAAACCCTTGTATTACTGAAGTAGCATTGTAAAACAGATTTGTATATTTTGTGCTGTGTGCAGGAGGAAGGGGAAGAGGGAGAGGTTACCAAACAGATGCCCCAAGGGGGCGTTTTGGTGCCCGCAGTTTGGGCAGGGGAGGCAATCAAGATGGTGGTGGTGACTACAGCAGAGCAAGAGGCAGTGGTTTCTATCAGCGTGCTTTACAATAGGGCAAAAGGTTATCAGGGAATGATAGTGTGGAAAGGAAGAATCGCTCTGCCTGTATTTGATCCGAAGGTGGTGGTGGTTATACAGGATTTTTGAGTTGCTGATCCCTGATCGAATATTTCCCTCGATTGTGCACTCCTTTTCAAGTGTCATCTCCACGTAAATGGAGTTTCTACGCGTGATTTTTCTGATGCTATGCATACGCCTCGAATGGTTTTTACCATACAGTTGGAGTGTGTAAATTTTGATTCAAGCCCGACATGGTGGTGTATGGATTTGATGTGCTAATTTTATGGGTTAGAAGAGTAATCTTCTGTTAATGAAAAATGAACGCTTTCCTCTATAGTCTATCCTCCCTGAAGGTCTCGCTTTGTCTGCGGAATATTTGTCATTACGGTGTCGAAGTTTTATCACTAAAAATCCCTGTGCTGTTCTGGTCAATCACTAATCAGAATTAGACTCGAAGAATTGAAACAGGACTTAACTGATACAACAGATGAGCATGGTTCCTTAGAAACAAAGGGTTGCCAGGATTTTCCTGCACCATCCTCCTACAATATTCCTCTGTGCCATGCATGTTTCCATCATCTCCACCTCCTGAATCAAACTCACCGCGGCTGCTGCCACCACAACCACGATCAATACCAAGATCTCTTGCAAGATGCATTTCTTCACCTATCTTCTTCAAAATTTACTCTCCAAAATCTATCCATGACTCTCACCTCCTCAGTCAAAACCGTGTTCTCCATCTCATTACGATCTCATTACTTAAACCAAACTGCCTGGGTTCCGTGTTCACACTTTCCATTTCTTCTCTCCCCCCCTCATCTTGAACATCACTCTCTTCTTAGCATCATGGTGATAATATCATGATGGTGATTGTCACTGCTGTTGTTAGGACTGTCCGAGAAACATGATGTTAGAAATATTTAGGATGGAACAAATATGGAGTTGATTTAGAGGTTTTTAATATACTTGAACCATCACGATTAAACGATATGACTATTCATGAAACTATATGACTGTTGATGAAAGAGTTATACTTTAAATTAAATTGAATAGTTGCTATTCAGTTTTATTTCAACAGTCACAAATATCATAATTAATTATAAAAATTAATTCAAGGATTAATTAATCTCACTAACATATGAAGTTTCAAGTGTCATCTTTTGATATTATAAATATCCATATAATAACATTAGAAAGCCCACTAGAAGAGTCCTTCCACCATGACTTAATTTACTACATAATAGAAACCCATACTTATAAACATTAGGAGGGAGTGTTTCTTTTCAATGCGAGATAAATATCTTTTCTTT
>Ga0307511_10002787_pt1 | contig 18139 bp, 20 predicted proteins | sample 13_EM_MG_FD_200266 | JGI IMG/M metagenome (GOLD analysis project Ga0307511, IMG submission 200266) | Populus trichocarpa ectomycorrhiza microbial communities from riparian zone in the Pacific Northwest, United States - 13_EM | ecosystem: Host-associated > Plants > Roots > Unclassified | place... | reverse complement strand
ATAGATACCCGTGTGGTGCCGGTTCTATGTCTACTGTATATTCTCACATTCTTGGATCGGTGAGTGAACTCGATATCTTGGGGTACTTCGGCTTGACACGAATCAGGGTGAACATTGCGAACGCGGTTATTTTCGGTATGAAAGAAGAGCTAGGTCTGGTGGGGAACGAGTACAACATTGCTCTGGTCATTTTGTTCGTGCGATCTTTTGGATGCCCTCTTCCGTGTGTTCACCTTCCGCGAAGCTTTGTCCCGTTCATCATCTTCGAGATCCCCGGAAACTTCTTGCTCAAAAAGCTCAGACCGCATGTTTGTCGTAAGTTACGACCCATCGTGGGCGGATCGGGTCTTTGCTCTCGCTTGCTGAATCTACATAGTGTCCGGTTGCATGTTTCTGTTTGGTGTTGCCACGATCGCACAAGGAACCGTGAAGAGTTATTCAGGGCTCCTGGCAACGCGCTTCCTCCTGGGACTGTTCGAAAGCAGTGTTTTACCAGGTTGTATTTATCTCATTTCGATGTAAGTCCTCGCCTGGCAATGGTCGGAAACTCGATTACGATCCCCGGCAGGTGGTACAAGCGAAGTGAAACGCAAAAACGCTCCACATTCTTCCTCTCGGCTACCAGTATGGCCGGTGCATTTGGAGGCTTGTTCGCTACTGCTATAGGGAAGATGGGTGGCGTTGCTGGTTACAGCAGTTGGAGGTGGATCTTCATTATCGGTCGGTTTGTTTTCTGAGCCTGTTACCTGCCCTCGTGTGACCAACCATTTACACAGAGGGTCTCGTCACTGCCGTCATATCGATTGCCCTATACTATGTCATTCCTGATTTCCCCGAGGAGGTGAAATGGCTCACTCAGGAAGAGAAAGGCTTTGTCAAGCGGAGGCTTCTCGACGATGTGGGCGATTCCGGTCACTATGTCAAGTACCGAATCCGAGACGTGTTGGGCGTTTTCAAAGATCGTGAGTATTCCACTTGAGCGGTAACCCATACTGCGCTCACCTCCTCTGCAGCCAAAATCATTGTCGGTGGGTTCATGGACTTGGGGTTGGTTGTTCCCGGCTGTGAGGGTGGATATGTCCCTCCCTAAGGCTAGCATCCCTGACTCCACATCCTGTCTAGATGCGTATGCGTTCTTCTCCCCCGCCATTATCCGGTCGCTGGGTCACAGCCCGATCAAAACCCAGTTATATTCTGTCCCTCCCTGGGTTGTCGCATTCGTGACGAGCATGACCATCGCGGTGTTTTCTGATTGGTTCAGGATGCGATACATATTCATTATGATTCCGTTGGCTATGACCCTCGCTGGGTACGCTATCCTCATTTCAATTCACCACAATGTGAATGCGATGTACGCGGCGTTGTTCCTAGCCGTCGCTGGGAACTTCTCTGCCGTGCCTGTGGTTATCTGTTGGTTCAATACCAACGGTAAGTCACTGTTCTAAGCGCTATTTGTGGTGATAATTGGCTACAGTTGACGGATTAACGGATTATTCGAATAGTGAGCGGGCATCTGAGACGGAGTGTTAGCACAGCATGGCAAATCGGTTTCGCAAACAGTGCGTCGAACTCTACTTCAGTTGCGCGCACTCACTCAATCATTGTGTGCACAGTCGGGGGTATCATTGCCCCGTTCGCGTTCCCTGCTGACGATGCACCAGAGTACCACACTGGGTACTCCGTATGTCTGGCCTTCCTCTGTATATCAGCCCTCGCCAACACCATCTACTTCGTTATGTGTGCGATGGAGAACCGGAAGAGGGACAAGGGGTTGAGTGAACACGCGGTAGGGATTCCCGGGGGGAAGGAAGTTTTGGGAGACCTTCACCCAAATTACCGGTATATGTTGTAATCACGATCGTCACGGACTCGCCGGCGGCGTTCAGAAGTTAATAGAAAGATATACGTGTGTGCATTATCACTGTTTTATTGGCGAGGAGTAGTAATACCCCTGACAAAAGCCTCGGCCTCAATCTCTGAACGTGGGTGGGTCAGGCGAAGGTGATTCAATCCTGCACGGATCTGTTGAGAAGTGGCGCCAGACCATGGCGTGTTGTGATGTTCAGACTTCGTCGGACGCATGCCCGAACGTTTCTGGCAGATTTTTTGGTGGACCCTCTGCCAAAATTTGGCCGTGTCTGAAAGTTTTTGGGCCATTCATAGCATGCCCCTGCCAAATCGCCCCGGCGAGCCTTTCACGCCTATTTTCCGGGGTCCTGGCGGTGACGCGATGGTCCACCGATAACTCCACCGCGATAGCCCCCTCGCATATTGGGACGTATGGTTACCCTCGATGACGACGACGACGATATGCCTTCGTTACCTCCCGTACCCGGCTTGAAGACGACCCCAACATCCTCCCTTCGTCCTATGAGATCTCACACACCGCTAGCCCCAACTCTGGATATACCGGGACAACTCGACCGGCCCGGATCAGTTACCGGTTAGCACTATGACGCGGCTGGAAGGAACCTGTGTATCTAGTCTCGCGGTGGTGGCGGGAGAAGTGGAGGGTCCCGAATAAAGACCCGTCGTGTTCACTCAACGCGCAAACCAGGGTCTTTCATTTTATGGGCTTTACACCAGAAAATTCAGAGGATTCTATCAACGTTCCGGTCAGGATGAGCTACACGGTCAGGATATGAGACTACGAGTCCGCTGGGCATCTGGCCCGTCGATGCGCACGGTACTTGGACGGTCGGCCCAAATATTCAAATATTTGAAGCCCGACTTGAGCGAAGTTCGACCGAGGATCGTCTGGCCTGCCCAACGAACGTGCCATCCATTCCATAATTGGTGCCCGATTTAACTTCGGTGAACCGAGGGGGGAAAAAAACACGGGGACAACCGGAAGCTGCTTCGCGGCGGTCAGTCGAAATCATGCCAAAAACGATCAGGTGCGTGACGGACTCTCGGAATGTGAGGCTGCACTCCAGCCTAGCCCGTGGTGCGCTGCTGATACGATTACGGCCTGTAGATACTCTCTTCCAGTGGATCCAAATTTCGGACGTCGGCTGCGGTGGCCGTTGGAGCACGGGTGAACTCAAACGGGACGCCTGATCTTGGAAGCCTGGGCCGATTCACTGTGACAGTTCACTGGAACTGGGGACTGCTTCGGAGCTTCTGGCTTCCGTGCCGGCTGAACAACGTCGCCGTAACTGGTTCTGAATGTGCACTTTGCGGAGTAAGTATGAACTAGCGATTGATTCGAATACAGTACCCATCCCTGAGACACCCGGCTCTCCCCCTCCCTTCTTACCACCATGGTGAACGACCACGAGAATGGCGGTAGTGGTGAGTAACCTTTATTGGACACAGATCTAGGGGATTTAAAACGCGACAGTGCCCTTACCTAGTGGTCGCTCATCTGTCAAGGGCAATGTAGAGGAGAAGGGGACTATCATCGAACCTCGGACCGCAAATGATATGTTCCCTGGGGTTGACGAAAGCAAAGTCACGAGGAAGATAGATATCCACGTGGTGCCAGTTCTGTGTTTACTGTATCTCCTCGCATTCTTGGATCGGTGAGTAGACTCAACATCTTGGGGCACTTCGGCTTGACACGAATCAGAGTGAACATCGCGAACGCGGCTGTTTTTGGTCTGAAAGAAGAGCTGGGTCTTGTGGGGAACGAGTACAACATTGCTCTGGTCATTTTGTTTGTGCGATCGTTTGGATGCACCTTTCCCCGCACTCACCTTTCCGCGAAGCTTCGTCCCGTACATAACCTTCGAGATCCCCGGAAACTTCTTGCTCAAAAGGTTCACACCGCATGTTTGGCGTAAGTTACGATCCCTCAAGGGGCAGATCATTTTTTCGCCCTTACTAACTTTGATCTACATACAGTGACCGGTTGCATGTTCCTGTTTGGTGTTGCAACGATCGCACAAGGCACTGTGAAGGGTTATTCAGGGCTCCTGGCAACGCGCTTCCTCTTGGGACTGTTCGAAAGCAGTGTCGTCCCAGGTTGTGTTTATCTCATTTCTATGTAAGCCTTCGCCTCGCGGTGGCCGGAAACCCGACTGAGATCCCCAACAGGTGGTACGAGCGGGCTGAGGCGCAGAAGCGTTCTTCGTTCTTCTTCTCGGCCACCAGTCTGGCCGGTGCATTTGGAGGCTTGCTCGCCACTGTTATAGGGAAGATGGGTGGAGTTGGTGGCTACAGCAGCTGGAGGTGGATCTTCGTTGTCGGTCGGTTTATTTCCTAAGCCCGTTACCTGCCCTCGTGTGACCAACCGTTCACGCAGAGGGCCTCATCACTGCTGTTACATCGGCTTTCCTGTACTTTGCCATTCCCGATTTTCCCGAGGAGGTAAAATGGCTGACTCAGGAAGAGAAAGGCTTTGTCAAGCGGAGGCTCCTCGATGATGTGGGCGACTCCAGCCACCATGCCAAGTACGGCATTTGGGATGTGTTAGGTGTTTTCAAAGACCGTGAATGTTCCGGTTGAGTGGTAACCCGTACCGTGCTCACCTCCCCTGTGCAGCCAAAATCATTGTCGGTGGGTTCATGGACTTAGGGTTGATTGTTCCCGGCTGTAAGCATGGATATGTCCCTCCCAAAAATTTGCGTTCCTGACTCCACATCCTGTCTAGATGCGTATGCGTACTTCTCCCCCAGCATTATCCGGTCATTAGGTCACAGCCCGATCAAAACCCAGCTATATTCAGTCCCTCCCTGGGTCGTCTCATTCGGGACGAGCATGATCATCGCGGCGTTTTCTGATCGGTTCAGGATGCGATACGTATTTATCATGATTCCGCTGGCTATGACCCTCGCTGGGTTCGCTATCCTCGTTTCAATTCACCACGATGTGGATGCGATGTACGCAGCGTTGTTCTTGGCCGTCGCTGGGACCTACTCTGCCATGCCTGTGGTCATCTGTTGGTTCAATACCAACGGTAAGTCTCTGTTCCAATCGTCGGTTGCAGCGATCCTTGACTATAATTGACGGGTTATTCAAACAGTGAGCGGACATCTGAGACGGAGCGTTAGCACAGCATGGCAAATCGGTTTCGCAAACAGTGCGTCGAACTTTACTCTAGTTGTATGCGCTCACTAAATTGCTGTCCGCACAGTCGGGGGTATCATTGCCCCGTTCGCGTTCTCCGCTGACGATGCACCAGAGTACCACACTGGGTACTCGGTCTGTCTGGCCTTCCTCTGCATGTCAGCCCTCGCCAACACCATCTACTTCGTTATGTGTGCGATGGAGAACCGGAAGAGGGCCAAGGGGTCGAGTGAACGCATGGCGGGGGTTCCCGACGAAAAGGGAGTTTTGGGGGACCTTCATCCAGATTACCGGTATATGCTGTAGTCACGATTGTCCCGGACTCTCCGGCGGCGCTCAGAAGTTAATAGAAAGATATGGGTGTGTGCATTATCATTGCTTTGCCGACGAAGGGTTCGGGGGCAATATCCTCGTAGTCTCAACCTCTGAACGTGACTGGGTCGGGCGGTGGTTTGCCCGGAGGTCGATCCCGTAGTTGAGGACCACTGGCAGTTGAGAAGTCGCGCCCGATCACGTGTCGTGTTGTTCAAACTTCGTCGGACGCGACGGTGACGCGACTGGTCAAACTTCCAGCACCGATAACTCTACAGCGATGGCTGGGCATATGCTCGAGACTCCCTCTCGCCTACTGAGGCGCATAGATGCCCTCGACGATGACGATATGCCTTCACTGCCTCCCGTACCCGACTTTGAAGACGATTCCAGCATCCTCTCTTCGTCCCAGATCTCACACTCGGCTAGCCCCAGGGAAGTCTCTCACAAAAGTGGAAGCTCGGATGTTCTCCACGCAAGCGACGAATCTTTACCCTACCAATCGACACCCACCCTCTCCCATTTACAGAGAACGGTTTCCACGGTCCGGCCACCTCCAAGCGCCAGGAGCTCTGCTCGTTTCGCCCACTCGCTGACTTCTTCGCGGTCACGGTCAACAAGATCTGCAGTTTCACAATCGAGGAACAGGAGTGGAGGGCAGTTCAGGGACCACACGTTTGATGTCAGCGAGATCAAACCCGTCCCACCGGATGTCAGCACCGACAGTGACGATGACTATGTCGGGGGGATGAGCCTGGAACTCGTGAACAGCAAAGCTAGCATTCCCATCAATTACCAACCCCAGGCTCCCTCGCTGGACGAAGAAGAGCTCGATCTGACTGAGGCCATGGAAGACATTGTTCGGAGCGACTCATCATTCCAACCTGAGGATCACAGTATGGACGCCCCTCCGAAGAAAGGAGGGAAGTATTACGACTACGAGGTCAGCCTAAAGTCAGAGGCCAAGGTGAGCCCCCGCCTGGTAACTTCTGTCGATAGACTGAAGTAAGAATATTCACGGTAGACACCAGCCCCGAAGACACCCCGTCACGATCTCGACAGCTCCGCGTACCGGCGACCGCTCGAGAGGACTCGCACACCTTCACTGACTCGCACGACTACATCACTGGCATCCTCCGTCTCGTCAGACAACGAGGTCCCGCCGCGAGCTAGTACATCCAATTATGTCGAACGTCCTGGAACCGCCTCTCCCACATCAGCCAACACTCTACCACTTCCCCGTAGCTTTGTGGTCTCTCCCAATTCCACTCCTCGACCAGCTTCCGCTCCCCCTGTGTCATACGCTCCTGACCGGTCTACCCAATCCGATTATTTGCACTCTAGCGACGCATTACCCCCATCGGACATCAGCGATACGGATAGTGATTACCGGCATGAAGTCAGCACCATTCAGGAGGTTCAGGAGGAAGATCTTGTCTCCGAGGAAGATAGGCGATCTTACGCCTCTGAATCGCAGAAGACTGTATCAGATGCTGACCCCCATCAGCTTACCTACGGTTCTGAAGCGACGCCCAGACAGATCTACGGAGGCGACAGGGCAGTCACCGTCCCAGAGTCGTCCCCTGCTCCATCCGGAATCTTCACTCCCACTCCGGCTTTCCAATCGCGTCCGAAAACCAGGTTCCAAGTTCCTGTTCCAACCTTCACTTCACAACAACCCGCGACCACAACACCCCCAGACCGTGATGCCACCGACGATGAGGACGAGGGTGTAGTCAACGGCCATATACCTCCCCAAGAAGGCCTCGACCCGACCACTCCCTACTCACACAAACGGTCATTCCTTATGGATGTCATCAACTCTACCGCTCGTCCCCGCATGAAGTTTTCCACCCCCCACCCCCACCGTGGGAATGTTCCAGGGACACCAATGCACGAAACTGGTCAATCCTCATCCTCATCCTCTGCGGCTACCCCAGCTCCCGCTCCTCCCGCCCCCCGACTCACGAATATCTTCGCTGGGGCCACACCTCTTCCCAGGGCCACTGTAAATGCCAGAGCCCGACTATCACATCCCTTAGCCCAGGCATGGACGGCCACCACTGACACAGAGTCCGACGGCGGACATGAATCCCAGTCTGATTCACCCGGATATGATCCCCTCCAAGACCGAGCTTCCTTTGTCTCCACTGCCTCTTCCCACGACCTGACCGTTCACGCAAGAGCGAACACCTCTTTCGACCCAGCAATGGGTCTCACCGCGCAAGGCGCAGGTGTCGGAAGGTTCAACGCCAAGAAGTTGAACTCGTACCTGTACGGACTTAACAAGCGGCTGGAGGATGAGAACAGAGCCCTCGTAGAGCGCATTGCTGAGCTCGAAGCTGGGGTAACTTCCAAAGGTGCCAGTACCTCACCTGCAACTTCATCGGTATCCTCCGTTCCTGGAAGGTTCGTGCATGCCGGCCGCGGGCGAGCACGGGTGAGCATGAGTCCCGGAGGGCTGGGCAACGTCGAAGAGGAGGATGAGGACGGGAATAATTGGTCAGGGGAGAAAGCAGAGCTAGAGGCGGTTATTGGCGGACTACAGGAAGAACTGGAGAGGCTCGCCAAGGAGAAGGAAGAGCACGAAGCCAAGTTCAACGCCGAACGCACTCTGGACAAGCAACGGTGGCGGGACAGGATGGCTGAAGTCGAGAAGGGCGTCGAGAATATAGTTCGGGACCTCGAGCAGAAACTTGACAAAGCCGAAGCTGATGCGAAGGAAACCGTTCGGCGCGTCGAGACTATCGAGTCGGAGAGAGATGTTGCGCTGAAGAAGGCTGAGAACGCAGAGCGAGCGTTAGCCGCGGAGGCTGACATCGGAAAGGAGATGAACGCCGTTAACGAGGAACTTGGTCGACTAGCTAGCGAACTCAAGAGAGCTAACCTTCACACGAGGAACTTGGAAGATGACCTCGGAGAACGCAACATCAGGATCGCCCAGCTCGAGGCCGAACATAAGGACGAGAAGGACATCGTCGAGGGCTTGGACCAGGAGTTGGCCACTCGCTTGGACGAGATCGCGAACCTCCGCAAGCAGGCTGACGAGCAATCCAGGAAGCTGAAGGCCAACTGTGACGAACTCCGCGATACGAAGGCTTACGTTACTGAACTGGAGGCCGAAGCCGAGGTCGCCATGGAGAGGATTCAGGCCGTCGAGACAGAGCTCGAATCGATTCAAGCTCGGCTGCGAGAAACAGTCACCGAAGGCATCCAGGCTCAGGAGCGGGTGGAAGTACTGGAGGAGGAGATCGGAAGGCTCAACGAGCTCGGCCATCAGATGCAGGAAGCCCTCGAAGTCGCCGACCGAAAGGTCGAATCCCATGACGAGGAAATTGCAGAACTTAAGGGAACCATTTCCTCCCTTGAACGGGAGCGTGAACGGGAAAAGGAGAAATCCAGATCGCTGTTGAAATCCGTTGAGTCACCGATGATTCCTGGTGCGGAGCTCGAGGCTTTGGAGAACGAGCTGGACGACGCGCACAAGGAAATAGCTCGACTCAAGACCCTCATGCAACAATCCCCGGCTAGGAAAGCGATGGACACCGCCAAGGATAACCGGATCGAGATGCTAGAGAGGGAACGGGAAGATCTCCTACAGCGACTCCAAGTCCTCAGAGGTACGGCGAACGACACCCCAAGTAAGGTTATGAACCGTGCCACCGTCGCAAGTGCGGTTTCTCCCTTCCATCGTCAAATGGTTTCAATGTTGAGCCCGAAGACTCCTGGTGGTCCCCTCCGAGACGTAAGTCACGCTTCAATCCCCCTTGATCATTTCACAGAAGCTAAAAAAAATTGCTGTCAGGCTTCTTGGTTGAATGCGACCATGAACGACCCGACATCGCCTTTCTTCTCCGAGATTGCGCGGCTTCGCCAAGAACTTGAGCGTGCCAACCAAAGCATCGATGAGAAACTCGAGCAGATCGAGGATGCTGGGATGGACGTCATCAGCCTCACGCGTCAGGTCGAAGATGGGCGCGCTAGGATTGCCGCTCTGGAAGACGACGTTACTCGACTTTCACGGAAGGATGACCGTAGGACTCGTAGGCTGCAAAAGATGCGATGCGGGAAATGCCGCACGAAGATCGATTCCCGAAGCATTGATGCTGATGAGAGGTACGTGTCCTGTGTGAAGGGGCGATTCAATATACTCAGGTCTATTGATTTTTGGAATGGTACAGCTTGCCCGACCTTTCGACCGCCTCCCTCCCATCCAACCCTCCAACCCCACCAAGCCGGACCACCGAAGCCCTGAAGGCCGATCTCCGAACCGTTAACCAGCAGCTTGAAAATATGAAAGAACAGTGGGAACGAGAGAAAAAACAACTGCTCGGAGAGAAAGCTCTCCTCCAAGATACCGCCCATAAGCTGAACTTGCAGGTCCGAACTGCACAGGATGAGGCCAAACGATCTGCCGAGAGCGGAAAAGTAGCTCAGAAGGCGAGGATCTCCGTTCAAGCTGTAAGTCTGACTGCCTGTCTCTGTCTGTGGCGTTATCTTATTGTAGTATGGTCCGGCGACAGGAACTCGAAACGGCGAAGCAATCGGTCGCTACGTTGGAGTCAGAGCTCAAGGCCGGGAGATCCAAGTTACGATCTCTGGTCACCGAACAAGAACGGTTTGAGCGGGAGCGCGAGAACGTCCTTGCTAAACTGCGCTGCACTGAATCGGTGAGTCGCTTCTTCCCTTCAGTACCGAAATTACAGGGCTTACCTCAATGGGTTACAGGATATGGACGATGTGAAGTCCAACCTTTACCGGGTCAAACAGGACAACCACAAGCTGGAAGCGGAACTCCGAGGTACGTGAGCAGCGGAGGGAATTGGGAGAATATCGTAGCTCACATATCTATAGCCACGGCGACTGTTGAGCAGAAGGCGAGGAATCTGCAAGCCAGGGTGACGGAGAATACGGACGCCATAGACAGGATGCGCCAAGAACGATCTATGCTGCTGAAGGACCATAAGCAGCTACAACAGCAGTACGCTGACGTTAACGAGGTGAGCCCCACGAGAGCTGCGATGCGAGGCTTTTTTCACCACAATTGACCGAACCTTTTCAGCGTATGAGCTCCCTCCGGGATCAACTCCGCACCGCCCAGAAGTCCCACGACGACCGCAGACAGGATCTCGACCTCCACACCCACGAAATCGAAGATCTTCGTCGCGCCCTGACCAATCGCGAGGACGAACTCGAACGAGTTGAAGCCTCAAAGATCCGCGTCACCCAAGAGAAATCAGAATTCGCGCGGAACGTGCGTGAACTCGAGGCGGAGTTGTCGAGGGTTCGGAAGGATGCCGAGAGGTTCGGGAACGATTTGAAGGCGTTGAGGAATGAGAGAGACCAGCTGGAAGAGAGGAAGAAAGTGGAAGAGGAGCGGGCGAAGAAGGCTGAGAGAGGGCAGAGTCAGCTCAAGACCAAGGTCAGAATCCTTGAGGAAGAGTTGGAAGGCGAGAAAGGGAGGAGCAGAAAAGCCTTGGAGGGATGGAAGTCACATGTTTGTGTTACTGGGTACGTTCTCCGTTTGGTGGAGCGATTGTAATTTTACTGACGTACGGGAGCAGGGATGATGGACAGGTCGTCGCTCTGAAAAGTCAGCACAAACAGGAGTGTAAAGGACTGATCGTCCAGATCCAGTACCTCAAGGCGAAGTACACGAGAGAGTCCACGATGAGAAGCGACCTTGGGTTCCAGAAACATTACCTCCTCGTGTTGCTCTCCAAATTCGAATCCTCGTAAGTCTCTCTCACCTAGCCTCATGCCCATTCCCCCCGCCATCTCGGGTGATAAGATCCCGCTAACCTTTTTCCACTTACGCAGGGAAACGAAGATTCTCGCGGCGATAGCTCGGATCGGTTACGTCGTTGGTGCACCCGCTCTTCCTGCGCCGAACTCCTTTAGGTCTCTGAGGGTCAAGTTCCGCGGGGCGGTGAAGAGCGTAATGTTCGTGCACCGTGCGAAACGTGCGAGTGAATCGTGGAAGCAACAAGTCCAGACCCGCCAAGCAGTTTCTGAAGCCCTCCAGGAGGTGAGAAGGCGCAGGGCTTCTGGAAATGCTCCATCAACATCGCGTTCATGACCCCTCCCGATTCTCCATCTGAGTCCACTTTTCGTTACCCTCGTTCGCTCGTCCGTCGCAACTCATCTAGCTTTCAATTTGGTTCGTTCATCTTGGACTATCCTTCGCCATCCCTTCCCCCCACACTATCCTCATCTTCAATTTCATAGAAGTAACCCTATCTTGTATTATTCTCCGACGCGTGCACGTAATTTGTTGTATGTATACCAAGTATAGTGTCTCGCCTAGCACAGGCGTTCCCAACAATTCCAAGCTGTCGACACGAGAAGGGACGAAAGCGTAGCTAAAAGGCCCGGACACGGTCAAGTTCGCGAATTCGCATTTTCCATAGATTGCACAGGCCATAAACAAAAACGTGAAAAGGAAAATAAGGAATGTGAATATACAGTAGTAGATCTATCCAGAATAAACGATAGTGAGTAGTAAGGAGAAAACAAGAAAAGTTGGCCCCAACGTCCAACCTGTTGATACACCGGTAAACTGGAACGATCAGCGACAGAATGGGAACGCGGCCACTCAGGCTTTTGTAGTAGTAGTGCTGCCCTCACCGGCTTCCTCCATCACCTCCTCCTTCACCTCCGCGCCACCACCGAAAGCGGCCCTAACGAAAGCCCTGACCTCAGTCGAGGCCCACTTCCACAAGCTCGGCAAAAAGCCTGCTGGTGGTTCATAGCTTTCCGTCCTTCGCTTGACCGCTGGTCGGGCATCTAATTCCTCGGTCACGGCGCCGGCAGGCTCTATGGCACTATCCCCATCCTCTCGCGGGCGTTTCTTAACCCTGGGAGGTGAGGAAGATTGGCCAACGAGAGTGACTTCCGTGTCAGCGTTCGAGGCGGGTGGTTTGGGAACAGTGTTCGAGGTAGGTGGTTTTGGAACATCGACGTTCGAGGTAGTGGGAGGGATCGGGACAGGGGTTGGTACACAGGTCGATTTGTGGTCTTGCCACGCGGCAAGATTGTAATCGCCGTCACCCTGTAAAACAACCGGTAGGTTGCACGCGTCGCAAACGACAGCATCCGTCGTGAAGTTCTTCACTTGTGGGTCGTTGGCGAGCTGCAACTTTCTGCTCAAGATAGCAACTCGCCCGCTCGACCTGTGAGATTATGTCAGCTATCGGGGGTAAACTTTATATGCGTCAGAATTGAACGGACAATTCACCCGGGCACCGATTGCAGTGCTGACTCCAAGGAGTGAGATCCCATTTACGTTGTTTGCCGAGCTTAATCCATTTCTGGCATCCTCGGCATTGGACCTCCCACTCCCTCACGACCAACGCGCGAGGGTCACTGAAGAAGAAATCCCGACGTTGCTCTTCGTTTCGTCGAGGGGTACGTTCCGGTGGAGCAGCTACTGATCCTTGGTCATCACCGCTGTCCCCAATGGATTCACTGAAAAAGAGTGGTCAACGTCGCTTGGGACCATGCGACGGAGAACGACAGACACGTACGCTGGCTCTTTAGTCTTACACTTCTCAATATGTCTCGTCCATTTATACACGGGATAGTTCGGCTTGCCGCCCATTCCAACCCACCGCTTGCATCGTTTACAGAATGCTCTGTGTGGTTCCAGCTCGCCACAGTCCGGTTGTTCTCGCAGGTATTGAATTCGTTGTTCCTCTGTTCGTCGGTTCGTCCCAGGTGTCGATCCCGCAGCGGATTCATTGTCGTCGGCAGTGTCTTCCGGGGATGCCGCGCGTCTGTAGGAGGCGACAGTATTGAGTAAGGAAGCGTGGAGAACAGTGAAATCATGGACCTACTTAGACTTGTCGAGGGCGTTTAACGAGGCCTTAGTTAGGAGGTTCGGAGATGGGGTGGTGGGTGCTGCTTTCGGGGTATTCCCCTTGTTCGCTCGCACGGGTATTCGCAGGGTCATGCTGACGGGTTTGGGACTCGATTCTGCATCTGATTCTCCGACAGCTGCGAAGCGCGACCGTTTTGGGGAAGGAGGTGGGAGGCTACACGGGGCCACCGATCAGTATTTGGGTGGACTTTCCGAAGATTAGACACACAAAACGTCGACCCGCTTGGGCTTGGTCCCTGACCCTTTCTGAGAGGCGTAGCGCGTTAGTGAGCGGCTAACCCATATGTGGCAAAGGGTTCGGACGGCTCACCAAGGGGGAAACTTGTTTCTTGGGGGAACTCTGCAGCGAACTCAAATCGGATTCGTCTCCGGAAGGCCTGTAAAAATGCCAACAATTAATAACCCTTAGCGACGCGTGAGTTGGTTGTGCACAGACTCATTCTGGCCCGCGTCGCGTTTGGCTGCCTGTGGGAGCAAAGAGGAATCAGGAGTCTGCATCGAGTAAGCGGCGAGGCGGACACGCATTACCTTACGCCGGGTACGGTAGGACTTCTTGGTTACGCTTATCGCAGAAGAAGTCAAGGTCAGTCAGCGCGAGGTGGAGGAGGGCGGTGACGCACGGTGTTGAAGGCAAAACCATCCTCTCTCTCTCGTCAGCCGGATTGTCAATGGGAAAGTTGAGACCAAAGGGGAGCGTGACCGTGGTAACGCGTGTGATCTCGTCTGTTGCGGTGTCACGGGGCGTGAGAAGATACGGCCGTTCTTGAGGAGGGGATTGGAAAGATTTCCGGAGGAGTTGGTTATAAACGTCGGAATATTAGAGAGGGTCATCCGTAAGCTCGAGGATGCCCGCCCCATATAAATACGTGACGGCCGTCCTCCTTTTCCTCATTACAATCCTCTCTGCTCGTTTCCTCACACCTCGATCACAACCACCAGCCATGTCCAGTATCACCAGATCCGTCGCTAAGAGCGTTCTCGCCATCGAAACCCAGGAGGGTGCCGGCGCTGTCGTCCGGAGGTCCATTGGGACCCCGGCCCTCCGCAACCTCACACCTTTCCTCATGCTCGACCACTTCCGCATCGGGAAAGGGGCTGGCTTCCCGGACCACCCCCACAGAGGCCAAGCAACTGTCACCTACATGATTGAAGGGTAGGCAACTCTTTCCTTGCGTTTACAGACTTCTCGACGTGGTTTGATCGGGACGAATTTGACGCCGGCTTAACTTACCCCCTCCCGTAGATCAAGCAAACATGAAGACTCTGCAGGTCATCAGGGAACTATTGAGACCGGAGGAGTCCAGTGGATGACTGCTGGCAAAGGAAGTAAGTGCCCCTCTTTACAATCACGGTTTGGTCGCGCTCTAACACTCGTCGCTAGTTATCCATGCCGAAATGCCAGTTCACGAGGAGGGCAGCCCGGACCCCGTCGGCTTACAACTCTGGGTCGACCTCCCCAAGCAGGTACGTGCAATCTCCACCCTCTCTAACTTACAACTAACCCTTTGTCAAGCACAAAATGGTCGACCCGTCCTACCAAGAGCTCAACGCTTCTGGTATCCCCACCGCTTACCCTGAGGGCTCCGACGGTCCAGTTAGGATCAAGGTCATTTCTGGAAAAAGCTTCGGAGTCGAATCCCCCGTCCGTCCTCTCGGTGGTTGCTGGTACTTCCACATCATCTTCGACAAAACTTCCAAGGTGTTCCACGACCTCCCTGCCGGATGGACCACGTTCGCCTATATCTTGAAGGGACGTGTCAAGGTTGGGAGTGACGAGAAGGTGCACGAAGCGTTCCACACCCTCGTACTAAGCGCGGAGTCGAACCAGGATGGTGTAAGCTTGGAGGGTGTAGAAGACGGCACGGAATTGGCTCTGGTATGTCCTCCTTGACTAATCGTTCCTGAGATCATGGTTGTTTACCGGCTTGTATCAGATCTCTGGAGAACCTCTCGATCAAACCGTTTACCAGTATGGACCATTCGTCATGACTACTCGCGACGAAATCGAGAAGACCATAACGGACTACCGCCTGGGTAAGAACGGTTTCGAGAAGGCTCACACCTGGAAGAGCAAGATTGGTAACATGTGAGGGGGAGAGGAAACTTCTCTCTTATGTACCCTGAACCACAGGCACCCCCGAGGCATAGCTTGTTGTCTGTGGAGTGCCGACTCTAGTTTTGTTTTGATTTTGTGCCCATGTTATCTTTGACCTGCTATAAATGAATTCGTTGCTCCCTTGATCCCAGAACCGACGGATTCTCCAGGGATCGCTAATTCCGAATATTCTACGGGAAACTACGCCGGCCATTCGCCAGCCCTTCGGCAAAACGTGTTGTCACTCAAATGGATAGGAACCATACGAACCACTCCTCCAAATCCAACTTTGTTGTCGTGCGAAATGGTTAGATTTGTCTGTCTTGGTCAGTAGACCTGCATTCTCGTTAAGATCCCAGACCCCAACAGTAAGAGCTTATGTCGACCAATCCACGAAATATAGAATTCGGTCAATTCCGGTTCTCATCTCGCACATCCATCATGTAAGTATAGTTCTACATCCAAGGGAAGTTGGCCGTTTCCCACGCCGATAATCACCTCTCATGTTACCATCGTTTCTCGTCGACTCCCCCCCCCCACTTCCAAGGTTCTCATCGATCGTAGCTGGATCCAGCAACCGCAACCCCTATGGCCAACGATCGCAAGGGGTGATACTCCGCGTCCCCCGATGCAGATCTCTTTGTGGAAGCTCTTTGGGGAAGCCCCATTTCGCGGACAGCGATTCAACGGTCTCGCGGCCAGGCTACTGACGCCTACGTTCAACAGAAGGTTCTGTAATTGGAGTTCATTCCAAAGGCGGCGCCACTGAGAAATCTTGCGGTTACGCATTCACTTTGGTTGATCACAAGCTGTCGATGGGGTGGATGGCAGAAAACCGAGAAAACCGATGAAGTATTGTCCGCATTCTACAATATCTGATGATGAGATGAATAAATAAAACGATCCGGGCCATTTCTAGATCCCTCAACCTGCTACTGTCGAAGTTGGAACGACAACGCGTTCCAGGAGATCCTCGAGGATCTCGAGGTCTTCCAATACTGTAGGAGATGGAGTGAGTAAAACACCTCGATGCCGAATGGCGAGATTTGTGCTTACCCTTCGAGAGCAGGCGCGGTGCACTCCACGCGAGGCGTCCCTCTTCTAGGCGATAGTACCGGCTCAGCTTCCGGTACGCCTCGCGGGTCTCATTCCTTCTCTCATATTCATCGTCGGCATCCCTCGATCCCGTTTTGGTGCGACGACTCCGCCCCTTAACGAGGCGGTGTTCGTCATACACCTTGTCCTGGACCGCCGATAACACTTCCGCCGCGGCTGAGTTGTAACCGATTTGATCAGGTACGCCATTTCGCAAGGTTGGACTGGCACTCACAAGTTATCGCGTCTTTATGGCTCGGGAGCCTCCGGAGTCCCCCATGTGCTTTCGCCCATTCCCGTAGCTCGCGGATACCCTTTCGGGACCGCTCACGGTAGGGGCGTTGTAACCTTTTGCCCCGGACACGCTGGGTCTGGGGCGCCTGACGTCGAGCAACAATCAGCTACATGAGGAATAGGAGAGCAGTAAAAAGTCACTTACTGGTGACTCTTGTTCTTCTGTAGGTGTTTGTATTTGTTCGGCGTCAACCGTTGTCCCGGATAACCCTCCGATAGGTTGTGTGATCAGCGGAACGTCGTGCAGGGTGGAAAGAGGTATTCGGGTTGACGGCTCTGCCTCCGTTATCCCGTACATGCCACGACGAGGGTCATACGTCCCATACGGCGCGAACCTCCAGCTGTCCGCCGTTCCAGTTCTGGTTACGCCAAATTGGGGTTGTTGGTGGTTCAACATGTTGTCCTATTGTAGACCTTCAGCGGCTGCGCAGGTGCAGTGGATGGCGGTCGCTTACCATGTAGGGCATATCGGTTGGTACACCGTACTGCTGTGACCACCAGGAGTCGGTCGGGACTGTAGGCGAATGGTGAACATTCAAGTCTTGACCTCTCGAAGCTCAAAATGATACTTACCGGGGTCGATGGGCGGAACTGGCATCCAAGTTCTCCACCCCTGCTCGCTGGGGTAGAAACCGTCACGGATCAACGCGCCGGGGTGGTATGGGAGGGCGGGTTGGCTGATCATAGGCCAATAGGGCCCGTGTGACGGGGCTGGGTAGGAACCAACCACGGAGGGGGCAGAGCCTAGGGGCTCACGCGGAAGGCAAGGGTCGGCGAAGCAGGTGGCGAAATTCTCTTCATAATTTGTTGTGGCTGGGGGAATGGTCGATGGACCAGCCATGGGTTCTGGCTGGTCGGCCGCGGTCCAACCGTCGGCGGGGGTGGATGTTTCCTGGTCATAAATCTCTCCAGTAGAAGTGAATGCCTGGGGCTGCAGGAATTGGTACGAGTCGAACTCTTCGGGAGTGAAGGATGTGGAGTAATAGCTGTCGTCGCTGCTGAAGTACGCCATTGGAAGTAGTGAGAAGATGTCGGAGGGCGGTGGGGCTATGAGAGTAGAGGGGTAGTCTTTGGTAAGTGAGGAAAATACCTCCCGACTCTCCGTGGCTTAAATACCTCTCCTCTTAAAGGGAGCGGGAGTGGCTTTGACAAATAGATTAATTTTCGATATTTTCTACCGTGAATGAGCCACTTGTTACCCATCAAATCCTGATGAGTGGCGTGGGTTTCCCCAAGGCCCGCCAGTCGCCAACCGGGTGGGTTCTCTCGGGTTCTCCTTTCACGACCCCGGTCCACCCTTCCCACGTTTTTCGGGGTGGACTTTGATGGATATTCCTGACGGGCTTTGTTCGAATAACCCCTTCGGCCGTGAGTTGGTTTGAACGGAACAATCTGTTGCGATAGGTTACGATGCCGCCTACCGTCCCATGGCCATGCTTCGGAGAAGGGCCTTC
>Ga0307511_10002786_pt1 | contig 18146 bp, 8 predicted proteins | sample 13_EM_MG_FD_200266 | JGI IMG/M metagenome (GOLD analysis project Ga0307511, IMG submission 200266) | Populus trichocarpa ectomycorrhiza microbial communities from riparian zone in the Pacific Northwest, United States - 13_EM | ecosystem: Host-associated > Plants > Roots > Unclassified | place... | reverse complement strand
CCCACTATCGGGTGTTACCTGAGCCAGCATCCGACGGTCGCTGCAGCTGTCAGAAATCGTCACCATGACCCCTTCCCATAGGACTAAAGCGGGGTTTAAGTACCTCATAAGCATCTGCATCATATGCACTGGATTTGTTCTACAAAGTAGTATTTGATCACTGAATCTTACTTGCCTAACCGCCCACTGTGTGTCTATTAGGTAGTTACCCCACTCTATCTACTACCAATCCTGGTGGTTCAGTGTAGTTGTCAAACCAGCCCACAACCAGCTAGATTGCTCCTCACACTGGTACAAGTTCACTGGGATTGGGTACACTGGTCATGATTGATTATCTGCTCTCTGAGTGCCATAATACTCTGAAATATCTCCTCACCCTGAAGTTAAAACGAAACAGCATGGGTTACTTGTTGATCTAGAACCAGCTACATTATTCTATGAGGTATAGAATGAGACTGCCAGTGCCCTCCTGAAAAATGTTAGACCATTTCTGGGTTTGTGGCGGTGATGCGATTGAATTCCCTGTTGCAATTTCATTTGTCCAGTCCTTTCATGTATGTAGCCCACAGCGTAATAAAACACATACACCATATGTAGTGCTTAAAGTAAACACGAAATCAAGGACCACACCCAACATTGGAGTGCATGTAAATATACTGATACATGGGTGATTGGTACATGTGTGGGAGGGTGGAGGGTAAGACGGGCTATGCCTCGAGTATGTATAGAGGACTTAGTCACAAACATACCCGATATTAGAATATATGGTCAGGGTTAGGTATTAGCATGCCGCTGCGAGGAATTAAGCACATGTTATTTAGAATTTATCACCACTACATGCTACCAGTAGAGTGAGGAAACCCTGTGATTATTAGTCTTTGTTGGAGTATAAATGGGTTGTTTATCGACAAGGCTGGTTAGCGCGAACCTACTCATGAAAGTGTGCTCTTACACTGGATTGTAACAATATCCCAATTATTGCCTCGTCAGAGGTATAGTGAAAGGCAGAATTCCGACACAACATTCCGGTACCCAGGGATATAGGTACTCTGGCTTGAAATTCGTGGTAGTAGCATTTCAGTTGTCTCCACAACTGCACTAACTGCATGGAGGGTGCTTTGAGATTTTGAGCTCTTTGGAAAAACAAAGGACTAGCTGGTCGATTGTCGCAATGGCATTAGCCTGTAGTCACCATCTGTTAATCAATAGATTGAACAAGCTGTTGTCTCTGCAAGAGAACTTATATTGCAATTCCTTTGTCCGCATATATAGATAAAAATACGGTTTTCTTAACAGTTGCTGAGAAGGAGAACCAAGCTAACCAAAACATTTTATATCCGAAGAACGACTGGAGAAGTCTACTTTCATATATATTTTTATAGTCCACTAGCTATAGTGTACATTCTAATTAGGTGACTCCGGATCCCTTTACAAAGACGTTAATGACCCCACAGAATTAGGTGTTCTATTGGTGCAGAAGCTATGGTATGGGTCAGTCTACTTAGACAATCCTGGAAACACCCCGTTGATTTGGCAATCAGGTTGAGATTACCTTAAATCTGCGGCTTATAGAAAACCTATCTGAGGCTAAGTTTGGAGTCTAGTGATTATGATGCTACGAGGTAACAGAGCCGCTGTTTGCATAATTTAAACAAATTTTATTTATGAAAGATTAAAAAAGGTTACAGCACTAGGCCTAACAGGGTAGTCACTGACGCATTAAGTATTATCACCAAAAGAAGCCTAGTCCACACCATACCTACACGGTAGTTGACAATTTTACGAACAGAAATCGACTACCTATGGTTTGAATTAATCATAAGTACAGTATGTGTCCTCGACTGGGCGAAAGCGGCCACAGCGCTAAGTATGTCTTACGAGACTTGTTTTGTCCTACCGCGAACAACATCCCTGGTCAATTCCTAAAACATAGGATTTAACGTGGAAAATGGTGGGCCTGCTTAGGAATTGGTCAGGGGCTCTGTCCGCCAGTGGATGCGGTATCTCCAATCGAGATTGTATCCCAAGGACTCACGTGTTAAAACAGTCCGAAGCAAATTGGATTAGATGGATAAGGTTAGATAGATTAGAGTGGGTTAGATTTAAGCGGGCCAGGGCAGGTGCAGCTTAGGCACCTAGTATCTGGAGTTGATTCCATATTGCTAATACTAGCCCAAAATCACATAGGAAAACCACGAAATCTCTTGTTGTGGAAGTCATTTAGACGCCGCTGAAGATGCCAAGCTAGGTTTAGGGGTGATGCTATTGGTCTCAATGGCCTGGGTGAGTTTATTCTATTACCTATATCCCGATTTTTGCCATGCCCTACATATGCGGAGATGATAGCAATGTGTAATACCCACCTGGCGCCATTCTTTTATGCCAAGCTCCTACTGACAAGCCCTTCATCAGTTGTTTAGAAGTATTGTGTACACCTTTTCAGTGGCAAATATATTCGCGTATTTATCACGCTCTAGAATCCAAACCAAATCGAAAACCCAAATCGAGGTAGAGCAACGATGGGACCAGAGCAGGTGATCCACTATTGATCGGGGTGAACGGGATGTCATTAACCCAGGGTAAGACATCGGATAAATCCCACCGAGCCTTGGGCACTCTTCTTCACCAACGGAGGAGCTCCGGAATAGTACCCCATAGGTGTGGGAATTTCCTCGCCTGGCTTTAAGCTATATGGGAGCGCTTACTCTTTTTAAAAAGGAGAAAAAATTGTGTGGGGACTGATAGGGGTCCAGTCACGTGGGGCCGAGTTTATCACACATTCCTACCGATTAAGCGTCGAGTACCAGTTGGAGGAGCCTAGGCAAGAAGGGGATAGCTCCTGTCTGTGAGCATATCCATAAACAAAAAAATACCCCTCCCAACTCCAAGGCTTTTGTCGGAGGGGCTGCTAGGATGTAGGAATTATGGAGAGGTGAATAATGTTTAATTTCCAGCTTTGCAAATTGAGTTCAATGAGCGTATACAATACGAACGTGGTATATACACCATCTGACAAAGGCGCTACTATTCTGCCTTCGATAACGAATGGTAACTTAACTAGGCCACTATAGATTGAGAACTAACATATAAAGGAAGTAAGGAACGAAAAAAAACAAGAACAAAAAAACAGTCATAATAAATCTGCCAGGTTTCAAGACCAACGTCACCTGCACGAAAGAAAACAATTATTCACGTAAATGAATCTCCAGCAAATGCTCCTGCCCGCAACTCCCCAGAGTCCGTGCACGTGATCTACAATACCTCAATCCTGGCGTGCCGGCTCCATGCATTGAGTAGCGCGACTACGGGTCCCTTGCGTTTAGATTGTGCGATTTGAAGCGCAGTTCTGCCGTCGTTTGTTCTGAGTTCGATGTTTGCACCTTTCGACAACAGCAATCGCGCAACCTCTAGCCGCCCACGACCAATTGTATGATGAAGCGCAGTAAAACCATTGCTATCTTTGAAACCAATGCTTGCTCCCTGCTCGAGGAGTACGTTGGCAATTTCGGTATGGCCGTGTCGAGCAGCAAGATGAAGTGCGGTCAGGCCTTTGTGATCGGTGGCACCAACGCGTGCTCCCGTCACTAACAGGGCGTTGACAGTCTCAGTATGGCCTTTTAGGGCTGCTAGGTGAAGTGCGGTCTGGCCTGTGCGATCGGTTGCATCAATGCTTGCTCTATTCTCCAGTAGTATGTTGAGAACCTCGGTATGGCCATTATACGCTGCTTGATGGAGTGCGGTCTGGTCTCGTCCGTCATCTGTGGCATCAATGCTTGCTCCTTGCTCCATCAGCACGTTGACAATTCTAGTATACCCCAATTTTGCTGCTAGGTGAAGTGCGGTCCCATTTGTGCCATCTATGCTTGCCCCAGCCGCCAGCAAGACATTGAGAACCTCAGTATGACCGTATTGAGCTGCTAGATGAAGTGCGGTCCCATATTCACCACCTGTGGGATCAATGCTTGGTGCATTCTCTAGTAGGGCGTTGACAATCCCGGTATTTCCGTGTCGAGCTGCTAGCTGAAGTGCGGTTCCATTTGTGCAATCTGTGGCATTAATGTTTGCTCCCTTCGCTAGGAGAACGTGAACAACCTCAGTACGGCCTTGTTGAGCAGCTAGATGAAGTGCGGTCTTATTGGAGCTGGTTATGGCATCAATACTTGCTCCCCTCTCTAGTAGGGCGTTGACAATCTCGGTATTTCCGTGTCGAGCTGCTAAATGAAGTGCGGTTCCATTTGTGGTATCTGTGGCGTCAATGCTTGCTCCCTTCGCTAGGAGGACGTGAACGACCTCAGTACGGCCTTGTTGAGCTGCGAGATGAAGTGCGGTCCTATTGACCTGAGTTATGGCATCGATACTGGCTCCCTGCTCCAGTAGGATGTTGATAACTTCGGTATGACCGTATTGAGCTGCTAGATGAAGTGCGTTGATATTGAGGCGAGATGTGGCATCAATGCTTGCTCCCTTCTCCAGGAGGTGGTTGACAATCTCGGTATTGCCGTGTCGGGCTGCTAGATGCAATGCGGTCTGATTTTCATCATCTGTGGCATTGATACTTGCCCCCTTCTCCAGCAGGACGTTCACAATCTCGGTACGGCCGTATAGAGTTGCTAGATGAAGTGCGGTCCAATTTTGGTTAGCGGTGGTGGCATCGGTGGCTGCCCCCTTCTCCAGCAAGATGTTGACAATTTCAATATGGCCGTGTTGAGCTGCTGAATGAAGGGCGGTCCTATCGTAGCGAGCTGTGGCACTTATGCATGCACCCTTGTCTAGCAAGACGTTGACAACTTCGGGATGACCGTGTTGAGCAGCTAAATGAAGTGCAGTCATGTTCCCGTCACCTGTGGCATCAATGCTCGCGCCCTTCTCCAACAGGATGTTTACAACCTCGGTATGGCCATATTTAGCCGCAGCGTGAGTGGCAGTGTGATTGAAGCTGTCTGTGGCGTCGATTCTGGCACCCTTGTTTAGTAAGCGTACTACTGCCTGCAGGTCGCCTCGTTCTGCTGCCACATGGAGGGTGGTGAAACCAAGATCGCGGGACCTTGGGTTCAATGTAGCTACGGTGTACTGTGCTAGAGTTGCTGACAGGGACAGCGTGTCAGCGTCAGCGCCGTTGCCTGGGTGTCTTCCTTCCGGTGTCTGAAACGATTCGTCGCCGGTGTTTGCGGTGGCCATTCGAAATAGGCTCATGATATCTTGCTTTTTAGCTTTGATCATCTCCGGGGTTACACCATTGCCATGAAGCTCTGTGCACAATTCCTTCCACGCAGCCTCCTGGGGCTGGGTCCGGGCTTGAGCTGTAGGGCGGAGGTCTGCACCTGTGAATATCTGCCCAAGCTGTTCCTGGATCGCGTCGAGTCGTGTATTCTGCTGTTCGAGGCTGGCTTGAGCTGTAGGGCGGAGGTCTGCACCTGTGCATATCTGCCCAAGCTGTTCCTGGATCGCGACGAGTCGTGTATTCTGCTGTTCGAGGCTGGCATTCTGCCGTACTAGCTGGGTGTTCTGCCTTCGGAGTTGGACACTCTGGTTTGCGACGTGGCCACTGCGTTTGGCAGTTAAACACACACGAATTAGTTATGACTTAGCCACGGCAGATGCAGAAAATACTTCTGAAATACTTGAACTTCAATTTTCAAAAACCAAAGCAATGCAGGCAACGGATAAGAATGATCAGATAGAACCATGATCAGGAATCTGAGGGGTAGACAAACGTACCACACAAGACTCGTATTGAACGCAGTGAGCAGGCAGATATGCATAATAATCCTCTTTCGAAACCCTACTAAATCCTCCCACCCCCAAGTCATTTTTTTAGCCTCACGCTTTACTCCCTCGACTAAGCCACTAGGAGTTTCCTCCAAACTTTTGTATTTTTTGAGGAGAGCGTCCAGTTCCGTCACGATAGCTTGCAATCCATCATACAAGACTTTTAAATCGCTCTTGTCTTTTTCGCTTAAAGTGAGGGTGTTATTTTCGGACCCCTGATTACGTAGCTGGTCTTCGACTTTCCCGTACACAACATGGAGGTGTGAGATTTCGTGCGCGAAATTGCGGAATTGCTCGGGGGCGTTTTTATATGAAATGAACAAGTTCAACAACAGGGTGCCAACACTCAGAAAATTGCTTACTACGGTTGCCATAGCGACAGTAGCTCTAGAAGACCTGGGAGTTAAGGCTATCCTCAGGATTGTGAAGTGCAATAGGGAGGAGGAAGGTCGTAGCTGCGGAGAATGTAGATAATATATACAGTATGATACCTACTTGGTATGGGCCGAGGCTGAGCTTGGAATTCATGCATATGCTCGTATCAGTTGTAGCGTAAGTGAGCGGCGTTTGCCCCTGCTTGCATGTATGTACATACTTTACATGCACATCGATTCAATTGCCTCGTCTTTCACTAGCTTAGATCGATCTACATACCACAGTGATTGTCACGTCATACTCTTCCTTCCCGGTCATTTGCATGTGCTCTAGTCAAGGTAGGATGAGAATACAATGGCAATGAGACACGGCTGTGCAGCTTGTGCCATGATCTGACCAGTTGGCGCCACACAGAACCACGAAATTTATCATATGCAAATGTGATGGCATCTGTATTGATTGTCCACTCTGCGGAGGTTCTTGCTACGGTAGCACAGGTACGCTCCGGTATTTTTTGGTGTGGTTTGTGGATTCATTATTCCCCGAGTTATACCTAATTTAGGAAGGTATTCTCACGAGTGGCAACCTTTGGGGAAAAGAAAAGGAGATATGAAGGTGTTTTTGATTCTACTTGTCATGCAGGCCCATGTCGTTCAAGGATGCATGTATACGGAACAACTTAAAACATTCACATTTACAAGTATATTATTGCAGTACCTTCCTATTGGCAGACCCCTATGTAGTTCAAAGGCGTCAGTCGTCACTCAGGGCTGGTTTCGCACCAAAACAGTAATATTTCCGGGCCAATATTCCTTCTCAACGTGTGTCCTTGGAGCAGTACTATTGGTGCGGTATTAATATTTTAGGTTATCTGAGCTCGTGCCAAGACTAGTAGTTAACAACAATATCCTCTGATATGCCTTAGATCTAGTGCAAAATACCAGAACGATTGGATGAATATAAGTGAATTTTCGAGAAGACTCAAACGCATGAATTTTTCTGCACTGGGTAATCACTACGCGCGAGCGGTACCGTATATCAGCCACACTCATACTAATTGCGTTTTTGATTGGGCCATGGCTAGGGGCTTGGCTATGTAACTGTACGGCGTATGGTTTGCTGGCAGCTTAAGGATTGCGGGCCTGATGTTTGTTCGCGTGCCATGTAGTTGAAATATGCACTCACGCAGATACACTGCCCTGGGCGTACGAGACCGGGAGCGCTTGCGCTCATGTCGATCACCGAACATCCCTGGTCTGTGGACATCCGACGAAATGATATTTTATCCTGGTCATGCACGACCGCAGGGCGCAGGCATGGACAGGTCGTGGAAAAAAACCCTCCTCACTTACTGGAAACGTTGCCCTGCTTTGCTGACGCCACCCCACTGTTATTACGGTTGGGAAATTTGAAGCCATTGGCAGCTGGGGTTTGCTAATTCAAATTGTGTACGTATAAGCACAGATAATATCATGTCACTATCACAGCAAGTTGATTGGGGGACTCGGGTTGATAACTGTGAGCTGGTAACTACGTGTTGCAAGTCATTATACGCCACGTACTTGGTAGTGCGGGTGGAAACATGAAAATCCTAGGTCTAGACTGCAGCCAAGTTGGAAATTTCCGAAGTCACAATGTGGTCCGCATACGTAGGGTAAGAGTACAGTCTAACCTCTATTCATAACCTCGGGTCCCCATGCGATTAGGGGAGTTATGTATTTATAGAGGCTTTCCTGGCATCACGTGCACGTGGTAATATTTTGTGCCACTATTTTCCACGCACACGTCTCTGCACCAGCAGGCCGAGGGTATCGGTGCTGAATGAGAACAACACTAGTGATTTATATCCACTTCAGACATACTCATCGACATCTGGGTGCAGCCCTGGTGATATACAGAGTATGTATTACAGCACTTTAATTTCCCCAGCAGATGCAAGTATGCAAGCGGAGTGCTCCTTAGTCGTTCGTTGATTAATCAGCAATGAACGTGCGGATTAGATAGCTGAGGTAATAATAGTATTAGATAAGAAGAATGCTCCCTTCAATTCCTATACAGTACATTTCTACTTATAGTCTGGGTGCAACACCTCTCGTAGAGACTCTACATGTTTCCCCCCTTGCAGAGAGCAACCCTATGACCAGTCAGACCACGCTGGCACTATCCTAGAGCTCACCAATTCCTCCGAAACCGGTCGATCGCTTTAACGGCTTTATTGCTTTGAATTCCGTGCAATATTGACTGACGACCCCCCAATCTCTAGTGGTAGTAACCCTCACACCCTGCAGCCCTAGATATTCCTACTGCACATCACACAACCCCCAGGGACCAGACTCCCTAGCTCAACAATCTCCCTCCTTACTCCCACGGTGGGGAGTTGTTTCCTAGACTTTGAGGTCTATATATGCATCTAGTCTTCAACCCCACTAGATATTCCAAGATGAATTCGGTACATGTACGGAGGAAACATTAAGAGCCTACCGATATTTGGCACAAATGTTTCCAGGGATGACAAAAACTTTCAGATTTGCTTAGGGGTGGAAAGACACAATTACAGAAAAATACTTTCATACGCACGACTCGATTGAAGGACCGAAACACTGCTACCTCCAAAGAGCCAAGCCTACCCTTCTGTTGATTCATTTTGACTAGCACAAAGGGCCCCACCCCCCCGAGAGGCAGGCAATGATCAGAAACATATCAAGCCGCATCTATCCTGGAAGGCAGAGGTCAAGAGCTATTGATTGCCTCAGCAGGGTTTTTATGTCCTTTTGAGGCCTAACAGTACTACTTACTACCATACCTGTTGGAACCAACTAAATCAAAAGCAAGATCCCGAGTGCTAGGTGTGTAGTCCTAGCACCTATGTTCTATAGCTTCCACGAAACCGCACCGAGGTATAATTCTCTCTCTGTGGCAGTTTGTGCATTGAAGATTAATCTTTATTTATAATCTAGAGGCTCTCAGGAGTTGAACGGGACATCTTATGCTTATAACTAGATTATGCAGCCGTGAATAAAGTGAGAGCAAACAATATGGGTTCTGTCACGATTGGAGGCAAGAAGGCAAAGTTCAAAGGTATTCCAGGGCAAACCTCTAGGAGCATCAACACAACGACGCAACCGAACTAGCTATGGCCATTTTGCTTTTGAAGTCTCTGAAGTCACAGTAGAATCTGTAAAAGGAGTAGGGTGTCCCGAATCAATATACGAGCCGAACACTCTCGATGAATAGTATAGCTTCTAATATTCCCTTGCTTCTTCCAACGAGCTAACTGCCCCAAGCTGAGCAGCTACATGCCCAACTAAATGCCAGATTCCACGAGAATTATAATTCAAATGTGGGGGTGGATATATAGTTATAAGATGAAAGTTATAGCGAACGTAACAGGGAGTCTCGATATAAGCCACCCCCTCGGGGTTTTTTTTTTACAACACGAGGTTTCTTATATCATGATATGTAAAGGGAAAAAAAAACACGGAAATGTCTGAGCGGGCCTAAAGAAACCAGTGGTTGTTGTTTGCTGGTGAGTGCTTCAAGCACTTCCTCGTAGACCCTCAATATCCTCATATAGATAGCCTCCGGCTGCTCGCATTAATGTGGGGATTTTGAAATATGCGACTCAACCACAACTTCAATATAAGAAACTTGCATTTTTGTATGGATTACCACTCAAATACTTAAGAAACCTGCTTATAGCCACGAGACCATGGGCTCAATGTCGCTGCGTAGCCCTGTACTCGAGTCGCAGACGCGGATAGGGTTTGGAGCACATCGTTTAATGGCCATGGCGCCCACCCTTTTTTCGGGACCCCAGAGTCGCCACCGGTACTATTCCCTGGCTGCTTTCCTACCAGGGTCTGAAACGTTTTGTCGTCGGTGTTGCCTCCCGAGCTCATCGCGGTGGCTGCACTTGTAAATAATTTCCCGAGCTGTTCCTGGGTCGCGACGATTTGTGCACTATGTTGTACGAAATTGGCATTCTGCTGTTCGGGGTTGGCATTCTGTTCTCCGAGTTTGACACTGCATATTGGAATGAGTTTTTGGCATGACGATACAAAAGTAGTTTGCAAATACTCGGTAATTCAATGAGCAGGAATCTGGGGAGGAAACCAACATACCACAGAAGACTTGTATTGAATGCGGAGAGCAGGCAGGCATGGATGAGAATCCTCTGTCTCAACTCTCCTATATCCTCCTTCCCCCATCTCAGTCGGTCAAATGAGATACTGCAATTTTTCGTCAAACTTTTGTATTTTTCGAGGAGGTCGCCGAGATCCTTTATGATAGTATGCAATCCATCATACAAGACCTCTAGGTCATGTGTGTAATTTGCGCTTAAGGTAGGGGTATTATGTCCGCCTTTAGTGGGTAGCTGGGCTTTGACCTGATTGTGTACAACGTGGAGGGATAAAATTTCCTGCGATAAATCGCGGAATTGCTTGGGGGCGTTTGCGTATGAATTGCACAAGGTCAACAATAGCGGGCCAAGAGCCAGAAAACTGCTCACGATGTGTGCGGTACTCATATCGGAAGTAGCTATAGGACACCGAATTTCGGTCAACCCTCAGGATTCTGAAATGTTTTAGAGGTAAGGAGGGTCGCAGCTGTGGAGAATGTTAATTGTAAAGAACTCCCGCAGGGGGTGAGGGAGGGTACAATCCAGCTATTTATTATTGGATGTATTTGCCGGCGTTTACGCTTGCCTCGGTTGCTCACGCAACTTCAAACATGGCCAACCCAAATACAACGCGCACATGATAAAACAGCTTGTCTCATGTTCTGCAGATCTGGACCGTTGGAAGACTAGGTAGAGTTGCGCCTTATCAGGAGAGCCTCAAGGGGAAGCGGAGAAAATGCTCTCTGGCGCATGTGCATACATTTTCGGGATGACGACTGGGGTGCGCAGCCTGGTAGAACACTAAGTGACGGCTGCCGCATACATATCAGCCTTGCACTCACGTGCATTTTGAGAACATCGGACGTCGATTGGGCCATGGCTAGAGGAGGGGCTTGGCTATGTATGTGATTGTCCGGCGTATGATTAGCTGGCAGCCAGAGGATTGCGGGCCTGAGTATTTGTTCGCAAGCCTGGTTAATTACCAATGGCATCTGGAGCGCTTGCAGTGGATTTCGGAAGGCACGTCGATCAACGAACAGCAGACGGAATCATGCCTTTCCTGGTCCTGTATCACTGCACGGCGGCAAGCAAGGCTTCTTCAGCTGAACGCGAGTATAGTTTTTTTGTTTAAAAAAAAGCCCATAAAACCAGTGAATACCGGTACAAGAATAGCCAATTGGAAGACCAATCACCTTGCTTGGACTAGTAAGACAAGGGTGTATCTTGCATTAGCAATGTAGAGGCGGGAAATGTAAACCTCACGTGATCACTGTCTACACATGCCTCTTATCGACCTTGCTAGCACTCTACCCACTTTTGGTGTATCCATAGTGTTGGCTGAATAGGTTATAATTACAAAGGTGTATTTCATGAGTAGGGGTTTTTGTAGAGCTATTTTATATTACCTATGATGGGGTCTATGTCGTCCGTCGTAAGGTGTGGGACCTAGAGGGGCAGAGATGTGCACATGCATCTGTCTGAACTATAAAGTAATAACACCCTACCTTGGGGGTATCAGAAGCTCGTGTAAGTTCCAGATAATTGCATGGATAAGAGCTTTTTTTCCCCCAGCAACTCAGTAATAGTATTGATACTATCTAGAATATGACAATGGCACGCATCCCCGGGTGGAAAGCTGAATTATCCGACCTCTCAGCCATGCCAGCCGCTATGTACATCTCTGCAAAAGAAAATTATATAAAACGATGTCTGTGAAAAAAAGTCGCGACCTCTCTGCACCATTCCTGGTCCTCCCATACATACCTCTTCCCACTTGCGTCCCTTTCCGTCACCAATATCCTTGCACTCCCAGATGTGTGCGCTGTTCTGTGTTATGCCGCATTTGCACTTCCAGTCCTCTACTCGTCCTATCTTGTGTAGCCATTACTATAAGGGTCCCCGGTCCGTGACTACATTCTACTATAGCAAGAGCTAGTTATGACTTGCCATGGCAGATAGAGAAATATTTCCATTGGTTTTTATACCTTAAAACACCAAACACAGATAATAGCTACAAGCTCTAGTTAGGAAATTCAAGGGAAGAGGAATAATGTACAAGGATACCTTATCAGACTCTTAACAAGCACAGTAGGGAGGCTCACATGCATGGGAACTCTCTCTCGCAACCCTGCTAAGCTTCATACCAGTCGATCAAATGAGATACCCACTGTGATTTTCGATCATACCTCTGAATTTTTGAGTAGAGGGTCCAGTTCCTTCATAATAGTTTGCAATCCATCACGCAAAAATCTTCAGATCACCCTAGGGTGTTACTTCCGAATTCCTGATTGTATTGGGGGTTTACAACTTTCACATGGAGCGATAGGATTTCTTCTGAGAACCTAAAACTCATAATGGAGGTAGGAGTGTGGAGCGCAATATTTGTGACTCAGTTGCTGGAGAATGTGGTTTACGAGGCTGAAATTACGTTCAAGCCATGTACATCCATGCCTGGTATCTGCTTTGGCACTAGATATTTTTGGATGAATGGGAAATGTCCATTCTCGCATACGCCCCCCCTGGGCATGCATGCGATTTTCGGGATTAATATTCATGTCGACCCCAGAAATATACATCATACATGATACGGCGCCCTCATATTGCCGCAAGATAGTTTAAATCTTGTAGACTAGCGGTGGGTTCACCATCAAGCAGGCCACGGTTGCTATGCAAACCTGCTGATTATTTTTTAAATGCAGTACCATAGTGAACTCAGTTCAGGGTAATTTGCCCATATCTACTATATTACAACTGTATCTGCGCTTATACCAAAAGCGAGTTTGTAGTCTCTACATGAAACGATATGGAAGAGTTCATTGGAACATGAGAACGGTGATATCACGGAGTTTCTCTAGGCACACTGGCCCAGGGCAATCATCGGTCACTCTGTGTCAAGCTCCCAAATTTTGTAGCCACTATCCAGTAAGCGTTCATCCTGCCAGAATCCCCCACAAACAGGTACCGTAACCCTATCTATCGTTTTGTGGTACCAGTAGGCACGGTAAACGAAGGGATGTCGGTTTATTAGCAGTAGTAAGTACGGGGTGAGTTTGGCTGGTCATTATGGAGGTAGCTTAGGATATGAGAGATAATTTCTGCAAGGAAAGGAAATTTACAGTCCTTGCTTGATAACGACATGGCTGGGGTTTAAGGGAATCATACACGACTGCATGGGAGGAGCTCCTTAATCATAGGTATGTAAGTAGGGTAGGCAGGGTAGGCGGTGTCAAGTTCATGTAGTCAGAACCTTGAGTGTATTGACTGATCCCGACGACAGGACAAGAGTTTAAATAGACCAGCAAGCATAAACAGAGAGGCAAAGGATAAAGGCAAGAAAGACTCTACCACGCTGCTGCAATACCCTTCAGGACGTGAGCACTACATTTCGGACTGGAAGGAGATTGGTACAGTACTGACAATATCCCCGTAGAGTCAATTCTCCTATCCAGCACTTCTGGCCAGTTCTAGGCTATCTAGGCGACCCAGAGCACCAGCCGCGTATGCATCCTTAACCGAGTGGTTTATATTTAGACCCTGTTAAGAAATACCAGTGATTGAGTCCGCGCCAAGTTCTCTGCTTTAGTCAGTCCTTATCGGCAACCACAGGAGCGGTGCTCTAGCGCCATGGCCTTCAGCTCCCTCGTGTAAATCTAGTTCAGGGTAATGCCAAGTACTAATCGAAAAGAATCTGATCAAGGGCCTAGGATTATAAGGTTGGCAACTTCACTACAGTATGGAGATACTAGTATAATACTGGGATGATGAGGGGATGGATACTGGGGAATGATTCAAGAATAATACGGCAGTTATTGCAGAATAAAGCAGGTGGCCCTTACCACTTCCAGAAGTTAGAATTACTTCCAGAGTCTAGTAGAGTCCGGTTTCCAGAATATAGTCCAGGTTTATTTCATACCCTCAGATATTGTCCAATGGTCACAAGCGATGGGGTGCTTTTGTTCATTAAGTGGGCAGGGGCTCAGTAGGAAAACCCCGAGTTAACTGATCCTTATTAGCTAGGGAATAAATGCGAAACCTTTCACCCTCAGATCGCACAATCCAACATCTGCACCGCATAGCCTCAAAATCTTACAGGATGTTGTTTGAGAGGCGCTTTGTGGTCTGAAACTGTCCGTTGGGTGAAAGCTAATGGCACGGAACTTGGTAGTTTACCGTAGTTCTATTTTGTGTGGTGGGATGCCAAGAACTTGGTATTTTGATTTATTTTCTTGTACACCACGGGGTGGGTTGTCAATGCACTCTAGATGTGCAACTTATGTCCTCATGCGAAAATTTTATTGTAACCTCAACAGTATTTTGTTTTATTTTTATTCAAGTACCCGTGTGGGGTCCCAGGTCTCTACAGTAGGATGCAACCCAGATCAGGGGTACGCTACGGTATGGGACACAAGAGCGATGATCCAACTATTCATTGGAGAGACGGGGATGCCATTGAGCCAGGGCAGGATGTTTTGTGCATGAACCCGAACCCCCTCCAAGCACACGGGGAGCCGAAATGGCTCATAAAGGGATTGCACATCAGACTGAATATGGATTAAGGATCATGGTTGGGGAAGCCTAGGAGAAAAGGAGGGGAGCTCACACTCATAGACTAACAAACACACCTCTCCTAATCTCAAGCTCTGCCAGGGGTGCTATTGGGATCACGGATTATTGCGGCATACATGATAATGTTTAATTTCCATCTATGCAAGTCGAGGTTGATTATCTAGACTAACCAATACAAATACTGGATATACATCACCTGAAAGACACTACTATCCTGGCTTGGATGGGCGAGGGAAGTATGATGAAAATGAATGGTGAGAGCTAAACAAACAGTGCATAAAAACAATAAATAAAGAAGCACAATAAATAAATAAACGGCGAGATGTGCACGAAATTGGCATTCTGCTGTTCGGGGTTGGCGTTCCGTTTTTCGAGTTTGACATTCTGTTCTCCGAGTTTGACATTCTGTTCTGCGAGTTTGACACTGCATATTGGAGTGAATTTTTAACAGATGAGCAGGAATCTGAGGAAGAAACGAACATACCACAGAAGATTCGTATTGAACGCGGAAAGCAGGCAGACATGGATGAGAATCCTCTGTCTCAACTCTGCTATATCCTCCTGCCCCCATCTCAGTCGGTCAAATGAGATAGTGTAATTTTTCGTCAAACTTTTGTATTTTTCGAGGAGGTCGCTGAGATCCTTCATAAGAGTCTGCAATCCATCATGCAAGACCTTTAGGTCAAGTGTGTGATTTGCGCTTAAGGTGACCGTGAGTAGCTGGGCTTCGACCTGCTTGTGTACAACGTGGAGGGATGAAATTTCCTGCGATAAATCGCGGAATTGCTTGGGGGCGTTTGCGTATGAAGTGTACGTGTTCCACATTAGCTGGCCAAGAGCTAGAAAACTGCTCACGATGTATACGGGACTCATTAGCAGTAGCTATAGGACACCGAATTTCGGTCAACCCTGAGGAATGTGAAATATTTTAGGGGTGAGGAGGGTCGCAGCTGCGGAGAATGTTAATTGTAAAGTACGGCCCGTGGGGGCTGAGGGTGCAACCCAGCTATTTATTCTTGGAAGGTATTTTGCCGGTGCTTGCGCTTGCCTCGGTTGCTCAAACATACCGACCCAAATACAACGAGCATTGTTCCGCACATGATATCTGATGTTCCGCAGATCTGGCCCGTTTGAAGATTAGTGTTGCATCTCATCAGGAGACCCTCAGCGGAAGCAGAGAAAATGCTCTCTGGCGCATGTGCATACATTGTGGGGATGGCGACTGGGTGTGCAACCTGGTTGGATAGTAAGTGACGGCACTGCCCGCTGCCGCATTCATATCAGCCTCGCACTAACCTGCGTTTGAGAACGTCCGTCGATTGGACCATGGCTAAGGGCTTGGCTATGTAACTGTCCGGCGTATAATTAGCTGGTACTAGAGGATTGCGGGCCTGAGCATTTGTTCGCAAGGCTCGCAGCTACCGGGAAAATTAGGAAATAAGACTCCGTCTCAGCTTTGGAGACATAGCTGTAGAGCAAGTCAAAATCCAAGCCAATCTGCCCACAAATAGTAACGCGGCTACCACGAAAGGGCAAGATCAAGATTCTCGACAAGGAGTCCCGGTGAGGTATTCATATACCTACAGTATAGATACGTATGCATCATCACTACGGACGTGCACTACATGTACCTGATCGTTAGTACAGCCTCTTTACGTAGGGTGTACGAGATTTTTTGACACCTAGCTGTACCAACGGGGCCGGGAGTGCTTGCAGTGGACTTTGAATCTTGACACGAACATCCGACGGAATAATGCTTATTCTAGTCGCAGTGTGGCAAGCAATCCCACTAACATTATTCGGCCGAATCCGAGTACCGGGAAAACTAGGAAATAAGACATCCCTCGGTTTTTGAGACATCTGCAGCCACGATGCAACCAGACAGTATCTGAACATGACAAGCTGGAAAAACGGTATGTACGTAGATAGAGGGAAAAGTAGGTAGGTATGGACTTGATCAGATTAATATGCAACTCTTCTGGCCATCGCCGCATTCTTCTAACTCAAGCAGTACAAGCATGGCTTTGGTTACATATAAAAAAAAAAGACAGTATCATTAAGTCTTTTAAGCAGGCAGGTATTTCAATATCTCCTGATGGGACTGAAGATCCTAAGCCTTTTGTAAGTAGTTTGCCAGATATAACAGTTGAGCCGTGGAAGACTCGACTAGTACGTTACTAGTACGTTAGATTCTGATGAAGAGGTTGGATATACGGTGGCGGCTACGGACAGTACAGAAGCTGCTGAAAACCCTGTCTAAGCAACAGATCTTCATAGAATTAGTATCAGTCCTAGATATGTATCAAAAACCGACAAGGTGTCTTATTTCCCAGCTTCCCGGTACAGGCTTTTTTATTGAAAAAAAAAAGCCCACACAACCAGTGAATACCGGTACAAGAATAGCCAATTGGAAGACCAATCACCTTGCTTGGACTGGTAAGACAAGAGTGGATCTTCTTGCATTAGCGATGTAGAGGCGGGAAAATGCAAATCTCCCGTGATCACTGTCCACACATGCCGCTTTCCCAGCATGGCTAGCACAGGGTACAATTACCGGTGCTTTTAGTGTAGTGTTGACCGAATAGGTTATAATTACACCGGTGGATTTCATGAATACCGAGTTTTGTAACACTATTTCATATTACGTATGATGAGTTTATGTCGTCGGGATCAATCTAGAAACTTAAGCTTATGGGTAGAGCGAGATGTGCACACGCATCGGTCTGAACTATAAAATAACAACACAGTTGCTAACTTGGGGGTATCAGAAGCCTGTGTAGCCTCCAGATAATCAGATGAATAAGAACAAGCACAAACTAGTTATCAATTGGCCTTGGCAGATGGAGAGATATTTCTATTGGTGTTTAAATCTTCAAAACCCAACCCAGATAATAGTTATAAGCTCTGGCTAGGAAATTCAAGGGAAGAGGAACAACGTACAATAAAAGACGCTCATAAGACTCGTAGTAGGCGCGGTAAGGAGGCTCACATGCATAAAAATCCTCTCTCTCAACCATGCTACATCCTTGTGCCCCCCATCCCAGTCGGTCAAAGGAGATACCTGTCTCGAGGTACATACTCCAAACCAGCTAAGAAACAGCAATGCTTCTGGAAGAGGCAAAAACCACCTGTTTTATTAAGCAATCACTCCAGCATTAGTCCCCAATCATTCCACAAGCACCCCCATACCCATAGTGTAGTAAAATTGCCGACCGACAGCCCTTTGTAAATGAACTTGAAGTCTTGTCGCTGGATAGTCCAGTCCGCATTACCCTGAACGAGACCCCCCCCCCCCCGATTAGTAGTTTTCCCAAAT
>Ga0307511_10002785_pt1 | contig 18154 bp, 13 predicted proteins | sample 13_EM_MG_FD_200266 | JGI IMG/M metagenome (GOLD analysis project Ga0307511, IMG submission 200266) | Populus trichocarpa ectomycorrhiza microbial communities from riparian zone in the Pacific Northwest, United States - 13_EM | ecosystem: Host-associated > Plants > Roots > Unclassified | place... | reverse complement strand
CGAGTGAAACGAAGAGCGAGTGGTGGAGGGGGCGAGCCTCAGGCTCCGCGCCCGATCCTCGCCCTTCCCACCCTCGGCTCTTCGCTGCGCTCGGCCTCCGGTCCCCCTTTCCCGTTAACGGGAAAGGCAAGCTCACTTCCGACCGGTCGGCCCGCGCTCGAAGTACTTGAAGAACGCGCTGTCGGGCGACAGCACCAGGGTGGTGTTCCCGTCCTGGAAGCTGGCCTGGTAGGCCTGCATCGAGCGGAAGAAGGCCGCGAACGACGGGTCCTTGCCGAAGGCGCCGGCGAACAGCCGCGCGCGCTGGGCGTCGCCCTGGCCGATGATCTGGCCGGCCTGCTCGCGAGCAGTGGCGACGGTGACGGCGACCTCCTTGTCGGCGCCGGCCATGATCTCGCGCTTCTGCTGCTCGCCGACGGCGCGAACTCGCGTCGCCTCCTGCTTCCGCGAGGAGGCCATGCGCTTGTAGACCGACTCCCGGTTCTGGTTCGGCAGGTCGGCGCGACGGATGCGCAGGTCGATCACCTTGATCCCCATGCGCGAGGCGGTGGCGCGCGCCTGCACGTCCTGGCGCGCCTGGTACATCAGCTGGGCGCGGCGGCCGGAGACGATCTCGTCCTGGGTCGCGGTGCCCAGCACCTGGCGCAAGGACGACGACACCAGCCGCTCGATGCGGTTCTCGCCCGAGGCCTCGTCGTGCAGGGCGGTGTAGAATTCCAGGGGCTTGACGATCTGGTAGCGGATGAAGGCGTCCACCACGAGCCGCTCTTGCTTGGCCCCGATGATCTCCTCCTGCTCGGCGTTGAGCGAGATGTTGCGCCGGTCCAGCCGCACGATCTGCTGGGTGAAGGGGATCTTGGCGTGCAGGCCGGCTTCGTTGGTCCCCGGAGCATTGATCACGCCCACCGGGTTGCCCAGGGCCACGACGATCACCTGCTCACGCTGGTCGACGATGAACAGGGTCTGCCACAGGGTGATCAGCAGGGCGCCGCCGAGCAGCAGGATGACGAGGCTGCGCAGGCTCATTGGCCGCCTCCCTTCGGAGGAGTCGCCTGGGCGGGCCCGACTTCGATCTGCGGCGCCCCTGTCTGCGCCTTCGGGCGGAACACGTCGGGCGGCAGGATGATCGGGGCCGTGGCCCCCTTGGCGTCGATCACCACCTTGTTCGACGCGCGCAGCACCTGCTCCATGGTCTCGATGTAGATCCGGTCGCGGGTGACGCCCGGCGCGCGGCGGTACTCGGCGTAGAGCGCGTTGAACCGCGCCGCGTCGCCGATCGCCTCGCGGGTGGCGCGTTCGCGGTAAGCTTCGGCCTGTTGCGTGATGGCCGCGGCGTCGCCCTTGGCCTCGTTGATCACGCGGTTGCGGTAGGTGTTGGCCTCGTTGACCGCGGAGTCGGCGTCCTGCTGGGCGTTGTTCACGTCGCGGAACGCGGCGATGACCTCGGGCGGCGGCTGCGCCTGACGGATCTGCACCTCGACCACTTCGATGCCGGCGCCCCAGGAATCCAGCGTGTGCTGCATCAGTACCTTGGTCTGCTGCTGCACCGCGCCGCGGCCGGTGGAGATGATCGGCTGCAGCGGGGTCTTGCCGACCACCTCGCGCATGGCGCTCTCGGCCACCGCCTTCACGGCCTTATCGGGGTCGCGGACGGCGAACAGGTACTTGGCAGGATCGTCGATCCGCCAGGTCACGCGGAAGTCCAGGTCGATGATCTGCTCGTCGCCGGTGAGCATCAGGCTCTCGGCGGGCGCATCGGCGTTCGCTGCACCGCCCACATCGGCGAAATTCAGGGTGGTGACCGCCACCTTCTCCACATGCTGGATCGGCATGGGCACGTGGTAGTGCAGGCCGGGGCCGGCCCAGTCGTTCTTGCCGACGGCCCCGAAGGTGAAGATGACCGCCCGCTCGCTGGGCTGCACCAGATAGAAGCCGGAGATCAGCCAGGCGCCGAACGCCACCGCGGCCACGCCGCCCACCAGGCCCGGCCGAACGCCGCCCGGTCCGCCCAGGGCGTTGCGCAGGCGCCGGCTCAGGCGGTCCAGGCCGGCGTTGAAGTCGGGCCCGCCGGGGCCACGGCCGCCGCCGCCCTGCGGCCGTCGGCCGGGAGGATCACGCTTGTCGCCGTCGCCGCCAGGGGGCGACCCCCAGGGACCGGGATTGGCATTGTCGTTCCAGGGCATGGGCGGTTGTGCGCAGTCCTTGAGCGAACCCTTAGCCTCAAACCCCCATCGGGCTTGTAAACCGGCGCTGTCAGCCGGATATGAGACCCCCACCACGGGAAGACAAGACAAAGCGGCATGAGCGAACCGGAAGGCCCCGACCGCAATGCGATCCTCGCGGCCCTGGACCAGGTGATCGACCCGAAGTCCGGCAAGGGCCTGACCGCCGCCGGGCTGGTGCGCGGGCTGGTCCTGCGCGGCGGCCGCGCGGCCTTCATGCTGGAGGTGGCGCCCGCCGACATCGACGCCTACCGCCGCGTCCGCGACCAGGCCGAGGAGGTGCTGGCCGAGGCCGACGGGGTAGAGATCGCGCAGGTGGTGCTGACCTCCGAGCTGCAAGCGCCGTCTGTCCCGCGCCCCTCGGCGCCGCCGATGCCCGACCTGCGCGTCACCCCCCGCCGACCCGGCCACGACCGTCCGCACCCGGCGGGCGAGCCCGCGGCCCGCCGCGCCCGCGTCGTCGAAGACCCCGGCGCGCGCCTGCACCCGATGGTCGACGCCGAGACCCCGCGCAATGTGAAGCGCGTCATCGCCGTGGCCAGCGGCAAGGGTGGGGTCGGCAAGTCCACCGTCTCGGTCAACCTCGCCGCAGCCCTCGCCGTCCTTGGAAAACGCGTCGGCCTCTTGGACGCCGACATCTACGGCCCGTCCGCGCCGACCATGCTGGGCCTGAGCGGCGACCCGACCTTCGACGCCGAGAAGCGCCTCAATCCCATGGAGGCCTGGGGCGTGAAGGTGATGTCCATCGGCTTCATCGTCGAGCCGGGCACGGCCAACATCTGGCGCGGCCCGATGGCGTCGTCGGCGCTGCGCAGCCTGATGAACTCGAATTGGGGGACCGAGGAGGAGCCGCTGGACGTGCTGGTCATCGACCTGCCGCCCGGCACCGGCGACATCCAGCTGACCCTGGTCCAGAAGCTGAAGATCGACGGCGTGGTGATCGTCTCCACGCCGCAGGAGATCGCGCTGATCGACGCGCGCCGCGCCGCGGAGATGTTCAACAAGACCGGCGCCCCGATCCTGGGCGTGGTCGAGAACATGGCCTACTTCGCCGACAGCTCCGGCGTGAAGGTCCCGATCTTCGGGACCGGCGGCGCTCGCGCCGAAGCCGAGCGGCTGGGCGTGCCGCTGCTGGCCGAGATCCCCATCGAGGTGCCGCTGCGCGAAGCCTGCGACGCCGGCCGCCCCCTGGTCGCGACCAACCAGGAGAGCGCCGCGGCCAAGGCATTCCTCGAGCTGGCCCGCAAGGTTTCCTAGGTCATTCCGCCGGCTTGAGCGGAACTTCCCCGCCGCCGGCGAAGGCTTCCTCGCTGCTGGCTAGCGAAGCTGAGGCCTTTTCCTTCAGGGCGTTGGTGATCTCGGCATGCCGGGTCGGGGTCAGCTTGTAGCCGAAGAACACCAGGCCCCCGATCACCACGAAGATCACCGGCGCGAACAGGTAGCACATCTGCAGGCCGAAAATGGCCTCGGGGGTGTTGTGCGCGTGCGGCTTGGGGTCGAAACCCACGGCGCCCAGGATCGGCAGCACGATGATCGCGGTGACCGAGGTGCCGAACTTCTGGACCAGGATGACCAGCGAATAGAGCACCCCGGCCCGCTCCTTGCCGGTCGACAGACGCAGCTCGTCCGTTACGTCCGCCACCATCGAGCGCATCATCGGGATGAACGCGCTGGCGCAGAAGCCCACGGCGAACATGCCCACGGCGGTCGCCGCCAACAGGCCGGCCGGGATCGCCATCAGCGCCGACTGGGTGATGGCGTAGCCGACGCAGGCGATCTGGATCGCCCGGTGCTTGCCGAACCGCTGGGCCACATGCGCCCAGGCCGGCGCGCCCAGGATGCCGGCGCCGATGTAGGGGATCAGCAGGTAGCTGACCTGGCTGATCTCGAAGCCCTTCGCCGTGTGGAAGAAGAACACGTACATCGGCGCGGTGGTGTTGGCGCCCAGGGTCAGCAGCAGGTCGGCGATGACCAGCCGCGACATCGAGCCAGTGGTGAAGATCGCCGTCAGGTCTTTGAGGGACGTCCCCTCCTTCTTGGTGCTGCGCACCACGCGCTCGGGCGTGAACAGGGCGTTGATCGGGATGGTCACCAGGGCGACGCCGATCAGGATGATGGCCAGGCGGGGCATGGAGTCGCCGTCGCCGGGCTTGACCCAGCCGTTGGTCAGGATCGGGGCCAGTAGCAGGCTGACCGAGCCGATCACCGCGATCCCTTGCGTCCAGCCGAAGATGCGCGAGCGTTCGTGGTAGTCGGTGGCCAGGTTGGCCGCCCAGGCCGCGTGGCTGAGGCCAAGCAGCGAGTAGGCCGCGTAGCAGACCAGCAGCCACGGCACGAGGTGCTCCAGCCCCGCGCCTTGCGGCGGGTTGAGCAGCTTGTAGATGCCCAGGCAGAACACCGGCAGCGAGAGGATGAACCACGGCTTGAACCGCCCGATCGGCGTCTCGAACCGGTCCATGATCCAGCCGAGCAGGAAGTCGAAGCCCACGTCGATGAGCCGCAGCGACGACAGGGTCGCGCCCAGCACCGCCAGCTTGATGCCCACCGTGCCCGAGTAGAAGGGGGTGATGTAGGTGCCCAGGACCAGGAGCAGCATGTAGACGGGGATGCTGCCAGTGGCGAAGGCCCAGACCCGGGGCAGGGGCAGCCGGTCAGGCGCGGCGGTGGCGGCGTGGCTCAAAATGGAATCCTCCCATAAATCCCTAGGGCCCTCTTGCGGGGCTAAATGACCTTAGGTGAGACCCGTGCTGAGGAGGACGCAAGGCATTTCGAAGCTGTAGTACGGCGCTAGGCGCCGGCGGCGGTCTCGGCGGCCAGTTCGGCGTCGCGCTCCTCCAGCTGCCGGCGCGTCTCGGCCGCGCGCTCGGCGGTCAGGCGGTAGCCGAGCATGCAGATGGCGCCCAGCGCCAGGAACCCGATCGGTCCGGCCAGGAAGGCCACGGTCAGGCCCTCGATCGCCGCGGCCGAATTGGCGTGGCCCAGCTTGGGGTCGTAGCCGATCCGTTCCAGCAGCGGGTAGGTGATGATCACCGAGGCGGCCACGGCGATCTTGTTGGTGGACGCGATCAGCGAATAGAGCAGGCCGCCGCGCTCCTTACCCTGGGTGAGGCGGATGTCGTCGGCGACGTCGGCCACCATGGCGCGGATCAGGGCCCCGAAGCCCGCGGCCACGAAGCCGCTGGCGAAATAGGCCACCGCCGACGGCCCGAGGTCGCCGCGCGGCAGCCACAGCATGCTGACGATCGACAGGGAGTAGATCGCGCTCGACAGCATCGCGGCGCGATGCTTGCCGATGCGCGTGGCGATCCAGGCCGTCGCCGGGGACCCGAACAGTCCGGCCAGGATGTAGATCGCCAGCAGCACGTTGGCCTGGCCGGTGGTGAAGCCCATCCGGTCGCGGCTGAAGAACAGGAATATCGCCGCCATCCAGCCCGGGCCCAGCGCCAGGCAGAGGTCGGCCACCAGGATGCGCGCCATGCTGCCGTGGGTGATCAGGTCCAGATAGTCTCGCAGGCGGAACCGCTGGCCGGGCGCCTCGGGGGCGATGGTCTCGGGGGTGCGCCAGACCACCAGGCCGACGCAGGCGGGGATCAGCAGGATCACGTACCAGACCATGCCGCGCACGCCCTCGGCGTCGCTGTAGCCGCTCCTCTCCATGACGATGGGAATCACCAGAACGCCCAGCGCCCCGATCACGCCGACGCCGCCGATGACGCCGAAGATGCGGGCGCGGGCGTTGTAGGTGGTGGCGAGCGTCGCGCCCCAGGCGATGTGCGACAGGAGCAGGATCGAGAGGCCGAGGTACATGACCAGCAGCCACGCGACCAGATAGCCCTCGCCGACGCCCTGCCGGGCGTTGGTCAGCATCACCAGCCCCAGCAGCATCAGCGGCGCGCCGATCAGCGTCCAGAGCCGGAACCGGCCCCATCGGGTGCGCGTGCGGTCCATGGCCAGGCCCAGCAGGGGCTCGATGGGGATGTCGATCAGCCGGCAGAACCCGAAGACGGCGCCGACTGCGGCCAGGGGCACGCCGAGGCTGGCGGCGAAGTACGGTGGCAGGTGGACCGTCAACGCCAGCACCAGCGCCGCCACGGGCAGGCTTGTGGCGGAGAACGTCAGCGTGCGGCCCAGCGAGAGGGGCGCGTTCGGCGCGGCCTTGGCCATCTAAGTCTCCCCCAATGAATGGCGCGGGCCTCTGGCGGGCCGTCGCTCAGCCCCTGCTGTTCAGGTCATCGCGGAGCCTCGGCGATCGGCAGCTCCGGCTCTCCGGTCAGGCTCTCGCGCGCCGCGCCGGGGTCGATGAGCGCGTCGCGCTCCTCCAGTTGGCGGCGGATCTCGGCGTGGCGCTCGGCGTTCAGTCGGTAGCCGATGAAGCAGGCGCCGGCGATCATCACGAAGACGATGGGGCCGATGATATAGGCCAGTTCCAGGCCGCGGACCTGGTCCGCGCCGTTGGCGACGCCGGCCTTGAAGCTGTAGCCGACCCAGCCCAGCACCGTGAACGTCAGGAACACCGCCACGGCCGCGGCCGCCTTGGTCGTCGCGCTGGTCAGGGCGTAGAGCAGGCCCATCAGATCGCGGCCGCGGTCCAGCCGGATCTCGTCGCCGATGTCGGCGGTGATCGAACGGATGATCACGGTGAAGCCGGCCGCGAACGCGCCGGCGAGGAACATGGTGGGCGCCATCGGCAGGAAGGCGGCCTTCGGCAGGGTGGCGACGACGATCAGAGCCAGCGAATAGGCGGTGGTGTTGACCATCAGCGCCCGGTGCTTGGTGATCCGGTTCGCCAGCCACGCCGCCGCCGGCGCCCCGGCCAGCCCGGCCAGGATGTAGATGGCCAGCAGGATGTTCGCCTGGGTCAGGGTGAAGCCGCGGGAGTCCTCGAAGTAGAAGAGGTAGAGGGCCGACATCCAGCCCGGTCCGAGGGTGACGGTGAAATCGGCCGCGATCAGGCGCAGCACGTTCGGCCGCGCCAGCAGGGCGGCGTAGTCCGCCGGCTTGAAGCGGACGCCATGAGCTTCGGCCGTGATCCGCTCCGGCGTGCGCGCCAGCGCGACCAGGATCGCCAGCGGCGCCAGGCCCATCATGAACCAGCCCACCCAGCGGATGCCCTCCGCCTCGGTCATGTGCTGGCCGTCGGCGTAGATCGGGATGCCCAGCACCACGGCCGCGCCCAGCACGCCCAACGCCGTCTGGGCGCCGAAGATGCGCGAGCGCTGCCCGTAGCTGGTGGCGAGCGTCGAGGCCCAGGCGTTGCCGCCCACCAGCAGCATCGACATGCCCAGGTACATGATCAGCAGCCAGCCGATCAGGTAGCCTTCGCCGACGCCGGTGGGCGCCTGGTACAGCATATAGATCGCCAGCATCAGCACCGGCGCGGACATGATCAGCCAGGGACGGTAGCGCCCGATCGGGGTCTTGGTGCGGTCCATGGCCAGGCCCAGGGCTGGGTCCACGGGGATGTCGATCATCCGCACCAGGAAGAAGATCGTCCCCGCCATCGCACCGACGCCCAGGGTGGTGGCCATGAACCGCGGCATCTGCACCGCGACGGACAGCTGAAGGGCCGCGAACGGCATGTAGGCGCAGGCGAAGGCCATAATGGCCGGGAGCGAGAGAGGACGCGCGGACGCGACCGGATTGCCTGGTGACGCCAAGTGGGACCTCCGAACGCGCCTCTCGCGGACGCAGGTTCGAAGGTTAGGCGCGACCCCCGGGGAAGGGGCAAGAAGAATTGGATTACAAAAGAGAAACTACGTCTGAGCAGATGCTCCCCCACGGGGGGAGCTGTCAGCGCAGCTGACTGAGGGGGTTGGCGCCGTCTCCGGTGCCCGGAGGGGGCTGGAACCCCCTCCGTCTCGGCGCAGCTTGCGCCGAGCCACCTCCCCCTGATCGCGCTTCGCGCTGGGGAGGATTACCCCCCCGACATCTTGCGGAAGAACTTCTGGGTCTGCTCGCCGCCGTTGAAATAGGCCTTGGCGCCGGTCTCGTCGGTGATCTTGGCCCAGTTGTCGCGGACGGCCTCGACGGTGGCCTCATGGCCCAGGTAGACGCCCTCGGTCTCGACGATGCGGGCCAGGGCGAAGGCGCCGGCGCCGGCGGTCAGGATGTGGCCGGTGGGGGCCTCGTCCGAGCAGAGGAACACCACGCCCGGGGTCACGAACTCCGGCTTCAGCTGCTGCAGCACCTCCGGCGGCATCAGGTTCTCGGTCATCCGCGTGGCGGCCACCGGGGCGATGGCGTTGACGTGGACGTTGTTCTTCTGGCCCTCGAGCTTCAGCGTGTTCATGAAGCCGATCAGGCCCAGCTTGGCGGCGCCGTAGTTCGACTGGCCGAAGTTGCCGTAGAGGCCCGACGACGACGTGGTCACCACGATGCGCCCGTAGTTCTGCGTCCGCATGATCTCCCAGACCGCCTTGGCCGGCTTCACGGTGCCGTTCAGGTGGACGTCGACCACGATGGAGAAGTCGCCGAACTCCATCTTGGCGAAGGTCTTGTCGCGCAGGATGCCGGCGTTGGCGATCAGGATGTCGATGCGGCCCCAGGCGTCCATGGTGTCCTGGACCATCTTGGCGACGCCCGCGTCGTCGGTGACCGACGAGCCGTTGGCCATGGCCTCGCCGCCCGCCGCCTTGATCTCCTCGACCACCTTCAGCGAGGCCTCGGAGTGGGCGCCGGAGCCGTCCATCGACCCGCCCAGGTCGTTGACCACCACCTTGGCCCCGCGGCGGGCCAGTTCCAGGGCGTGCGCCCGGCCCAGGCCGCCGCCTGCGCCGGTCACGATCGCCACTTTGCCGTCGAAGCGGATGTCCGCCATGTGAGCCCCTCTGGGTCAGCTGTTCCGAAATCGGCGGGCGTTGTGGAGCCCGCCGGGGTCCGGCGTCAAGCTGACGGTAGGGGAAGGGGCGGGGCTGCCCCCGGGTTCAGACGAACCCGAGGAACGGCGTCGGATAGTTGCGCAGGTTGGGGAAGATCGTGTGGAGGTCGGACTCCGCCACCCCGAACCAGCGCCCCAGGGTGGCGCCGTACTGGTCCACCGAGGTGGTCGGCAGCATGTTGTTGCCGACGATGTCCGGGTTGTTGAACCCCGTCCGGTCGATGCCCAGCGTCGGGTACTGGCCATACATCTCGCCCCCCTTCACCGCGCCGCCCATGATCAGGTGGTGGCCGCCCCAGGCATGGTCGGTGCCTGAGCCGTTGGTGGCGAAGCCGCGCGAGAAGTCCCCGGCGGTGAAGGTGGTCACGCAACTGCGCATGTCCACCATCTGCGCCACTCCGCCGACCTTGCCCGCGGGCAGGGCGGCCAGGGCCGCGTCGAAGTAGGCCAGGGCCTGCGCCAGCCGATTCACGTTCACCGCCTCCCGCGGGTTCTGGTTGTCATGGGTGTCGTGCTGGTCGACCCGCAGGAAGAACACCTGCCGCTTGATCCCCATCCCCGGCGCGGCGGCGATCATCTGGGCGACGGTGTTCAGCTGGGTGGTCCAGGGATTGACGTCGTTGAGGCCCTGGATCGGCTCCAGGTACTCCGGGGCCGGCAGCACCGTGCCCGGCGTGCGGAACTTGGCGTTCAGCTGCGCCGCCGCGGCGATCGAGCGCTGCACCACGGTGGCGTAGTCGTTGGCGAAGTTGGACGTGGCGCCGGTGTTCTGGATGATGTTTTTGAACGCCGCCGACCCCGTCGCGCCGGCCCCCAGCAGGCTGCCGGAGATCCCCCGGATCGAGATCGCCGGATTATTGAGGTCGGTGTTGATCTGGTACTGGTTGACGACGTTCCCCGAGAGGAACACCGCGTTCCCATCCGCCGACACCGAGGTGAAGATCGCCTGGCCGCCATTCTGGCTGGCCATGATGTCGGCCAGGCGCCCACCCCAGCCTGTCTCGGCGCCGTCGATGGCGCCGGATTGCCAGGCTGATTGCTGGTCGTTGTGCGATCCCAGGGCCTGCGGGATCGGGACCGACTTGTTGTTGAACTGGGTCTTGGTGGTCGGCGTGATCAGGGTGCCGACGTTGGCCAGCACCGCCAGCCGCCCCGCCTGCCAGAGCGGCAGCGCCTGGCCCATCAGCGGGTGGATCGCGAAGGTGCGCGGTCCCGTGACGGTGGTGCCGGCGGGGATCGGCTGCGCCGTCTTCAGCGGGATCGGCAGCACCCCACCCCAGAACTCCGGCCGGTTCTTGCGGCTGCCGGGCGGCTGGCTGATCGGCGCCGTGCCCGGCGCCTTCAGGGCGATCGGGTCGGCCCCGTTGCTGCGCGCGGCGGTGTAGCGCGCGAAGCTGTCCGGGTCGGTGGCCAGCACCAGGTTGTTGGAGTCCTGGCCGCCCTGCAGGAACAGGCAGACGAGGGCCTTGTAGTCCGGGGCCGTGGCCGCGGCGGCGGAGCCGGCGGCCGCCAGCTGCAGCGCCATCGGCGCGGTCCCCAGGGCGGCGAAGCCGGCGCTCAGGCGCAGGAATTCGCGGCGGCTCGATGCGTCGTTCATGGGTCGCCTCCGTCTCAGCGCTGGATGAGGTAGTCGCCGGAGACCATCGAAAGCAGGATGGCCAGCTTGGCGCGGTTGGTGAGAGCCGAGGTCGTGGACCCCGTGGTGGGGATCTTGATGGCGTTGACCGCCGTCAGGATGATCGTGCGCAGGCCGGCCGGCATCTGGCCGTAGAACAGCAGCATGTTCAGCCGGTCGAGCAGCGCCTCGGCGTCGGCCGCGACCGCGATCTCGGGCGTGTAGTCCGAGAGCGTGTCGATACCGGAATAGGTGACCTGGTTGATCCCGACGCCGGTCGAGATCGTCTGCTGCATGAAGTTGGCGTAGGCGGCCACCGTCAGTTCGCTGACCACCTGGAACTCCGGCGCCACCTTGCCGGCCCCCGAGATCCGCGTGTGCGGCGGCACGTAGCCGGCCCGCCAGAAATTGAACACCGACGGCGCGTCCAGCACGCCCTGGTTCAGGTCGCTGGGACTGCCGGTCTCGCCGATGCCGAAGTGGCCGAGCTTGCTGCGGGCGTTGAACGTGCGGCCCCAGTTGGCCAGCCGGATCATCGGCTCGCGCAGCTTGCCGAAGTTGGTGTCGGCCTGGGCGGCGGCGGTGTCGCGGGCCTCTGCGTCGAGCAGCACCGCCTTCAGCACCGCGCCCATGTCGCCGCGCACGCCCTGGCCGTTGTTGGCGAACACCGCCGCGACGCGGGCGACGTAGGCGGGCGTGGGGTTGCTGGTGACGAACTGGATGATCAGCCGCTTGGCCAGGTAGGGCGCCGTGTTCTGGTGGTTGAACAGGGTGTCCAGGGCGATCTTGACGTCGCCGGCCGGGTTCGACGTGTTCGACGCCGGGATCGTCACCCCGAGGAACTTCTTCTCCGAGAGCGAGTGGTGCTTCGGGTAGTACATCATCTGGACGGGGGCGCCGTCGTGGCCGCCCTGGTCGAACTGCCCGTAGGCCGAGCCGTAGGTCCAGTTGTAGTCGGTGGGCCCGCCGGGCACGAAGTAGCCGATGCCGGTGAACACCTTGGCCAGGCCGGCGATGTCGTCGTGGCTGTAGGTCGGGATCGTGTTTCCGGCCGTGTCCAGCTGCGGCGTGCCGTCCGGCTTCAGCAGGATCGTGCCGATCGAGAACAGCTGCATGATCTCGCGGGCGTAGTTCTCGTCCGGCGTGCGGCCGGTGGCGGGGTCCTCCTTGTCGTTGCTGACGAAGGACAGGAAGACGCCGACCATCGGGTTCAGCGTCACGATCCCCAGGAGGTCACGCCAGTTCTTGAAGGCGTTGGCGCCCAGCAGGTCGTAGTAGTTGGTCGTCGCCAGCGACCCGTCGAAGTTCAACGTCTCGTTCTCGCGCGTCACCGTGAAGATCTGAGAGAGCGCGAACTGCATCCGCTGGCGCAGCTGATCGGGCCGCTTGAAGGCGCCCTCCCAGAAGCACTCCACGAACGCGGAATGCTCGTCGGCGCGATAGGGCGTTGGATTGTCCAGCCGCGCCCGCACCGCGGCCAGCATGTTGAACGGTGTCGTGGCCATCTGCTGGTCGAGCCAGCCCGAAAAGCCCGCGTTCTGCACCGCGGCGATATCGGCCTCGGTCACCCCGAAGGTGCATTGCGTCAGGAAGCGCGCGGCCTCCTGGGCGGTGGCCTGCCCCGGCCCGACGCTCATCGGGCGGAAGGCGCCCGATGAAACCGCCACGGCGGCGACCGCGGCCGCGGCGACCCCGGCGCCGACGACCACGACCTTGTCTGTGTTCTCCATGACCCAACCCCGACTGTTTCCCCGCGCGAACGCCGGAGGCGTCGCTCGTTAAGGTAGAGCCGTGCGGTCAAGGTTTCCCCCACCACAAGTTGTAGAAAACTATTTTAGGGAGTCTTTTCTCAGGCCGCGGCGGCGGCCGGCTGATCCTGGGTTGCGTCCAGCGCGCGCTCGATGGCGTCGAACAGCGCGGCGGCGTCCAGGGGCTTGGGCACGACGGCGTCCATGCCGGCGGCCGTATATTCGCTGACCTGATGCGACATGGCGTTGGCGGTCACCGCGATGATCGGGGTCTTGGCGCGGTCGTTGGCGGCTTCGAACGCGCGGATCTGGCGCGTGGCGGTGACGCCGTCCATCACCGGCATCTGGATGTCCATCAGGATCACGTCCCAGCGGCCGGACTTCCAGGCCTCGATCGCCTCGGCGCCGTTCTCCACCACCGTCGGCTCCAGGCCGACCTGCGAGAGCAGGGTCTTCAGCACCAGCTGGTTCACCGCATTGTCCTCGGCGGCGAGGATGCGGATGGGGGCGGCCTCGGCCTCTTCGGCCTGGGCAGGTTCCGCCACGACGACGATCGGGGCGGGGGCGGCGACGCGCTCCATCGGCAGGCTGGCGGCGAACAGCGAGCCGCGGCCCTCGACGCTGGAGACGCTGACCGTGCCGCCCATCAGCTCGCAGAGCGAGCGGCAGATCGCCAGGCCCAGCCCCGCGCCGCCGTGCTTGCGGGTCGCCGAGGCGTCGCCCTGCACGAACTGTTCGAACAGGCCGCCGATCCGGTCCGGCGCGATGCCGATGCCGCTGTCGGCGACTTCCAGCTTCAGGTGGCCATCGGCATAGGAGACGCCGACCGCGATGCCGCCCGTCTCGGTGAACTTCACCGCGTTGGCGGTGAGGTTGTAGAGGACCTGGCGGATCCGCACGGTGTCGCCTCGGAACACGCCCTTGGCCGCCTCGTCGATGGAGAACTCGAAGGTCAGGCCCTTGCGCTCGGCCAGCGGGGTGAAGGTCGCCACCGCGCCGCGGGTCAGGTGCTCCATGTCGAACTCGCCGAGCTCGAGCTCCAGCGCGCCGGCCTCGATGCGGGAGAAGTCCAGGGCGTCGTTCAGCAGGCTCAGCAGGCCCTCGCCGGACTGGCGGATGACCCGCAGCTGGGCCTTGTGCTCGGCGGGCAGGTCGGCGCGCTGCAGCGCCTGGGTCATCCCCAGGATGCCGTTCAGCGGCGTGCGGATCTCGTGGCTCATGGTGGCCAGGAAGTCGGACTTGGCCAGGCTCGCCGCCTCGGCCTTGGCCTTGGCGGCCTGCAGGCGTCCCCACGTATCGGCCAGCCGCCGCCGGGTCGGCGCCAGCAGGAGGACGTAGATCAGCAGGATCGCCGGCGGGGTCAGCGCCTTCAGCCAGTCACCGGCCGCCAGCGCGCGGGCGAAGATGCCCCAGCTGACCCAGATCATCACGAAGGCGTTGGGGGCCATGGCCGCCAGGAACAGGCGTGGCGAGGCGTAGAGCCGCAGCAGGATGTTGACGGCGGAGAAGCCGATCAGCGCCACCGCGAACAGCCGCGGTCCGCCGTCGCCATGCTGGATCAGCGACGCGGCGGCCAGGGCGTGCAGCGCGGAGATGGCGAAGGTGACGAACAGGCTGACGCCGTCACGGCCGATGTAGCCGCGCCGGGTCAGGGTCAGGATCTCGACCAGCGTGACCGGCAGGTACATGGCCAGCCAGATGGCGATGTCGCGCGGCGGGACGATGGGCGCGGCCACCACGCCGATCAGGACGAGGGTCAGCAGCCGACGCCACAGGCCGGTGTTCGCAAGCAGGTCCTCCGGCGCGAGATGTTCGCTCGTCGTCGCCGGGGCTTGGCCGTGGGGATTCCCGATCCGCATACGCCGCCTCCCACGTGGAGTAGACGACACTGACCTTAAGACATGCTTACGCGGCGGGGTTGTGGACCCGCCGCGCTCGCGTCGATTTTGCCGGCGCTTAGCTTTTCGGTGCGGCCGGGACGATCGCCGCCTGCTGGGTGCGGACGAATTTCACCAGGATCCGCTGGCCGATCAGGAACGGGGCGCCGGTCGAATCCACCACCACCTCGACCACGCGGTCGTCGGTCTTCTCGGTGGGGTCGTCCGACTGCAGCTTGCGGGCCCCGAACACGGCGGCGCGGCGCAGGACCTTGCCGGCGTAGACCTTGGTCGGGTCGCTCTCGGGCGACATCTGCACGGTCTGGCCGATGCCGACGGCGCTCAGCGAGCCTTCGGCGATCTCGGCGCGGACGATGCGGCCGGCCTGCGGTTCCAGGTCGAACATGTTGGAGACGTTCAGGGTCGAGGCGCCGGCGCCGGGGTTGGCGTAGCGGCGCACGATGCGGCCGTCGGCCGGGGCGCGGATGATCGACAGCTCCTGGTCGTAGCGGGCCACGTTGAAGGCGGCCTGGGCGGTGGCGACGCTGGCCTGCTGAGCCATGATCTTGGCCTCGGCTTCACGCACCGCGTCCTTCGCCTGGTCCAGCCGCTGGGCGGCGACGAAGTTGTTGGGCGCCAGGCCTTCCAGGCGGTGGAATTCGCGCTGGGCGGCGGACAGCTGCACCTGCAGCAGGGCCAGCGCGGCGTGCGCCTGGCGGACCTGGGCCTGGGCTTGCTCGGAGGCGAGGCGGGGCTCGTCGTCCTCCAGCCTGGCCAGCACCTGGCCCTTGGTGACCATGTCGCCTTCCTGGGCCAGCACATCGTTGATCACCCCGGCGCGACGGGCCGCGACCTGGATGATGCCGCCTTCCACGTCGGCCTTGCCGTTGGCGATGGCGGCGTAGGGGCTGGGCTTCACCGCGGCGGTCGCCTTCGCCTCCTCGGCCTTCTTGGCCTTGGCCTGGCTCTGCATGAACACGCCGCCGCCTCCGGCGAGGGCGATGATCACCAGGGCGATCCAGACGAAACGGTTGCGGAACAGGGCGAGCATTGGCTTCAGGCTCCCAGGAGCGCGGGTTGTCGGTGTTGGTCGGTATTGGCGTGAGCGGGCGTGTGGTCGACCCGGCGGTCGTCCAGGATCTGGCCGTCCTCCAGGTGGATGACGCGGTCGGCGAAGGCTTCCAGGCGGATGTCGTGGGTCACGCAGATCACCGCGGCGCCGAACTGCTTGGCGGCCCGCTGGATGAGCTTGATCACGATCAGGCCGTTCTCGCCGTCCAGCGCGCTGGTGGGCTCGTCGGCGAACAACAGCTGCGGGTCCTTGGCCAGCGCGCGGGCGATGGCCACTCGCTGCTTCTCGCCGCCGGAGAGTTCCGACGGGCGCTGGCCCATCTTGTTCTCGAGGCCCACTTCCATGAGCGCGTTGGCGGCCTTCTCGCGGGCGACGCGCTTGGAATAGCCCTGGTACTTCAGGATGATCTCGACCTGCTGCAGGGCAGTCAGCGCCGAGAACAGGTTGAAGCCCTGGAAGATGAAGCCGCAGTGGTCGAGACGGAACTTGTCGCGCCGGCCGGCGCGCAGGTCCCAGATGTCCTCGTTCAGCGCCGTGACGTCGCCCTCGTCGGGCTTCAGCAGGCCGGAGAGCGCCGCCACCAGGGTCGACTTGCCGGACCCGGAGGGGCCCATGACCATGGTGACCTCGCCGTGGTTGGCGTCGAAGTCCACGCGCTTGAGGACCTCGATGTGCGTCCGCCCGGTCTTGAAGCGCTTGTAGACGCCGTGGGCGACAATGGCGGGCTTGCCGTTGCCGGCAGAGGGGGGGCTCATCGCAGCAGGTCCGCAGGTTGGCTCTTCTTCAGGATGCCCAGGGCGAGGACGCCCGAGAACACCGAGATGACGAGCAGCAGGATGGAGACACCGATCACCCAGGGCATGGGGAAGCCCATGGGCAGACCGCCGTTGGTGGCCAGGAGGTAGATGCCGAAGGTGAAGAGGGCGGTGGCGATCAGGCCGACCAGGCCCACCCAGACCGACAGCTCCATCACGATCATCCGCAGCGAACCCATCGACACGCCCAGCGCGCGGAGGGAGGCGAACTCCTTGATCGAGCTGAGGATGGCGCCGCGCAGGGTCTGCGAGGTGATGCCGACGCCGATCAGGAAGCCCAGGAAGACCGAGAAGCCCAGGAAGATGCCGATGATCTGCTCCTGCATGATCGCGCCCTGGTTGGCGTCGGCCAGCTCCTGGCGGGTCCAGGCGCGGTACGCGCCGGCCGAGCTCTTGTTCAACTGGTCGCGGACGGCCTCGGCGCGGGTCGGGTCCTTGATGCGGACCATCAGCGGGCCGGTCTTGCCGTTCTTGGTCAGCATGCCCATCAGCCGCATGGTGTCGCGGCTCATGGTCACCGAGGCATTGTTGATGTCGGGGTAGCCGTGCAGCACGCCGCGCACATGCACCGTCTTGCCGTTCAGCGAGGCGTCGTCGCCCAGCTTCACGCCCAGGCGCTTCAGCTGCGTCTCGTCGATCACGACGGAGTAGGGCTCGAGCAGCGCCGCGCGGGTCGTCTCGTCGAAGTCGGTCGGCAGGTTCACGGCGCCGGGGCGCGTGTCGACCATGTTGACGTTGATGTAGGTGGTGACGGCCTTCTTGCCGTCCTTCGGGTGGTTGATCCAGCGGCCGCCGTCGTTGTCCATCGTGGCGACTTCGAGGACTTCGGGATTCATGTAGATCTGCGGCTGCAGGCGCGAGGGCAGGGAGCCGCCGCCCGAGTTGATCAGGCTCTCCATCTTCTTCGGCAGGATCATGATGTCGGCGCGGGACCGGTCGATGGTCGCCGTCGCGCCCTTCACGATGCCGGTGAACATGCCCACCTGGGCCAGGATCAGCAGGCCCGAAAAGGCCAGCGCCACGACGGCCGCCGTATAGCGCCGCCACTCGTAGAGCAGTGTTGCCAGAGCCAATGACATAGTGACTGAACGCCCTCACCTTCGAGCGCTGGGTGTCGTCGTCCGGACCCTTGGGAGCCAGTTAAATCGCCGTAAGGCGAAGCAACCGGAAGTCGTGCGGACGCCGCGAAATGCGCTCGTTACAGAGAGGCGCGGGGCCGGTTCGGCAGATGCGGCGGGGGCGATTAAACCTTTGTAATCCGGCCGCGCGGCGCCGTTCTGCCCGCAAACGGGCAATTTCTTAAGCTTCGGCCCCTAGTCTTGTCTGCTCCATCGAACCCCCGATCGCTGTCGAGCATGGACGCCGCCGCTCCCGCCACCGCCGTCGATACCGCCGCGCTGATCAGCGCGCGGTCAGCCGCGGGCCGCGCCCAGCCGGACTTCGCCGAACGCATGGCGCGCTTCGACGACCTGTCGGCGACGGTGCTCGACACCAGCGGCAAGTTCACCGACGACCAGCGGCTGGCCGCCTACCAGAACCTGCACACCATGTCGGTCACCGGCCAGCTGATCGGCGCCGAAGGCGACCGGCGCGCGGTCTACGACGAGGTCACCTTCGACAGCGACATCGGCCAGCGCGCCCAGCAGCTGTCGGCCGGGTTCATCCAGTCCGTGAACGCGGCGGCCCAGGGTGGCGGGGCCTCGGCGGCGCTGAAGGCGGCCAAATCATCGTTCGACAACCTGTCGTCGTCGGACCAGGCGGTCCTGTTCGCCACGACGCTGAACGCCGCCGACCGGCTGGGCCAGCGGCCCTATGCCGACATCCAGGGCTGGCGCGACAACACCGAAGCCCAGTCGCAGATGGTCGACTACATGCAGGCCTCGGGCGCCGTCGGCGCGAACGGCCAGCTCGACTACCGCGCCGCCGCG
>Ga0307511_10002782_pt1 | contig 18158 bp, 11 predicted proteins | sample 13_EM_MG_FD_200266 | JGI IMG/M metagenome (GOLD analysis project Ga0307511, IMG submission 200266) | Populus trichocarpa ectomycorrhiza microbial communities from riparian zone in the Pacific Northwest, United States - 13_EM | ecosystem: Host-associated > Plants > Roots > Unclassified | place... | reverse complement strand
AGGAACTTTTTCTCCCTCCGGCTGATATTTCCAAGCTTCCCGTTAATGCGCCTACTTGCGGTTGGAATGCTCTCTTTGCCAAGGATGCTCCGGGAGATCAAGCGGTTCAGATTTTGGCTGATCCAACGCTCTCGATGGATGTCGAGGTTCCGGGAACGGTGGAGGAGTATTTTTGGGATGCGGTTTCCCCAAGTAAGAAGGGTGAACGGACCAGCGGAGATTACAAGGGTGTGAGTTGGTGGGGTCGCGATTTTACCATTCCAGCAGAGGCGAAAGGCAAGCGGATCAAGCTCTTTTTCAGCGAAGGCATGCGGCAGCGAGCCGAGATCTACGTTAACCAGAAATTAGTGGGTTATGAGTTGGTTCACCAGACTCCATTCGAGGTGGATGTGACTGATTCTGTCCAATACGGAGCGTCGAATAAGCTGGCCGTCCGTATTACCGATGCAAACGGTAATTTTTCCTGGGGCGATTTTAGCGGCACTCTTTGGGGAGATTATTATTTTCCGCTTTCGCACGGCTTTGGCGGCATTTTGGGTAAAGTCCAAATGCGGATAGTCGATCCCTCCCATGTGACCGATGTCTTTGTGAAGAACAAGCCCACGTTGACGGATGTGGATACCGATATTGAGATTACAAATGACGGGGCTGCACAGGCGCAGGGGACCATTACTACCGAAATTGTCGAGGCATGGCAAAACGGCGGGCCGGTTACGAGTCCCAAGACGGTTTTCAGCAAGGAAGTCGGTGCCTTTCAAGTGCCCGCCGGTCAGAGTGCTGTTATCAGTGTTTCTGCTTCTGTTCCCGATGCGAAGCTCTGGGCGGTACGGGATTCCAATCTCTACAATTTTGTGGTCACCCTGAAGAATGGGAAGGGAGCGGTGATCGATCAGTATACCCAGCGCTTTGGTTTTCGCTTCATGAGTGTCGAGGGTGTTGGCGTCGATTCCTACTATGCCCTTAATGGGAAGCGGATTTTTATCCTCTCCGCGATTAGTTGGGGTTTTTGGCCAGTCACGGGCATTTTCCCCTTGTCGGAGGAACTGGCACGCCGACATGTTGAGTCGGCCCTCGCCTTGGGGCAGAACATGCTCAATTTCCACCGCTGCGAAGGGAATGGGCTGGTGCTGAATGCGGCGGATGAGCTGGGGATTCTTTATTACGAAGAACCAGGCGGCTACAGCAGTTCCCGCACGAAGGCGGATAATCCCGCCGTTGCCCAAGCCAAAATTTTCGGCCTTGCCGTTAACCTGAACCGGCAGCGGCTTCTTCGCTTGGTTAAACGGGATCGCAATCATCCATCGCTTGTTTTCTATAACATGGTGAATGAGCCCGGATTTTCTCCCGATGATCAAAATAAGAAAGATATGGCGGACGCCCACCTTCTCGATCCGACGCGCACCATCAGCTACGGTTCCGGTTTTGCGCAACCACGTGAAGATCAGCCCCAGAAACTCCATATGTTTCCATACGATCAGACGCAGTACACGCTTGGATACTGCGATAGTCACAACGCGGGAAATTCCTCTGGTGTCTATACCGATACTTTTTATAACTCACCCACCAACTTCCGTCGCAACGAGCGGGATGAGAAAGAGATCTTCATTTGGGGTGAGGAAGGAGCCATCGCCAGCCCGCCGCAGTTGGAATTGATCCAGCAGGATTACGCCAAGGCGGGGCGAATGGGTTGGGATGGATCGGACTATGCCGAGTGGTACAAGGCGTATGTCGATTATATCCATGACAAGGGATTGGAGAAATATTACCCGGACCTGACCAAGCTCATCACCTCATTGGGTGACATCATGTATTATGAGCATGGGCGGCTTCTCGAAAACGTTCGCATCGCCGACGGGGCCGACATCAATGTTCTCAATGGCTACGAGGACATGAAGCTCGACAATATGTCGGGCGCGGTCGACATCTTTCGCCATCTCAAAGGTAATCCCGAGCTGATTCGACAATATATGCGCCCCCTTTTGGTTGCGGTGAAGGCGCGCGAAAAGATCGGTGAGGTGGGCGGAACCAATCTTTTTGATATGTATGTTCTCAACGAGCATTCCGTTCCAACGGGCGACTACATCGTGAAGGCGAAGGTCGAGCGGCCCGATGGACAGAGCAAAGACCTCTTTAGCGGACCGGTTCACGTTTCGGGCGACAATAAGTTTAGCGATCTGGTGACGGAAAAGGTGCCGGTCCCTCTTAATGGAGGTAAAGGTTACTATAAAATTACCGCCGAACTTCAGGATAGTTCCGGAAAGAAGCTCGCGGATGGCCACGACGAGATACTCGCCGTCGACTGGAAGTCGGATAAAATCACAGGTAAGGGAGCTATTCTTGGCGGTGGTGGTGAGGTGCTGATCTTCGCCCGGGACGTCAAGAAGGCCGATGTCGTTCCCTACGCCGACGGTTTAGGCAGGCTCGACTACGTCGTGGCAGGGGCGATCGATCAGGGTAAGGCATTCAAAGAGATCGCGCCTTCCAACTTTCGCGCCTCCGATGGGACGACCCTTGGGCTCAATCTCGATTATTTTCGTGGGAAAGATTTTAAACAACAAATCGATCAACGCATTTCAACCGCGGAAATTGATTTTGACCTGAATGGCAAACCCATCCCCGGCTACGATATTCTTGGTCAATCAAACTTCTCCCTTCGTTGGCAGGGATTTTTGGTTCCGTCCCACAGCGGCCTGACCCAGTTGCAATTTCCTACAGGTGGCAACATTCATATTTGGCTGGACGGGAAGCCGCTGGTTGACTCTGGAAAAAGTCCGCCCAAGAGTCAGACCATTACTGCCGAGGTAGATCTTGAAGCGGGGAAATCCTATCCGCTGAAGATGGAGGTGACTCAGGATAACGACCAAAGGTGGAATTTCTTCTTCTTTTGGAAGGAGCCGATCGAGATGCCGCCGGTGGATATCGCTGCGCTTCTCAAGAGGGTTCACGATGACGGGACCAAGCTTCTCTTGATCGAAGATGCCGAGGCGTGGATCGTGGAGCTGCAAAAGTCCCACGTCTTTCCCGATTTCAAGATTTTCCATCCCAGCAAGACGTGGGTGGGGAGTAATTTCTTCGTTCGGGAACATCCCTTTTTTGAGGATCTACCGGTCAATGGCGGCATGAACTGGGAGTACCAACGCCTTGTGATGTATGATGGGCCGAAGCATTTTGGTCTCTCTGATATGAAGGGCGAGGACCCGGTTGTTTCCCTGGTGGGCGGGGTTACGCATGTCGTGGCCACATCGGTTGGCATCGTGCCCTACGGAAATGGGCAGATCGTGTTTTCCTGTCTCGACCTGACGCCTAACCTGATGATGGAGAGCAAGGAAGCTGCCGTCCCGAAGAAGATTTTCTGTAATTACCTGAAATGGGCCGGGAAGCCCTGACCGGTGCAAAAGAGTGAATTTTGGGTTTAATCTCTCAGGGTAAATTCCCCGCTGTTTGCAGCGGGGTTCTTTATCTTTATTTTGTGGAGTTGGGCTTTTCGATGCGGATGGTCACTTCGCGCGGTTGGGTGGAGGGAGAGCCAAAGACGATGACATTATAATCTTTCTCCTGATTTTCTTCCTCACGTTCGATCACAACGGTAAGTGTGCCAGTTTCCCCCGGTTTGGCTGTTGTCGATGTGAAATGATAAACGGTGCAGGTGCAGGGAAATTTCAGGCTGGTCACGGCCACATCGCTTTTCCCGTTGTTTTGGAAGGAAAGCTGGGCTTGGTAGCCTTTGGGAGTAAGCGTGGCGACGGCGAGATCATTATCCCACTGCCAATCGGCGTAGAGTACTTGCATCGATAATAAAATAAAAAAGCCCGTAACTTTTAGAAAAAAGGGATGTTTCATAGGAAGATAATTCTTTAGTTAGTAGAAAAACATTCTTACAATTATCGACTACCAGTATTCAAATTCCCAATTCTTTCCTTTAGTTCTGATAAATTCGATAACGTTGATCCCTAATTATACAATCCTTCATGAAAATCGTTGCGCTTCGTAAGTGTCGGTTCTTTCTCCTAGTTCTTGCCAGTTTTTCTGGTTTGCCGCTTCTCCAGGCAGAAGAAGCCGCAAAATATCTCGATCCAAGTGTACCGATTGAGCAGCGCATTGACGATTTGCTGGGAAAGATGACGGATCAGGAGAAAATCAACCAGATTTCGGATGACTGGGGTTCAAAGTCGATTCCTCGGCTAAAGATACCTCCTCTTTTGAAGGGTGAGGGACTTCATTCCCAATCGTACTCAACTGGTGCGACGATCTTCCCGCAGGCCATTTGTATGGCTGCCACTTTCGACCCGGAAATCGTGGGCAAAATTGGCACCGATATCGCCGTTGAAAGCAAGGCGGATCATATTCATTCCTCATGGTCGCCCGTCTTGGATATTGCCCGCGACGTTCGCTGGGGTCGCGTTGAGGAAACCTATGGTGAATCCCCCTATCTGGCCAGTCGTATGGGCGTGGCCTGGATCAACGCCTTTCAGGCTGAAAATATGCTAGCCGTGCCGAAGCATTTTGCCGGTCATGGCGAACCTCGCGGTGGTCGCGACAGTAACGACGAGGGACTCTCCGAACGTACCCTGCGCGAAGTCCATCTTCCCTCGTTTCGTGCTGCGGTTGAGGAAGCTCATTGCGGTGGCGTCATGGCCGCTTATAGCACGTGGTGGGATGGCGTGCCCGCGAACGCTTCCACGGTACTACTGCAGCAGGTTTTGCGTCAGGAATGGGGCTTTGACGGTTATGTTGTTTCCGATTGCGGCGGCCCTGAGCACTTTATCCAAAAGCATGGAACTGCCTCAACCATGGCCGAAGCCAGCGCCTTGGCAGCCAAGGCGGGTGTAAATATGGAGTGTGGTTCCGCCTATAGGAACGGTATGGCTGACGCCATGGCGCAGGGATTGGTTACGGAGAGTGAACTGGACGAGCTTACTCGTCCGATCTTACGGGCCAAATTCCGACTCGGGCTTTTTGAGCATCCCGAACCGGACAAAATGAGTTTCGATCAGCTTCCCGAATACGATCCGCCCGCTGGCCGGGCTTTGGCAAGGGCCGTGGAAGTGGAAGGTGCCGTGTTGCTGAAGAATGACAAAAACACGCTTCCTCTGAAAAAGAATTTGAAGACGATCGCTGTGATTGGTCCGGATGCCGATACGCCCCAAACGGGCGATTATTCGCCGAAGTTTGGTCCCAAACAGTTGATCAGTGTCCTCTCGGGTATTAAATCCCACGTTGATTCTGGTACCCAGGTTACATTTGCGCCAGGTCTCGATTCACCCCTTTCGATGGATACATCGAAGTTTGCCGAAGCTGTTGCTGCCGCGAAGGGTGCTGATGTGGCTGTTGTCGTGGTGGGCGATAATTCTCATCCAGGCGATGACATGTCGACCACGGGCGAAAATAAGGACGGAGCAACCCTTGATTTTCCGGGTGCCCAACGTGACCTGATTAAAGCCGTTCAGGCAACCGGTACGCCGGTAGTTCTCGTGATCGTCAACGGCAAGCCGTTCACCCTGGCGTGGGAAGTCGATAATATTCCTGCCATCCTCGTCACCTGGTATCCTGGAGAAGAGGGCGGTGATGCCACGGCGGACCTGCTCTTTGGTGATAGCAATCCTTCGGGACGTCTCCCCGTGACGTGGCCTCGCAGCCCGGCCCAGCTTCCGTTGAACTACGATTATCATGCCTCTGGTCGTAAGTATGACTATTACGACCTGCCGTTCTCTCCTCAATTCTGGTTCGGATACGGCTTGAGCTACACGCAGTTCAAGTACTCCAACCTTCGCATTACGCCCAAGGCCGATGATCCTGGTTTCGTTAATGTGGCGGTTGATATTCAAAATGTCGGTAATTTCGATGGAGACGAGGTGGCCCAGCTCTATATCACCGATCTGATTGCCTCGGTCAGCACGCCCGTGGTGGAGTTGGAAGGTTTCAAGCGGGTGTCGATCAAGAAGGGCGAAACGAAGACCGTTGCCTTTGATCTTACCCCTTATCAACTCTCCCTGCTCGACGCCGATATGGTCCGGCGGGTTGAGCCTGGTGTTTTCCGTATCCACGTGGGAGGCACCTGCCCCGACGTGGCGAAGGGCGTTAACGATGATCGCAAGGCGCGGATAGGCTTCTCTGACCCGCGGTTGGGTGTTACGGGCGAATTCACGGAGCCCAAGGCATACAGCGCACAATTTGTCTACACGCTTGATGTTCCCGAGAAAGTGGGCGGTGGGGAGCCCTTCCCTGCAACCTTGACGGTCAAGAACGTGGGAAACCTTACCGATGTAACCGAAGCGAAGCTTTACGCTGGCTTTGAGGTGGGCTCATGGGGATTTGAAATCAATCCTGGGGAAACGAAGACCCATGTTTTCAAGCCCGCGATGTACAAGACGGGTAACCTGTCGGTTGTTGCTGGAACGCAAATGGTGGAGAAGGAGATCGCCGTGCAAAAAGCTCCGGGACGGCTTGATATCCACAGTCTTCGCATGCTGGTGGATGATAATGATGTCCTGCAGGTTACGGCTGATGCCCAAAACGTTGGTGGCGATCTCTACGAGGGGGCCCTTGTCCTTAAGGTAGATAGCGCTCCCGTTGGGGAAAAGCAGGCACTTAGTCTTCAACCTGGTGAGGTTCGGCACGTGACACTCGGCTATACCTTCGATGTCGCAGGCGTGCACAAGGTTCAGCTTAACGATCAACCTGAGCAGCAGCTCGTCGTGAAGGGCGGTATCGGTTTCGGTTTCCAGAGTCCACTGGCTTACTTCAAGCTTGAAGAAGGGCAGGGAACTGATGTAAAGGATGAAGTCACCGGAAAAAATCTCAAACTCACGGGAACACCCGCGTGGGTGGATGGCAAGAACGGGAAAGCGATCCAGTTGACCGCTTCTGGCATGTCGATTGATGTCGGAAATCTCGATCTCTACCGAAAAGCCTTCACGCTTTCAGTCTGGGTTAAAGTTGATCAACTTGGCAAGGGCGACGATCTTGCCATATTCGGTGGAAAGGCCCCCATGGGTGCCGATCAGGATAATACGGGGACGCAACTCCATGCGGGTATTCACAATGGGTTTCCTTTTATGGGCTTTCTATCGCGAGATATTACGGGTGCCAAAAAAGTGCCTCTCGGAACATGGACAAACCTGACCTATACGTATGATCCGCAGATTTTGAAGGGCACCTTGTACATCGATGGCGCGATGGATAAATCATTGGCTCAAAAGCCCTACACAGGTCCACTCGAAACAATTGGTGATTCGACCATGCTCAATCAGGGTAAATATGCCCTTGATGAACCTCTGGTCATTCAAAGTTGCCTGACTTCGCAAATGGTGCATCAGATGGTGGAGAAGGGACTCCAATCACTCCATGAAGGGGAATATACTTCCCAATGGCGTGCTTTCAGCGGTTCTCCTGAATCCCTTAAAGCCACGGCAAGTCTCATCGATGGAAGCAAAATTTCCGTCATCGTGGAAACCGGAGACAAGGATGGCAAAGTCCTTGGTTCCCACACCGTCGAGATTAAGACTGGAGAACAGTCCTATTCGCTTACGGGCCTGCCAAAGGGCGATCATATTCGTCTACGGGTGCAGCTTTCCAGTACGGGTTTAGTCGGTTCTCCTGTCCTGCGCGCGGTTACGGTGTCGGGTAACGATAGCAAGGAAAAGTGGAGTTCCGCTGCCGAATGGGCTCAGGGGCAGCTTTCGCCCAGCCTCGTGGGTGGATTTGGCCAATAATGACAGGCAGGGCCCGGCTAGAACCGGGCCCTGTCGTTGGTCTCTGCCGCGTGAAACTTCGACAAGCTCAGGATGGTTGAAGTAAGATTGAGCGCTTATGATCGCTCGTTGGCCTCGGCCTCTCTTTTATATAGTAGCCGTTTTGGTGATTGTGGTGGATCAGTTGACCAAGGCATGGGCGACGATTTCGCTGCGTCCCTTGGGATCAGTGACGCTGCTATCTGGCTTTTTCAACCTAACCTACGTGCGCAATACCGGTGTTGCCTTCGGAATGTTCGCCGGGCAGGGACTTGTAGTGGGTGCGTTCATTATCCTGCTGGCGTTGGTCGCAATTTATTACATGAGGGGACTGAGCTGGACAGGATGGGAACCCAATTTTGTGGGCGGACTTTTGTGCGGAGGCGCGTTGGGTAATTTGCTGGATCGGTCTCGGCTGGGCTACGTCGTCGATTTTTTTGACGGCCATATCGGTAACTATCACTGGCCCGTGTTTAACATCGCCGACAGTTTTATTTGCGTTTCCGTGGGCTGGATCGTCTGGCGGCAGATATTTGGAACGCCAAATAGATGATCTTTTAGGTAGCCACCGCTGGCGAGAACACAGCCACCAACGACAGTCTTATGTCAAAAAATGCTCGAACAGGCGTTTTTGTTCGGCGCGGTCGTAAGCTTCGCGGCCCGAGATGATGCCAGTTTCGGCCAATTCGAGAAGAGAGTCATCCATGAGTTTCATGCCGAGTTTTTTTCCGGTCTGGATAACGCCGGGGAGCATGAAGGTCTTGGCTTCGCGGATCAGATTGGCGACGGCGGGAGTGTTGACCATGACTTCGAGCGCGAGAACGCGTCCGTTGCCATTGGCGCGGGGGACGAGCTGCTGGCTGACAATGCCGCGCAGCGATTCACTGACCATGGTCCGAATCTGGCCCTGTTGCTCGACCGGGAAAGCATCGAGGATACGGTCGAGGGTGCGCGCCGCGTTACTGGTGTGGAGCGTGGCCAGAACCAGGTGACCCGTTTCAGAAGCGGTGATGGCAAGCTGGATGGTTTCCAGATCGCGCATTTCCCCGACCATGATGACATCGGGATCTTCGCGCAGGCTGGCCCGCAGCGCGGTGGAAAAGGATTCGGTATGGGCGTGGACTTCCCGTTGGGTGATCTGGCAACCAGCAGGCTGGAAGACGTATTCGATGGGATCTTCCAGTGTAATGATATGGTCCTTCCGCTTCATGTTCACTTCCTGGACCATGGCGGCAAGCGTGGTTGATTTTCCGCAGCCGACAGTGCCGGTGATGAGGACGAGTCCGTTGTTGTACTGGGTGAGAACCTTGAGCGCTTCGGGCAGGCCCAACTCCTCCATCGTGCGGACCTGGGTATTGATGATGCGAAAAACGGCATCGTAACCCTTGCGTTGGTGGACAATGTTGGCGCGGAAGCGGGCGAGGCCGGGGACATCGTAGCTGAAATCGAGGCCCTTGGTTTGTTCCAACGTTTCCAATTGCATTGGATTGAGGAAGGAATGGATCAGGGCGTTGGTATTGACGGCGGTCAGGGGCTGGGCGTCGGGATAAAGAGGTTGCAGGGTGCCGTTGCGGCGCATGAGGGCGGGTGCGCTGACGCCGAGGTGGACGTCGGAAGCGCCCGCATCGATGCCGAGGCGCAGGAGCTCGTTGATGCCCAGGCCGGCAGGCAGGGCGCTTGGATCAACTTGCGTGCGGGGGTGTTCGATGGCCCCATCGACATGAACTGCGGCACTGGCGACAGCCGAGGAAGCCTGGGCGATGGCCTGGCGCAGACCTTCAGCCTGTCCGTCGTTGATGATCGCCTGTTCATGGAGAAAATCGATGGCGGAGAGATGAGGCATCGACTGAAGCGCTGTTGTCGCGGCGGTGTATTGCTCGGCGGTGATCCACCCGGAATGATAGGCGGTCGAGAGAACGTACTCGTTGTAATCAGCACTCATGGAAAAGTGGACATGATGGCAAACGCGACGGAATGAGGCAAGGATGGGATTACGTTACCTTACTTGCCAAGGGGCCGTGGAAACATATAAAATAAGCATCCTCTTTTTCTTGGCGGACGATAGGTTGTCCGCTTCCCCTCTTATGATTCAATGGTTTGTCAAAAAAGTCCTCGGCACGAAAAACCAGCGTGAAGTCAAACGCCTCTGGCCGCTGGTTGAAAAAATCAACCAGTGGGAGGTTGAATACCAAAAACTGACCGACGAACAGCTCCTGGCCAAGACGCCCGAGTTCAAGGAACGCATTGCCAAGGGGGAAACAACCGACGATCTGTTGCCGGAGGCTTTCGCGGTGGTGAAGAACGCGTGCCGTCGGCTGACCGCGCGCAAACATATGGCCGTGGTGCGCGGGCAGAACGTGGTTTGGGAGATGGTCCCGTTCGATGTCCAGTTGATCGGCGGGATGGTTCTCCATTCGGGACGAATCGCCGAAATGGCGACGGGTGAAGGCAAAACGCTGGTGGCGACTTTCCCGGCCTATCTCAACGCATTGGCCGGTCTCGGGGTGCATGTGGTGACGGTGAATGATTACCTGGCCGCACGTGACAGCGAGTGGATGGGCGAAGTTTATCGCTTCCTGGGGCTGACCGTCGGCTGTATTCAGAACGGCCAGAGTCCCGATATTCGCCGTCAGCAGTACCTTTGTGATTTGACCTATGGCACGAGCGCGGAAATGGGTTTCGATTACCTGCGCGACAACGGCATGGCCACGACCCACGCGGAGCAGGTGCATCGCGGGCATTTCTACGCCATCGTTGACGAAGTCGACAGTATCCTGATCGACGAGGCTCGCGTCCCGCTGATTATCGCGGGACCGGCCACGGTCAGTACGCACCAATACGATAAATTCAAGAGCACGATTGAGCGGGTTGTGCAGGCGCAGAACCTGGAGGCCAATCGTTGGGCAACGGAGGCCAGGAAGCAGATCGACGAGGGCAATCTGGAGGAGGCGGGACGGTTGCTTTTCAAGATCAAGAATTCGATGCCGCGGAACAAGCAGCTGTTGAAATTGATCGAAGACCCGACGATTCGTCGCGCGATGGACGATGCGGAGTTGATGCTCTATCAGGACCCGCGCAAGACCGATCTCTACAAACTGAAGGAAGAGGCCTATTTCAGCATCGACGAAAAAACGAATGAGACTGATCTTAGCGAGCGCGGTCGCACCTTTTTGAATCCGAATGATCCGGAGATGTTCACGCTGCCCGATCTGATCACCCGTTTTCACGACATCGATCATGATGAAAAGCTGAGTAAAGAGGAGCAACAGAGGGCCAAGGCGACCGAGCAGCAAAATTACGATCAGGCCAGCGAACGCATTCACAATATCTCGCGATTGTTGCGCGCTTACTGTGTCTATGAGAAGGACGTCCAGTACGTCGTGGTGGATAACAAGGTGGTCATCGTCGATGAAAACACCGGTCGCACCATGCCGGGACGTCGTTGGAGCGACGGCATGCATCAGGCGGTCGAGGCGAAAGAGGGCGTGCAGATCGAACGCGAGACGCAGACGTTGGCGACGATCACCATCCAGAATTATTTCCGGCTTTATCGCAAACTCGGTGGCATGACCGGTACGGCGGAGACGGAAGCGAACGAGTTTCACGACATCTACAAGCTCGACGTGATTGTCATCCCGACGAACCGGCCCATCGCGCGGGTCGATCTCGACGACAGCATCTACAAGACGCGTCGCGAAAAATACAACGCCATTTTGAAGGAGATCACGGCCGCCCATGCCAAGGGGCAGCCGATTCTTGTCGGTACCATTTCCGTGGAATCCAGTGAGTTGCTTTCGCGCATGCTGAAGCGTGAGGGGATCATTCACAATGTGCTCAACGCGAAGTTTGTCCAGCAGGAGGCGGAGATCGTGGCCAATGCGGGACAGCGTGGTGCGGTGACGATTGCCACGAACATGGCGGGCCGCGGGACCGACATCAAACTTGGGTCGGGCGTGAACAAGATCGAGGGGCTTTATGTGGCCAATGCAAAAAATCGCGTGGTCGAAATCATTGGGCCGGAGACCAAAATCGAAGAAGGCGAGCACGCGACGAGTGGGCTCTACGTGATCGGCACGGAGCGTCACGAGTCGCGCCGTATCGATCGGCAGTTGCGTGGTCGTTGCGCGCGGCAGGGCGATCCGGGTTGTTCGCGATTCTTTGTGTCGTTCGAGGACGACTTGATGCGCAACTTTGGCGATTCACGCCGTTTGAGCAGCATGATGACGAAGCTGGGCATGAAGGACGACGAGGAGTTGCAGCATCCCTGGCTGAATAAGAGCGTCGAGTCGGCGCAACGTCGGGTCGAGGAGCGCAATTATGTCTCCCGCAAATACACGTTGCAGTACGACGACGTGATGAACCAGCAGCGCACGGTGATTTACACCTGGCGCAACGACATTCTGAGGACGGAAACGCCGCGGGACGAAATTTTCGAGGTGGTGCAGGAAGTGGTCGAGGACGAGGTCGGGGTGCGCCTGACCGGAGCCGAGGCTGATCGGGAAAATTTTGTCACGTGGCTGAACAGCACCTTTCCTCTTGGAGTCAAAGCGCAGGATTTCGATTTCACGGCCAGCCCGGAAACGACGGTGCAAGCCGTGCTGCAACGGGTGCGTGAGGCTTATGAGATCAAGATCAAGTTCGAGGACCCGAACGCGCTGCAATCGCTCGAACGCTACACGCTGCTCGGTTCCATCGACCGGCTCTGGCAGGAACATCTCTATGCCATCGACGCACTACGGCACAGCATCAACCTGCGCACCATCGGGCAGAAAGACCCGCTGATCGAATATAAGCAGGAGGCGTTCTCGATGTTTTCGGACCTGATGGGACGGATCAAGCAGGAGATCGCTTCAGGGCTTTTCCGCACCAGTGCAAGCATTACGGCGTTCGAGTCGTTCCTGCGCAATCTGCCGCAAAGGCTGATTCATGAAGCGCCGCCCTCGACCATGAGCATGCCCGCCGATGGACAGCACGGTCATTCGCTGTTGGGCGGTGGACACGGGCAGGAAGCGAATTCAGGCCATGCCGCGCCAAGCGAAGAAAGGGAAAAGATACTGCCGATACGGCATACGGGGCCTCAACTTAATCGCAACGATTTGTGTCCGCAGGGCACGGGCAAGAAGTTCAAGAACTGTTGCGGTGCAGACGGCAAAACGAAGGTTTGTACGGGAGCAGGTGCGCAGAAATGACCGAGCCGCTGGCAGCCCTTCGCAGCTACGTGCATTTTTTGCGCGAGCACGAAGGTGTGCGCGAAATTCGGTTGTCCCGTACAGCTCAACTGGGGCTGACCCGATTGGTCGCGAAAGTTAAAAATTCATCGGAGTTGTCCCCGTCAATAGGTAACCGTCGCTCTCCGAGCGACGGTGCCGTTCGGGGGGGGGGATCAGGAAAGACACCGTCGCTCGGAGAGCGACGGCTACCGGAAACCCCTTCATCGACCAACGAACCTCCCTTGGAAATTATCGGTTCTTCGAAGGCGGAACAACTGCGACACCTCGCGGAACGGGCGTCGGTTTGCGTGAAGTGCCCGCATCTGGCCGCACGGCGGCATAGCGTGGTTTTCGGTGTGGGCAATCCCGAGGCGAAGCTGATGTTTGTGGGTGAAGCGCCTGGTGAAGAAGAGGATTTGCAGGGCGAGCCTTTTGTCGGACGGGCCGGTCAGTTATTGACCAAGATGATTATCGCGATGGGCTTGGCCCGGGAGCAGGTCTACATCGGCAATATCGTGAAGTGCCGCCCCGACATGCCGCCGGGTGCGTCCGGCAATCGCAAGCCGACGAAGCAGGAGATGGAGACCTGCGTGCCCTATCTGCGCGCGCAGATCGAGGTGATCAAACCTTCCGTTCTGGTGGCGCTGGGCGCGACATCGGTGGAAGGATTGCTCGGGCCCATCGGCACGATCGGTTCGCTGCGCGGAAAGTTTCTCGAGTATCGTGGTGTGCCGGTAATGCCGACCTACCATCCTTCGTACCTGTTGCGTAATCAGAGCAACACCGAGAAGCGTAAGGTCTGGGAGGATTTGCTGAAGGTGATGGATCGGCTGGAGATGCCGATCAGCGAGAAGCAGCGCGGGTTCTTCCTGGCGAAGTAATTATTCCGTCATCCCTCGGCAAGCTCGGGATGGTGGATGCTTAAATTCCCAATTCTGCCGGAGTGGGTACGCGGTAGGAGATGGGCTGTCCGAGTCGGGTGCGGTCGAGGAGCGCAAATTCAAGAAAGGTATCGGTGCCGAGCTTTTCTTTCAGTTTGGCCGCATCGGTCGGCACTTCGGAAAACTCGATGCCCTGGTCCTTGGTGCCGCGCAGCTTGGCCCAGACAAGCAGGCGCAGGGCGGATATTACGGAGGCCTTGAGCGTACCGTGTTCAAGTGTGGTTTTGGGATTTTGCTCCGCCCAATCCTTGGCGATCTGACGAGGTCCGCTGATAAGCATGCCGTGGGACAATTCCGTGCCATTCTGGGCTGAGAAGGAACCGTCGTAATCGAGTCGCCAGAGGACATCGTCTGCGGGCGTGGCGCCGAGCTCGGTCAGGATGCCGCGGAAGAGCAGGGGCGCGGCAAAAATCTGCTCGAAGGCAGTCTTGAGCGCAGGGGCCAGATTATAACTGACGAGACGGCGAGCGGTGACGTCGTTGGGTGACCGGGTAAAGCCATCGACGTGCGCGGCATCGATCACGGTCTGCCGGACTTTTTCGATGTCGGCGGGATGACCAAGGGTGCCGAGGGCGAGGTGATCGTAAATCTCGAATAGCTTCGGTGTGGAGCTTTTGACGGAGAGCAGCAGGATGCCCGGCTCGGCGCTGAGGGCGACGACGGGCAGGCCGGGAGTCAGTTGATCCTCGATGTATTCCCGGCGATTGGTGATCGCCTCCAGCCAGCGGTAAGGTTCCTCGGTCATGGGCTTTTCGTTAAATAACGGTCAGCTTGACCGGCATATTACCGCGCGTGGCATTGGAATAAGGACAGACCTTGTGGGCTTCGGCGACGAGAGCTTCCGCTTCGGTCCGTTCGACGTCGGGAAGCTTGATCTTGAGTTCCGTTTCGAGGGCGAATCCGCCGTCGTCCTTGGCTCCGAGCGAGACGACAGCCGTAACGCTGAATTCGGGCGAGAGACGCTTCTTTTGCACGCTCGCGACATACTGGAGGGCACTGCCAAAGCAGGCGGAGTAGCCGAGTCCGAAGAGATGTTCGGGAGTTACGCCCTCTTTGCCCGCGCCGCCCAATTCCTTGGGAAGGGCGAACTGGAGTTTAACTTTGCTGTCGGATGTTTCGCCGTGGCCGTCGCGTCCGCCTACCGTCGTTGCCGAGATGGTGCTGAGGATTTTCATGGGGATTTCCTTTTTCTTGGAGGTGAGGTTATTTCTGATCCGCTTCGAGGGCGGTAAAGCTTTCGCGAAGAGTGTCGACGGAGACGGAGTTCAGGCCATCGCGGGTGAGCAGTTTCACCTGGGGAAAAACATGGGAGCGGCGATCGACCCCGCCAGTTGCGCTGTCCGATTCGGCGGCGACATCGAGCAATTGAAGGGCGAGTTGCACCGCCTGCTTTTCGTTCCGTTGTGAAGTGGGCTGTCCGCTCCAGCGATTGATCCATTGCAGGACGCTGCGGGCGGCGGGAGAGCCGGAACCGGAAACGGTGAAATCAACGGCCTGAAATTGAGCGCCAAGCGCGTCGTAGAAATAGAGGCTCGGCTCGGGCTGATGATGAGCATCGCGCGCGGCGAGAATGGGGACGACCGTGCCGACGCCCTGGAGAGTCATCGGGAGATTATCTTTGATCAATTTGCCCAGGGCGCGGACTTTGGCGCTGAGGGTAAGGGCTTGAAGCTGGCTGCGGCGGTAATATTGAAACGAGGTCTGCAACGTGCGTGCCATTTCAAAAGCAACGGCGGGAGAGCCCGCGATGGCAATAATGGTGTCCTGGTCGAGTTCGATCACCTTGTCGGCGCGATCGTACATGATGATGTTGCCGGCGGTGGCGCGACGGTCGCCCGCGATGAGCACGCCGCCCTGGTAATGAAAGGAAAGGACGGTGGTGGCTTCCGTGTGCGGTGTGGCCGCGCTCGTGAGAGCGTGAGCGGAAACGTTACGCATGACTTCCGTCGACACGGGCTGCGCTCCGTTGCGACGAAGCAATTCCGTGAAGTCCCCGGTTCCGGTGGCGTAGATGCCTTCCGGCCCGCCGGAGCGAGAGCCAAAGGAATTCATTGGCCGGTGCGTTGGCGGTAACGTTTGGCCTGGTCGGGATCAACTTTGCGCATGCGCTTGAGCAGATCGTCGACGTTGGGGCGTTCGACCTTGGGTGCGGAAGGGCCTCCGCCGGGTGCGGGAGCTTCAGGGCCTCCACCGCCGGAAGGGCGCGTTTTTTGGTTTTGATCGGGCATAAGACAAACCTAGTTCGTATTGGTTCCAGTTCAACGGCTATCAGACAGGTTTCAAGTTCAATTCGCGGATGAGATCGTGGATGGTTTTGGATTTGTCGATGGCGGCGATCATTTCCTCTAGGCGCATGCCGGGGAAGGCCTGACTCATGTCGAGGCGGTACATCTGGTCGCCGACCTTGAAGACGAGGTTGTCCCACTGGGCGGTTTTCATTTCGCGGGCAAACTTGAGGACGCTGCGCCCGCGCAGGTAGGCGCGGGAAGAAGAGGGCGGGTGCTGCACGGCGTGGATGATTTCCGCCTCGCCAATGATGCGTTTCATCTGCCCCGAATTTTCCAGGGCCATGAAAAGACCTTCGTCGTGTTTGAGGAGATGATACTCGAGGTCGAGGCTCTGGAGCCACGGGCTGTCCCATTCCAGTTTTTCCTGTTCGCGAAAGGCATCGAGCAGGTGGCGCTTGGCGGCCCAGTCGAGCCGGTCGTGCAGGGTGAGGGGACGGCTTTCCAGTGCGGCGACGGTTTCTCGCCAGTCGGCCAGTACCTGCCGTTTTTCGGGGTGGTCGAGATCGACCCGTTTTTCGACCCAGCGGATGAATTCGTACTGAAGATCGACGGCGCGGATGGTCTTGCCATTGGCCAGCGGGACGAGCCATTGGAAAGTTTCGTCGCGGGAAATCTGGCGATGCGTTTCCAGCGGATCGGCCAGGGCCCACCATTCGGGCGCGCCCTCGTGTTCCAGTGATTCGAGCATGAGCGCGGTGGTGCCGATCTTGAGCCAGGTCGCGAATTCGGAGAGGTTCGAGTCGCCGACGATGACGTGGAAGCGGCGGAAGCGGGTCGGGTCGGCGTGCGGTTCGTCGCGGGTGTTGATCAGCGGACGGCGGTTCATCGTGTCGATGCTGACCAATTCGGAAAAGAAGTCGGCGCGTTGGGAAATCTGGAAGCCGCCTACGCCGCCGGTGTTTTCGCATTCCCAGCCGACTTTGCCCGCTCCGGCGTAAAGCTGGCGCGTGACCAGGAACGGGGTCATGGCCTGCACGAGTCGGTCCCACGGAATGACGCGGGGGATGAGGTAGTTGTCGTGGCAGCCGTAGGAGTGACCGCGAAAATCGGTGTTGTTTTTGTAGAGCTTGACGGTGCGACTGCCGCGCCGGGTCACCTGCCGCGCGCATTCTTCCAGCAGCCGCTCGCCCGCCTTGTCCTGGGCGATGAGATCGACGAGCGTGCCGCATTCCGGTGTGGAATATTCGGGGTGGGCGTGGTCGTTGTAGAAGCGGGCGCCGTTGCGCAGGACGAGATCGCTTTTGATTTCCTGGAAGGTGAGTTCACGCTCGCTGTCGCGCGAATAATAATTGGCTTCGTCGGTGTCCTGGAGAAGTTCCTGCACCCGGAAGCCGCGCGCGTCGCGGTGAGGGTCTTCGGTGGCGTAGTCCCAGAGATTGGCCACGCCGTGCTGGGCGGCGGAGCGGACGAGGGCGATCGATTCCTCGACGACGTCGGCCTCGGGATCTTCCATGACCGTGATGCCCAATTCCGTTTCCAGACCGAAGCAGATGGGCCAGGGAGGCGGGGTGGTGTGCATGGGAAAGTTAAAAGGAAAAAGTTGAAAGGCAACGGAACTGATCCTTCGACGAGCTCAGGATGACAGAAAGGGAAGACACGCTCATCATAGATCAAATGATGGCCGAGGCGTCGGAGCGGCGAGGTTTGACCGGGGAAAGTTTGACGACATTGTCGGGATCGTAATCGACGAGCTTGAGCCAGTCTTCGGTGATGTCGTTGGGGGGGAAGATGTCGTTTTGTTTGTATTCGACATTGAGGGCTTCGATGAAATCGTGGAGGCCGAGGCCGGTCGGTTCGGGTGAGGCGATGGCGCGTTTGATGGCGGTTTCCTTGGCCCGTTCGACGATACCCGCAATGATGGCGCCGCTGACGAGGTCGCCGCGGTGGAGATATTCATGGCGGCCACTGCGCAGGGTGACTTCGAGGAAGCGGTTGTCTTCGCGATGGCTGAATTGGGCGTCGATGACTTTTTCGATGATGGCATCGACG
>Ga0307511_10002781_pt1 | contig 18166 bp, 7 predicted proteins | sample 13_EM_MG_FD_200266 | JGI IMG/M metagenome (GOLD analysis project Ga0307511, IMG submission 200266) | Populus trichocarpa ectomycorrhiza microbial communities from riparian zone in the Pacific Northwest, United States - 13_EM | ecosystem: Host-associated > Plants > Roots > Unclassified | place... | reverse complement strand
CGGCTGTGGCGCTACCGCCAGGCCGTCGGCGCGGCGGGCCGGGCCGACGGCCTGGCGGGTTGGCTGACCGTGCTGGTGGGCGCGGGGTATTTTTTCGTATGGACGGCAATCGGCATCGCCGTGTTTCCGTTCGGCGCCGCGCTGGCGCGGACCGCGACGCAGCTACCGGAAGTGGCGCGAGCCGCGCCGCTGGCGATCGGCATGGTCGTACTGATCGCCGGCATGCTTCAGTTCACCGCGTGGAAGGAGCGCCTGCTTGCCTGTTGCCGGGCGGTGCCGGGGCATCGCAGCACCGTGCCCGCCAACGCCGGCGCGGCCTGGCGCCACGGCCTGCGCCTGGGCCTGCACTGCGGCTACTGCTGCGCCGGCATGACGGCAATCCTCCTGGTTGCCGGGGTCATGGACCTGCGCGTGATGGCGGTGGTCATGGCGGCCATCACCCTGGAGCGTCTTGCGCCGGCCGGTGCGCGGGTCGCGCGCGGCATTGGCGCTGTCGCGGTTGCGGCAGGGTCGTTCCTGATCGCGCGGGCAGCCGGGGCGCTCCTTTGAAGCCGGCCTGTGCAAGCCGCTGAATCGTGAAGCAGGGCGTGGCACGACATTGCTCGGTCCATGGTCGCCGGCCGGGGCCAGGCACGCCTGATGGGCTGCGTACGTTTGCCCCAATGCGTTCCAGGATAGTGTGCTCTCTCTAGGCCGCCAACGCACGGTTGCGCCCCGCCTGCTTGGCCTTGTACAGCGCGCCGTCGGCGGCTTCCAGCAGCTCCGCGCTCTCGGTGCCCCCGTCGGGCACCATCCCGGCCACCCCCAGGCTGATGGTGAGCTTGACTCCGCCATGGGCCGTTGGCAGTACCAGGGCCTCGATGCTTTCGCGCATCTGCTCGGCCAGCACCAGGGCGCCTTCCACCGGCGTCTCCGGCAGCACCGCGCAGAACTCTTCGCCGCCGTAGCGCGCGATCAGGTCGGCGGGGCGCCGCACTTCGGCGGCCACGCCGGCGGCCACCAGCTTCAGGCACTCGTCGCCGGTCAGGTGGCCAAAGGTATCGTTGAATTTCTTGAAGTGGTCGATGTCCAGCAGGATCACCGATAGCGGCAGCCTGCCGCGCGCGCAGCGCAGCAGTTCCTGCTCGAGCTTCTGGTCCAGGCGGCGGCGGTTGGCGATGCCGGTCAGGCCGTCGATTTCCGCCAGGCTGGTGAGCTTGGCATTGGCCTCCACCAGACGCTGGCGCATCGCGGCGATGCGCGCCATCGAGCGGATTTTCGCGTTCAGGATGTTCGGCTTGAAGGGCTTGACCAGGTAGTCGTCGCCGCCCGAGTCCAGTGCGGTTTCAATGTCCTCGGTCGCATCCAGGCCGGAGAGAAAAATGATCGGTACCCATTCGTCGGAAAGCGCGCGCATGCGCCGCACCACCTCGCGGCCGTCCAGGTCCGGCATCACCAGGTCGAGCAACACCAGATCAGGCGCGGAGGCACCGTACATCTCCACGCCCTGCCGGCCGTTCTCCGCGCACAGGGTTTCGTGCCCCTGCCTGCCCAGATAGCGGGTCAGGAACAGGCGCTCGACCGAAGAATCGTCGACGATCAGGATTTTCATTGATTTTTGCCCGCCCGGCTGACTCAGGATGGTTCTTATCAGTTTTCTGGACTGTGATCTTATCCAGATTTGCCGATCCGCGCTGCTGCCGGTACCTTCCGCAGGCACCCGGCTCGCGCGGGCGGCGCGCGGCGCGGCGGTTTGCCACCGGCGCGGCTTGCGGGGAAAACGCTGTGGGCCGCACCCACAGGTAGGTGCCGCCCGCGCGCAGGCGGCACCGTACAGCCCTCCGCTCCGGGCCCACAGCGCCGGTATGGAATCCGCGGGCAGTCATGCGCCCGCGGATTCGGGCCTTATTGCGCCTTGCCTTGCGCGCTGGCTACCGGCGCGGAACCGATGGCGGCCTTCGCCTGCCCCTGCCCCGTCTCCCAACTGCCGCCCAGCGCGCGGATCAGCCCGACCGTGGCCTGGTACTGCGCGGCGCGCAACTGCAGGGCGAGCCGGCGGTTCGCCAGTTCGCTGCGCCGCGCATCGAGCAACTCGAGCTGGCTGACGTAGCCGTTGCGGTAGCGCGAGGTCGAGAGCACGGTGGCGCGGCTGGCCGAGTCCACCGCGCGGGTCTGCGCGTCGGCCTGGTCGGAGAGCAGCCGCAGGCCGGAGAGCTGGTCCTCGACATCGCGGAAGGCATTGAGCACCTGCTCGCGGTAGCCGATCGCCGCCTCATCCCACTGCGCGTTGGCGTTCTGCAGGTTGGCTTCGCGGCGCCCGCCGTCGAAAATCGGCAGCGAGAGCAGCATGCCCACGCCCCAGGCGCGCGAAGTCCACTTGAACAGGTCGGAGAGCTGGTTCGAGGCGTAGCCGCCGTTCGCGGTGAGCGCGACGTCGGGGAACCAGGCGGTCTGCGCGATGCCGGCGCGCGCCTGCGCCGCCAGCATGCCGGTTTGCGCCGCCGCCACGTCGGGCCGGCGCGTCAGCACCGTGCTGGGGATGCCGGGCGGCACCACCGGCAGGGCGCCGCTCCAGTCGGCCTCGGCCAGGGTGAAGTTGCTTGCGACCTCGCCCAGCAGCACGGCAAGCGCGTGTTCCAGCTCGGCGCGGCGGCGGTCCAGGGCGAAGGCCTGCGACTCGGTGGCCGCCACTTCGCTGCGCACCCGTGCCAGGTCCAGCTCGGCGACGTCGCCCGCCTGGTAGCGGCTCTCGGTCAGGCGCAGGGTGTCGCGATAGGCCTCCACGCCCTGGCGCACCAGGGCGCGTTCGGCATCCAGCGCGCGCAGCACGAAGTAGGTCTGCGCCACCTCGGACTGCACCAGGAGGCGCGTGCTTTGCAGCAGCGCCTCGCGCGATTGCGCATCCAGGCTGGCGGCGTTGCTCGCCTTGGAGAGGCGGCCGAACAAATCCGGCTCCCAGGCCGCGTTCGCGTTCGCCGAGAAGGTGGAGAGCGCGCGCCCGGGCGGGAAGCCCAGGCCGGGCTGCAGGGTCTGGCGTACCGCGCCCCCACCCAGGCCGAACTGCGGCAGCTTGTTGGCCTCCGCTTCGCGCGCCAGGGCGCGTGCCTGGGTCAGGCGCGCTGCGGCGGTCTGGATGCTGGTGTTGTTGTCGGCGGCGCGGGTCACCAGCTGGTTCAACTGCGTATCGCCGAACACCTTCCACCACTCGCCGCGCGCCTGCGCTTCGGCGGGTTTCACCGCTGCCCAGCGGCTGTCCAGTTCCTTGAAGCTGCTTGGGGCCACCGGGGCGGGCGTGGGCTGGAAGCTGGAGGTAAGGGCGCAGCCGGAGAGCAGCAGGGCGGCGAAGAGAGCGGTGAAGGGCGTGGCGACTCCGGTGGAGGCGCGCACCTTTTTCATATCGGGTTTCATGATGTTTCCTTGTCTTTGCCCGGCGTTACTCGTGGTCGCCGCGCGGGGCTGCCGGTTGTGCATGCAGGTCCGCGCCGCCGCCCGAGGGCAAGCTGATGTGCGGCGCTGCCGCGTGTTCCGTGCCGTGCTGCTTGAGCGGACGGTTGCCGGCCAGCGCGCGCAGCATCACGTAGAACACCGGCGTCAGGAAGATGCCGAAAGCGGTCACGCCGATCATCCCGGCGAATACGGCCACGCCCATCGCGTGGCGCATTTCCGCGCCCGCGCCGGTGGCCAGCACCAGGGGCAGCACGCCCATGATGAAGGCCATCGAGGTCATCAGGATCGGCCGCAGGCGCAGACGGGAAGCTTCGAGGGCCGCTTGCAGGGGTTTGAGTCCGGTGAACTCCAGTTCGCGGGCGAACTCGACGATCAGGATCGCGTTCTTCGCCGACAGCCCCACCAGCACCATCAGGCCGATCTGCGTAAACACATTGTTATCCCCACGCGTCAGCCACACGCCGGTCAATGCCGCGAAGATACTCATCGGCACGATCAGGATGATGGCCAGCGGCAGGGTCAGGCTTTCATACTGCGCGGCGAGCACGAAGAACACCAGCAGGATGGCGATCGGGAACACCAGCGCCGCCGAGTTGCCGGCGAGGATTTCCTGGTAGGTGAGGTCGGTCCACTCATACGAGATGCCGGGCGGCAGGGTCTCGGCGGCGATGCGCTTGATGGCGTCCTGCGCCTGGCCGGAGGAATAGCCGGGCGCGGCGCCGCCGTTGATGTCGGCGGCGAGAAAGCCGTTGTAGCGCATCGCGCGTTCCGGGCCGGAGGTCGGCGAGACCTTCATCAGGGCCGACAGCGGCACCATCTCGCCGGTGGTGGAGCGCACCTTGAGCTGGCCGATGTCCTCGGCGCGGGCGCGGTAGGGCGCGTCCGCCTGCACCCGTACCGAGTAGGTACGGCCGAACTTGTTGAAGTCGTTCGCGTACAGGCTGCCCAGGTAGATCTGCATGGTGTCGAACACGTCGGTCACCGGTACGCCGAGCTGGCGCGCCTTGGTGCGGTCGATGTCGGCGTAAAGCTGCGGCACGTTGATCTGGTAGCTGGAGAACAGGCCCGCCAGTTCCGGGGCCTTCTGCGCCTTCGCCATGAAGGCTTTCAGCGCGCTGTCGAGTGCTTCGTAGCCGAGCGAGGCGCGGTCTTCCAGTTGCAGCTTGAAGCCGCCGGTAGTGCCCAGGCCCTGCACCGGCGGGGGTGGGAAGATCACGACAAAAGCGTCCTGGATCGAACCATACTTGGCGTTGAGCTGCTGGGCGATCGCGCCGGCCGACAGGTTCGCGCCCTTGCGGTCATCGAAAGGCTTGAGGCCCGCGAACACGATGCCCGAGCTGGAGCTGTTGGTGAAGCCGTTGATCGACAGGCCCGGGAAGGAGATGGCGTTTTCCACGCCCTCCTGCTTCAGGGTGATGTCGCTCATGCGGCGGATCACGTCTTCGGTGCGGTCCAGGGTCGCGCCGTCCGGCAGTTGCGCGAAGCCGATCAGGTACTGCTTGTCCTGCGGCGGCACGAAGCCGGAGGGCACCGCCTTGTAGACCACCACCGTCAGCGCGGCGATCACCAGGTAGAGCGCGAAGGCGACGGACTTGTGCGAAATCGCCCCCCTCACACCCTTGCCGTAGCTCTCGGTGCCGCGCTTGAAGGTACGGTTGAAGGCGCGGAAGAACGGGCCCAACACCTTGTCCATGCCGCGGGTCAGCGCGTCCCTGGGCGCATCGTGGCCGCGCAGCAGCAGGGCGGCGAGTGCCGGCGAGAGGGTGAGCGAATTGACCGCCGAAATCACGGTGGACATGGCGATGGTCAGCGCGAACTGCTTGTAGAACACGCCGGTCAGTCCGCTGATGAAGGCCAGGGGCACGAACACCGCGCACAGCACCAGGGCGATGGCGATGATCGGGCCCGACACTTCGCGCATGGCCTGGTAGGTGGCATCGCGCGGACTCAATCCCGCTTCGATGTTGCGCTCGACGTTCTCCACCACCACGATGGCGTCATCGACCACGATGCCGATCGCCAGCACCAGCCCGAACAGGGAGAGCGCGTTGATCGAGAAGCCGAACATGTGCATCACCCCGAAGGTGCCCACCACCGCCACCGGCACCGCCAGCAGGGGAATGATGGAGGCGCGCCAGGTCTGCAGGAACAGGATCACCACCAGCACCACCAGGGCAATCGCTTCCAGCAGCGTGTGTACGACCGACTCGATCGAGGCGCGCACGAACTGCGTGGTGTCGTAGACGATCTCGTAGTCCACGCCCTCGGGCATCGCACGGCCGATGTCGGCCATGGTGGCGCGCACGGCGTCCGAAATCGCGATCGCGTTCGAGCCGGGAGCGGCGAATACGGGTACGGCCACCGCGTCCTTGTTGTTGAGCAGGGAGCGCAGCGCATAGTCGGCGGCGCCCAGCTCGATGCGGGCGACGTCGCGCAGGCGGGTCACCGCGCCGTCGGCGCCGGTCTTGAGGATGATGTCGGCGAATTCCTCTTCAGTCTGCAGGCGGCCGCGGGCGTTCACCGGCAATTGCACGTCGATGCCGGTCAGGCCCGGCGACGCGCCCACCACGCCGGCGGCGGCCTGCACGTTCTGGCCGCGGATCGCGGTGACCACGTCGGAGGCGGAGAGGTTGCGCTGCGCCACCTTCTGCGGGTCGAGCCAGATGCGCATCGAATAGTCGCCCGAACCGAACAGCTGCACCTCGCCCACGCCCTCGACGCGCGCCAGCCGGTCCTTGACGTTGAGCACCGCGTAGTTGCGCAGGTAGGTCATGTCGTAGCGGCCGTTTTTCGACAGCAGGTGCACCACCATCGTCAGGTCGGGCGAACTCTTGTTGGTGACCACGCCCAGGCGCCGCACTTCTTCCGGCAGGCGCGGCTCGGCGCGGGCAACACGGTTCTGCACCAGTTGCTGCGCCTTGTCCGGGTCGGTGCCCAGCTTGAAGGTGACGGTCAGGGTCATCAGGCCGTCGGTGGTGGCCTGGCTGCTCATGTAGAGCATGCCGTCGACGCCGTTGATCTGCTCCTCGATCGGCGTGGCCACCGTCTCGGCGATTACCTTGGGATTGGCGCCGGGATAATTGGCGCGCACGATCACCGAGGGCGGCACCACGTCAGGGTATTCCGCCACCGGCAACGCGCGCACGGCGATCAGGCCGCCTAAAAAGATCAGCAGCGAGAGCACGCCGGCAAAGATCGGCCGGTCAATAAAGAATTTTGAGATGTTCATGGCAACCGCCGTGGATTACGAGCGCGTGGCGGCCGCTCGCGCGCCGCCCTTGGCTTGGGTTTTAATGATGTCGGGTTTTGCTTCAGTCGCGTTGGCGTCGGCTGCCTTGGCTTCGGCTTTCGCTTCGCTCCTGGCTTCAGGCTTTGCGGCTTCTCCGGCGGCGGTTTTGGAATCGCCCTTGAGTTCCGACTTGGCGGTCATGCTCACTTCCTGCGGCGCCACCCGGCTGCCGGCGCGCACGCGCTGCAATCCGTTGACGACGATGCGCTCCTGCGCCTTCAGGCCCGCGGTGACCACGCGCAGCCCGTCGACTTGCGCGCCGAGAGTGACTTCACGGTAGATGGTCTTGTTGTCCGCCCCCACGACCATGACGAACTTCTTGCTCTGGTCGGTGCCCACCGCGCGCTCGTTGACCAGCAGCACCGGTGTCAGCTTGGACTGGCCCATGCGCAGGCGCACGAACTGGCCCGGCATCAATTCGCCGCCGGGGTTGTCGAACACCGCGCGCACGCGCACCGTGCCGCTCTTGGCGTCGACCTGGTTGTCGACCAGCTGCAGATGGCCCTTGAGCGGCGCATCAGGGCTGTCGGCTGTGCCCATCTGCACCGGGATGCGCTCGACCGAACCACGGGTCCCGGCACTGTCTTCCTTACTGCGTACATCGCGCAGCGCGCTGGTGACGATCTGCTCGTCGGCGTCAAAGCTTGCGTAGATCGGCGAGACCGAGACGAGGGTGGTCAGTACCGGCGCACCGGGGCCGGCGGCCACCAGATTGCCCACGGTGATTTCCAGGCGGCCGACGCGGCCGGATACCGGGGCACGCACTTGCGTATAGCCCAGGTTCAGTTGCGAGGTCTGCAGCGCGGCCTGGGCGGCGCGCAGGTTCGCTTCGGCTTCCAGGCGCGCATTGCCGCGTTCGTCGTACTCCCTTTGCGCGATCGCCTTTTCATCCAGCAGGCGCTGGGCCCGCACGAACTCGCTGCGGGTATAGGCGACGCGCGCTTGCGCCGCCGCTACCTGCGCCTGGGCGCGCTCGACTTCGGCGGCGTAGGGCGCGGGGTCGATGGTCAGCAGCAGGGTGCCCTTGCTCACCAGCGCGCCTTCGCGGAAATGCGAGGAGAGCACGGTACCGGCCACGCGCGGGCGGATGTCCACTCGCTCGATCGCATCCAGGCGCCCGGAGAACTCGTTCCAGGTGGCCACTTCGGTCTGCGCGACAGTGGCGACCGACACCGGGGTGGCGGGCGGCTCTTGCGTGGGAGGCGGTTCGGCGCCGGTGCCGCGCGAGGCGATGGCAATCGCGGTACCGGCGATCACGGCGGCCACGGTGCCGGCGGCGATCAGGCGGCGGCGGTTCTTGGGTTGGGATTGTTGAGACATGGCGAACTTCCTTTCAGAAACAAAAAGTCCTCGCGCGGCGTGCGTTTGGATAAAACGGGTCCCCTCCGCCAGGCGGATGGCCCGGTGGGTGCTTGTATGCGCCGGCCTTGTGCGCCGGCGCTAAGGATTCGGTTCGGCTCCCTGCCCGCGTTGCCGCTTCGGGAGCCGCCGGCGCGCTTAAAGCGCCGGAGAGTGGTTCACGCTGAGTGTCGCCATGCAAACCTCGGCTGTTGTTGATGCGCGCGCTTCATTGGGAGGAACAGGCACGCGGCACGTGAATGATGAAGGGCAGGGGCGCTCGACCGGTAGACCGATCCTGCGCGTTTCTTGCACGATTCCACGAACCGCGGGTTTTCCGCGAGTGCCGGCCGAAGCGCGCCTAACGGCACGCGCTCCGCGGCTGGGAAGGTGGGCCGGCGGGCGCCGTGAAGCGGACAGTTTTGCGCATGACATCACTCCTTCGGCCAATGGCCGGTGCTTGTTTGACGCTTAGATGATTATCAAAGTGATAATCGCAAGAGTCAAGCGCAAAAATATTTTGAACTTATAAATCGGCGAGCTGGTCGAGGTAGGCGCGCAGTACTTCGCGTTCCAGCGAGAGCCACATGTACTTGCCTTCGCGTTCCGAGGTCACAAGGCCGGCGGTCTCCAACTCCTTGATATGGTGGGACATGGTGGCGGCCGACACCTCGCTCATCTGGCACAGTTCGGCGCAGGGCATCGGGCCGTCATGGGCGCCGATCTGCTTGAGGATCTGGTAGCGCCGCGGCTCGGCCAGGGCGCGCGCGATGCGCGCGAACTGCTTGGCGTCGAGGTGGGGAAGGGTGATGGTGGGCATGATGGCAGTGTGGACTCCGGGCGGCGATTGCCGCAAGGCATATATATGGGCGCCTGCGCGTTTGCAAGGTGCCGGCGTCATTCCCGCATTCGGCTTGTGGTCTTGCGCGCACATATCGCACGCATCGCACGCAGCGCACATTCGATAGCGCATTGTTGCTGGACCGGACGATTGGTCCGGATGCGTCCACGCTAGGCGGTGGAGGCGGCCGCCTGCTCCGGCATCTGCATCGGCAGGGGCAGGGTGAGGGAAAAGCAGGTACCCAGGGTCGCGCTGCTGTAGATCAGGCGCACATCGCCGCCGTGGCGCTGCGCCAGTTCGCGTGCCAGGTACAGGCCCAGGCCAGCGCCGGAGAGGCGCTGGGCGGCGGCGGCGCGGTAGAACTTCTCGAAAATGCGGATCTGCTCCTCGGGCACGATGCCGGCGCCGCGGTCGGAGACGCGAACATCCGCATGCCCGTTCTCGGTGAGCAGGCTGACGTCGATGGGGTCGTGCGCGGGGGAGTACTTGAGCGCGTTCTCCACCAGGTTGGAGATCGCGGTGCCGATCAGGTGCGCATCGATGCGCACGGTGACCGCGTCGTCCGGCAGGTGCAGGCGCACGCGCCCGCCCGGGCCGCGGTCGCCGAAATGGGTCCTGAGCAGCAGCGCGAGATCGACCGGGGTGACGCGCGGCAGCATGTAGGGGCTGCTCAGGCGGTCCTCGGTCAGGCAGTTCTCGATCAGCGCGAGCAGGCGCGCCACCGAGCGGCGCATGCGGCCGGCGGAAGCCACCAGGTCGGGATGGCGCTCGGTGAGGGTCTCCTCCATGCGCTGCGCCACCGTGTCGATCACCGCCAGGGGGTTGCGGAATTCGTGCGACACCATGGAGACGAATTCCTTTTGCGCCGCGTGCGCGGTCTGCTCGGAACTGAGTGCCTGCTGCAGCTCGCCCTGCAGGATCTGGCGGGTCGCCACTTCGCGTTCCAGCGAGTGATTGACTTGCGAGAGCGCGGCGGTGCGCTCGGCGACGCGCGCTTCCAGGTCGCGCCCGGCCTGGCGCGAGGCGGCCAGGGCATCTTCCTGCACGCGTTTTTTCTCCGCCTCGGCCTGCTGCGCGCGCCGCGCCAGCGCGGTGGTGAGCAGGATGATGTGCACGGCGGTGGCCACCGTCGAGCTGTTGATGATGAAGGAGGTGGACGGGAAGATGCCGATGTTGCGCCCGTAGGTGATCAGGATGTTGAGCTGGACCGGCAGGAAGGCGATCACGTAAAAGCGCATGTGCGGGTGGCGCCAGAACAGGACGATGGCGGTGAGCAGGGCGACGAACTGGCTGAACACGATCAGGGTCTGGGTGGGCACGGCGATGATGCGCCAGTCGACAAAAAACGCGAACGGGATCGCCAGCATGTAGAGCGCGGCGACCGCCAGCGCGCCCTTGTACAGCCGGGGGAAGTATTCGCGCAGGCGGTAGATGTGGGCGAGGAAGGCGATGTTGCTGCCGTTGGTCAGCAGGATCGAGATGCCCAGGCGCAGGTTCGCGTTCGCCGGGTCCAGGCCGGGCCAGAACTGGAATACGAAGCCGGAGGCCAGCATGATGGTCCAGCTGACAATGGCGACGTTGACCGCGTAGTAGAGATTGGTGCGCGCGCGCAGCCAGAACCATAGCGCCAGGTTGAGGATCACCGCGAGGATGGCGATGCCGGTGAAGATGCCGTAGTGGATGTAGTCCGCACCGGTCTCGCCCAGCAGCACGGCGGGGCTGTAGAGTTCCAGCACCACCGCGCGGGTGCTGCTGGTGCGCATCTGCATGTAGAAGGTGCGCGGCGTTTTGTAGTCGCCGTCGAGCAGGTAGAGAAAATCGCGGAACGGCAGCTCGCGCGTCTCGAAGGCTTCCATGTCGCCGGCGGTGCTGGCCTTGAAGGCACCGGTTGCGGCGCCGCCGCTGCCCTTGGCGCCGGCCGCAATCGGCGAGTACAAGGTGAGGTGGTCGATAAAGGCAGGCGAGGCGCGCAGCCACAGGCGCTCGTATTCGCCCGGCGGCACGCAAAAGCGCATCCATAGCGAACCCCCGCCGAAGCCGCGCGACACGCTCCCCTTCAGCGCGGTGAAGCGGCCGGCACGGTCGGCGGCGACGACCTGCTCGATACCCAGGGTGCTGCCCGGGTCTTCAAAAATGGCGAGATGGCCCGAGAGAGGCGCAGCCTGATGCGCGACGCTGTTCAGCGGCACGCAATCTCGCGGCACGTCGGCGGCGTGCGCCGGCGAGGCAAGCAGGCAAAGCAGCGCGAGCAGCATGGCCCGCCAGAAACCCTGCAGCGCGGCCACGCGCCTGGCCCGCGCCAGGCGCGCGAGGCGCAGCGCCGGCGATGCGTAAGCCAGGGTCTCGCGCAACTTCAGCCCGCGCCGGCGGAAGCTTCTGCGTCGGTGGCGCTGAATACGTAGCCGGTGTTGCGCACCGAGCGCAGCGGCAGGTTGATGCCGACTTCCTGGGCCTTGCGGCGCAGGCGGCTGGCCAGCGAATCGAGACGGTGCGGATCGAAATCGAAGGTATTGCCGCCGAGCGCGACGATCAGCGCGTCACGCGTCACCGGCTGACCGCGGTTCTCGAACAGGCAGTTGAGAAAGGCCCGCTCGGCGGTGGTCAGCGAAAGCTCGCGACGCTCCGGGTCGCGCAACACCCAGCCGCCCTCGGCGAGTTGCCAGCCGGGCGCCGGCTTGGGCGCCACGCCCGCGTTGCCCAGGCGACGGGCGACCGCGCGCAGGGTGGCGGCCAGTTCGCGCACATCGACCGGCTTGACCAGGTAGGCGTCCGCCCCTTCCTGCAAACCCTGCAGGCGGTCTTCGAGGGCGCGGCGCGCGGTCAGCATCACCACGCCGATGCCGCCGGCGCTGTGCACGTGGCGCGCCACCGAAAAACCGTCCTCGCCCGGCAGGCCGACGTCGACCACCGTGATGTCGCAGCGGCGCGCCACCAGGGCGCGGTAGAACTCGGCGGCGTCGCCGAAGCCCTGCGCCTCGAAGCCCATCGCGCCGAGGCTGAACACCAGTTCCTCGCGCAGGTCGGCCTCGTCCTCGATCAGGTAAATCAGCAGGCGTTGGGTGGATTCGGCGAGCATGGCGATATCAAGGAGGCATCCGTGCGAGGCTGCATCTTATCCGAACATCGATGCGCGGTGACAGGCGGATTCGGCAGTTTTTCGCTTGCCGCGCGCGATGCGATGAACCGGCTGGTTCACGCGCGGCTGCCTGCCTGGCTCGCGAACGTGGGGCGTTTGCAACACCATGCCGCGTTATTTTTATTCGGCTTCTCCGGCGGGATAGGCAGCGATTCGCATACCTGCACCGCTTGCGATCCAGAAGAAAGATCATGCACTTGGTTCCGGTTGGCGACACGCTGCCGGACAGCCATGAAACTTGCATTTGCACCAATCCAAAAAAGAAAACCCGCCTATATAACCTGGGTGTCATGCAGGCACTGGGACGTAGTGCGCACGCCCCGCGCAGACCTGACGAAATCTCGACAGCGCCGCGACATGGGCCGGGCGAGGACCGGTGAGGATTAGAGAGAAAAATGGCATGCAATTTCCAATTGATGCCGGTAGCATATATTTTGTAACTGAATTTTTAATACGAACAGCTAGGTAATTCGATCACCCAGGGGCGGCCAGACGGCGCGCTGCGGCACTCGGTCACGAGCGCATTCGCAAGACGCATCCATTCCGCGAACTGAAGGCTTGGCATCTCCGATGCCAAGCGTGTGTCGGCGAAGTGACTGCGCATTGATCAGATTTTTGCATCAAAAAAACTAATAAATAGTTTTATCGCATGAATATGCGTTTGCCGCGGCCCGCTTGGCCGTGGCGCCTTGATTTTCCGGGTGCCTGCACAGCCTGCCCTTCAAACAGGGGAAGGCTTGGGCTTGGGCTCGGGGCGGCGGCGCGCCTGCGGGGGCGCCGCGGCTGATGGCGGGAATAACCGGGTTGAGCAAGTGCCGGGAGCGGTCATCGCGAGATACATGCGATGGATGCGCCGGTTTGGGGTGAAGCAGTTTTGCAGCAGACGGGCCGGCGCGTTTTGCGTACGTTGCCGCCCGCGCGGGGGGAAAACGCTGTGGTGCATTCTTCTGATCGTGGGGAAGGGAGCGGCGCGTCGCGCGCCGCATTCGCGGGGCAGCCAGGCAAGCCAGGCCGGCCACCGGGCCGTTGGGCCGCGCTGATGGCGCGCTTGCGCACCGGAGGCTACCGCCGTGTCGCCGCCGCAATGCTGCTGGCCGCCACAGGGCTGCTGTGCCAGGGCGCGGCGTACGCGACCGTCGCCCTCTCCGCGCAATTCTCTCCCGATGACATCTTCCAGGGCGAACGCTCGCGCCTGATCATCACCATTCAGAACGACCAGGCCGCGGTGCTCACCAACGCCGCGTTTACCAACACGCTGCCCACGCAGATCCGCTTCTACAGCCCGACCTCGCCGGGCTATGTCGCGCCTTCCACCACCTGTACCGCCGGCACCGTGACCCCATCGGCCGGCACCGGCGCGGGCGGCGAAGACCAGGTGATCCTCTCCGGCGGGCAGATTCCCGCCGCCGCCGGCGCGCCGGTGAGCTGCCAGATCGCGGTCGACGTCACGTCCACCGTCAACGTCGGCGGCGTCGGCAGCAGCGTGACCTACAACGACACGCTCGATCCGACCTTGTACAGCGACAGCATCAACCCCTCGGCCGCCGCCGGCGTGATCACCGCCAGCCTGCTGGTCAAGGGCCTGGCCCCGCCCAGCGTGGCCAAGACCTTCGGCACCAGCCCGCTGCCGCAGGGCAACGTCAGCACCGTGACCATCACGCTCACCAACAGCAATACCAGCGTCAACATGCCGCTGACCACTTTTGTGGACAACCTGCCGGCCAACCTCACGGTCAGCGCCGCGCCCAGCACCACCTGCGCCGGTGGCGCCGCGAGCAACACCGCCAGCAGCGTGACGCTCACCGGCGGCACCATCCCCGCGAACGGCTCGTGCACGGTGACTTTCAGCGTGCAGGGTGTGCTGCCCGCCCTCACCACCACGCAGGCCGGCACCAACAGCTTCGCCGCCGGCGCGGTGGGCAACATCCGCGGCCTCACCAGTCCGGCGGCTTCCACCGGCATCACGGTGAACAGCCCGATGGTCCTGGCCAAGGGCTTCTCGCCTTCGCCGCTGTCGGTCGGCAACACGTCGACCATGACCCTGACCATCAGGAACGGCAGTACGGCATCGCTCACCAACGTCGGCGTGGCCGATACCACCGCCGCCGGCCGCTGGCCCGCTCAAGTGACCATCACCGGCGCGCCCACCACCTTCACCGGCTGCGGTGCCGGCGTCCTGACCCCGGACGGCGCCGGCAACGGCTTCACCCTCGCCGGCGCCACCATCCTCGCCGGCGCCACCTGCACCATCGCCTATCCGGTCACTTCCAGCACCGTGTCGGTCGGCGGCACCGACTGGACCAACTCGATTCCCGCCGGCGCCGTCAGCAGCACCGAAGGCTTCTACTCGCCCGCCGTCAGCGCCCGCCTGGATGTGCGCAACAGCGCGCTTACCGTCGCCAAGTCGGTCTCGCCCACCAGCGTGACCCCCGGCGACATCGTCACCTTCACGGTGAATGTCACCACCTTCAGCACCAGCGCCCAGGCCGGCGTGTCCTTCACCGACACCCTGCCTGCCGGCATGCTGTTCGTCGACAACAGCGTCAATGGCGGCATCGCCCCCACGCTCACCGGCGCGGCCGGCTGTTCCAACCTGGCGCGCGCCGGCACCACCGCCGCGCCGCAGTTCACCTTCGACATGCCGGTGGCCGCGGCCGGCGGCTCGACCTGTACCGTGCGCTTCACCGCGCGCGTACCGGCCAGCGCCACGCCCGGCGTCACCACTTTCATCAACAGCACCGGCCCGGTGGGCAACGGCGGCGGCGGTGTTTCCGGCAGCAACGCTTCGAGCGGCTCGATCTCGGTACTGCAGCCTTTCACCGTTTCCAAGACTTTCGACGGTGTCGCCGCGCAAAGCCTGCCGCAGGGCAGCGCCAGCCAGGTCCAGATCATCCTCACCAACAACAATTTCAGCGCGCTGTCGAGTGTCGCCTTCACCGACACCCTGCCCACTTCGCCCGGGCAGATCCGCATCGCCAACCCGGCCAACGCCACTTCCACTTGCGGCGGCACTCTCACCGCCAATCCCGGCGACACCGCCATCGTGCTCACCGGCGGCAACATTCCCGCGCGCGCCTCCAGCAACCCGTTCGGCGCCGGCACCTGCGCGATCCGCGTCAACGTGGTTGGCGGCAGCGTCGGCGCGCCCACCCCGCACACCAACGCCATCGCGCTCAACAGCGTCACCGCGCTGGGCGAGATCAACGGCGTCGCCAATACCGTGGTGCGCAATACCAACGCGGCCTCGGCCACCCTGCAGTACACCTCGGCGCTGATTGCCAGCAAGTCCTTCCTGACCAACCCGGTCACCGCCGGCGGCACCAGCCGCGTGCGTATCGTGGTGGGTAACCAGGGGGCCGGCGTGCTCACCAACGTGAGCGTGATCGATCCGCTCGGTCCCGACCTGCAGATCGCGCCCACGCCCAATGCTTCGAGCACCTGCAACGGCGCGCTCACCATCACCGCGCCGGCCGGCGGCAGCACCGCAACGCTGACCGGCGCGACCTTGCCCGCCGGCAGCGTCGCCACCCCGGCCACCTGCGAATTCCTGTTCGACGTCATTGCCCCGGGCGGCGCCACCGCGGTCAACACCATTCCGATCGGCAACATCACCGCCGACGGCGGCGTCTCCAACAGCACCGCGGTTACCGCTTCGCTGACCAAGACCACCGCCACGGTGAACCTGACCAAGTCCTTCACCCCGACCACCATCAACAGCCCCGGCCAGGCTTCGCAACTGCGCATCAACATCACCAACAACGCCGCCATCGGTCTCACCAACCTGGGCATCGTCGACAATATGCCGGGCGGCATGCAGGTCGCCGTGGTGCCGAACGCCAGCACCAACTGCCCGGGCGGCATTGTCAACACCAGCGCCGGCACCTCGTCGGTCAGCCTGGCCAACGGCACGCTCGCCGCCGGCGCCAGCTGCCAGGTGTTCGTCGACGTCACCACCCTGTCGGTGGGCACGCTTACCAACACGCTGCCGGTCGGTTCAATCACCAACACCCAGGGCCTGAGCAACACCAACCCGTTCTCGGCCAACCTGTCGGCCCTGGCGGCATTGGGCATCGCCAAGAACTTCAATCCGCCTTCCGTGCCGCCGAACACGCGCACGCGCCTGAGCCTGATCCTCACCAACACCCTGGCCAGCGCGCTCAATTCGATCAGCGGCACCGACAACCTGCCGGCCGGCCTCACGACCGCCGTGCCGCCCAATACCAGCACCACCTGTACCGGGGCGACGGTCAGCACCACCAGCACCACGCTGACCTTCTCCGGCGCCAGCCTGCCGGCCAACAACGGCACCTGCCGCGTCGAAGTCGACGTGATCGCCGCCGCTGTCGGCGCCTACGACAACTTCATTCCCGGCGGCACCCTGGTGGCCAACGGCGGCAGCGTGACCAACCCGAATCCCGGCACGCATGCGATCCTCAACGTGCTGGCCCCGCCGACGATCAGCAAGGCCTTCGCCGCCTCGCCGGTCAACCCCGGCCAGGCCAACCGCCTGACGGTCACCATCACCAACCCGAACGCCGGCCAGGCGCTCACCGGCGTCTCGCTGCGCGACAACCTGCCCACCGGCTTGTTCGTCGCACCCACGCCGAACGCCTCGACCACCTGTACCGGCGGCTCGGTCAGCGCGGTGCCGTCGGCCACCAGCGCGCAAGTGGCCGGCGGCACGATTCCCGCGGCCGGCTCGTGCACCTTCCAGTTCGACACCGTCTCGAATATCGCCGGGCTGTACACCAACACCATCCCCGCGAACAGCGTTGGCACCACCGAGGGCGTGAGCAACACCGACCCGGCCACCGCGCAAGTGCGCGTGCTGGAGCCGCCGACCCTCTCCAAGACCTTCCTGCCGCCCTCGATCGCCCCGGGCGGCATCTCGCGCCTGACCATCACCCTGGGCAACCTGAACGCTGCCGCCCAGACCCTGGCGCAGAACCTCGACGACACCCTGCCGCTGAACGTGGTGATCGCCGCAACGCCCAACATCGGCGGCACCTGTACCGTGGGCAGCATCACCGCCGCGGCCGGCGGCACCCTGGTGCGTTACGCCAGCGGCGCCACCCTGCCGGCGGGCGGCTGCACCATCCAGGTCGATGTCACCAGCGCCACCGCCGGTACTTACAACAACAACATCCCGGCCAGCGCGCTGCGCACCAACGTCGGCTCCAACACAACGCCCGCCACCGCGCCGCTGGTGGTGAGCCCCCTGGGCGCGATCTCCGGCCTCATCTACCGGGACGACAACAACGACGGCATCCACCAGGCCGCCGAACCCCTGTTCTCCGGGCAGACCGTGCAGTTGCTCGACAGCACCAGCGCGGTGATCGCGACGACCACCACCGACGCGGGCGGCAATTATTTGTTCACCGGCCTGGCCGCCGGCACCTACAGCGTGCGCCAGCCCAACCAGCCGGCCGCCACCCTGGCCGGCAAGACCACCGCCGGCACCATTTCCGGCGCCGGCGGCGGCACGCCCGGCACCGCCAGCGCGGTGACTGTCGCGCCTTCGATCATCAGCAACATCGTGCTGGGCACCGGCGGGGGCAACGTGTCCAGCTCGAACAGCAACAATTTTGGGGAGATCGTCGGCTCGGATGTCTCGGGCACGGTGTACCGCGACGACAACAACAGCGGCACCATCAACGGCACCGAGCCGGGCCTGTCCGGCGTGCCTGTCACCCTGTCCGGCGTCGACGACCTCGGCGCGACGGTACTGCTCAACACCACCACCGCCGCCGACGGCAGCTACAGCTTCACCGGCCTGCGCCCCAGTTCCGCGGGCGGTTACTCGGTCACCGAAGGCACCCAGCCAGCGGGCACCGGCAACGGCATCACCAGCGCCGGCACGGTGCGCGACAAGACCCTGGGCAGCAACGTCGGCACGCCCGGCACCGGCTCCAACACCGCGCCGGCCGCCGCGCCCGCGCCCGCCGGCACCAGCCGCGTTGCCTCCATCGTGCTGCCCCCCAACGCCACTTCGCAGAACAACAACTTCGGCGAGCTGGCCAGCAACCGCACCCTGTCCGGCCGCGTCTTCACGGACAACAACGGCGACGGCACCGTCAACGGCACCGACGCCGGCGTGGGCACCGGCGCGAGCGGTGTGGGCAACGTCGCGCAAAGC
>Ga0307511_10002780_pt1 | contig 18168 bp, 15 predicted proteins | sample 13_EM_MG_FD_200266 | JGI IMG/M metagenome (GOLD analysis project Ga0307511, IMG submission 200266) | Populus trichocarpa ectomycorrhiza microbial communities from riparian zone in the Pacific Northwest, United States - 13_EM | ecosystem: Host-associated > Plants > Roots > Unclassified | place... | reverse complement strand
CGTCGGCAAGGCGATCAAGGGCCGGCGTGACAACGTCGTGCTGGCCACCAAGTTCACCGGCCCGATGGGTGAGGACCCCAACCAGCGGGGGGCGTCCCGCCGCTGGATCATGCACGAGGTGGAGCAGAGCCTGCGTCGGCTGGGCACCGACCACATCGACCTCTATCAGATCCACCGGCCGGACCCGGACACCGACATCGAGGAGACCCTGTCCGCGCTGACCGACCTGGTGCGGACCGGCAAGATCCGGGCCTTCGGCTCCTCGACGTTCCCGGCCGAGCAGATCGTCGAGGCGCACTGGGCTTCGGAGCGCCGCGGGTTCGAGCGGCTGCGCACCGAGCAGCCGCCGTATTCGATCCTCAACCGGAGCATCGAGTCCGCGGTGCTGCCCACGACCCAGCGCTACGGCATGGGCACGCTGGTGTGGAGCCCGCTGGCGATGGGCTGGCTGTCCGGCAAGTACCACAAGGACGTCGACCTGACCCAGGGCCGGGCCAAGTTGGTGCCGACCCAGTTCGACCCGGCGCTGCCGGGCAACGCGCCCAAGGTGGCCGCGGTCGAGCAGCTGGTCAAGATCGCGGCCGACGCCGGCGTCTCGTTGGTGCACCTGGCGATGGCCTTCGCCGTCGCGCACCCGGGCGTCACGTCGGCCATCATCGGCCCGCGCACCCGCGAGCAGCTCGACGACCTGCTGGCCGGCGCCGAGGTCAAGCTGGACGACGACGTGCTGGACCGGATCGACGAGGTGGTCGCGCCGGGCACGGCGATCAACGCCGGCGACTCCTTCTACACGCCGCGGGAGATCAGCGAGACCTCGTTGCGGCGCCGGCCGATCGCCACCCGATCGGCCGCCTGAGACTGGCGCTGCGTCGCTGGGTGATTACCATCGCGGCATGCACCTGGCCGGGGGACTCCTGCGCGACTTCGCGCGGGGCTGCGACGTGCTCGGCGGCGGAGGCGGCGGCCAGGCACGGCAGGCGCTGCCGCTGGCCGCCCACGCCGTCGAGCAGAGCGGCCCGGTTCGGGTGGTCAAGGCCGGCGAGCTGCCGGCCGAAGGCCTGGTGATGCCGTGCTCCTTCCTCGGCGCGCCGGCGATCGGGGAGGAGCGGATCGGCACCTGCCGCGAGGCCGCCACGCTGCGCGGCCACCTGGAGCGGCACTTCGGCCAGCCGGTCGTGGCGATGCTGTGCAACGAGATCGGCGGCTTCCACGGCGCCGCCTCGGTCGCGCTGGCCGCCCACGCCGGGCTGCCGATGCTCGACGCCGACGGCATGGGGCGGGCCTTCCCCGGCATGTCACTGGTGTCGATGCACCTGGCCGGCGTCGCCCCGGAGCCGGTCGTCCTGGCCGACGAGCACGACCGGGTGGTCGCCGTGCACGCGGGCGGCGTGTGGGCGGAGCGGATGGCCCGGTCCGTGGTCGTCGGCTTCGGCGACCGGGGCGTGAGCAGCGAGTACGTGATGACGGTGGACCAGGTCGCCGACGCCGTCATCGAGGGCTCCGTCAGCAAGGCCCTGCGCATCGGCGAGCTGATCGGCCAGGCCGGGTCGGCGGCCGACGCGGCCCGGGCCATCGTCGCCGAGTTCGACGGCGTGCTGATCGCCCAGGGCAAGGTCGCCGCGGCGCTGCCGGAGCCGGGGCGGCACACGTCCGCGACCATCGAGGGCACCGGTGCCGACCGCGGCCGCACGCTGCGGCTGGAAGTCGGCAACGAGTACCTGGCCGTGATCGAGGACGGACACGCCATCGCCACGGTGCCGGACATCATCACCGTCTTCGACACGTACACCGGCGAGGCGCTCGGCGCCGGCGAACTGCGCTACGGCCAGCGGGTGGTGGCGCTGGCGCTGCCCTGCCCGGACGTGTGGCGCACACCGGCCGGGCTGGACCTGGCCGGCCCGGCGGCGTTCGGTCTGGACCTGCCCTACCGGCCGGTGGTCGCGTCATGACGCCGGAACGCAGCTGCCGCATCGGCATCTCCATGGAGCGCGACCGGTTCTCGGCCGCCGTGGTGGAGAGCGACGGGACCGTGCTGGCCTCGGTCGAGCGGCCGACGCCGACCGCGGCCGTCACCGCTGTGCTGCCGGTCCTGGTCGAGGAGCTGATGGCCCAGGCCGGGCCGCGCGGCGTCACCCTGGAGCACATCCAGCAGGTGATGGTCGGCGTCAGCGAGGTCGACGGCCTGGCCGGCCTGCCCGGCTCCGACCCCAGCTGGCGGCGCTGGCCCGGGCAGCTCGGGCCGGTCGCGGTGGTGCGGCTCGGGGCGGCCACGACCTCGCTGCCGCCGTTGGCCGGCTGGCCGGAGTCGCTGCGGGCCACGGTGTCGATCGCCGAGGCGTGCGTGGCCGGCGGGGCCCGCCTGGACGGCACCGACTTCGAGCCGCTGGACACCGCCGGGCTGGTGGCGTTCGCGCGCAAGATCGCCGGCCGGGTCAACGCCGTCGCGGTGAGCAGCGTGTTCGCCACCGTCGCGCCCGGGCACGAGCTGGCCGCCGCCGGGCTGCTGCGGGCCGAGCTCGGCGACTCCGTGCCGATCCTGCTCTCCCACGAGATGGGTGGCTCCGGGCTGCTGGAGCGGGAGAACGCCACCGTGTTGCAGGCCGCGCTGATCCGCCGGGCCTGGGGCGCGGCGCACCGGCTGCGCCGCTCGCTCGTCGACTGCGGCCTGTCCCATGCGGAGCCGTTCCTGGCTCGCAACGACGGCTCGATCATGACCGTCGACTACGCGCTGACCCGGCCGCTGCTGCTGCACGGCGCCGCCGCGGCGACCGGCGCCCGGGGCGCGGCGCTGCTGGCCGGCGAGCCGGAGGCGCTGGTCGCGTTCACCGACGTCGACGGCGCGCCGACGGCCGTGTGCTCGGTGACCGCCGGCTCGGCCCAGCTCGCCGCCGGCTCCACGGTGATCGCCGGCGTGCAGACCGGCCTGCGCACGGTCGCCCTCGTGCCGACCAACCCCCCGATCGGTGGCACCGGGCGCGGGCTGCCGCAGCTGGCCGAGGCCGTGGACCGGGCCAAGAGCTCGCCGCGGGACCTGCCGCTGCTGGTGATCGGGCCGGGCGCGGAGAAGCTCGTGGACACCCTGCCCGGGCCGCTGCCCGGCACGACGCTGGTGTGCTGCCCGCCGCGGGCCGACGCCGCCGCGGCGGTCGGTGTCGCCGTCGCCCCGGTCGGCGGCGACGCGGTGCGGATGTTCAGCGCCACCAGCCCGCACGGCGACGACATCCGCCATCGGGTGAAGGAGCAGGCGCGGGCCGCGGCCGTGCACGCCGGGGCCGATCCGGCCACCGTCGCCGTGACCGACGTCGAGGAGTCCACGGTTCCCCACGTCAGTGAGCCGACCGTGCTGCTGCGTGTGCGCGCCGAGGGTCCGCCGCGCGTCGGATGGCGGCGTACATACGAGCGGTCTTGACACGGACCCGACCAGATTTCCGGTTACCCTGCCCTGTGCCTCGACGACTGCTGCGCGTGCTGGTTGCCCTGTTCGTGCTCATCTGCACGGTAGGCGCCCCGACAGCCGCCGCCGACCCGGCGGGCTGCGACTTCCGGAGCGCCCCGCCGCCGCCCGTCGACTCGTCCGAAAATCCGGCGCCGGGCCAGCAGCCGCCCGCCCCGCTGCCCGTGCCGGCCTCGCCCATCGGTGGTTCGCGGATGGGCGAGTGCGGGCCGGTGATCCCGACCGGGGCCGGGCATCCGCCGGCCAACCAGTTCGAGTCGTGGGTGCTGGCCGACCTCGACACCGGCAAGGTGCTGGCCGCGCAGGACCCGCACGCCCGGCAGCGCCCGGCGTCGCTGATCAAGGTGCTGCTGGCGCTGGTGGCCATGCGCGAGCTGAAGATGGACACCCCCGTCACCGGCACCTCGGAGGACGCCAACCAGGACGGCACCCGGGTCGGCATCGGGCCCGACGGCAAGTACACCAACGACCAGATCTTCCACGCGCTGCTCATGCACTCCGGCAACGACTGCGCGCACGCCCTCGCCACCCAGCTCGGCGGCGTCGACCAGACCGTGGCCAAGATGAACGCCTTCGCCAAAAGCGTTGGGGCGCTGGACACCCGCACCGCCACGCCGGCCGGCCTGGACGGCCCCGGCATGGTCTCCTCCGCCTACGACCTGGCCGTGCTGTTCCGCATCGCCATGCAGGACAAGCGTTTCCAGGACGCCGTGGCCACCGAGCAGCTCCAGTTCCCGGGCTGGGGCGACAAGCCCGGCTTCATCGTCGCCAACGACAACCCGCTGCTCTACAACTACCCGGGCGACATCGGCGGCAAGACCGGCTACACCGACGACGCCCGGCACACCTACATCAACGCCGCCCAGCGCAACGGAACCCGCCTCGTTTTTGTCGGCATGCGGGGCACCATGAGCCCGGTGACCCAGATGTACGCCCAGTCCGAGCCGATGATGGACTACGGCTTCGCCCTCAAGGCCACCGGTGCACAGCCGGTCGGCCAGCTCGTCGAGGCCGACCCCACCGCCGTGAAGCCGGTCCCCACCACCGCCGTGCCCCCGGCCCAGTCCCAGCACGTCCTGGCCTCCGGCCAGTCCACCGAGTCCGTCTTCTCCCTCTCCACCGCCCTGGCCGTGGTGGCCCTGCTCCTAGTCCTCGGCGGCGTCGTGTACATCGGCATCCGCCGCCGCCGCGCCTAATCCCGGCGAGTCCCGTCGAGCGTCACACCGAATGTACGAAACGGATTCAGACATTCGGTGTGACTGTGGGCGGGACTCGCGGGGGTCAGACGGCCTGTAGGGCCAGCAGAGCGACGTCGTCGTGGTCGCGGCCGACCAGCCAGGCGTCGAGGCGGCGTTCGATGTGGCGGGTGAGGTCGTCGGCGGGCATGCCGACGCCGGTGCCGACGGCCTCGGTGAGGCGGTGGGCGCCGAACTGCTCGCTGCCGTCGTTGCCGCCGCGGGCCTCGGTGACGCCGTCGCTGTAGAGCAGGCAGACGTCGCCGGCGGACAGGGTGACGGTGGCCTCGCCGAAGTGGGGATCGGGCAGCACGCCGACGAGGGTGCCGGGCACGGCGATCTCCTCGACGGCGCCGGTGGCCCGCAGCACGATGGGGGAGGGATGTCCGCCGGAGGCCAGCCGGATCCGGACGACGCCGGAGTCGAGGCGTTCCAGGGCGCCGACGACCAGGGTCGCGAACCGGTTGTCGGCGCTGGTGAGGATGGCCTTGTTCAACAGGTGCAGCAGCTTGGTCGGCTCGGTCTCCACCAGTCGCAGCGCCTCCACGGTGTGGCGGATCCGGCCGGCCAGGGTGGCGGCCTCGACGCCGTTGCCGCAGACGTCGCCGAGCAGGAACAGGGCCCGGCCGTCGGATTCCGGGTACACGTCGTAGAAATCGCCGCCGACGCGGATGCTGCTGTGCGCCGGCCGGTAGCAGGCCGACCACGCCACGCCCGGCACCTCGGGCAGGGCGGCGGGCAGCAGGCTGGCCTCCAGCACCTCGGTGGCCCGGGCCTGCTCGCTGTAGGAGTGCGCGGAGCTCAGCGCGGCTGCCGCCCGACCGGCGTAGTCCCGCACGACGTCGAGCTGATCGGCACTGTGGGAACCGTTGCCGGCCAACACCAACGCGCCGGCGGTCAGGCCCTCGTGTCGCAGCGGCACCACGGTCACCGCGTCGGGGGCAGCGAAGTCGGCCGCCACCAACCAATCCAGCCGCGTGCCGGGGACCGGCCGCCCGGGCAGCGGCCTGGTGGCCGAACCCGAGAAGGCCTCGGCCAGCGTGGTCACCGACCGCAGCACGTGCTGACCGACGCGACCGTGCTCGGTGTCGCCGCCGCGGGTGTACCGCCACCACTCGACACGACCCCGCCGCGAGGGCAGCACCACGGCACAGCAGTCGGCCAGCGTCGGCACGGCCAGCTGGACGATGCTGCGCAAAGTCTCGTCACGGCGCAGAGAACTGCCGAGCAGGCGGCTGCTGTTGGCCAGAAACCGTGCCTGCGCGCACTTCTCGCACCACGGTTCCTCCGGTTCGGCCGGATCACCATGCCACGCCACATGGTCTTCGTCCAAATGGGTGGGTGTCCACCGCCACGGCAGTCCCTGGCAGCTGGTGTCGACCGGACCCTGCTCCGATCCGGTGAAACCGGCCACACCGGCCAGCTCGGCGCCGGGCCGCAGGTCGGGGAACAGCTCGGCGGCGCGCCGGCTCACCACGCGCACCACGCCGCGGCCGTCCTGCACCACGACCGCCCGGTCGGCAGCGTCCAGCAGCGCCTGCCACACGGCGGCGCCGACGGTTTCCTGCCTGCTCAGCGGTACTCCGCTCAACTCCGTTCCGGTCGATCCCGATCTGGTCGGCGAGGGAATCCCAGGTGCGGAGCGTCGGTCGACCACCGCGGCACCTCCAGACTCCTGGCCGGATGAAGTTCCAGACTAGCCCGGCACACTCGGCTGCTCACCATCACTCGTGTCGTGGCAGGCTAGCTGTCACCGACACGCTATTCGATGGCAGCCGATTCGAGGGAGGCCGACATGGACGCAACCTCGCTGCCGGTCGGGACCAGGCAGTCCACCGGCGAAGACGCGTTCCTAGACCGCCTGCTCAGCGCCATGCGCGATGTGCGGGACGGCAATTTCCGACGCCGGCTGACACCGGTCGGCGACGGCACGGCCGCGCGCGTCGCCGAGGTCTTCAACGAGATCGTGGAACGCAACCAGGACCTGGTCGGCGAGCTGTCCACGCTGCGCGGCGGGGTGGGCGAACGGCTGTCCACCGAGCCGTTCACCGGCGGCTGGGCGGTGGCCCGGCAGTCGGTCAACCTGGTGCTGGAGGACCTGCTGCACCCGACCACGGAGCTGAGCCGGGTGCTCGCCGCGGTGGCCGAGGGCGACCTGTCGCAGCGAATGGCCTCGCACCGCAACGGACAACCGCTGCGCGGCGAGGCGGCGCAGCTGTGCGGGACGGTCAACGGACTGCTCGAACAACTTTCGGTGTTTGCCGAGCAGGTGACGCGGGTAGCCCGCGAAGTGGGCACCGAGGGCAAGCTCGGTGGCCAGGCGGTCGTGCCCGGAGTCGCTGGTATTTGGAGGGATCTCACCGACAACGTGAACCTGATGGCGGGCAACCTGACCGCCCAGGTTCGAGATATCGCGCAGGTGACCACGGCGGTGGCGGACGGCGATCTGAGCCGGAAGATCACGGTCGAGGTCTCCGGGGAGATGCTCGGCCTGAAGAACACCGTGAACACCATGGTGGACCAGCTTTCCGCGCTGGCCGACGAGGTCACCCGCGTCGCCAGGGAGGTCGGCACTGAGGGCATTCTCGGTGGCCAGGCAACGGTTCCCGGCGTCGCGGGGATCTGGCGCGACCTCACCGCGAACGTGAACTTCATGGCGGCCAACCTGACTTCGCAGGTGCGGTCCATCGCGCAGGTGACGACGGCGGTGGCCAAGGGCGACCTGTCGCAGAAGATCACCGTCGACGTCAAGGGCGAGATGCTCGGCCTGAAGAACACCGTGAACACCATGGTGGACCAGCTTTCCTCGTTCGCGGCGGAGGTCACCCGGGTCGCCCGCGAGGTCGGCGGCGAAGGCCGCCTGGGCGGTCAGGCCACGGTGCTGGGTGTCGCCGGCACGTGGCGAGATCTCACCGATTCGGTGAACTTCATGGCCGGCAACCTGACTTCGCAGGTGCGGTCCATCGCGCAGGTGACGACGGCGGTGGCCAAGGGCGACCTGTCGCAGAAGATCACTGTGGACGCTCGGGGCGAGATCCTGGAGCTGAAGAACACGATCAACACGATGGTGGACCAGCTCTCGGCCTTCGCCGACGAGGTCACCCGGGTGGCCCGCGAGGTCGGCACCGAGGGCAAGCTGGGCGGTCAGGCGACCGTGCGCGGCGTGGCCGGCACGTGGAAGGACCTGACCGACAACGTCAACGTCATGGCCCACAACCTGACCGGCCAGGTGCGCTCCATCGCCCGGGTGGCCACGGCGGTGGCCGACGGCGACCTGTCGAAGAAGATCGTGGTCGAGGCGGCCGGCGAGGTCGCGGCGCTGGCCGCGACGATCAACGGCATGGTGGACACCCTGCGTGCGTTCGCCGATGAGGTCACCCGCGTGGCCCGCGAGGTCGGCACCGAGGGAATGCTCGGCGGCCAGGCCCGGGTGCCCGGTGTCGCCGGCACCTGGAAGGACCTGACCGACAACGTCAACTTCATGGCCGACAACCTGACGTCCCAGGTCCGCAACATCGCCCAGGTCACCACCGCGGTGGCCCGCGGCGACCTGTCGAAGAAGATCGACGTCGACGCCCGGGGCGAGATCCTGGAGCTGAAGAACACCGTCAACACGATGGTCGACCAGCTGTCCGGCTTCGCCGACGAGGTCACCCGGGTGGCTCGCGAGGTCGGCACCGAGGGCCAGCTGGGCGGCCAGGCCGAGGTCGTCGGCGTGACCGGCGCGTGGAAGCGGCTCACCGAGAGCGTGAACGAGCTGGCCGGCAACCTCACCACGCAGGTGCGGGCCATCGCCGCGGTCGCCACCGCGGTGACCGCGGGCGACCTGACGCGGCAGATCACCGTGCAGGCGCGCGGCGAGATGGCCGATCTGAAGGACAACATCAACCGGATGATCGGCAACCTGATGGAGACCACCACCGCCAACCGGGAACAGGACTGGCTCAAGACCAACCTGGCCCGGCTGTCCGGCCTGATGCAGGGCCAGCGGGACGTGGTCGAGCTGGCCTCGCTGATGATGAGCGAGCTGGCCCCGCTGGTGGCGGCCCAGCAGGGGCTGTTCTTCCTCATCGACCAGGAGGAGCTGGCCATGGCCGCCGGCTACGGCGTGCCCGGCGGCGACGACGGCGGCCCGCGGTTCCGGTTCGGCGAGTCGCTGGTCGGGCAGGCCGCCGTGGAGAAGAAGACGATCCGCATGTCGGCCGCCCCGCCCGGCTACATCAAGATCACCTCGGGGCTGGGCGACGCGCCGCCGTCGGACGTGATCGTGCTGCCGGTGCAGTTCGAGGGCAAGGTGCTCGGCGTGATCGAGCTGGCCTCGGTCGGCCGGTTCACCGAGGTCCACCGCGACCTGCTGGAACAGCTGCGGGAGACCATCGGCGTCACCGTCAACACCATCCAGGCCAGCTCCCGCACGGACGCGCTGCTGGCCGAGTCCCAGCGGCTGGCCCAGGAGCTGCGGGCCCGGTCCGAGCAGCTGCAGGCCCAGCAGGAGGAGCTGCAGCGGTCCAACGCCGAGCTGGCCGAGAAGGCGGCCCTGCTGGCCCGGCAGAACAGCGACATCGAGCTGAAGAACACCGAGATCGAGCAGGGCCGGCAGGAGCTGGAGGAACGGGCCCAGCAGCTGGCGCTGGCCTCCCGCTACAAGTCCGAGTTCATGGCCAACATGTCCCACGAGCTGCGCACGCCGCTGAACAGCCTGCTCATCCTGGCCAAGATGATGTCCGACAACCTGGAGGGCAACCTCTCCGACAAGCAGGTCGAGTTCGCCCGCACCATCCACGCCGCCGGCAGCGACCTGCTCCAGCTGATCAACGACATCCTCGACCTGGCCAAGGTCGAGGCCGGCCACCTCCAGCTGGAGCAGACCACGGTGTCGGTCGTCGACCTCGTGGACTACGTGGAGAAGCTGTGCCGGCCGCTGATCGGGCAGAAGGGGCTGGACTTCTCGGTCGTGGTGGACGCCGAGGTGCCCGACGAGGTGCACACCGACGTGCAGCGGCTCCAGCAGATCCTGCGCAACCTGCTGTCCAACGCGGTGAAGTTCACCCAGGAGGGCAGCATCCGGCTGACCATCCGCCAGGTCGAGCCCGGGCAGGTCCGCCGGGCCACGCTGCGCGGCGCGCCGGCCCGCATCGCGTTCTCGGTCGAGGACACCGGCATCGGCATCCCCGCCGACAAGCTCGGCGTCATCTTCGAGGCGTTCCAGCAGGCCGACGGCACCACCAGCCGCAAGTACGGCGGCACCGGGCTGGGCCTGTCCATCAGCCGGGAGCTGACCCACCTGCTCGGCGGCGAGCTCCAGGTGCGCAGCACCCCCGGCCAGGGCAGCGCCTTCGTGCTGTGCCTGCCGGTGACGCCGCCGCCGGCGCTGCTGGCCGCCGCGTCCGAGCTGCCCGAGGTGGACGAGCTGGAGGAGTCGGTGCTGATCCGGGAGCCGGTGCCGGCGGTGGTCGAGCTCAGCTCGTCCGCGCCGCGGTTCCACGGCGAGAAGGTGCTCATCGTCGACGACGACCTGCGCAACGTGTTCGCCCTGAGCACCGTGCTGGAGCTGCACGGGCTGCACGTGGTGTTCGCCGACAACGGCGTGGCCGGCATCCGGGCGCTGGAGCAGTACGACGACATCGCCCTGGTGCTGATGGACATCATGATGCCGGAGCTGGACGGCAACGCCACCATGGCCGCCATCCGGGACATGTCCGCCCACGCCGACCTGCCGGTGATCGCCGTGACCGCCAAGGCGATGAAGGGGGACCGGGAGAAGAGCCTGGCCTCCGGGGCCAACGACTACGTCACCAAGCCGGTGGACACCGACCTGCTGCTCAACCTGATCGCCGCCTACCTGGACTACGACACCAGCGAGCCGGCCGACCAGCAAGCGTGACCCTCGCTCTCACGGCCCTAGGCATCCAGTGAGCGGATGCCTAGGGTCGTCGGGGTGGGCGCCAGCCGGCCGGTCTTGCTGCTGGACGTGGACGGGCCGCTGAACCCGTACATGGCCCGCAGGAGCCGCAGGCCCGATGGTTACAGCACGTACCGGACCAAACCCAGATCGTGGATCGCCGCCAACGCGCACCGGCCCGAGGCCTTCGTGCGGCCGCTGCGGGTGTGGCTGAACGTCGCGCACGGGTCTCGGCTGCGGGAGCTGCCCTACGACCTGGTGTGGGCCACGACGTGGAAGGACGAGGCCAACGAGTGGATCGGGCCGCCGCTGCACCTGCCCGAGCTGCCGTGGCTGGACTGGCCGCAGGAGCACTTCGCCGATCCCGACGGCATCCACTGGAAGACCCGGCACATCGTGGACTGGGCCGGCGGGCGGCCGTTCGCCTGGGTGGACGACGAGATCGGGCCGGCCGACCGCGAGTTCGTCGCCGCCCACCACGCCGGGCCGGCCCTGCTGCACTGGGTCGACCCGCGCCTGGGCCTGCGCGACGAGGACTTCGACACCCTGGCCCGCTGGGCCACCTGACGCAGAGAAGGGGGCTCACCTGCGTCGAACGCAGTCAAGCCCCCTTGCCTGGGGCAGTGCGAGGCCGCGCCGGTGCCTGGACCGTCGCCGGATTTCCCCCGCCGCCACCCAACGCGACCCACCACTCAAGCCGACGCGGCGGGGTAAATCTGGCTAGGGAAGGCACCGGTCACGAGCGGCCGAGCCGCCCTGCCGGAGGCGGGGCCAAAAACTCAGTTCACGCCGAGGAGGTCGACGACGAAGATCAGGGTCTCGCCGGGCTTGATGACGCCGCCGGCGCCGCGGTCGCCGTAGCCCAGGTGCGGCGGGATGACCAGCTTGCGCCGGCCGCCGACGCGCATGCCGGCCACGCCGCGGTCCCAGCCCTGGATGACCCGGCCGCCGCCGAGCGGGAACTGGAACGCCTGGCCGCGGTTCCAGGAGGCGTCGAACTCCTCGCCGGTCGAGTGCGCAACGCCCACGTAGTGCACGTTCACCAGTTGGCCGGGCGTGGCCTCGGGACCCTCGCCCACGGTGATGTCCTCGATGACCAGGTCGGCCGGGGCCGTGCCGTCGTGCGGTTCGACAATGGGCTTTTCCAGCGCCATGGTGGAGCTCTCCTCACGTGTTCAGGTGCGACCCACCCTAGCGCTCAGCCGGTCAGCCACGGCACGTCCCGCAGCCAGGGCAGGGTGATGGCCAGGATCGCCATCAGCAGCACCACCGCCCCCACCACGCTCAGCTGCCACCGCATCAGCAGCTCGTCACTTCGGTGGACAACGTCGTCCCCGCAGCAGCGTCATCCCCGCAGCAGCCCCCGGGCGAAGGCCGTGGCGACGGCGGCGGCGCGGTCGGAGACGCCGAGCTTGGCGTACAGGTGCAGCAGGTGAGTCTTGACCGTGGCCTCGCTGATGAACAGCTGGGCGGCGGCCTCGCGGTTGGTCGCTCCCTTGGCTATCAGCGCTAGGACTTCTAGCTCCCGCTTGCTCAGGTCGTCCTTGGCCGGGGCACGGACCTGGCCGAGCAGCTTGGTGGCGACGGTGGGGGACAGCACGGCCTCGCCCCGGGCGGCGGCACGGACGGCCCGCAGCAGCTCGGCTCGAGGGGTGTCCTTGAGCAGGTAGCCGGTGGCGCCGGCCTCGATGGCCGGGAGAACGTCGCTGTCGGTGTCGTAGGTGGTCAGGACCAGCACCTTGGCGCGGACTTCTAGCGACGCTAGCTTTTGTATCGCTGCTACGCCGTCCATGCCGGGCATGCGCAGATCCATCAGCACGACGTCGGGCGCAAGCGATTGCGCGTAGGCGACGGCCTCGGCGCCGTCGGCGGCCTCGCCCACCACCTCGAACTCCGAGTCCCCGGCGAACATGCCGTGCAGGCCGTTGCGCACCACTGGGTGGTCGTCGACGATGAGCAGCCGGATCGGGTCACTCACCGGGCACGCTCGCCGAGATCGCGGTGCCGGCCCCCGGCTCCGACTCGACGGCCAGGGTGCCGCCGACGCCGTCCATCCGCTGCCGCATCACGGTCAGCCCGAAGCCCCCGTCCCGCCCCCGGGAGAACCCGCGGCCGTCGTCCCGCACGTCCAGCACCACCTGGTCGTCCAAATAGGACAAGGTGACGCCCACTCGGGACGCGTCGGCGTGCTTGGCGATGTTGGCCAGCGCCTCCTGCGCCACCCGGTACAGCGCCACCTCCTGGTCCGGCGTCACCGGCCGCGGCGGCCCGTCCGTCGACACCGTCGCCGGCACGCCGGCCTCCCGCGACCAGTTCTCCGCCAGTTCCGCCACCGCGTCGACCAATCTGTTGTCCTCCAACGGTTCCGGCCGCAGCGCCTGCACGGACCGGCGGGCCTGGGCCAGGCTCTCCCGGGCCAGCCGGGCGGCCTTGTCCAGGTGCTCGCGGTCGCCGGTCTGCTCGGCCGCCTGCAGCTGGGTGACGATGCCGGCCAGGCCCTGGGCGAGTGTGTCGTGGATCTCCCGGGCCATGCGCTGCCGCTCGTCCAGCACGCCGGCCTCTCGTGCCTGTACCAGCAGTTGCTCGTGCAGGCCGCTGTTCTCGGCCAGCGCCTCGGCCAGCTCCTCGCTGGTGCGCCGGTACTTGTCGCTCTGCCGGCCGATCATCACGCCGGCGTAGATCATCGGCAGCATCACGCTGGCCAGCACCGACCACACCTGCCCGTCGACCCGCTGCACCAGCACCGCCAGCACGGTCTGGGCGCCGACGCCGACCGCGATCCAGCGGGTCGGCAGCAGGTTGATGGCCTGCCCGAAGCCGACCGCCCCGAAGATCGAGAACCAGGAGTTGGTCCACATCAGCGCGACGATCAGCGCCAGCAGCACGACGTACTGCAGGACCGGCCACCGGGGCGTGCCCAGCCGGGTCCGCACCAGCCACAGCACGGTCGCCGCGACCACGACCAGCGTGACCCAGACCGGCTGGTGGCCGCCGAACGGCACGGCCAGCGCCAGCACGGTGGACAGGGCCAGCAGCACGTAGCCGCTGGCCCAGAAGATCAGCCGGTCCTTCTCGGTCATGCCGTGCTACTCCCAGCGGAACAGCCGGGCCGAGGCCAGCCCGAACACCACCGTGATGGTAGCCATCACGGCCAGGTGCAGCGGCTGCGGGAAGTGGCCGGCCCACGAGTCGCGCAGGGCGGCCATGGTCGCGCCCAGCGGCGTGTAGTCGCCGATCTCGCTCAGGAACCCGATCATCACCTCGCGCGGGGTGAACACGCCGCCGAGGAGCACGCTGACGATGAACAGGAAGCCGCCGACGCCGCTGGCGATCCGGGCCGTCGGCGCGATGGCGGCGACCAGCAGGCCGAGCGAGAACAGCGACAGGCAGCCGAGCACGAAGGCGAGCGCGAAACCGAGCGGTTGTGCGGGCAGCGGGAAGCCCATGGCGGCGCCCACGCCGACCACGATCGCGGCCACCGCCACGGCCACCGCGCAGCTGACCAGCAACTGTCCGATCAGGACCTTCGACGGGTGCACGGGCGTGGTGTAGAGCCGGCGCAGGATGCCCTTCTCCCGGTAGCCGGCCAGGATGGAGGGCATCAGGGTCATGGACATCATGGCCAGCGAGAACGTGATCGCCAGGCCGGGGAAGTAGCTGACGATCGGGTCCGGATCGCCCGGCTTGATCAGCAGGCCGAAGGCCACGATGATCATCAGCGGCACGACCAGGGTGGTCCCGACGGCGGTCGGCTCCCGCAGGTACAGGCGCAGTTCGCTGGCGGCGATGCGCATCTGGGCGCTCATCGGACGGTCTCCTCGAAGGTCGATTGCGGTCGTGGGTCGAAGGCGGCCATCAGTGGGTCTCTTCGAGCTTGTGGCCGGTGAGCGCGACGAAGGCGTCGTCCAGGCTGGCCTGCTCCACCCGCAGGTCGGCGGCCACGATCCGGTTCCTGGCCAGCACGGAGGTGACGGCCTGCAACAGGTCGCCGGTGCCGGACACCTCCAGCTGCGAGCCGACCTCACGGATCGAGGTGACCTCGGGCAGGTCGCTGAGCAGCCCGTCGGGCACGGGCACGCTCGGCTTGAACCGGATGCGCTGCTCGGCGGCGATGGAGGAGACCAGCCCGGCCGGGGTGTCCAGGGCGATCACGCGGCCGCGGTCGATGACGGCGACCCGGTCGCACAGCCGCTCGGCCTCGGCCATGAAGTGCGTGACGAGCAACACGGTCACGCCCCGGGCCCGGATGTCCTCGACCAGCCCCCAGGTGTCGCGGCGGGCCGCCGGGTCCAGGCCGGTGGTCAGCTCGTCCAGCACCGCGATCTCCGGCTTGCCGATCAGCGCCAGTGCGATGAACAGGCGCTGCTTCTGGCCGCCGGAGAGCTTGCCGAACTGGGCGTTGGCCTTCTCGGCCAGGCCCCAGTCGTCCAGCAGCTGCCGCCAGTCCATCGGGTCGGGGTAGAAGGAGCCGTAGAGCTTCAGCGCCTCCTTGACCAGCATCTTCTCCGGCAGCTGGCTCTCCTGGAGCTGCACGCCGACGCGGCCGGTCAGCCGGTCGTGGTCGCGGTGGGGGTCGAGGCCGAGCACCCGGACCGAGCCGCCGTCGGCCACCCGCAGGCCGGACACGCATTCCACGGTGGTGGTCTTGCCGGCCCCGTTCGGCCCGAGCACGCCGAAGATCTCGCCCTTCTGGACGGTGAACGACACGTCCTGCACGGCGACGTGATCCCGGTAACGCTTGTGGAGGTGCTCGATCTCGATGACGTCCATGGGACAAGCGTCGTTTTCCCGGGCCCGTCGCGGGATCGACCGGGTGATCAGACCGGGGTCAACCGATCGGTGGATGCGGGGTCGGCACAAGCGCCCGCGCCGACTGTGCGAGGATCCCCGACTGAGATCCACTGGTGTCCCGAAAGGCGGAGGAGATGGTCGACCACTCGCGCGTGCCGCGACTGATCTTCGGTGTGGTGGGCGTGCTCGTCGCCGTCATCGGCGTCGCCGGGCTGGTGCTCGGGCACGGCGGCTCGCTCGGCGACACCACGGCGGACGCGACCTTCATCGGCTTGCAGCTCAGCCCGCTGCACAGCCTGCTGCTGGTGATCTTCGGGGTCGTCGGGGTGCTCACCTCGTTCGCGCGCAAGCTGACCGCGCCCTGGGCCATGCTCCAGTTCGCGGTGTTCTCCGGCCTGTTCTGCTACGGCGTCGCGATCCCGGACTCGCTGGGCCTCAACCTCGGCGACCACATCCTGCACATCGTGGTGCTGAGCATCAGCGCCATGTGCGCGCTGATGGTGGCCGCCCCGTACATGGGCTCCGACCGGCACTGACCTCCACACGCGCGAAACGCCACGTGCCACGGCCCCCGGGCCGCGCACGTGGCGTTCGTTTGTCCTGGGCGCCGGCCGTCACATCGTCGCGGTCGGCGGCTGCTGGGTGGCCAGCGTGAATGTCGGGTTTCCCTGGTCGTCCACCGCCGCGTCCAGGATCTTGTCGTCCAGGTAGGCGGCGGCCGAGTCGTCCAGGAACAGTCGCGCGCCCTCACCGGAGATCACGCGGTCGGCGTCGTCCGGCTGGGGGGCCAGGGCAAGGGCGAGTCGGCCGTCTTGGTTGGCGATACGCAGCCCGGTTCCCTCGGGCACGCCGTCGTCGCTGGTCAGGCTGCGCACGACCTCCACGGCGGTCGGCGTGAGCGTGAGCATGGAGTCTCCGTTCGACGTCGTTGGAGTTGAGTCAGCCACGCTAGCGCCGTCTTCCCTGCCGTGCAGCGCGACCGCGCCCTGTGTCCTTTATGGACCTCTGAACCCCGGTGGTCAAAGCACTTGACGGCGACGGGAAATTTCTTCTCGGTTTATCGGTCGTCCGGTGTGGGCACTCTGGTTCTGGTGCGGGTGAAGGACGTGGCCGCGCGCAGGTCGGGGGCGCGCGGCCACGTCCGTTTGTTTGTGCCGTTTCGCCGGCGGGTAGTCGTCCGTTGAGGACGGAGGCGAGAAACTGATGACGAGTACAGCGAAGTTGGCTGTGGGCACGACGATCGCCGCTGGGTGTGCCGTCTGGGCGTTGGCGGCGCCGGCTCAGGCCGCGCCGTCGGCCCCGTGTTCCGCGGCCGCGCGGGCCTGTGTCGACCTGTCGTCGACCAGGCGTGGCTGATGCGTGGCGGAGCCGTGACCTATGGACCGGTGCCGGCGATGCCCGGCATGGCGAGCGCGCCGACGGATCCGGGCACATTCCGCGTGACGTTCAAGGATCTGCACCACCGCAGCACCATCTTCAACAACGCGCCGATGCCTTACTCGGTGTTCTTCAACGGCGGAGACGCGTTCCATGAGGGCAGTCTGAGTGTGCCCTCGCACGGATGCGTGCACCTGTCGCACACGGCGGCCGCCGAGTTCTATGCCGCCCTGCAACCGGGTGACGTGGTTCAAGTCGCGTCGTGAAACGAGACGCGGGTGGCGCTGACAGTGCGCCACCCGCGTCTTCTTACGACTTTTCCTTACAGGGCATCGAGTCCGTTCGGCGTGCCGAGGCCGGTCGGGCCGTCGTAGCCCTTGCCGGCGGTGCACAGGTAGTCGCCGCCGCAGTCCCAGTGCTTGTTGCTGCCCGACGTCACGTCGTTCAGCGCGCCGGCGTGCTGGTAGATGTGCTGGGCGGTGGGCAGTGTGGCCGCGTTGCCGGCCAGCGCGACCATGGCCGCGATGATCGGCGATGACGCGCTGGTGCCGCCGGAGACGTACCAGTCGCCGTCGCCGTACACGGCTGGGCCAGTGGCCGGGTCGGCGACCGCGGCGATGTCCGCGATTGTCCTGTTCGGACAGTCTTGGTCCTGCTGCCATGAGGGCTTGGCCACGTAACCGGAACAGCCGGAGCCGGCGCCCGCCCATGCGGTCTCGGTCCAGCCCCGGGCGTTGGCGGCCTTGGTCAGGGTGGTGCCGCCGACGGCGATCACCGTGCTCAGCGACGCCGGCCAGCTGGCCTCGATGAAGCCCCGGTCGCCGGTGGACGCGGTGATGGCCACACCCGGCTTGGCGAAGTCCTTGGCGTGAGCCAGGGAAACGGTGTTCTCGTCGCCGCCGAAGCTGTTGGACACGGCGACCGCGCCCGAGCCGGTGGCCACGGTCTCGGCCTTGGACAGGTCCTCGGTCGAGGAGCTGTCGGCCTCCACCAGCACGATGTGGCAGGCCGGGCAGGTGGCGCCGACCATGTCCAGGTCCAGCGAGATCTCACCGGTCCAGTCGTCGTTCGGGTCCACCGGCGGCAGCGGCGCGGTCTTGCCGTTCTGGTTGAGGATGGTCAGGCAGCCGTTGGCCGTGGTGCAGGCCGGCAGCCCGTAAGTCTTGCGGTAGACGGCCAGATCGGCCTCGGCGGCCGCGTCGCCGCCGGCGTCGACGATCGCCACCGTGCCGCTCTTGGCGCTTGCAGGGAGGTTGTAGGCGCTGTGAATGTCGTTGGGCCCAAGGCCATCCGGCAGCTTGTCGGCCGACGGCTGCCACTTGGCCGCCGTGGTCAGCGCGAGGCAGCGGGCGTGGCCGGTCGCCGCGGCGGCGCACACGGGGTGCGCGTCGACGGAAGGCGTGCCGTTG
>Ga0307511_10002779_pt1 | contig 18173 bp, 21 predicted proteins | sample 13_EM_MG_FD_200266 | JGI IMG/M metagenome (GOLD analysis project Ga0307511, IMG submission 200266) | Populus trichocarpa ectomycorrhiza microbial communities from riparian zone in the Pacific Northwest, United States - 13_EM | ecosystem: Host-associated > Plants > Roots > Unclassified | place... | reverse complement strand
CTCGTTCCTGATGCATCTCGTATTAACAGCTTTTTTTTTTTCAAGGACCACCAGAGCCCAAGTCTATTCTTCCAGATGTTCCCCATTCAGAGATATCTCGCACGCCGTCGATATGCCTTACAGGAACCGACGGGGCATCGTCTCCGCCCCAAAGTACATCCTTGTCTCCGAGCAATCGACCACACACCCGACGGAGAATCCTTATTTTGGGTACCTCGAGCTCTGAACCCGCACCAAGCAGTCCAGCATCTACGTACGAGAGAGCCGAGTTACGGGTGACGAGGCCAGGTTCTGCTGGTGCCCGTCTGGTTCATAGTAACGACGACGGTGGACGATCGTCACTTGTCAGCAGAGCTAGCTCGATGCTTCGCAGATTGTCGCAGGCGACAGGTTCGAAGCATCATTCCACAAGTATCTTGTCAACATACAAGGTAAAGGAAGAAGACGAACAGAGTATACCGCGAAATCTCTTGCCTCCCCCGGATTGAAAACACATTTCTGCCAAAGCCGTCCTGATCTCGATTTGGGTGGTTCAACATAGTTAGGTTGCCATTGCTAATCAGTTCTCTAACTCGTTGCCCAATGCATTTTCTCTTATACACCGCTCTCGCTGTACCCATCTACATATTAACCTCCAGGTGCTTCGTCGTGTATCATTTCTTCAGCATTTAATACCTCTTCTGCCATGTTGTCATGGCTGAAAGCTTCTCACTGTGAATGAACTAACCTATACAATACTAATGTGCTAGATACATCACCTCGGCGCGATCACGTTGTTTAGGCCCTAGGTCTGCTTTGCTCGACTCAGCAAGACAGAGCCCTTATTATCAATGAGTGTGAACCAAGCGCCCTCCACCCCTGCCTTCTTAGCACCCACCTCAGCAGGTAAGCGCGACGAACCAAGTAATCCTGCGTTCATTATGGCCTTGGCTAGCATTGGCACCTGAAGAGATTCACGTTTGGACTTCCCCTCAGTAAGGTCATCGCGAGAGCTTACGTACCTCGATTTCAAAGTGTGGTGAAACATGCGAGAGTGCACCTGTGACGTAGCTAGACGACCGAAGTGAGGACGAAATAAAACAGAGAGCATACATCCAAGTGTGAATCGACGTACCCAAAAAGAGTTTCACCGATCCTCTTTTCAGCACGATCTGCGCCTTTGAGTAATGCAGGACGGAAGACTATGGTCTCGGAATATCCAAGTCGCGCAAGGGCGAGCTCTGTGAGGCCCTTGGATTTGGGGTAGATGAGAGATGAGGATGCGTTGGCACCAGTGGACTGTCAGGGGCGGGTATGTTTGCACGCAGACGGACCCAGTTGGAACATATGGATCACTACTCACCGATAGATATACGACCCTTTGTATGTGTGCAGGATCATCCGACTTCGCTGCCCGACAAGCATTGACGACGTATCTACAACCATCCCATGCGCTCAATGAGCCAGTATCTGAAAGCCAAGTAGGACAAGGTGTACACACTCGCGGTCGATCTTCTCAAACATTTCCGCACTCCCGGCCTGTGCACGCGTCGTGCCGAGGGTGACAAAGACAACGTCCCACCGACCGTCCTTCAAACCCGCCGCATCGAGGTTCTCGAAATCGATGGCCTTCTGTTCAAGCCTTCCCTCTCGCTGTCCTGGCGGCATGTTCTCGGGTGCCGTCACACGCCTGCCGTATTCCCCAATCTTGCTCCATTCGTTGCTCGCGAGGAGTTCTGCAAGGACCTTCTTGCCTACAGCGCCGGTTGCGCCTAGTAAGAGAGCTGTTCTTCCGGACATGGTGTTGCAACGAGAGTTGGCCGTTGCAAATCAGAGACGGGTCCTTGGGCTTACATATCCCAGCGTCACGCTAATGAGCTGAATATTAGTCGGAAAAACCTAAAACTCATTGCGATGTCACGCTTTGTCACGTTTTACTATATATGGTATAGCTTGACAATTACATCGTATTGTAATGCTTGAAATCTGCTCAAAATTTAGCGAAATCCCGCAATGCACATCGTGACATTTGCGTGACCGTCACTGTTACTCAGATTTTGATTGCGGTCATTGCAACGTAATGTAATCATAAAGCCTACCAAATATGGTAAAAACGTGACACAAGCGTGACGAAAAAATGCATTGTAATGCGTTTTAGGTTTTTCCGACCAATGGCGCAATGTCAGCTGCCATGACCCAAAAGACAATCTGAGATTCAGATCATTGAGCGCGTTGATAGTGGCTCGATCGATGCAAAGGCACTATTGAAAGGTCTACAGAGCTAGCCCCTGACCTTGTGTGCAATTCCTCCAAGCATAGCGGCCATTTTCTACAGCATAACAAGAGTATTGTCCCACCAAAGAACTCACAACAGTATCCTAGAGCTAGAAAAAGGCTGTTGCCAACGGCAAACACCTTGTTTACCCCCAATTATGCTGTAGCCTAGACTAAACAGAAATCAATATATGACGAACTTAAGACTCGAGCGGAAAGATGGAAGGCAGATTGGAATAATGACGATCGCGGGAAAGGTGACGCACTTCCAGTTGCAGTGAACTTGTAGACAAGGTGATGGTATCCCATGCAAATTTATTCCTCGTCTTCGCCTACTACATGCACCGGGGCTTCTCCAGGGACAGGGGAATACCACTTGGAGGGTCCACGTGAACTCGTGAGCTCGATCTCGCCGTCTGGAGAGGCAGAAAAAATGATGCCATCTCGCGATGAGTGTGCCCCGCCAGCGTTTGTTCCCGTTGTTATGTATAAGTAGCAGAGGAATTGCGTAAATAAATACAGTAGGAATGCCATGCTGGATGGAAACGGTCAAAGAAAGTAGAAAAAGAAGGGCGAACCTTCACACTTACCTGTACATGCTGAGAATGTAGGTGACATGGTCCATGCCAGCATCATGCACGACTTCAAGTTCTTCATCGGTGGCAGACATAAACAGGAACCTGATTAAACATAAGAGATAACTGATTTATGGGTAGGAAACAAACGTACCCAGAGGCAACAAGCAACTGGTAAAGAAGTCAATTAGAACACCAACAACATATCAGGAACTGGAACTAACGAAGGGTGGCAAGTGGCGGAATGCTCGGGTAGCCATGACTTGTGTTCTGGGAGCACCGTGTGGCGTCTGGGTCGGTGCCAGTGTATGTTCGCTATCATTGTCCTCTAGTGACCCTGGCGCCAAGGCGGCGGAGGGTAAGAAACAGACTTCAACCAAGCGCGTGACTCCTGCTAGGATGAGAGTGTAACCAAACATTGCATGGACCTGATACAAGTTAATCCAGCATCACAGCGTCCGATTACAGGACCTACTTTTGTTGAGATCATAAGTGCCTGCACGTGGTCAGACATGGCCCAACCAGTCAATATAATGCTGATTCAGGCTCATTAGCATGTTGGAATGGACAGACTTTGACACGAACATCAATGCCGGAACAACATTTCTCTATAAACCTGGTTAAGTTAGTGTTCAAGGACAAACTAACACAGCACACCTGGTTGTTACGAGAAAGGAATATGCCCAATGCACCACCTGTCCACCAAAGGACTCCCAGCATGCTGACCCATGCGTAAGGTCCGAAATTAGTACATAAGGCGACATGACGTACGTGTGCTGCATATCCTTCACAGACCATACGCCACCCCAGTGTTCGGTGAAGGTATTCACGATGCCCTGGCGAAAATTTAAATTATTGAAAGAAACATCGACACGGTGGACATGACAAACCCAAATCATGATTACCCATGAATCCCACCATTCAGGACTCTGCCCACTCCTCCGCATCCAGTTTTCGCCGAGGGTAAAGAGGAGAGAGAGGATAATCCCATACCCAATGAATGCACTTCCCTAAATAAGCATATTTTAAAAACAGGGAGGAGTTAATGTCCAAAGCCTACCATGATGTAATGTGCAGCGCATTGACCAGCACCATTGGGGCCGCACAGATCCCTTATGACGATGACACCAAAAAGGCCTTGGACCCAGCCTAGGATAGGCCATATGCGTCCGAGGATGCCATGCACACGCACTGCATACGGCCGAAGAGTTTCTTGGTGTATGTGAAGCTTGAGATAAACACCGAGGACCAATTGTGCAAGTATAGGCAAAAGAATCCATGATCCGATGGATCCGTGCATTGAATGACGGAACTGACGGCCGCCATGGGCATGTCCTAATAAGATTCCACCTAATGTAAAAGCAAAACCAACACTCTGTTATATCCGATATAAGCCAACAGTACGTGTCAAGAATAAGTACATGTCATGATAAGAGTGAGCACACGGACCTGCGTCGGAACGTGCCAACGACTTCGACTAAGACCAAGGACCATTCCTATCGGAAATAAGACGCCCCACACAACGGCCTGGAGAGCTATATGTATCCACAGGATAGAATCTATCGGAGCGTGGAGTTGTTCCTCCGTAAGTGCCTCGTCATGGGGTGAATGTCCGTATACAGAAGTTATCTGGCTCGACAGGAAAAGAACAAGGGCCAACTTTGAATAGATTGAACATGGCCTTGTCATTGCAGAGACAGGAAGAAATGGAAATGAGGGTGGTGCGCAACATGATGACAAATAGGCTTTGTTACTGATCCTCGTGCTGAGTTCAAGTCACTACAGTAACTACTTCGACTATGGGACTACTTGCTTTTCACCATCTCCGAGACAGCCTGTTTCCACGTATTGAGCTCCGTTCCCCAACCTCCAATGCGTCGCATATTACCTCCGACATGAATCCCCCACTTCTTCAGATTATCTCCCTCCCGGCAGCGCACGATACGATGCTGTGTGATAGTCCACCAAAAGATGCTATTTTTTGAAAGGAAAGCGTTTGCCAGTGACTCGTTGCACCCTGGTGCGCACTCATTCCCACGGCCAAACAACCGCAGAAATGTACGCACTACAAGGCGAGGAAAATAAAGTAAGAACGGGGGGTCGAGCCCTACGAAGATAGAGCTAGGATTCGGAAAGCTGTGTAAGTGGATCACAACCAGCATACGTACAGATGGCATCCGTCCTCCTCTCCACGACGAGACCACCAAGCCTGGACGTGTAGTTGCCGTCGACAACCCAACCCCCCTCATTTTCGGCGAGGCGTTGCTGGACTTTAGCTTGGAATTCCTCCGGTGTGCTCTCAACCCAATTCGGCTTCCAAAAGAGTGAGTCAAGGGATATGTACGTCACACCAAGGACCGATGCAAGTTCTGCACCGAGCGTGGACTGGCCATAGGACTTGCAGTCGGTATTATACATACGGTCTCTCATGTGCTTACCTTGCCTGCCCCTGCAGCAACTGGTCAGCATAGAAAGGAGAGAATTAGGAAGGAACCAACCGCAATTTCCTACTATGTGGACACGGTAGTTTCCATGGCCGTCACCAAGCAGAGGAGGAATCGGCGACCGGGATGCCATACTGGAGTAAGTAATAGCACCAACTAAGTTGTCCAGACGAACTTATATGCGTGTACATAGGTGCTGTGTATTTCACGCGGCATGACTTGCATCTGCGGAGCCGAACTTCGACGCCGAGTGGAGTTAGACGCAAAAGCATCGGTAAGCTTTGGCAAAGTCGAAGCTCAGTGCGGGAGTGTTCTCGGGAACTTTGTTATTTACCAGGAAGCCGTCAATATCTGCAAGGGATTGCCCAGATTCTCCAAGTTTGGCACGTAGGAGTCCATTTCAGTCCTCGGAGGACAGCAACACCATGTACGAAGTTATCTAGACAGAATGGTGTCTCTTCCTATTTGCATGGAAGAAAACAAGCGAACTGGCAGGACGCGGCATCCCTTGCGGTCTCTAGGAAACCTGACAAATGCCCGAACTCTTAAGGGGCGAAGTTGCTGGTGGTGAATCATGTTGTTTATGCATGTGCATGTAAGGCTACGTTCAATGATCCACTTTCCAACGAAGCACGTTGAAAGCCGTAGGTCATCCCATGAGGTTACATGCAGACTGACTGGTATGGCACCTATAAACATGTGGAAGTGGTTCGGCATCTGCACATCTGTGTATAGAGGCGCATTGGGACACAGTCTGTATCTTTTCTACCATCTCTTCTCACCGCGCTTTTCCTCAAACGCAACCGAATTCAGCTCTATTGCACACGCATGTTAGTGCTTCAACTAATGGTCTGTGTTGTTTCTTTGTGTTCATCTAAATCCAGCAGACGGTCCTTCTCACTGAACGCCTATTCGCATTTCCCGTATGTCGTCGGCGCAAGAGCTGGAATCGAGAGAATTTATAATCGTGTAAGTGAACGGGTAAACCAGACACTCGCTTACTTTCTTACTTCTCTCATCACCAGGGTGATAGGACCAGTGGGTTCTGGCAAAAGCGCGGTGAGTTGTTAATGTCATTGGTACGCCTCTCGGCCTTGAGGTTTCGATCTTTGTAGTTTATTGCCAAGGCCGCTGAGAATCACCACGAAGACACGGGTCAAGGATTTTGGGCGGGCTCGCACACGACGGATTTTGAAGCCACGAGGCTTGCGATTGGCAATTATTCCGATGTCATTTTGGTGGATACGCCTGGTTTTGACGGTCCGACTACATCTCCAACAATCATATTGGCCAGGGCTTCCAACTGGCTCCGCGCAACGTAAAGCTCTTTTTACACATTCCTTCATTCCTTATCATCTCATCCGATACTACGACTGGAATCCGGCTCTAGATACAACCGGAGGGCTACGGCCATTCTTTGTTTCCAATCCATCTCCGACAACCGCGTGCACTGGATACCCCACGATAACCTTGCAGTACTCCAGAGATCGTGTGGAGGTGTCGCCGCATCCAAGATTTCCCTGGTTACTACCATGTGGGACGAAGTGGACGAGGAGGTCGGAGTTGAAAGACTTGCGGAGCTCGAGGACAATTTTTGGAGGGTGATGATTTCACGAGAGTCCAGGATGTTTCAACATTCGAACACATCAGAATCTGCTAAAATGGTGCTCCAAGAAGTCACAGACGATGGCTTCGGGCGTGAAACAGGCACTGCAGGATTTGATGGCACCCATGCGCATAGGTGAGTCGTTATGCTTTTGTACTTTGCTACTTTGTGAGTTTCGTTAACTAGAAATGGTTCAACACGGCGGCGTATATACATCTTTACGTTGGTCACGTTGGCCGCCGTACTTAGTCTCGGTATTACAATACTCATCTTGTGACAGCTGAGACATTACTGTTTTGACTCCGTAGGAAACTTACGGTTACTCTAATTATTAGCTATTGGCCATGAAGGTGAGCTGGATTGGTGGTGACTATCAACTGACCTTGAACGTGCATATAAAACCCCGCCTGGTATTCAGCAACTCAACATCCACGCGCGGCACCCAGCCGTCCGACTTTTTCCCTGTATTCCGCCCCCATGACATCCCTGAGCACTCTCCAAGCCTCGTCACCCGGATCGCATTTCCTGAGTTTGTCATAATCATACCAGACAATCGTGCTCTCAGAATCCGCTACAACCCTTTGCTGAGTATAGGAATAAAGGGCAGCAGCTAAGGCGAATTGAGTGCGGCTTGACGAAACAATGGCCTTGTGACCGACCAATAACTGCAATATGGTCAACGTAGGAAGGGTGAATAGAAAGAAAACGAGTTTACCGTATCGGGGAATGTTATGGGCCTTCTGAAATCGATATTGACAGACTTCAGGATCAAGGAAACACCTTGGCCAGCAAGCATCGCCTGTACGCGCTCCTTCCCCCCGAGGGTGTTTCCTAGGTTCATAAGCCATTGAATGCGACCCTACAGCATTCAGCGACCCTGATATGGAGGGGGGACAACCCAACTCACCGACTCGATAAAGCGCACTGTCATTAATCGGAAATTGAGAGCACTCATTTTTCATAGTGGCGATAATTCTTACGGTAATGGGTGTTATTGACATGCCTAAGTGGAACGGTCAGGAGGAATGACAGAATCCCCGATGCAGTACACCTGCCTGAATGCATCATGATGGCCCCAAGTAATGCTTTGTTCCCAGAACGAATTTGCATCGTAGCCCATAGAGACTAGAGCCTCACGCGCCGCTCCAGCTGCTTCCTCCATCGACATCGACTGCTCAACCGGCTCACTTCCTTGCTTAGCTGGATGGATACTTTCGGACGACTTTGGTGGCTCATCTGGTGATGCAGGCCCAGTTTCGCCTGGTGGTATATAGAATGGAGAAGATGGATTCTTGAAAGCCGCTCGGAGGGACTGATCGTATGGACTTTTGAAGTCAGCCTCCCGGCACAGCCGAAACGACAACGCACCTCTATTGAGGATCCATTGACAAGGGCCGTATTCAAACAGAGTTTTCGCAAGAAGTAAGATTTCGTGTTGCATTTCGAAAGCATGGAAACCATTTCACGGTAAGTAACCCCACCGGTTCAAAGGGCCTGCTGACAAGGGAGTTTGTTTGAACAAACCGCATCCGCTGCCAGTATTATGTAGGAAGACAAGTGTTGCTCCTACTCTGAAGTCCGAACTTTGACCACAAAAGGAAGACACTTGGGAGCCTCGATCTTACTATCTTCAACTTCGTGGTCAAACGTGCATCCCCTCAAAGAGAGATGTCAAGTATCGTGAATGTTTTCGTGGTCTCACCAGACACGCGCTCTGAGCGTCGGTTCGATCTCCACATAACCGTCGAGCAGCTGAAGGTGCCACACCTCTTGATGTATGGGTGTGTTACGCGCATTCTGATCACCCATCATCACGCCTCAGGCCAAGCTCGAACTCATTACGGGCATCCCAGTACAAAACCAGAAGATCTCGATCGAAAATGGTGATGGTCGGACCTTGGGTCAACTTGCCGATGACACCAAACAACTTGGATATTATTGTCTAATGAACCTGCAGACGTTGAAGGCATGTAATGTAAATCCTCTACGTTTGTCGTTCCAACTTCACTTGTCACTGCATTCAGGTGATAGATATCAACCCTTCCACGTCATTTACGGGCCAGCTATCCGATGTGTCTCAAGTGGAGAAATTTGAGCTTAGCGGCGAAGCGTACGCGAAAAGAACAGGTCTTGCGATCTTCTTGTATGCGCCTCTAACATTGACGCCCTTCAGATACGGTGCTCGCTTACAAGCAGCGACATAAAATGGGTCGCTTTGCATCGCCATCCGACTCAGCTGCGCCAGCTCCCAAGGTGGATATTCCAATTGGTGCAAGGTGTGAAATTGAGTCTGAAGAAGAAGGCTTGTATAAACGTGGCACGGTACGTTTTGTTGGGCCCACTAAGTTCTCCGCCACGGGTGTCTGGATTGGTGTGGAATACGACGAACCCATTGGTCGTAATGATGGATCGTAAGTGGTAAAGTGTTTGATTGTCTATGTGTTTATCCCAGTTCTGCAGAGTTCAAGGGGAGAGGTACTTCACTTGCCGCCCGAATTACGGTGTCTTCGTGCGTCCGGATAGACTTAAAGTCGGAGATTTCCCTGTAGAAGAGATTGATCTGGATGAAGAAATGTAGACTTGCTTCCACGCAATGACGTATCTACGAGCAGCGGGGGTAACATGTTATGTTTAACTGATCAAATGACGTACATTAAAAGTCCAAGTCTTGTGGGTTACACTACACTAATTTGCACCAAGTACCCAGTAAAAGTACAGCGGAGCTAATCGATAATGTTAAGTTCCCTTGTACGCGTCTTCGCGAACTCATCCTTGTATTTGTTCCAGATTCTATGCATGACAGTTGTTAGACATGACAGCATACCGCCGGGGTTGAAAGATACCTAGTTAGCTCTTCAATGTACTTCGTTTGTACGCGTGTGAGTTCATCTAGGGTCGGTTTATCGCACTTTTCGATGTGTATCGGGCGACCAGCTGCATTGGATTGGTAAAGTAGAAGATGAAAAGACGAGCCTTGTACTCACTGACGGATACGATCCTGCGGCGGTACGGAAGTAAACCGAGATTGTCTGCAATAGTCGTTAACGTCCTCGAGAGCTATGAATTGACGGGAAACGTTACAGTTCAAGAGCCCTCGGCCATGGAAGAGGGGTAGCGTGAACCCAAACATTCTCTGGAATCTCTTCTGTAAAACGTAAATGGACGTCCCTTTCTCGTTTGGCATCTGCTGGTATATCTAGAAAACAATGGTGAGGAAAGAGATCAAGAAGACAGGAAAATAACCTACATCGTTTTCTCCAAAAGAGAACACAGGCACGAGATCGGCGCTGATATGACCGTTGCATCCGTTAGTCAATCTAGGGCTCGGATTTAGTAATAACGCACCCGTGTTGAATGGCGGCCTTGATGAAACCTAGCCTAAAATGACCGTAACAATTAGATTGAAGAGACACACGTGTAAAACACAGTACCTTCGTCTTAGAGTGAGATCTGCTGTACCTGGACGGGCACTCAGGCTCTCTGTTGCGCCGCCTACGACAATGGTAATCGCCTCTCCAGGTCCGCGTTTGAGAATATTGGAACAGGATTGCTTGGAAACGCTGCTGATTCCGAGAGCCATCAATATTTCTCGATATATGGGCACATCAAAGTTGTTTGTGAGGGTAAGAAGATGAGGGCGGATACCCGGGAAAGCAGAGGAAAAACCGGTGGCTATTGTGCATGAGTATCAGTGCTACACTAAGACATCAGACAGATACCTTCCGTTGCAAAGGTAGCCATGGCGCCCCTAAAGAAGGGTCAGTCAAACAGTGCACTTCTGAAAACTTAGCTGATCTTCTTACATTCCAATGATTCCTGTTCGGCGGCCAGTTAGGGGCGAATCAACGGGACCGAGTTAGGACGAACCATGAGGATGATATCCAAACACATATGGACGGTCAGGAGGGAGATCACATTCCTGGCGTACCAATCTCAGCTTACTATGATCCCCGTTTTGGAGGCTAAATGCTCACTTTCAAGAGTCTGAGAGCGGAGTCAGCGAGTCAGCGAACATTCCAACAGGCCATGACTCACGATGCAGGGTAATAATCAGCAAAATATTCCCACATTTTTAGAGAGCGGAACCATGGACTTAACCTCGTTCCATGTTCCGGACTCTTGTCTATCCAAGTCATCCAGACGAGATATACAGCAACGAATGGCCAGAGAGCGGGTATCGAACTAGAGATCTCTTATTTGTGGATGACCTCGCTAACGATAAATATGCAAGTGTGCGCACCATAGGTACAAAAAGAGGGAGATGCAGAGGACAAGTAAAGTGGACCAGACGGCTACAGACAAGGTCTGAAACCTGCGTTTACGTGGTATCTTTCTTGGAACAAAGCTGAAGGATATCAAGGGCGATTAGCGATTGCATTATCAGGTGATATGCGGGTGCTCAACTCGATGGACACATGAAGAGCGACGACAGGGCATAATGGGGACGTGGTCAAGTTAGTCAACTTCTCTCTTAACGACGAAGCAGATAAGGTGCGAGACGAACTATCCAGTGGTCGACCGTCCATGTCCGCTGTGTCAGCCAGAGGGCTGTGGGATGAGGTCGGCGTGGACGATGGAGCGGAAGTCATTTAAATAAGTCATCAGATAATGGTAATAGCCGGTCACGTGATCAACAGCCCCTGAGCATGTAACAACTCTCGCGGTATTCGTGTCCTGGTTCTCGGACTCACTTACAATGCAGCGCACCGTTTGCGAGGCTGGCACACGACTTAAGAGGTTCAAGCGCGACAGCCTCGAACTTCGTGCTGTGGGAACGTAAGCCTTGAGAACGTTTGGAATAAGCGGCATTTCTTTCACCCATTTATATTACTTGATCTTTGAAAAGAGCGCGTACACGCAATCTACCCGACAGCTTGCTACCTGTTTGTGGTCCAAAAGGCTTACATTACTGAAGTCCTGCAAAAATGGAAGAAACCTGCGCTCAATCTATTCGATTCTTAGGGCGAACATGGAAAGGATAATAAATCGACATTTTGGCTTGATAGGCAAGGGTGGTGCAAAGCAGTCGGTCCTGTACGTTGTAACTCTGCACTGATACTAGCGCACTGACAATAGTGGGCTAGAACGATTATCTCGATGTAGCTTCTGAACGTACGAAAGAAAGAATCCAATGGATCCTTGACCTAGAAGGGTCGCCGACGACGCTGAACACGCACCATTGTTCGGACTATCGTGACAAGTTCCTCGCGTATTACAAGGGCAGAAACTGCAGTGGTTAGAAATGATACATGAAAGAATACATAGTAAAGATAAACGAACAGACGGGTAGAGAACAACCGACGAAGAAAAACGGCGCTTCACAACTCATCTATGTATATCATTAATCCTCGCTTGGTCACCCTTTGTCCCACCTCGCAACTCGTCGCTTGACCGCTCCTCCGTCACAGAACCTGGCGGTGTTTTCAGTTCGGTGCCAAACAAATGGCTTTGCAACGCTGTACAAAGGTGTTGTGATGTTTGAGCCAGCCAGCCAAGGTTCAGGAGGACACTGCATGATCCCTGTGACGAGGTATTTGTTGGTGAGTCGAGTAGACAGTAAAGTCAACAATGTTTTGAGGTTATCATTACTTGGAAGTGACAGCATCAATGGTTTGTATAAATGGAGAAAGTGGAAGGCTGGCCAAGTCCAGGCTAGTACAAAATCATCTGAAGATATCTCGTGCGACCTTGGGGTTATGTTTGCCATTAAAGAAAGCCACTTGAAGTCAGCGAAGAGGTTTCCTTCGCAGCAGAATTCCTTGGAGTCCGTAAAGTGCCTATAGTCTCCCAGCTGTTCTCGTAAGGTTCAAACACTGTATGGAAGGCCAAGAAATTCCCGGACACCCCCTCCATCACATAGCTGTCGTACAACTTCCTCGGCCAATCGAGTATCATGAGACCCCGCCAGTCACAGTCGGGATCATTTGTTCCCTAAATCAATGGTGATATCAATGCCGACGAGAAACAAAAAAACTACTCACATCAACATCAAAGGCTGTCCACTCACCCGATACGTTACCGCAAGAGGGATCGTGAAATACCTCAAGCTTAACTGCACACATCTTTGAGCCCTTCCACATGACGGACGAAATCCGAAGGATCTTGGTTGTTCGAGGGACACGTGTCTGCATAATGCGGACTTGACCATTAGATTCAGCCCCAGAACGCGCCTTATTCATGTATTGTGCATGTTTTGGCGGTTTGACCAGCATTTCAGTGTATTTATGCTTGGCATAGTCCTGCCATGAAGGTCGCGGAATTATGCTAGGTTCATCGGAAACGACATGTATCCACTCCTTGCTAAAAGATTGCCCAAGGCACACTACAAAGCGATGGTTAGTTAGACTATCAGAATAGACTTTGATGTAAAGGGGATCGGTGCTGGTCAACGTGAGCGTGTTTCCCGTAAATTTCTTTGGATACGCGTCGCAGCAAGTGAAGCCATTCTCGGCGAGCCCACTATCGTTGATTTCGAATGTGGCGTTGCGATGCGGCAGGTCTTGGTATCTCAGATAGACTTGGCGGAATTGCCATAGGGGTCGCTCTGAAGGAAGCACTAGTCCAAATTGCACTGGGGATTTATAGTAATTGGACTCCCACAAAGCCAAAGGGATGGTCACTGGTGGATCCAATCGCCCAACGCGGCATGGTAGTCGGGCTTCGAAGAGTGTGCGGGCATAGGGACAGAGGAGCAGCCAAATCTGGATGCCGCGATTCGTGACCGGGAATGCACCGAGTCGATCCTCGACGGAGTCCAGCTCTTCTTCTGGGACGTCCTCTTTCATGTATTGGATGAATTCGTCGTGACCCATCAGTTCCATTCTCCCACAATCCTCGAAGAGGCTCGGGTCATCCGCAAGGATACTGCCAGGCTGCTCATTTTTACCCTTCCAATCCCACGCGAAGATGCTTTGGTCGTTCGATGCGCGGATGATCTCCAGCTGAAGACGGTGAAATGCTTTCTTCCCCTCTCCATACAACATCGGCATATTCACATCCAGTAGACCCATCAGCGAATAAGCTCGGTCCTCGACTCGCGTCGTCGTCCGATGGGCCGCCCATGACATGATTTGAGCAACACACGGACGGTTTCCGCAAAATCCATGTATCAATATATGCTGTGGAACGCAAGTGATGTCTTCCAAGATAGATGAAAGCGTCTTCTTGTCCCCAATGGGATACCAATCCTTGTTGAAGAACTGGACATCCCTCGGTGCTATCATCTCTTGCAGTGTCCACCCACGCGAGAACCACTCCGACCAGCCATTCGACTTGGGATACCTTTCATAGTCACCCGAAATGGGAAATGATGGACTGGGGAGGTCGTGGAGGTACGCATAGCATACCTTCGCGTTTTCATACCACCGATACATAGAATTGATGGCCTCAGATAGCTCTGCGCTGCTTCGCTTGTCAATGCAGCAAGTGTCGACCCACAACCATTCATATCCGTCCTTCTGAGCCTGCTCGCAGCACTGGAGAATCTTTTGATAGCCATCACGCTGGCGAATTTTGTCTCTCTCCTCCCCGTCCATCTTCGTGAGCTCAACCATCTCGTCGTAGTCCACTTCTTGCTCGACCCACCGATGGGACAGGGTTGCATACTTTGTTGCTTCGTCATCGCCGAAGTCGAGGACTTTGGCTCGACGATCCACTCGCTTTCCCTCTCTAATCAAACTCTCCCTCTCAAGAAAAACTTTTACGTTGATCAGGCGCATGCTGCGCACATGCGCATCAGTCTCGATGGGATCATCAACTGTGAATGGTATCCATACCTCTTCTAACAGAATTGAAAGATTGTTGGATCGGAACGGTAGACGTGTAGTTGTGGCGATACAGGCAAGTTCTGTTCGGTCGGTCGGTCGACGTCTTATATACGGCAGATAAATGGTGGAAAAGCAACAACACTCACAGTGGCACTGTTCTACCCTCGACACAGCGAACACGATTGATGGTAGTGGTAAAGGCACAGGATAATGTGTTGCTTCTATCCGAAAAGCTTTGCCACAACACAGCAAGCAATATTGACATGTGGGCGTCAAGTGTGTACAACGCCTTCAACTGATCACCATGTGACCACCGAAATCAATGACAATAAGTCGAGAGGGAGCGACCCCCTTGCCTATTTATGTAGACGAATCACTCCTGGTCACTATGGTCGAATGCGTTCCGTGTTCCTTCAGCCCGGGCTCCAGGAGATATGTGATACTCACAGTGAAAAATGATACAATAGACTAGCTAGTGTCCGAGACCTTTAGCATCACCGACTAAAACTCATCAAACCTCAGTTTACGCCGGATCAACAGCCTCATCGGATCACTTTTGTGAGCACAGTCAGTGCACTCCAGCACCAGCGTATCAATTCCTTTCTTTTCATACGCACCGGCCCAAGTGTAGGTGAACAATGTGATACATATATACACTTTTATATACACCTCGTGATAATATTTGTAGTGTGCGCGTAGGGTTAGGGTTACCTCGACTTGTTTACCCAGTGCCACGATGAGCACAGCGAGGCTCAAGCGGAAGCTTGGAGATCTCGGGGTTGATGTTTCCAGTAGGAAAGCCAATGAAAACTTTTGTCTGGTGCGTGATAATGCATCACCCTCCATTTTTCAAACACACTCTACAACTCTCCCCCCAGATTGGCACCCCATTACCTCCACTCGAGAAATCCAAGGACACGGGCGAGTTTGTACCACTATGGAAGCAAGAGGTCGGTGTTATACTCCCTGTGGGCTATTTAATCTCGACGTGCTATCCAGGTCAGAGATGAGAAGGGGCGGAGGCGACTACACGGTGCTTTCACAGGTGGTTTCTCTGCTGGCTACTTCAATACGGTTGGTTCCAAGGAAGGTTCGTTTTACAACACCACAGTTGTCATGCACGCCAGTCTTATAGAAAATTAGGATGGGCACCATCCACATTTGTGTCTTCACGAGTAGACCGCGCCAAGGCTCGAACAGCCCGGCCCGAGGATTTCATGGACGAAGAAGATCTCGCTGAACGTCGTGCAGACCAGAGTCTTGTAGCCGAACATGATGAGATGGATATCGTCGGTGGTACTCAGTCAGAAAGAGAGCAGAAAGCCGGGCTAGGGGATACAGAAAAAGAGTCTGCTACAGTCCTTTTTGATGGTGTGCTCGGCTAATATCAACGATAGCCCTATTGCTCTCGCACTTGAGGGGGCGATGGTCCCCACGCCAAAATATTCCGTTGGAGCACGTATCCTCAAGAAGATGGGCTGGAAACTGGGGTGGGGGATAGGTCCCAGAGTGTCGTGGCGACAGCACGAGATCCAGTACGGCCGAGATCCTGATAAAATGGACGTCGATGAAGAAGCTAAGAAGCACACATACCCTCCGCGGGACACGCCGCCGGTTATCGTGGCACGTAAAGACGACTTTCACGGATTGGGATACAATAAAGCACTTGGTCTCAATGCAAGCTTGGGAACCACACAGGAGAGCTCAAGTACGAAACAGGGGCCCCGGTTAGCAGGTTTGTGTGTTATGGGTCTTCATAGGGACCCGCAACTGACATTTCGAAGGTGGTTTTGGACTCGGTGTTATGAATGACGCAGACGACGACGACGTTGATGTATATGATCATGCAGCAGGCCACGGGAAAAATAGAACCGCTTTTGATGTCAATGATGTACAGGACGAGGAGCATCTTGTGCTTGGGGCGCGAGGCTCTGCGATTCCATCCCCTAAAGTCACTGCTCAAATGGCTCAGTCCCGGAATGTAAGTGGTGCAAAGTAGCCGCTGTTGAGTAGCGCGGTTCAGCTGACGTATTCTAGAGACGAACGACTGGCCGTGAAGGTTTTCGGGACGGCACTCCAGTATTGCCTGGGTTCGTCTTATCGGATAAACCGGTTGCAGAGGATGCGTGGCATGTCCCATCATATGCTTACACTGAAGATTGTAGGTGACCGAATTCTTAGGTTCCCTTTGCCAGATGTTCCGAAAGGGTGGACTCCTAACCCTAAGCAGGTCTGGGAGCGAGCAACAGCAGATGACACCAACAAGGAAAATGCTGCAACTGGTGCCTCATCACAGGTTCAAACTCACGCCCAGTGGAAGATTGGCATCACCCCCGATGAGGTGTGTAGATGCACGGCTCATCTATTTCATCGATTAATTTATGCATGAAGCGTGGCGCTGCGCTGGGGGAGACACCTCTTCCGTCGGCCCCGCGTTCAGTCTTTGACTACATGTCCAGCAAAGATCAGGAAAGAATTAAGAATATAGCTGCGAACCACTCTGCACCCCCTACGACTGCATACACTACCGCGACGCGGGCACCTACGCCGCCGCTTCGACCGTCAGGCGCTCCGGTTTCTATACCTTACATCGACCCACACATTGCCGAGGCAGCGTTGCGTGGATTCCAACCATTTACATCCAATCCGACGAAACAAGCTCGGTATGCCGCTTACTTGCTTGCACATGCGGAGCCTGCATCTGGCGTATCCATACCTTCCCGCTTGCAGGATCAGAACCAGGAGTCGTATGCTTTGGAAATGAGCGAGTATGCGAAGGCTGCTGCCCTCTTCCGACCCGTCACTGGTGCGATTGCAGGTCGATTCACGAGTGCTGCCGTGCTAGAGCTTGGGCCTCAGGTCGTGGAGGGACTTCATAAACCAACCACAGAGCCGGAGCTCCGGGAGAAATCCCTTGAGGAGCCACCTAAGCAAGACGAAGTAAAGGAGGAAGACCATATGGTGCATGCAGCTCGACTAGGGATGTATGGAGCGATGACAAGGGAGGTGAAACCGTGGCAACCAGCGCGTCTACTCTGTAAACGCTTCGGCGTGAAGGATCCAAATCCTACCATGGAGTATGACACCCCAGCTACATCATCCACTCAAGCTGCAGAACCTCCAACTCAAAGCGACGCTGTCGCAGTTACCGTCCCTGCCGCTTCGGAGAATGACGAACCTGCTAGCAAGCGTGATCTCGCCAACATCGGTCTCGGAGAAGATGATGGTCAGGATGACGATATCCTTACATACGAGAGACCTGCCATGGACATATTCAAGGCCATTTTCGCTAGCGATGAGGAGAATAGCGACGGAGAGGGGGACACGAAAGTTGATGGGTCACCCGACCCCGATGATGCAGTTATTGTGCCTCCTATACCTCTGCAGACGTCTGATTTATCGACATCTACGGAGCTAAAGATATTAGAGCAACCGAGACGCGATGTTCCAGCGGACATCGACATGACCACTTTCAAACCAACATTCATTCCACGCGATCCCCAAGCCAAGGCAAAAGAGAAAGAGCTCG
>Ga0307511_10002778_pt1 | contig 18186 bp, 2 predicted proteins | sample 13_EM_MG_FD_200266 | JGI IMG/M metagenome (GOLD analysis project Ga0307511, IMG submission 200266) | Populus trichocarpa ectomycorrhiza microbial communities from riparian zone in the Pacific Northwest, United States - 13_EM | ecosystem: Host-associated > Plants > Roots > Unclassified | place... | reverse complement strand
ACAAACAGGTTTGTCTCCCAATCCCCATGCGATGGGGCGACTGGGCTGCCAATCGTTCCGGGTTTATAGGGCCCTTGCATATTTGATCCTTCACATACCAAGCACGTCATTGTAGCGAGGCTAGTTCGACCTTGGAATAAATGCGCCTTTGTTCGGAATAAAGTATTGCAGCCCGCCACCGGCACCTGAGCCTGGCACCACCGCCCCGGGTGGATAGAGATAGCCTGGCGCTGCGAATGACTTCAACGCAGTAACCGGTTCGGTATTCTTAAAGATACTTAGAGCTTGATCCGTGACGGTCAGACCGGATTCCAGCGGTGTTGTTCCGATTGGCGCAAAGTAGTTGCCGGGCCCACTGGGTCGGACATATTGCTGTAGATTCGTCCCCTCATCGAGGGTCATGACATCCACCGGCTGAGAAAAATCGATGCCTTCCATATGCTGCAAAGCCCGGGACTCGGTGAAGCCGGCCTCCTTGGTGTAGAAATCAAACGCCGTGGCTTTATTGAAAGCTACGGTGCTCGACAGGGCATCAACAGCGCCGGCAGCTCCGACGACTCCTCCAAGTAGTGGGATGCCTGTATCTATGGCGTGGGCAGCGGTGGGCGATCCGGTAATAGCATCTACCGTGTTATACGTTAGCGTATTCTGGGATTCCTGGTAGAGGATTCGATTTATTCCTGTGCCAATGTTGTCGCCACCGTGGAATGCCAGCGGTACACCGACAACCGCACCAGGACCGCCGGAGGCCGCGGTAATGCCGACAGCTCCCGCTACTTCGCCAACGCCTCCGGAAATCTGGACGACCCCTTGCGCCGTCTCTGAATTTCTATACGCGTATGCCGTGTTGTCCAACGCCATGCTAATCGCATCACCAGCGCTGAGGTTTCCATTGACCCACGCCTTCCCGATGTAAAAAAGATGGGTGGCAAGTCCCTGATCAGGCCCGATCGTGCCTGTCGGTTGCCCCTGTTCCGCCGCGAGTCGCGCGGCTGCGTTCGCGATGGCTGCCGGCTGTTCGGCCATGAAGTCGGTCTGACCGTTACGCGCCGCATACTCTGCCGCCGTCACCGGGTCAACCTCTTCTGCGGGGAAGTTGATCTGCGGCATGCGCGTTGCCGCTCGAATAGATCTCGCAAGACTTGCATTCAGACCGCTTGCCGAAAGCTCCACAGCCTGATCCGCATCGGCGACAAACCCCCGTTGGTTTGCATACATCTGCTGTCGTTGATTCGCATACGCTTGGTTGCGGCTGGCAACCGAGGCATCCACCTCAGCCTCCGCGTCGGCCACCTGCTTCGACAGCTGCCGATTGAGATCAGCAAACTGCTCGTCCGAGACACCAAAGGATTGAGTAGGCGCCGCCGCGTCGATACCGGTGAGGCTGTCACCCAGCGCGTGGCCAAACGCATCGGCCAGGACACCGGTTGTCTGAACCCTGCCGTCCAGTGCGAGTTGCACCCCGATGCTCCCGAGCCCCGAAGCTGCTGCAGACGCCAATGCCCCTTCAACATTCTGTCCGATGGTGTTCAACGACCGATCGGGATTGATGTTCAACTCATTAGTCGCAAGCCTTGCGAGCGGCGCTGCCACCGCCGCAGTGGCCACGGCAGTCCAGCTGAATTTGTCTTGCAACCCTGTTACAACTCCAACCTCCTGGGTCACAATACTGCCTGCCGCAGCGTTGATCGCGAGGGCTCCATATTCGATTGCCTCTTTCGGGACGATCGCCCCAGCAAGGGCCTTCCCGAAACCCACCTTATCCAGCTCGCCGCCGACGGCCCCGCCCAGGGCACCAATGGCAACACCCTTCCAGTTGAAGCCTTTTTGATCCCCGTCAGCGATCGCCACGGCCTGACTTGCAACGCTACCAGCAGCGCCTCCTATTGCACCTGCGAGCACGGGCCCGAGCCCGGACAGCGCTCCAGCCGTGAAATACGTGACGACGATGGCAATCGCGATCTCCAGAATCTGGCCGAATACACCGCAGCCGCCCTGCTGCGGAGCCGGCGGCGCCGGCTGAGTCGGAGTCGTATCACCGATCGCCTGCGAGGCATCGAAAGGCTTGAAGCTCGAGCTCGTGTTAGAAAGGCTTACGACATCGTTTGGAATCGTTAGCGTGGTGCCCGCGGTCTGCTGAGCGTCCGGGTCCGTAAGGCCGTTCTTTTCCGCGATTACATACCAGAGGCTCGCATCGCCATAGACGCGTGCAGCAATGGTTCTGAGCGTATCGCCCGCCTGCACGACGACTTGCGACGGTGCGCTGGCTGGATAGTGAGACGATATCGGCGTGTAGTTGACGTCGAAGTTGGCCTTGAACGATCCGTCAGTGCTCTGAAGCTGACCAAAACTCCCGATAGCATTGCCGTCCGCATAAAAGAAGTACTGCGCCTTGGGTACGTTATAGGATCCGACCCAGATGTTGCGAGAGACCGCCCCCTCCCAGGCGTCATTCAGGCTCATGTCGCCCCCCACGCCATCGAAGTTCCCTTCGATCGTCGTGAGCACGTGGCCCGATGCACTGTTGGCAAAGTAGCGTGTCTTATCGGCCGCGGTCGGCGCGTTGTCCTTGAATTCCGTCAGTGCGTTGTCCACGTTGTAGGTTCGCGTCGTCGAGCCTTGCTGCGGAGCATTGGTTCCGGTGGATGTCGCAGACTGCCCGGTCTCCAGATAGGTGCTACCTAGTCGATAAGTACTGGTGTAGTTCGTTGTGTACTTGTAAGTCCCGTCCGAATACACGTCCACCGCATACCCGCGCAGAACGTCTGCGGCATCGTATCCTCGGGTCCACGTGCCATTGCCCTGAAGGGTCGCGGACCCGAAGGTGACCACGGACTCCATGAGGCCGTTCTTTTTCGTCGTCTGCGACGTTGTCCGGCCGTCGTCATCGTACGCTGACGTAACCTCTTGATGCGAGAGCTGATGATTCTCGTCAAGGTAGTTTATCTCGTAGTCCAGACGTGACGCGTTGTCGTACGTACGAACATCCGTTGTAAGAGTTATCGCGCTGTGCGTGTCAACGCCGGTCGTTGTGTCATGAAAGACGTGGTCAGTCTCCAGCGCTACACCCGTCAATCGGCCCAGACCATCATAAGAGTAGTTCGTGGTCGCGAGTCCATCCGGGGCCGTCACTTCGTCTATCGTCGTGGAGCTGACATTTCCATTCGTCACGTTTTCCGTATAGAGAAAATGCGTGCCCGCGGTTCGCACGCTGGTACGCTCTCCCTTCGCGTCATACGTAAGAATCTGGCCCTGGTTTGCATTGATCGTAATGTCAGGCACCGAACCGGTGGTCAGCACGCCCTGACTGATGATGGCCTCGTTCCTGCTGTTGTACCTGTAATACAGATCCTGGTCCTGCAGGATTGCGGAATGATCCAGGTACGTTGTCTTGATGACCGTTCTATCACCTGCGCCATCGTACGAATAGCTCACCCTGTAGTTGGGATCATCGAGCGTCTGGATCCTCCCGAGCGCGTCATATCCGATCCGTGTATCCGCCATCTTCCTGCCATCTACATATTCCGTATCGCGCACCTGCCGGCCGGCGGCGTCATATACGAAGGTACTTGAACTGCTGGCGTTCACTGCATTGGATCCGAATGCGGCGGTGCCCGAATCCGCGATGGAAGTCAGGTGCCCACCGCCGTCATAGCCGTATGTGAGGCTCTGTCCGAGTGTATTGGTCTGCGAGGTCATCTCGCCGGCTGCATCGTAGCCATACGTATACGACGTTCCCCCGTTGCTGCCGTAGGCGCCGGTGTTCGTCAGATCCGTATGACCCATCAGCCTTCCCAGAGAGTCGTAGCTCCACGTCTGATAGCTTCCATCCCCATCGGTCTGCCGTATCTTGTTACCGCGGCCGTCATACTGATAAACAGTGTTGAATCCGAGCGGAGTTTGCTCGCGCAGAATATTGCCCTGCAGGTCATACCAATCCCGCGTCGTGTGCCCGGCGCCGTCGGTTTGACTCAAGCGACGGCCGGCCTGATCGTACGAATAGGATTGATAGATCACACGACCGGTGCTGCTTGCAGTGGAATCAGCCGGGTCACTGCTCGCGAAACTGCCGGACCAATCCTCCTGCGCAACCTGCGTCAGCCTGTCGTCCTTGTCATACGTATTTCGCGTCTTGTAGCCGAGCTCGTCGGTGACCTGTATGAGGTCACCGAACGCGTTGTAAACGGATTGCGTGGTGCCGCCGCCATAGCTCCGCCACAACACCTGCCCAGCCGCGTTATAGCCTTTGATAGTAGCGGAGCCGTTACCGTCGTGCGTCTCGATGAGGTTTCCCTGTAAATCGTAGTAGTTACTGGTGCCCGCCTGCTCGACACGAGTATCCACACCCGAGCGAGTGTCAACGACTTCGGCCGTCGGAAGCAGTGTCAGCGTCAATTGCCCAAGTTGGTTGTATCTGTACTGTGTGATTCCTCCGCCGGCATCCTGGACGGTGATCGCATTTCCCCAGCGGTCGAAACTCTGTGTCGTAGTAGGCGTCGCTAACTGACTCGAACCGGAGCCGGTCGCAACGACCGTAACTGCTCCCGAGCCGCTGTCGAAAGTGCCGCGCTGGGTTGCGAAGGCAGTCGTGGCCCCAGCGTGGGAATAGCTGATGGTGTAACCATACTGGCCGCTGGCGAGCGAGCTGATGTTTGCGCCGATCTGGGTTACCGAGACGCTGTAGACCGGCAACGTATTCACCGCACTGGGATTGCTCAACGGCCAATATTGGAAGGTTGCGACGACGTCGAGCGCAGAAGGGGCAGCCCAGTGAAGCTGTTTCGCCTGCACCAGCGAATAACTGGCTTGATCGACCCGCGTGTAGACTCCATCCGGATTGCCGGCAACGGGTATCTGTACCTGTATGTAACCACCCCCGTCATCCCAACTCGCAGGGTCGAGGTAGTAGACCGTTGTATCGGGGTCGTAGTACGGCCGGTCACCGTACGTCGTTACGGCACGGTATACGGCCTGAGGCGGCACGGCAGTCGTCATAGTACTGATGGACGGCCGCGCGTCGATCAGGTCCTGCGTATTGGTGACTACGAACTGTGGCTTGCGCTGCTGCACAGCCTGCCCCTTCAGATCGTAGACGGTCACCGTGCGCATGGTACCGCTGAGACCGTTGGCAGCATTGGCGTCCGCCGCGCCAGCAAGGGCACTTGCAACGGCGGCTGTTTGACCGTGTATTTCGGCAGTAGCCTGTCCAGCGAGGTTGTAGGCGTATACTTTGAGCACTCCGTCGCCGGAGTTTGTGCGCCACAGACGCCCGGCGTGGTCGTATTCGAAAGTCTCCTGCAAGCCGGTTACCACACCGTTGGTATACACCGCCTTGCTCGCAATCTCGCCAAATGAGTCGTAGGTCGCGCCAGTGCGCACCACGACAGATCCGCTGACCTGCGGCTGCGTCACCGATGTCTCATTACCTCGCTTGTCGTAGTCATGTATGGTAACGAGCGCTTCCGTCACGCCATCGTTATTGGTCACATATTGCCACTGCTTGGCAATATCACCGCGAGCGTTATAGGAGGCAAAGCTCTGTGCCCCCATCGCGTCCTGCGTCTGAATGGCACGACCCAGTTGATCTCGCGCTATTACGGTAATTCGATCGTTGGGGGATGAGCCAACCACGGGCCTTGACGAGAAGTTGGAGTCGATAACGCCGGCATCGGTTGCGTGTTCTATCTGCTCAACCACGTTCCCGAAGACGTCCCGGCGTATTTCAGTAAGGGGCGTGAACGCGACGACGCTGGTCGTGCCAGTGCTGTTAGAACTGCCGTCTATAAAGCGACGCGGAGCAGCGACCGCGATCACGCGGCCCAGGGCATCGTAGTACGTGTACGTACTCACTCCCGCAGTTGTCTGCCCCGTAAGGTTTCCTACGGCGTCATAGTAATAGTCCGTTTCCCTGTTGGCAGTAACCTCGGTCAGCACTTCCTGGTAGGAGAAATAGTCGAGGTTCTGCAGAATTTCGCTAGTTTTCTGGTGCAATTGGTTGTAGCTGTAGATCGTCTCCCGATCGTAGCCGGCAGAATCGTTCTTGGAGGAGAACACCGTGGTCACCACGGGTGTTCCGAATGTGGAGGTGTTCCAAATGCCAGCGGCAAGCGCCTTGGCGTATTCGTATTTCGAATAGACGTTACCCACTCCGTCGTATGTGTACTTGGTTATGAACCCCAGTGGATCTATTTCGGCCGTCTTGTTTCCAACGTTGTCATAGTAGTAATAGGTGTCGGCGTAAGTGCTCGTAATGGGATTCACGAGCTGCCGGGATCGGATTACCTCGCCAAACGCATCGTACTCGGTGACTGCCGTCGCAGCCGCGAAGAACTGATAGTCAGTACCGGCCGAACCCGGTTCGAAATTGAATGCGGACGGCTGAGTTACCTGAATGACCCTGTTCAGTGAGTCGTATGTGGTCGTAATTGTTCGATCGAGGCTCGAGTTGACCAGTCTGGACGTGATGTCGCCGACGACCACGCTACTCGTGTTCGTCGGTAACGGGGAGGAAAGCGGGGTCGCATACCGAGTGATACTCGTTTGATTTCCGAATGAGTCATACCCATAGGACGTAACGAAGTTGTCTGCGTCTACGTCGTACAGTACGCGCCCCATGGAGTCATAGATTTTGAAGGAGTAATTCCCCGAAACATCCCGGCTTCTATAAGCATTTCCCAGGGCGTCGTAGGATACCTCCGTGTATAGGTTGGGGTTGTTTTGGTCTGCAGCGGTGTCGGTGCGAACGACGGCAGTTCCCGATCTGGTCGGATCGTCAGCGGCCGCGTTGTACACACCAACCGCGGGCAGAATCGTCCGTGTCTGATGCCCCAAAGCGTCATATTCATAGCTCGTCGTTACTGCCCAATTCGTCCCTGATGCCTCCGTGCGGCTCAACAGGTTTCCGAGCGCGTCATAAGTGTATGCAGTGTCCAGTCTTACGCCGGCGGTCGTGGTTGGGGTCAGCGAAGTTGTGGTGGCTGCTACAGTTGTAACATCAACCGCCGGATCAATTTTGTGCCTCAAGCGTCCGGCCGCGTCGTACGTGTAGTTCCAGGTCGCCCCGTTTTGATTGGTATAGGATGTCTTATTTCCGAGTGCGTCATAACCGTAGCGCTGGATACCTCCCGCAGCGTCGGTAATCGATGCGACTCTTCCCAATAGGTCGTAATTCGTGATCGTGGATTGCCCGGCTCTGGCGCCTTCCAAGGCCTGCGCCACACTGACCACGGCCGCCAGGCTGGCGCCGGCAGCGATTAATGCGGGCTCGGTGTAGTTGATAGCCGTTTGAGTGCGCGCTACGTCGTTGTACCGCGTCTCCTGTAGATACCCCAGGGCGTCAAGCCGGAATCGAAGTCGGCCCGTGCTGTCATACCAATAGCGCGTCGCTCGGTCCTTCGAGCTGTTGCCGTTACTTGTTACCCAGGTTTTCAGGGAGGCCAGATCATACGAACCAGAGGAGTTGCGGGTAGCATAGGCAGTCGTGGCTATGACATTACCGGCCGCATCGAATGAGTTCTGAACGACATTCCCAACGGCATCGACAGTAAATGCTGCGTTGCCTCGGAGGTCATACGCCCTCCAAGTAACTCGATCAGCACTGCCGATCGCGTCTACGTTCGCGCGCACGGCCAACAAGGCCGTCCTCACGGAGGCCACCGATGTGTAGGTCCCAGCAGCTATCGAGTCCGAGTACGTCCGCTCTCGGGTCACTCTTCCGTCGGCGTCGAACTGCCGCTCGGTGACAGCGCCTGTGGCATCTATCGAGTAGACGTTGCGTCCATCCCGATCGTACACCGACTGTGTGACTCGATCCCTGGACGGGCTTGCGGTCACGGAGACCGCCGTAACTACATTCCCAAGCCCGCTAGTGCTGATGGGCGAGGCATATCTATGCGTGGTGAGAACCCGATTGTCCGCGTCATAAGTTGTCTCGGTGACCCCGCCCAGTGCGTCAATCGTATAGCGCAGCCGGTTCGAAACATCATATACATACCAAGTCGAGTTTGATTTCGTGTCGATCTTTCTCGTTAGATTTCCGTTCGCGTCATATTTGTATTGTGTAACGATATTCAGCGTCCCACCCAAGGCCGTCGGATCGACTATCTCCTGTATTCGACGGCCGAGATTGTCATAGATGTACTGCGTTCGGAGGGGATTCGCGCTACCCGCGCCTTGGATGACAGTCAGTACGTCACCGGCAGCGTCGTATGTGTGCGTCGTCCGCAGATCGAGCCCGGTGGGATCTTCATCGATCTGCAGAACGTGTCCGTCCTGGTCGTAGAGAGTGTCGGTAACCTTGCCCTTAGGATCGATCACGCGGATCGTTCTACCTTCGGCGTCGTAGATATAGGTTGTGACCAGGCCGAGGCCTCCAGTACCTGAATCGACAGTCTTCGTCAGCACACGATTCGCGGCGTCATAAGTGAAGGTGGTGACGGTTCCCAGCGCATCCGTGTCAGTCAGTTGCCGACCGGCTGCGTCGTACGTGCGACTTTCCAATGAGCCCAGATCATCGCTGACTGACTGCAGTTGACCGTTGGCGTCATAGCCGTAAGTTGTGGTCAGACCGGCTGCCGTTACGCTGAGGGCCTGTCCCTCTCGATTGTGAACAGTTGTAACGCTGACACCTTCCGGTGTTGTGGTCACGATGCTACGGGTTGCGTCGTTATACGAGTATGTAGTCGTGTTTCCCAGGGCATCCTGGGTCGTCTTGGTACGCGAAAAACCGTCATAGACCGTTATTTGCCGCCCACCGAGGGCATCGACCGTCGCGACCTGGCGGCCCAGTCGATCATAGTCCGTGTGAGTCGTATTGCCGTTCGCATCGGTAACATCGGTCAGCCGACCGAAAGCATCGTACTTGTCGGATTCTGAGGTATTGAGACCGCCAGCATCCCAGGTGGTGCTAATCAGCAGCCCGCGAGCGTCGTAGTTGTAGTTATGAGTCGTTGACCGGGTCGCATCGATCTTCTCAACGCTGGACGATTCGTCCCCGAATGCGTCGTAAGTGTAGGTCGTGCTCGCACCCGTGGCCGTCGTGCGCCCTGCGAGGCGGCCCGAGAGCTTGTAGGTGAGAGAGGTGCGGGCGTCCTTGGTCGCATCGGCGATTGCGGTCACACGGGACACGAGCGCCGCACTGACCGTACCCCCGACCAGAGACGCGGTGGAGATCCGGTTCGCGTAGGCAATGGTGTCAGTTAGCTGCCCCAGAGCGTTGTAACGGGACTCGGCAACCTCTCCCAGTGCATTGACCGTATAGGTCAACCGGCCGTCCACATCGTAGAAGTATAATGTCGTATTGTTTTTTTGGTCCGTTGACGAGATTCGCCGCCCGAGAAGATCGTATGAGTAGTGGACGGCGTACTGATTCCAGATAGCGTCGATCTGGGCTTGAGTCATCACGGCCGTGATCAGGCTGCTTCCTTGGGCGGTCAGCGTTGCGGTCAGGTGACCCAGCGAGTCATATCGCTCCTGCGTCGTACGCGCGTCAGATGTGCCTGCTGCGGTCGTGGTGCTGATCAGATTGCCAACGCGATCGTAGGCATCGGTCTCAACGGTGCCTTCGTAGTTCGTCTTCTGAACGACGCGATTGGCGCCATCGTATTGGTAGCTTGTCGTGTGAGTCGTAACGCCGCTTGGACGCAGGCTGGCCACGGTGGCTCCCGCCGAATAGGTCCGCACGCTGTCATAGCGGATCTCCTGGGAAACGTTGCCCTCAAGATCGTAGACGGTCTCGGTGAGGTAGCCTTCGCCATCGAGAACGCCGGTCCTCCGCCCTTCGCCGTCGTAGAAGAAATAACTCGTGATGTCCTGATTGGGAGGCGTGTTGGCAGGAGCCGGGCGCAGTTGCGCCAGCGTACCCGTCGAACGGATGCTGGAGGATGTCGGCGTGGCGTAGCCGGTCTGCTTGACGAGCTGGCCAGCGCTGTCGTACGTATATTCGACCAGATACCCCGCCGCGTCGAGCGTGCCCGTGAGGTGGCCGTCGTTATCGTAAAAGTTCCGGCTATGGCGATCACTGGGGCTGCTCGAGACCGAGACGGCACTCGGCAGAACCTCTGCGACTGAAGCTGCAATCGTGATCGGAGTTGCGTATTGGACTTCGTCGGTGACGCGGTTTTCGCCGTCATAGAAGTATTGAGTGACGTCCCCGACGGCATCGATGTCGTACTGCTTACGGCCGGCTTGGTCATATACGTCACGCGTGATTTGATCACTGGCCCGACCCACGGTGGTCGGGAGATTGGTGACCAAACTGGCTACGCTGACATTCGCAGGATTGCCTTGGTTGTCGAGTAGGGTCGCAAGTTGAGCCGAGCTCAGAGCGTCGGCATAGCTGATGGTCTTTACGACTTGATTCGCGGCGTTGTAGACGTATTGAGTCAACGTACCCATGCCGTCAATGTCTGCGACCTCACGCCCAGATTCGTCATAGATGATGTACTGACGGACGCCGGTCGCATCCGTCGTCATTCTCAGCCGCCCATCGGCGTCGTAGCTGTACGTCGTGGTGCCGAGCGACTGCCCGCTAGCGTTGCTCTGTGTGACGCTGATAAGTCTGCCGGCGTGATCGTAGACAGACGTGGAGACCAACCCATTGGCGAGGGTCGTTACCGTGCGGTTGTTAGCCGTATCGTAGTTGGTTAGCACGGTACTGCTTGTGGAACCGTCGATCCACTGCGTGGTGGAGGTGACACGGCCTAAGCCATCATAGACATAGGTTGTCGTATAGGCCCCAGACGCCGAGGTGGACGCAGCGCGCGGGTCAATCTCTTGCAGCAGATGGCCGCGCTGGTCGTAAATGTAGTGGGTGACTGACCCTGACGCAGCAACACCGGCTCCAGAGCCATCGGTGCTGCCGTAGACGGTGCTGGTGCTGATATTTCCACGAGGGTCATAAACATAGTCGGTTCGCTGGACAAGGAGCAGATTGCGCGCAGCAGCCCACGTTGTCAGTTGCGACTCGCTGAGCGTATCGGTCGGTGCAAGCGAACTGAGGCTGTATTCGGCGTCCGTGTAGCGGAGTTCCGCTGTCTGCTGCCCCAGCGAGTTGTAGCGATACTCGATCACCCGGCCATCGGAAGATACCGAGAAGCGCAGGTGATCCTCGCTATCGTACGCATAGCGCGTTGTCACAGGATTAGCGGGCTGCGCTGACCCAGCGCCATCCGGATCCGGCGTGAGATAGTGCGTCTCGGTCAATACCTTATTGGTGCTGCTGTAAGTGCGAGTGACCGTGTCACCCAGAGCATCGCGCGTCGAGAACAGGTTCCCATTCGTGTCATACGTCAGGGTCGTGACGCGGTTGAGCCCCGATGGATCTTGCGCAACGCTGGTGATATTGCCGTTCGTGTCGTAGGTAAAGTCGGTACGTAACCGCGCACCGCCCATCGTGGGGCTGAGCATGCTGGTCAGCCGGCCCGAGCTGTCGGCAAAATACGTTGTGGTCTTGCCCAAGGCGTCGGTGATGTCCGTTTGCAGCTGCGCAACGGATCCGGCCGGGGAGTAGGTCAGGGTCAACGGCACCGCGAGATGCGATCCGGTGGTGAGCGCGGGATTGCCCGTCGCCACCTGCAGCGCTGTGATCGCATTGGCATCCGTGGCCCCGTACACCGCCTGCGCGATGCTGGCCCAGGTCGCTCCTGCGGGTACGGTGTAGTACGCGGGGACGGTCTGGACTGTTGGGACCGTCAGCGTCGCCGGTAACCCGGTTAGATGGGCGCCGGCGGTCAGGGCGGGATTACCCATCGCCGTCTGCAGCGCCGTACCGGCGGCTGCACTGTTCACCCCATAGAGCGCATTGGCGATCGACTGCCAGGTGGCTCCGCTGGGGACCACGTAGTACGTACCAGTGGAGCTTGCGGCCTTGAATGCCGCCAGCTGCATGATCCACCAACCGGCGCTATCCAACGGCGCGGTCGCATCGTAACTACCGGTACTGGTAACCGTTCTATCCTCTAAAATATTGCCGTTCTCATTCAGCAACCGCTGATTGAACTGGTCGCCCGGCCCCGTGGTGTGGTTCGCCACATAGCTTGCGCCGATCAGCAGGTCGGACGCGTTGGTCGTCGTGAGTGCGCCACTATCCATGTTGGCGCTGTATCCGGTAGCCCCCACGATCCCATCGAGTGGGTTGGTGAGATCCGCACCGTGATACTCAGCTGCACGAACATCTGCCCACATCACCGGATTGCTGAAGGTCACCGTGAGCGTGTTAGCGCCAGCAGCGGCTGCGGCGATGTTCTTGGCGTAGTAGATGGCCTGCGTGCCATTACCGTCCATTTTGGTCGGCGCCGCCGCCAATGTGTACACATTGCCGAGGCTGTCCGTGACCGAGGTGATGGTCGATGTGGAGTCGTTGAAGGCGATCGCCACGGCGTTGAGATCGCCGGCCGTCTGGGCGCTGGTGAACGGCACGGTCACCGTATCAACGCTGGCCCATTGCGGATCGGCGTAGTTGCCCTGAACGAAATCGATCGCGCCTGAGCCACCGCCTGACAAGGCGCCTGTATTCAGGCTGTACGGCTGATTGACCGTGTCCGTGGTCAAGAGCGTGGCGCTGTTGGCGGGTGCACTGACCGAGGAGGTCGCCGGCACATAGGACAATGTCGCCGGCACAGTCAAATGCAGTCCGGTGGAAAGAGTGGGAACTCCCGTGGCCGCTTGCAGCGCAAGCACTGCATTTGAGTCGTTGGTTCCGTAGATCGCTAGCGTGATACTCGCCCAGGTCGCGCCTGCGGGTACCGCGTAGTACGCGGGTACGGTCACCGTGGTGGACACTGTCAGTGTCGAAGGCAGACTGGTGAGCCGATTGCCCGCTGTGAGTGCCGGATTACCCATGGCCGTCTGCAGGGCAGCACCTGCGGCAGCGCTGTTCACACCGTAGAGCGCACTGGCAATCGATTGCCACGTCGCCCCGCTTCCAATCGTGTAATACGCTGGGACAGTCTCGACTGTTGGCACCGTCAGCGTCGCGGGCAACCCGGTTAGGTGGGCACCGGCGGTCAGTGCCGGATTACCCATGGCGGTCTGCAGCGCCGTACCGGCAGCTGCACTGTTCACCCCGTAGAGTACATTGGCGATCGACTGCCAGGTGGCTCCACTGGGGACCACGTAGTACGTGCCAGTAGAGCTTGCGGCTTTGAACGCCGCCAGCTGCATGATCCACCAACCGGAGCTGTCCTGTGGCGCGGTCGCATCGTAGCTACCGGTACTGGAAACCGCTCTGTCCTCCAGAATTTCGCCACCATCGCTCATCTCTCGCTGAGTGAACTGGTCACCTGGCCCAGTGAGCTCGTTCTCCACATAGCTTGCGCCGATCAGCAGGTCAGACGCGTTGGTGGTCGTGAGCGTGCCACTATCCAGGTTGAGACTGTTTCCCGAGGCCCCTACCGCTCCATCCAGTGGGTTGGTGAGATCAGCCCCGTGGTACTCGGCGGCACGAATGTCCGGCCACGTCACCGGACCGCTGAATCTCAGCGTAATCGTGTTGGCGTTGGCCGCCGCTGCGGCGATGTTTTTGGCGTAGTAGATAACCAGCGAGCCATTTTCGGCGGTGCTCGTCGGCCCCACCGCACGGGTGTAGACGTTGCCCATGCTGTCGGTGACCGAGGTGAGAGTCGCCGTCGCATCGGTCCAACCGATCGCGATGACGTTCAGGTCACCGGCAGTCTGCGCGCTCGTAAACGGCACGGTCACCGTATCAACGGCCGACCACTGCACGGCGGAAAAATTCCCCTGAACGAAGTTGATCGTCCCCGAGGAGCCGGACAAGGCGCTCGTGTTCAGGCTGTACGGTTGATTGACCGTGTCCGTGGTCGAAAGCGCCCCTGAATTTACGTTATATGTTTGATTTGACGTACTGGTTGTAGTCAACGCATTCGTGTTCGCAGAGGCGGTAACAGGACTGGAAGTTCCCGATGAGGTCGTATAGGTGAGCGTTGTGGCCTGATCACCGACGGTGAGTGTATAACTGAGGCTTGCCGGAACCGTCAGGTGCACGCCGGCTGTCAGCGCGGGATTGCCCAAGGCTGTCTGCAATGCAGATGCCGCCGCGGGATCGGTCGTTCCATAGACTTTCTGCGCGATAGTCGCCCAGGAATCTGCGGCGACCACAGTGTAGTAAGGCGGCACGGACACGACGACGGTCGAGGTAACATTGATTGAGCTGGGCAGGTTTACGAGCACCAAGCCGGTCGTCAATGTGGGGTTTCCCATCGTTGACTGCAGTTGAGAGCCTACATCCGCCGAACCGTACAGAGCCTGTCCGATGGAGGCCCATGTGGCTCCTGCCGGTACGGTGTAACTGTATTGGCTCGTGTAGTGAGTCCTTAGCAGCACCCACCCGCCTCTGCCATAGTAGTCCCAGTTCATCCCGAGGGCTTCGATGTCACCGGAGGGCTGGAGGTCGATGAAGCTCGGTTCCGAACCGGCGAATACACCGTCAAGGCCGGTGCTCTGTGGAGCCTGCCAGACACCATTGACGTACCGAGTTAGCCATCCAGTGGTGAGGACGGCGGCTTGCCCGCCATTGATACTGGTAACGGGCGGGCTATCTCCATTGTTTGAGGTGATCTGCACACGACCGGACCAGGTTTGAGTCGCGGCGCTGAAGAGATTTGCGTAGACAGCTGGGGCGTTGGCCCAAGCGGCAAGAACGTTGCCTTGTAAGTCAGTCTTCAGGGACGGCCCGCCGCCGAACTGGTCCTTATTGGTGGCGGTGTCCATCAGAATCGATGATCCCCAGGTTCCGGACGCGCGATCCCAACGTGCCGCCAGGATCTGATCGGTCACCGTTGTGACGTAACCGCTGTCGATTCCGCGGCGCCACAGCGCAAAGCCATTCCCATTGATATCAAACAGGAATTGGACCTGGTTGATGGCATCGCGCGGGTAGCCCACGGCGCCATCCGGAATGGTGTCCAGGGTCTGCACCGCACTCCATGACCCGCTGGCTGCGGTCCAACGCTTGCTGTATAGAGACGATGTGGACGCATTTGCATCGGTCCACAGAACGGTTACATTGCCCTGGGCGTCGATCCCGACCGCGTCACTTCTGCTGTCATTCCAGTAGGTCGTGATGCTCGACTGAACCAGCTCGGGGCCGCCCCAGACACCGTTGTTCATGCGCGCCACATAGAAGTCGTAAGGGACCATACCGCCGTTATTGGTATTGTCATGCTGGATGCCGAAGCTCACCACGGCGCGCGTGCCATTTACACTCACGTGCATCTCGGCAGCACCCCAAGCCAGTCCGGTGGCAATCGTCTGGCGGGAACTCCATGTGTTGTTGGCTTTGTTGTAGACGCTGCCGTAAAAGTTGGTTGTCGCGGCCGTTGAATTGGAAGTCGCCCACACCACAGCAGCGTTACCCTGTTGATCGATGGCGACACTTCCCCCACCCAGACTCGCGCCGGCCGGCACGTCCAGCAGCGTAGGGGCGCTCCAGGTTTGAGTCGCTGCACTGTATTTGGACACGTACAGGTTTGTGTAATTGTAGGGCGGTGGGCCGGCTATAAAAGCGACGAATCCGTCCCCGTTGGAATTGAAAACGGCATTGTCGATGAATTCGACGTTTGACGTGTTGTCAAACGGTACCTCACTGGACCAGTGAGGAGGCGTGAGCGCCGAGGTGTTGACGTTGTAGGTATTTGTGGTTGTCTGGGTCTGGGTGGTCTGCAGTGCAGCCGCATTCGCGCTGGCCGTAACTACGCGACGATCGCCGTCGGTATACGTCTTGACCCGATAGACACCTCCGGCGAGCTCATAGCTGAAACTGACGGTAGTTCCATCGCCGCGCGTAATGGAGACGATGCGGTTGGATGCGCCGTCGTAAGCATAGGTCGTGATGTAGACATTACCGTCGGTAATCGAGCTGTCTTGCGGCGACAGGTCAACCTTCACCTGCGACAGCCGATTCTGGGAATCGTAGACATAGTGTGTGAGGGTCTGCGTCTGTCCCTGCGACACCACCCAGATCTGCGTCAGGTTGCTGCCCGTATAGTCGAAATGGGTGGTCTGTCCGGACGCGTCCGTCACCTGGGTCAGCAACGAGCCGGTATACGAGTAAGTTCGCTGGTTTCCGGCGGTGTCCCGGGCGGATTGCAGGCGGCCGGTGGAATCGTATGTCTCCGCAGCTCCACTCGAGCCACTGACCCACGTCCAGGTCTGGTTGCTGGCGTTATACGTTAACTGATCGTGAGCACCCGCCTGCCCCGTGGCGATGTACTTCCCCTGCGCCGCGTTGTACGCGTAGATGATCTCGGACTCGTCTCCGAACACCTTGACGATGGTGCTGCCGGCGGTGTTGACCGTGCCGGTGAGATTGAGCAGCCGCTCATTGACCCCCATCCGCCAGTTACCACCGAGGTCGTCGGTCAGTAGCCCCTGGGAGTTGTAGGTGCGGACGGCTGGCAGGTCCAGCCCGAGCGCTGCCAGGTAGTCATCCTGATCCTGGATGACCAAGTTGCCGGTCGAAGAATTGACGTAGACCTGTTCGCCGGCCTGCCCCTCAGAGGCATTGCCGACCGCTCCCTGGCTACCCAGCGTATTGAGCGACGTATTACCCAGGCCCAGACCATTTCCTGAAACCACCGCGACCATAGCTGCATCCCTATTTGCACGCGTCGTGCGTACACAGGGATATCCACGATCAGCGGGAACAGTTTAGGGTGGCGCGAGAAATTTTGGTCGGTGAGTGGGCACCCTGGAAGCCGGTGCGGCCGAACTCGCGGCTGTACACCCGCAGCTCGTCCTCCGTGAGCCAACTACACGCCGCAACCTCGGCAGCGGTCGGCGCTTCCTGCGCCACCGTTTCAGCCATCCCCTTGTCGAGATCCATGACGTAGTACCGGGGCATGTGTTCCAGCTACAGTGCGGCCCACGATTTTAGGGGGAAGGGTTTGTTCTGTTTCCAATTCGCGCTTTTGACATGATAGTGGGCGCGCAGGAACGCATGGATTCCCTGCGGGCAGTTGCGCTGAAGGTGGTGTTACACCACTACTTACGGAGAAAATATGAACAAGATGCTGTTACTTTTATTTCTGCCCTTGGTTGCGGAGGCGCAGCAGATTTCTCAATTGCCGCCCGCATCTACGCTCACGCGAGCAGCACCCACTGTCCTCTCACAACCAACTGGTGGCTCTCCTTCCAATCGTAGTGTAAGTGCTACGAAAGCCGGTGTAGGCGTGCTCTCGGCTGGAAACCAGACACCTCTTCTGAGTGCGATGCAGATTGATCATCTTCTCGAAGATACACCCAGTGGATTCACTCTACAGAATGAAGCGGGAATATGGGCTTCGCAGTCTTACAGCTTCGCAGGGTTCTCAAAGGAATTTACTTCGAGCACCGTACCAGGGCAGGGAGATAGCGGGCCACTTACCACTCTCTACGCCTTCGCCAACAACAACGCAGCAACCGCAAATGTAGTTGCTCTGGTCGGCGATGCTGTTGCCAGAACAAGTGGCGCAAGTGTTTTTGGCATGAACCTGATTGCGCGTAACGACACAGGGAATACTGACAGTGTCCTACGTGGATTCGAAGTAGATGTTGAGCCCGCTTTCGGCACTACTATGTCCGGCTCTGGTGCAGGAGGATTTTTTAACGCTTTTAACCTGGCTATGCCAATCCCGGTGATGCAATTCGGTGGGCTAGGTGGAGGAACCTGGGCGAACGGAATCGTGAGCTCTCACATTCGTGGTGCGCACTATGCTGTGGAGTCGGGTGATCCAACCACCGCGGTTTCCTTTATAAACACGCAGTACGGTACCTTCTCCGGCGGAGCGATCGTACTTGGCACAGGGGCCGCGCAGAGTATCTTTTCTGGAGGAACTGTCTTTGGAACCAACCCACTATTCTATGGAGATGGAGGTGGGAATTGGGTATTGAACTTCGGCTCTGGTGGGCTTCTGATCAAGAACGCCTCCGGCACGAATCGGGTTACAATTGATTCCGCAGGAAGAACGACCTGGGTTGCTCCAACCAGCGCTGGCGCCACGCTGACCCTCAACACGCTTTCTGGTAGCCCCGCGATCAGTGCCTCTGGTGGAATACAGGCGATCGGTACGGTGCCTGCGGTTTCTTCCTGCGGCACGCCGGCGGTCACAGGTGGCTCCTGGGCTGGACAATTCACAGCAGGCTCGAGCACCTGTAACCCAGTTTTTACTTTCGTCACAGCAGCGGCACACG